>JADGMW010000004.1_pt3 | contig 54525 bp, 46 predicted proteins | sample 8641801 | NCBI WGS metagenome assembly JADGMW01 (sample SAMN16272018, study PRJNA661076) | feces metagenome | isolation source: fecal sample from diarrhoea affected cattle A | host: Bos taurus | place: South Africa: Lokaleng Village, Mahikeng | collected 2019-09
CACGGGCGCGAGAGTGCAATCCAGTCACCACCTCCGCACGCGAGAATGCAATCCAGTCACTTCCCCACCCTTCACGGGCGCGAGAGTGCAATCCAGTCACCACCGCACGACTGGATTGCACTCTCACCCCCACCTGGGGGGCAGGCGACTGGATTGCACTCTCACCCTCGGGGTGGAAGGTGACTGGATTGCACTCTCACCCTCGGGGTGGAAGGTGACTGGATTGCACTCTCACCCTCACCTCGGGGGTGGGAAGGTGACTCGATTGCACTCTCACCCCAACTGGGGGCAGGCGACCGGATCGCACTCTCACCCCCACCTCGGGGCAGGCGACTGGATTGCACTCTCACCCCCACCTGGGGGGCAGTCGACTGGATTGCACTCTCACCCCACCTGGGGGGAGGTGACTGGATTGCACTCTCACCCCACCTGGGGGTCATCCGAAGGTGATGGAGGTGTAGAGCCAGCCGTCGTAGGAGACGGCGCCGATGTAGGCCGTCGAGTAGCCGCCCAGCATCTGCTGGTTGTGACCGCTCGAGGCGGCATACGCCGCGATCATGCGCGTCGCGTTGCCGGGGCTCACGCGCCCGACGATCTCCGGGCGCGCCTTGGGTGAACCGGCGCGTGTCCCCGAGTGCCAGATGCTGTTCGACGCAGCCATCTGCATCGCGTGCTCGACCCGCGCTCCGGAGCGCACGATCGACAGACCGCCCAGCCCGTTGGCGGCGCGGTGGGCGTTGAGGGCCGCACCGACGTCACCGGACGAGGCCTCGGAGCCTGCCGCGGGAAGTCCGGCAGCGGCCGGTGCCCCGGCAGCGGGTGCGCCTGCCGACCCCCCGGTGCTCGTGCCGGCCCGGGTGCCGGAGCCCGCGCTCGTCGCACGGCGGGTGGTGCTGCTCTTGGACGACCCGCGCGCCGCGTCGCGGGCTGCTGCCGCCTGCGCGGCGGCCTGAGCAGCAGCGGCTTCGGCCGCGATGCGCGCGTCCTCGGCTGCCTGCCACGCCGCCTGCGCGTCCGCGACGGCCTTCTCGGGGCCGGCGAGGGCGGCGTTCGACGTCCGCAGCGACGTCAAGGAGACGGCAGGCGCATCGAGCGCGCGGGCCGCACCGTCGATTGCGGCCTGCAGCGCCCCCCGCGGGCCGTCCCCGGCCTGCGCCGACCCCGCGAGGGTCGCCGAGGCGCGCTCCACGGCGGCGCGGCCGGTGGTGCTCGCGTCGGTGCGCAGCGCGGTGACGACCGCGGTCCCGGCGACGAGACCGTCGACGCGACCGGCCGCCAGCTCGGGCGCCAGAGCCAGGTAGGCGCCGTCGACGCGGGCCTGCGCTGCGCGGCGTGCCTCGGCACGCTCGCCGCGCTCCTGCTGGACTGCCCACACGCCACCGGAGGTGATGAGCACGGCGGCCGCGGTGAGCAGCGCCACGACCTGCCGCGCGCGAGGGCGCTCCGTCGCGGGTGCGAGCACCACGCGGGCGGGTACGACGGGCACGGGTGCCGACACGAGGTGCCCTGCCTGCGTCGGGATGAGCGGCTTCACGGGCTGTGCCGCCGGTGGTGGCGAGCCCGCTGCGGGCGCCGCCCCGGCGGCAGGTGGTGCGCTGGTGGCTGCCCCGCTGGTCCGGTCGCCCGGCCGGCGCGCGCCGGTGTCCTGCCGTCCGCTCATCGGGTCCCCCCTGGGTGGTCGCCTCTTGCGACCTCATCGGCACTTGCAGCGTCCGACCTGAGCATGCGCGCCGCAATTGGGGGCACATATGGTCACTTGTCTTGCACATTGGTGCAGTTCCGGCGGACGGTACGGACCGGAGGTTCCGCCACGATGGGACACGTGGACCCCGACCAGCTCGACGCCATCGACCAGGCGATCCTGCGGGCCCTGGCCCGGGACGCCCGCACCACCTTCGCGAGGATCGGCTCGGAGGTCTCGTTGTCGGCGCCGGCCGTCAAACGGCGCGTCGACCGGCTGCGCGGGCGCGGCGTCATCCGCGGGTTCACCGTGCGCCTGGACCCCGCGGCGCTCGGCTGGCACACCGAGGCGTTCGTCGAGATCTTCTGCCAGGGCTCAACGAGCCCGGCGACCATGCGCACCGCTGTCGAGCGCTACGCCGAGGTCGTGTCGGCGAGCACCGTGACGGGCGACGTCGACCTGGTCGTCCAGGTGAGAGCCCGCGACATGCGCCACCTCGAGGAGGTCGTCGAGCGGCTCGCGGCCGAGCCGTTCGTGGCGCGCACCCGCTCGACCGTCGTCCTGTCGGCACTCGTGCGGCGCCCCGACGCGCTCCCCGTCACGGACGCGCCCGGACCGCCCTGAACGGGTGCGTCGTCAGCCCTCCGCCACGTCCTCGCAGCGCGTCGTCACGACCATCACGGGGCAGCGCGCGTGGTGCAGCACGGCCTGGCTCGTCGACCCGAGCAGCAGACCGGCGAAGCCGCCGCGCCCCCGTGACCCGACGACGACGAGGTCCGTGGCCGCGGAGAACTCCGTCAGCAGCTCGGCGCCCGTGCCGTCGAGCACCCGGCGCCGCACCTCCGTCCCCGGGTGGTCGGCGAGCGCGCGGTCGACGACGACGTCGAGCCCCTCGGCCATGTCCTTGAGGACCTGCTCGTAGTCGATCGCGGACGGCAGCCACGCGAGCGCCCCGGTCATCGAGGCGATCGGCACACCCGTCACGGCGAACAGCTCCGCGTCCCACGCCTGCGCCTCCCGGATCGCGGCGCGCAGCGCTCGCTCCGCGGGCGGCGACCCGTCGACGCCGACGACGATGCGGCGGACCGGCCGGACCTGCGGCGCCTCGCCGTCGCGCAGCGGCTCGCCGTCGGCACCCCGCAGCGGCACGACGACCGTCGGGCACCAGCCGTGCGCAGGGAGCGCCGACGAGACCGTCCCCAGCAGCCTGTCCGCGAACCCGCCGCGCCCCCGGGTCCCCACGACGGCGAGCTCGACGCTCCGCGACTCCTCCACGAGCACACCCGCTGCGTCGCCCGTGACGACCCGCCCGTGCACCGGCACCCCGGGGTCGCGCAGGTGGGCGAGCGCCTCGTCGAGCACCGCCTGGGCACCGCTGCGGATGGTCTCGTCGTCGAGCGCGGCATAGCCTCCGTCGAGGGACGCCGCCGTGAAGGACGGCAGCGAGTACGCCACGACCAGCCGCAGCCCCAGGCCGCGCCTGCGGGCCTCCGCGACCGCCCAGTCCAGGGCGTGCAGACCGGCGATCGACCCGTCGACCCCCACGAGGATCTCGTGCTCCCGCGTCATGTCGCCCTCCGTGTCGCGTCCGGCGCCACGTCGCGCCGGCCCGGTGTCCGGTTCCCGGCCATCGTGGCACAGCGCGACGCGTCGGCGGCGCAGGACCCGCGACGTGGTCGCCGCAGGACCGGCCCGCGGACACCCCGGGGCGCCGACCGAGGTGCGCGGGTCGAGGCGCGGGTCAGGCGACGAGGTACGGCGACCACGCCGGCTCGGCGCGGCCGGCCGCGCCACCCACGGTGACGGACCATCGGGGCGCCCGCGGCCGGAAGGGGAGCTCCCACCCCAGCTCGTGCAACGTGCGGTCGGCCTTGCGGTGGTTGCACCGCACGCAGGCGGCGACGACGTTGGTCCACTCGTGCCGTCCGCCGCGCGAGCGCGGCTGCACGTGGTCGACCGTGTCCGCGCCGCCTCCGCAGTACGCGCACCGGTGGTCGTCGCGCTGCAGCACCGTGCGTCGCGTCGGCGGCACGGGCCGGCGGTGCGGGACGTGCACGTACCGCGTGAGCACCAGCACGACCGGCAGGGGCATCTGCAGGTGCGCGGAGTGCAGCACACGACCGTCGGACTCCACGACGTTCGCCTTGCCGCTCATCACGAGCATGACCGCCCGGTGCAGCGTGACGATGCACAGCGGGTCACCGGTGGCGTTGAGCAGCAGCGCGCGGGACGGCACCGGGGCGCGCTCGACGTCGTGGTGGGTGGCCTGCTCGGCGGCGGTCGTCAGCACGGTGCACTCCTGACCTCGGGGGTCGGACCGGCTGGCTGCCGGTCCGCGAACGAGAAGGAACAGCGTGGATGCGGGACCAGGGTACGCGCACGCCCTTTGTCCGCCGAGGCGGGCGCCGAGACCGGTCCGGCACATGGTCCACAAGCGTGACGGAGGCGCGACCGCCGCGCCGAGCGGCGGGTGCCCGTGAAGGTGACGAGGCCCGTAGAGACGACGAGGCCCCGACGACGTGGACGTCGTCGGGGCCTCGCGGCACGGGTCGTGTCAGCCGATCCGGATGAAGGTCGGGTTGCTCTGCCAGATGGCCCGGAACTGGACCGTCTTGCCCGGGCGGGGTGCGTCGATCATCTGGTTGCCACCGGCGTAGATGCCGACGTGGCCAGGGCTCCAGATGAGGTCACCGGGCTGCGCGTCGGCGCGGGAGACGACCGTGCCGGCGTTGCGCTGCGCGGACGACGTGCGCGGCAGCGTGATGCCGAGCTGCGCGTAGACGTACGACGTGAAGCCGGAGCAGTCCATGCCCTCGGGGCTGGCGCCGCCGGAGACGTACGGGACGCCCACGTAGCGGGCCGCGACCTCGAGGACCGCGTTGCCGGCGACCGACTGCGGGACCGGGTTGCTCGTGGTCGCTGCCGCGGCGGTCGCGGCCGTCGCGGCACGCTCGGCCGTACGGGACGCGGCACGCGTGGTGCGCACGGGCGGCGGCGGCGGTGCGGGCTTCTCAGCCGTGATCACCGGCGCGTCGACGGTGAACGCGGCCTCGGCCGGGGACGCCACGACGGGTGAGGTGTTGAGGACGGCGCGAGCGGAGGCCGTCAGGGCGGACGTGTCGACGGCGGCGAGCGCTGGGGCGCTGTCACGGTCGGCCGCGTAGGACGGGACGGCGATCATCGAGACCATCAGCCCGGACGAGGCGGCCACGACAGCGGAGCGTCGACCGACGGTACCCATCTGCTCGGAGGCGGCGTTCGCAAGCTCGGTCAGCGGCGTCGAAGGACGTCGCGCGGCGCGGTGGCGCGCCCGGTTGGTGCTTTCGGACAACGAGTTGCCTCTCCTGTCGCCTACGAGGTGAGCTGTCGGGTTCGGGTGGGAGAACACCCGGCCGGTCATCCGTCACGACCTGCCGCACACCTGCGTGCACCGCTGTCGCGCCGTCGTCCCGGCTTCACCCCAAGGGCACCGAGGTTCCGATGCCCACAATGTGGTTCCCCCGCCCCTGCCGGCGAGTCGTACGGACCTGCGAGCGGCGGCAGGGTTCGGCGTTCCGCTCGAGGGCTTCCTGGAGGAGGGTTCCGAGAAGCAGGTCGAACGTACATGACGCCCTCGTGGATTGTCACGCTCCGGTCACGAAGATCTCGGACTTGTCATGGACGATCGTCCGACACGCCGGGCGACACGCCGACGGAACGCCGACCGAAGACGCACAGGCCGTTGCACGTCCGGGCGAAACGGACTCACCCGCGCCACGGCGGGGCTCACGCGGCACCAGGAGGCGGATCAGGCCCCGACGAAGACGTGCCGGGCGACGTCGGTCGGCAGGTCCAGGACCGTGCTCGCACCCTCGACGCCGACCGTGACGACGCCCGCGGACCGCTCGACCGTCACCCGCGCACCCGGCGTCACACCCGCGTCCGCGAGCCGCGTGAGCAGCTCGACGTCGACCTGCAGCGGTTCTGCGATGCGCGCGATCACGGCCGTGCCGTCGGCTGCCGCGCCGGGCGCGGTGAGCGGCACGACACCGTCGAGGAAGCGCACGGGCGTGCGCTCCTCGCCGATCTCGTCCAGGCCGGGGATCGGGTTGCCGTACGGGTCGAAGTGCGGGTGGTCGAGGAGCGAGGCCAGGCGCTTCTCGACGCGCTCGCTCATGACGTGCTCCCAGCGGCACGCCTCCTCGTGGACGTGCGGCCAGTCGAGGCCGATGACGTCCGTGAGGAGGCGCTCGGCGAGGCGGTGCTTGCGCATCACGCGCACGGCCTTCGCCTGCCCGTCACCCGTCAGCTCGAGGTGACGGTCGCCCGTGACCACGACCAGACCGTCCCGCTCCATGCGGGCGACCGTCTGGGAGACGGTCGGGCCGGAGTGCCCGAGGCGCTCGGCGATGCGCGCACGCAGGGGGGTGATGCCTTCCTCGGTGAGCTCGTAGATCGTCTTGAGATACATCTCGGTCGTGTCGATCAGGTCGCTCACCGCTCGGCCTCCCACGTCGCGTCGAACGGCCGGGGACACCCGCGCCGCATGCTGCGGCCCAGGGTAGTCGGCCCTACGCGGGCGGACGGGACCGCCGCCGCGCTGGCCGCGTCGATATCCTCGGTTCGTGCCCGACGCCGACGCCATCGCCCGCCTGACGATCCCTGCCGACCTGCTCCCGCGTGACGGGCGCTTCGGGTCCGGCCCGTCCAAGGTGCGCGCCGCGCAGCTCGACGCCCTGACCGCCGTGGGGCGCACGCTCCTGGGCACGTCCCACCGGCAGGCGCCCGTCCGTGCCCTCGTCGGACGCGTCAAGGCGGGCCTGGCCGCCCTGTTCGACGCACCCGACGGGTACGAGGTCGTCCTGGGCAACGGCGGGTCGACGCTCTTCTGGGACGTCGCGACGCTGTGCCTGGTGCAGGACCGCGCGGCGCACGCACGGTTCGGGGAGTTCGGGGCGAAGTTCGCCGCGGCGACGACGCGGGCGCCGTTCCTCGCGGTCCCCGAGGTCACGACGGCGCCGCCCGGGCAGGTGGCCGTGCCGCCGCCGACGGACGGGGTCGACGTGTACGCGTGGCCGCACAACGAGACGTCGACGGGCGTGATCGCCCCGGTCCGCCGGGTCCCGGGCTCGCGCGAGGCGGGCGCTCTCGTGCTCGTGGACGGCACGTCGGCCGCCGGCGGGACGACCGTCGACGTCGGCGAGACGGACGTCTACTACTTCGCCCCGCAGAAGTCGTTCGCGTCCGACGGCGGGCTGTGGCTCGCGCTGACGTCGCCGGCGGCCGTCGAGCGGGCGGCACGCATCGAGGGTGCGGGCCGGTGGGTGCCGGAGTCGCTGTCGTTCACGGCCGCCGTGACGAACTCGCGCGCCGACCAGACGCTCAACACCCCGGCGCTGGCCACGCTGGTGCTGCTGGCCGAGCAGCTCGACTGGATCCTCGAGCAGGGCGGGCTCGCGTGGGCGGCCCAGCGCACCGCCACGTCGTCGGGGCACCTGTACTCGTGGGCGGAGAGCCGGGACTGGGCCACGCCGTTCGTCGCGGACCCCGCGCTGCGCTCCCCCGTGGTCGGCACCATCGACCTCGCCCCGGAGATCGACGCACCCACGGTCACCGCGGTGCTGCGGCGTCACGGCGTCGTGGACATCGAGCCGTACCGCAAGCTGGGCCGCAACCAGGTCCGCGTCGGGATGTACCCGGCGGTCGACCCGGACGACGTGGTCGCGCTGACGGCGTGCATCGACCACGTCGTGCAGCGCCTCGGCTGAGCCGCTGCGCGCGACGCCCGCAGGGCCCGGCACCGCGAGGTGCCGGGCCCTGTGCGCGTCAGACCCGGGTCGGACCGCGTCGGACGACGTCAGGCGCGACGGCGCCGCGCGGCGAGCACCCCACCGACGCCGGCGAGGACGAGCCCGCTCGCGATGAGTGCGAGGGGTCCGGCGGTCGATCCCGTCGCCGAGAGCACCTCGGCCCGTTCGGCGGCCGGCGCGGCCGCGGCGGCGGGGGCGTCGGGGCCGGCCACCAGGACGTCGGACCGCTCGGGCCCGGTGAGGCACACGGGGCTCGACGGCGGGTACGCGACGACGGCCGACGCGCTGGGGTTCACCTCGAAGGTCACCTCGACGGACGGGCGCACCCAGTCGAACTCGTCGCCCTCGACCCAGGTCCCGCCCTCGAGGCGCCAGCCGGGCCAGTCGGCACCCTTGCCGTCGGCACCGACGACGGCGCCGGGCCACAGCACGGTCCCCGACAGCGGCTGGTCGGCGTACACGACGTCGTCGCCGCCGGGGTTGACGAACGCGATGGTGACGCTGGTCCGGTCGGTGCCCACCGGCGTGACGGCGTACCGCAGCTTCGGCACGTCGTTGTCGCAGACAGGTGTCAGGATGGTGACGTCGACCTCGCAGGGCAGCTCGGCCCCGTAGTCGTCGACGCCCCGCGTGCAGCCGTCCGCAGGCGGGGGCACCGGCTGCTGGGTCGCTGCGGTCGCGGCCGGGCCGAGGCCCGTGGCCGCCAGGACGAGGCCTGCGACGGCGCAGACCCTGATGAACGCGCGCATGCTGGCTCCCACGTGGAATCGGACATTTCGTGCTTCATCCTCTCCCCAGGGGCGCGCGTAATCTATCGCCATTCGGGTGAACCGGACAGATCGGACACTTTTCACCCGACCGTGCGTGCCCTCACTCGCAGCGGTAGGACACGGCTCCCGGCGACGTCAGCGTGGGTGTGGTCCACAGCTGGGCAGCACCGTCCTGCAGCGGCACGGTGACCACGAGGTCCTGCGTCTGGCCGGGGGTCAGCCGGGACGCGACCTCCTGCACCGTGCGTCCTGCGACCGTGGTGACCCTTCCGGTGGCCGGCGCGCCGTCGCGCGTGACGACCAGCGGCGCGCCGTCCCGGGCGGACCACACCGAGACGTTGGTGAGCAGCGTGCCGAGCGCCACCTCGGGTCCCGGCGTGCCCGCGACGTACGGGCCCCACGTCTCGACGCCGTCGGGCGGGCGGAAGTCCAGGTGCAGCACGACGTCGACGGTCGGCGAGGGCCCGGTGCACCGCGCGTCACGGAACGTGACGTCCGTCGAGAGGTAGGCCCCGAGCTTGCCCTGGGTGGCGTCCGCGAGGAACACCCCGGCCTGGTCGGCGAACAGCTCCGAGGACGTGAAGGCGCCGCCCCCGACGGTCGCGGCGAGGCGCTCCTGCTCGTCGGGGTGCGCGGACCAGACCCGCACCCGCCTCTCGTCGACCGCACGGCGGCTGGCGAGCAGCAGGGCCTGCGAGTCCCCCGTCCCGGCTCCGACGGACGCGACGAGGCTGGCCGCGACCGCGCCGAAGTAGTCGTCGGCCGCAGCGGGGTCCGGGTGGCGCACGTAGGAGTCGCGCAGCAGCGCGTCGACCAGGCCGTCCGCGTCGAGCGTGCCGCCGTCCGGGTCGGCCACGGATCCGGTGGCGGCGACGAGCCCGGCCACCGCCACGGGATCGGTCGCGACGACGCCGTCGACCGTCCCCCCGACGGAGTGCGCCCACCGCGCCGCGACCAGCTCCGCCGCACGGGGGAAGTCGGGCGTGAGCACCGCGTTCTGGATCCACCTGCCCAGGCGGGGGCCCCAGGTGTCGAGCTCCTCGGACGTCAGCGGCGCGACGGCGGCGGGCAGGCCGGGCAGGTCCCGGGTGGAGCGGCTGTCCACGAGTGAGACCGCGCCGTCGTCGACCCGCACGGCGACGACCGTGCCGACGATCCCGCCCGGAGGGCGCAGCTCGGCCGTGTTGAGCGCGAGCACGAGGTAGGTGCGCGGCCCGTCACCGCCCAGCATGCCCGGCAGGATGCCGGCCACGCTGCCGGCCGGCCCGAGACCGGCGTCGATGCGCGCGAGGGCGTCCTGCACCTGCCGCACCGGGTCGGCGAGCGGCTCCACGAGCGCGTCGGGGTCGAGCGCCGCGACGTCGGCGTGGGCGTCGGCCGCGGTGCCGGCGGCGGTCTCGACGCGGGCGGCGACCTCGCGCAGGGCCGCGACGTCGAACCGGCCGTCGGGCAGGCGCAGGCCACCGCCCGCGAGCGCGCGCAGGTCGGTGGCGGCGGGGAGCGAGTCGGCGACGACCGCGTCGAGCGACGTCGAGACGACGCGGACGGCCTCGAGCTGGTCACCCGCCCACGGGAGCCCCTCGGCGGCACGCCACACGGGGTCGGACGACGCGGCGGCAGCCCGCTGCGTGGACTCCCGCAGCGCGTCGAGGTCGTCGGTGACCGCGTCGACGGACGCCGCGTCGAGCTCGACGTCACCCAGCCACGCGCGCGCGTCCTGCAGCGCGGACGCCGCCTGCCAGGCACGCAGGGCGACCCACCCGACGGCGAGCAGCACCAGGACGACCAGGAGCACGAGCGTCCAGGCCAGCGCGCGCCGACGGCGCGGCCCGACCGGAGTCGGCTCGGCCCGCCGCGCGACCGCCAGCGCCGCACCGTCGTGCTCGGCCGGAGCCCCCGTCGTGTCCACGAGCCGATCGTGGCACATCGGACCTTTCGGACATCGCCTCCCGGGTGCCGTTTCACCCGTGAGTCCGCCCGCTCGGCCCAGCGCCGACGCAGTCGGGCCGGGCCGGGCGCCGATCAGGCGGCGTGCTGCGCGTCCGCGGCGTCCTGCGCGCGCACCCGCGCGGGCGCGTCCTGCGCGCGCCGCTCCCCTGCAGCGGTGGGCACCTCCTGGGCATCCCCGCTCGGCACCGGGGCGCGGTCCGCGAGGCGGACGACCTCGATGTGCGGGCGCGACGTCACGTGGTAGCGGACCCGCACGTCCCAGTGGTTGCGGGCCCACCAGGCGGCACCAACCGAGACGAGCAGCGCGGAGATCGAGCCGACGCCGATCGACCAGCGGGCGCCGAACGTCTCACCGATCCACCCGACGATGGGCGAGCCGACGGGCGTGGCCCCGAGGAAGACGATCATGTAGAGGGACATCACCCGCCCGCGCATCTTCGGGTCGGTGGACATCTGGATGCTCGTGTTGGCGGCCGTCATCATCGTGAGCGACGCGAAGCCGACGGGGATGCACGCGACGGCGAACGACACGTAGGTGGGCATGAGCGCCATGACGCCCGTCGTGATCCCGAACGCGAACGCGGACCCGATGACGAGCCGCACGCGGGGCCGCTCGCGGCGGGCCGCGAGCAGCGCGCCGGTCAGCGAGCCGATCGCCAGGACCGAGCCGAGGATGCCGTACTCCTGCGCACCGCGCCCGAACTCGGTGCGCGCCATGAGGGCGCTGGTGAGCTGGAAGTTGAGGCCGAACGTCGACACCACCCCGACGACGACCATGATGACGATGATGTCGGAGCGGTTGCGCACGTAGGCGATGCCCTCGCGGATCTGCCCCTTGGCCCGCGACGCGTGCGGCATCGGGTACAGCTCGCTGCGGCGCATGAGGACGAGCGAGATGATGGTCGCGGCGAACGTCACGGCGTTGATGACGAACACCCAGCCGCTGCCGACGGCGGCGATGAGCAGGCCCGCGAGACCAGGGCCCACGAGGCGCGCGGCGTTGAACGACGCGCTGTTCAGGCCCACGGCGTTGGACAGCCGGCCGGCGGGGACGAGCTCGGCGACGAACGTCTGACGGACGGGCCCGTCGATCGCGGTGACGACGCCGAGCATCCCGGCGAAGGCGTAGACCTGCCACAGCTGGGCGTTCCCCGACAGCACGAGCAGACCCAGGGCGGCCGCGAGGACGCCCTGCCCCACCTGCGTGGCGATGAGCAGCTTGCGCCGGTCGAAGCGGTCGGCCAGGAGCCCGGCCCACGCGGAGAGGAAGAGCGTGGGCGCGAACTGCAGGGCCGTGGTGATGCCGACGGCGATGCCGGACTCGTCGGTCAGCTCGGTCAGGACCAGCCAGTCCTGCGCGACGCGCTGCATCCACGTGCCGACGTTCGCGACGAGCGCGCCGGCGAACCACAGCCGGTAGTTGCGGAAGGAGAGGGAGGAGAAGGTGGCACTCACGACGCGGTGATCCTCCGGAGGATCTCGGCGGCCTGGGTGAGCACGGCGCGGTCCTCGGTGTCGAGACCCGCGAGACGTGCGGAGAGCCAGGCATCCCGGCGGCGGCGGGTCTCGGCGACCTCGGCCTCACCCTCGGCGGTGAGGCTGACGACGACCTGACGCCCGTCGGTGGGGTGCTCGTCCTTGCGGACGAGGCCACGGTCGGCGAGGCACCCGACCGTGCGGGTCATGGCGGGAGCGGCGATGCGCTCGTGCTCGGCGAGCCGCCCCGGGCTCGTCGGCCCTTCGCGCAGCAGGATGGCCAGGACGTTGAACTGGGGGTCCGAGAGCCCGGCCTCCCCGCGCTCGGCCTTGAGACGGCGGGTGGCCCGGCTCAGGGTCACCCGCAGGTCGGCAGCGAGGGCCAGGTCCGTGCCCGCCGACGCGGTGGCGGGTTCGGGTGGAGGGTTCGGGGAGACGGTCGACACGGGTACTTACCCTACATCATTACTGCGAGTCAGGACCCGTGATCCTTACCGGTGGTCACCATCTCACCCGTCGAACGACTTGCGCGCCCGTCGCGTCGTGCGCCAAGGTCGAGGCCCCGGGGGGAGGCTCGATGCAAGGATCGAACTGGGGCGTCTCGAACGACGCGCTCGTGGCCGAGGGCCTGATGGCCTCGACCACCGACCCCGTGACGAACCGTGCCACGGCCGTCTCCCTGCACGCCGAGTGCCCGCGCATGCGCGCCGAGGACGCCGTGCTCACGGTCGTCACGCTCGCGTACGACACGGCGACCACGAACGCGCTGCCCGGTCGCGCACGCGGGCTCGACGTCGCCGAGCGCGTCCTGTGCCGCGACCTGGAGCACTGGGCCGGGCAGAGCGGCACCGCGGTCGCGATCGGCGAGGCGGCGGTGGCCTACCTCGCCCTGGGGACACCCGAGGAGGCGCAGCAGCTCCGCAGCCGCCTGCCCGAGCTGACCACCCGCGTGTCCCGGGACGCCGGCGCCGTGCCGCGCATGTCCGCCGCGCAGGGACCCTCGCGCGAGTCGTCCGACGTGGTGGCCCGTGCCCTCGAGCGGCTGGTCCTCCCCCGCGGGGTGGTGCCCGACCAGGACCAGTGGGCCGCCGGGGCCGCGCGCACCCGCCCGCTGTGGGACGCGACGACCGGCCGACGGTTCGGCACGCAGGTGCGCCTGCAGGCCGCGCGCGTCGGCGCTGCCGCGGCGGACCGCGCGGAGGGCCTGCTGGCCCTCACGCGGTCACCGCGGTCGGTCGACGCCGCCGCCGCTGCGCACCAGGCCATGCCGCAGGTCGTCGCGGCGCAGACCGGCGACGAGCCCGTCATGTGGGACGTCTCCGCCGTGCTGTCGGGCACCGGGCCGGCACGTGCCACGCTCACGCAGGCGCTCACCGACCTGTGCCCTCCGGGGGTGTGGGTCGGGGTGTCCGCGTGGCTCGCCGTCCTCGACGAGGTGCAGCAGGCGCTGCGCACGCTGCGCGCCCGTGGTCACCGCATCGTGCTCACCCGCTACGGGTCGGGACGCGAGCCGCTCGCCGCGTTCGACGAGCTGCCGCTGGACGCGATCCTGCTCGACACGCACCTCGAGACCGGCGCGCGCACGACCTCCGAGGACAGCGCGGTGCTCCTGGCGATCTTCGAGCACGCCGCCCGCAACGGCGTGACCGTGCTCTCCACGTCCCACGGCGCCGTCGACCTGTACCGCCGTCCGGCACCCGTGCTGCGTCCGCGGACCGAGGACCCGGGTGACCAGATCCTCGAACGGGCACGCTTCGTGGGCCTGACGCTGCGGCAGACCGCGATCCTGGTGAACGCGAGCAAGGGCCAGGGGCCCATGGCCCCGCGCTGGGACCGGTACGACGTCGCGACGCACTGGGCCCGCGCGCGGGCGTGACGGCCCGACCGGTCGGCGACGACCGGACGGCGGACGGGCCTCAGGGCCGGCCGAGCGCCCGGTAGGTCCAGCCGGCGGCGCGCCACACCTTCGGGTCCAGCACGTTGCGGCCGTCGACGATGGCGCGGTGGGCCACGACCTCGCCCAGGTCCTCCGGGACCATGTCGCGGTACTCGTCCCACTCCGTGGCGAGCACGACGACGTCGGCGTCCTGCGCCGCCTCGAGCGCCGTGGCCGCGTACTTGAGGTCCGGCCACTTGGCGCGCGCGTTCTCGACCGCCTGCGGGTCGGTCACCGTCACGTGGGCACCCTGGAGCTGCATCTGCGCCGCCACGGACAGCGCCGGGGAGTCGCGGATGTCGTCGCTGTTCGGCTTGAACGCCGCGCCGAGGACGGCGACGCGCTTGCCGACGATGGACCCGGCGCTGACCTCGCGCGCGAGGTCGACCATGCGGACGCGGCGGCGCATGTTGATCGCGTCGACCTCCCGCAGGAACGACAGCGCCTGGTCGACGCCCAGCTCGCCCGCGCGGGCCATGAAGGCGCGGATGTCCTTCGGCAGGCAGCCGCCGCCGAAGCCGAGGCCGGCGTTGAGGAAGCGGCGACCGATGCGCGCGTCGTAGCCGATCGCGTCGGCGAGGCTCGTGACGTCCGCGCCCGTGGCCTCGCACAGCTCGGCCATCGCGTTGATGAACGAGATCTTGGTCGCGAGGAACGAGTTGGCGGCGACCTTGACGAGCTGGGAGGTGGCGTAGTCGGTGACGACGAGCGGCGTGCCCTCGGACAGCGGCGCCGCGTAGACCTCGTCGAGCAGGGCCCGTGCGGCGTCGCCCTCGGGCGTCGGCACGCCCTCGTCGTCCGTCGGCAGGCCGTAGACGAGGCGGTCCGGGTGCAGCGTGTCCTGGACGGCGAAGCCCTCGCGCAGGAACTCCGGGTTCCACACGAGCGACGCACCCGATCCGGCGAGGCGTGCGGCGAGGTCCTCGGCGGTGCCGACCGGCACGGTCGACTTGCCCGCGACCACGTCGCCCGGTGCGAGGTGGGGGCGCAGCGCCTCGAACGCCGACTCGACGTACGACAGGTCGGCACGGAACTCGCCGTGCTTCTGCGGGGTGCCCACGCACAGGAAGTGCACGGTGGCGCCGGCGGCGGCGGCCATGTCGGTGCTGAACGTCAGCCGCCCGGTGCGGCCGACCTCCGCGAGCAGCTCGGGCAGGCCGGGCTCGTAGAACGGTGCCGTCCCCGCGGCGAGGCGGGCGACCTTGCCCGGGTCGACGTCGATGCCGACGACGTCGTGGCCCAGGGACGCCATGCTTGCCGCATGCACCGCGCCGAGGTACCCACAACCGATGACCGAGATGCGCACGTGCTCTCCCCGCTTCAAGGACGATGTCCGGGCAGCGTACCGGGGCGCAGAGGGCGGATCGGGTGAGCGTGGTCACAGGGCGAGCACGGACGCGCTTGCGGGTGGCCTTCGTCGCGTACCTCGCGGTCGTCGCGGTGATCACGATGCGCCCTGCGCCGCCGGACGACGAGACGCTCGGGCTGGCGCGCAGGTTCGTCGACTGGCTCGCCGCGGCAGGGCTGCCGGTGACGCTCCCGGGCATGGAGGCGGTCGCGAACGTCGTGATGTTCGTGCCGTTCGGGGTGCTCGTCGGGCTGCTGCTGCGCCGGCCCTGGTGGGTCGTCGTGCTGCTCGGGGCGGGCACGTCGGCGCTGATCGAGACGGTGCAGCGGTGGCTGCCGACGCGTTACCCCACGCTGCAGGACGTCGTGATGAACACGCTGGGTGCGGCGGTCGGGGTGCTGGGGCTGCTGCTGGTGTCACGACGGGCCGGGACCGGCGTGCGGTCCCGGCCCGTCGGTGGTGCAGGTGTCAGACGCCGAGCAGGTCGCGGATCGGTCCGAGCGCGAAGTACACGACGAACGCGAGCGCGGCCACCCACATGAGCGGGTGGATCGCACGCACCTTGCCGAGCGCGAGCTTCACGACGACGAACGCGATGAAGCCCGCGCCGATGCCGACGCTGATCGAGTACGTGAACGGCATGAGCGCGAGCGTGAGGAACGCGGGGATCGCGATCTCGGGCGACTTCCAGTCGAGGTCGGCGACCTGGGTGACCATGAGGAACCCGACGACGACGAGCACGGGCGCGGCCGCCTCGGACGGGACCATCGCCACCAGGGGCGACAGGAACGTCGCGAGCAGGAACGCGACACCGGTGACGACGGACGCGAGGCCCGTGCGGGCGCCGTCCGCGACACCGGACGTGGACTCCACGTACGCGGTGTTGGACGACACCGAGCCCATGCCACCGGCGACCGCACCGAGCGAGTCGACGACGAGGATCTGCTGGCTGCGGGGCGGGTTGCCCTCCTCGTCCAGGAGCTTGGCCTCCTGGCCGACGGCGACCATCGTGCCCATGGTGTCGAAGAAGTCGGCGAGCAGGATCGAGAACACCAGGACCACGACGGCGAGGACGCCGATCTTGCCGACGGCACCCAGCAGCGAGAACTGACCGATGAGCGACAGGTCCGGCAGCTGCACCAGGGAGTCCGGGAGCGCCGGGACGTTCTGGTGCCAGCCGCCGGGGTTCTCCTCGCCCGCGCCGCCGATCTTCGCGACGGCCTCGACGATCAGCGCCAGCACGGTGGTGCCGATCACCGCGATCAGCAGACCGCCACGGACCTTGCGGACCATGAGGACGATCGCGGCGATGAGCCCGAGGACGAAGACGGCGACGGGCCAGCCGGCGAGCGACCCGCCGGAGCCGAGCTCCAGGGGCGTGCCCTGGCCCTGCCGGACGAACCCGGCGTTGACGAAGCCGATGAGCGCGATGAACAGGCCGATGCCGACACCGATCGCGATCTTCAGCTCCCGCGGGACCGCGCGGAACACCGCGCCACGGAAGCCGGTCAGCACCAGGACGAGGATGACCAGACCCTCGAGCACCACGATGCCCATCGCGTCGGCCCACGTCATGCCCGGCAGCTGCGCGACCGTGTAGGCGACGACCGCGTTGAGGCCCAGGCCCGCGGCCAGCGCCATCGGGAAGTTGGCGACGACGCCCATGAGGATCGACAGGACGCCCGCCACCAGGGCGGTCGCCGCCGCGATCATCGGCAGGTTCTGCGCGTCGCCACCGCCGAGGAACTGACCCGTGCTGTCCGGGATGGTGCCGAGGATCAGCGGGTTGAGCACGATGATGTAGCTCATCGTGAAGAAGGTGACGAGGCCACCGCGGACCTCGGCGCCGATGGTGGAGCCACGCTCCGTGATCTTGAAGAACCGGTCGACGGCGCTGCGGGGGGCCGCGGGTGCGTCGTCGCGCGTCTCCTGGGGGGGAGGAGTTGTCGACATGGCGGAAGTGTCTCAGAGCCGACGACCGTCGGTGACCGTTCCCGCGGGGCCCGTGACCGGGACGTGACGCACGTTACTGCGCACGGCCTACGCGCGGCACCGGATCGTGCGCCACGCACGGTCACGGGCCGAGGAACACCTGCGAGCACAGCAGCGCGGGGCCGTCCGGGACGCAGGCGACTCCGACGTGCCGCAGGTCGGGGTCGAGCAGGTTGTCGCGGTGCCCCGGGGACGCGAGCCATGCCTCGACCACGTCCGCGGGCGGAGCGCTCGCGCGGCTGAGGTTCTCGGCCGTCCGGGGCGCGTCGCAGCCCTGGATGACGTCGTCCAGCGGGGCGTGCGTGAGCTCGGCGACGCCGACCAGGTCCGCCGCGCGCCGCTCGGCCGCCTGCGCCGCGCACGCGGAGACCTCGAGCGCCGGCAGCCCGTCGGCGACGCGGGTGGCGTTGGTGTCCTCGACGAGGGCGGCGGCGTAGAGGTCCGGCTCGAGCGCGACCGACGACGCGGTCCCGCTCGTCGGTAGCCCGGCCGGGTCCGGCGAGGGTGGCGTGCTGCACGCGGGCACGGCCGCCAGCACGACGGCGACGACGAGGGCGCGCACGACCGGAAACGTTGCGCAGGGGCGACATCCGGTCCTGATCACCGCAAGATGGTCGCAGACCGGCGTCAGGGCACGTGCGTGAGACCATGCACGGGCAATTGCGCACATCTGGTCGATCTGCGACCCGGGGGGGTACAGAGCCGTGGAGTTCCAGGACTACCTGTCCATCGTCCGCAAACGGTGGCTGTCGATCGTGCTGATCGCGACCCTCGTCGTCGCGGGCGCGGTGGCCGCGACCCTGGCGGCGACGCCGATGTACCAGGCGCACGCCCAGGTGTACGTGTCGGTCCGCAGCTCCGGGACGACGTCCGACCTCCTGCAGGGCAGCAACTTCACGCAGCGGCAGGTCAGCTCGTACGCCGAGCTGGCGACGACGCCACGTGTGCTCGTGCCCGTCATCGAGCACCTGGACCTGCCGACGACGCCCGACGCCCTCGCGAGCTCGATCTCCGCGTCGTCGCCGGTGGACAGCTCGCTGATCAACATCCGCGTGACGAGCCCAGACCCGCGGACCGCGAGCGACGTGGCGAACTCCGCGGCCGAGAGCCTGTCGAGCGAGGTCGCCGACCTCGAGCGGCCCGAGGGCGGCGTCTCCCCCGTGCAGATCAGCACGGTGCGGGTGGCGTCGCCACCGGAGTCGCCGTCGTCGCCGAACCTCCCCCGCAACCTGGCCCTCGGCGTCGTCGTCGGCCTCGCGCTGGGACTCGGCGTCGCGGTCCTGCGCGAGCTGCTGGACACGCGCGTGCGCACCGAGGCCGACGTGCACGACGTGACCGACACGTCCGTCATCGCGACCGTCCCCCTCGACGACACCGCCGCGGTGCACCCGCTGATCCTGCAGTCGAGCCCGCACAGCCACCGCGCGGAGTCGCTGCGCCGGCTGCGGACCAACCTGCAGTTCCTGGACGTCTCCGGCGGACCGCAGATGTTCGTCGTGACGTCGGCCCTGCCGGGCGAGGGCAAGTCCACCACCACGATCAACCTCGCGATCGCGCTGGCCGACGCCGGCTCGCGCGTCGCCCTCGTGGACGCGGACCTGCGACGACCGTCCGTCGGCAGGTACATGGGCATCGAGGGCGCCGCCGGCCTGACGACTGTGCTCATCGGCCGCGCCGCCCTCGACGAGGTCATCCAGCCGTGGGGCAACGGCAGGCTGCACGTGCTGCCGTCGGGGCAGGTGCCGCCGAACCCCAGCGAGCTGCTGGGCTCACGCGCCATGGGCGAGCTGCTCACGCAGCTGGCCGACAAGTACGACGTCGTGCTCATCGACACGCCCCCGCTGCTGCCCGTGACGGACGCCGCGATCTTGGCGCGCCTGACGAGCGGCGCACTCCTGGTGGCCGGCGCCGACAAGCTGCACCGCCACCAGCTGCAGGAGTCGATCGGCGCGCTGGACGCGGTGGGCGCGCGCATCCTCGGCATCGTGCTCAACCGGCTCGAGCGCAGGAGCGGCGACACGTACGCCTATTACGACTACGCCCCGGAGACGACCGGGAGAACAAACACGGAAGAATCGGGACACACATCGGTCCCGACGACCACGGGACGAATCCCTGCGGCGCACGCGCGCCCGGGGCAGAAGCGTCCCGTCCGCCGGTCCAGCCGGCCGCCGGTGACAAATGTGGTCAATACGCTCGATGACACCATCACCAGCAGCAACTCCACGACCGCATCGCACTGGCCTGGAGGTCCGCGTGCCTGACGCCGCCAAATCGGTGGTTTCGGTTTTACCGGGCGATGCCCTAGGGTAAAACCAAGCATGCAGAACACGGGGGGCGTGGCATGGTATACAAGTCTGCTCGGCGACGGTACGAGATGAATCGGTGGTCATGGGCGACCATTGACGGGGCGGTGTGGTTCACCGCCATCTACCTTGCGACGTGGCTGAGATTCGACTTCACCATCGACGAGTTCGCCGGTCGTGCTGCAGTCTTCGCGGGGGCCGCCGTGGTGCTGCACCTGGTCGTCGGCGCCGCGATCGGTCCGTACGCCGTGGGCCACGTGCGCGGCTCCTTCGAGGAGTCCGTCGACATCGCACGCACGGTCGTGTCGGTGACCGTGGTGCTGCTCGTCTGGTCCCTGGTGACCGACCCGATCATGGTGCCGCGCAGCGTGCCCCTGATCGCCGGTGCGCTCGCACTGGCCGCCATGTTCGGCGTGCGGTTCGTCATCCGCAGCCTGCGCACGCGCCGACGCGCGCCGCATCGCGAGCAGCGCCGCGTGATCGTCTTCGGCGCCGGTGACGCGGGGCGTCGCCTGATCCGCCAGATGACCGAGGACCGGCGAAGCGGGTTCTTCCCCGTGGCGCTGCTCGACGACGACCGCCTCAAGCGCCGACTGCCGGTCGAGGGCGTGCGGGTGCGCGGCGACCGGACCCTGATCGCGTCGGTGGCACGCGAGACGGGCGCCACCGCACTCGTCATCGCGATCCCCCGGGCGGACGGCGCCCTCATCCGGGAGCTGTCGGAGCTGGCCGCGGAGGTGGACCTCGACGTGCTGACGCTGCCGCCGCTGTCGGACATCATCGACGGCCACGTCAGCACGAAGGACCTGCGCGACCTCGACCTGCACGACCTGCTGGGGCGGCGCGCCATCAGCATGGACACCACGGCGATCGCCGAGCAGATCTCCGGCCGCAACGTGCTGGTCACGGGCGCCGGCGGGTCGATCGGGTCGGAGCTGTGCCGCCAGATCGCGCGGTTCGGCCCCGGCAAGCTGTACCTGCTGGACCGGGACGAGTCCGCGCTGCAGGAGACCCAGGTCAGCCTGACAGGTCAAGGGCTGCTCGACGGCGACGAGGTGCTCCTCGCGGACATCCGTGACGCCGACGCCCTGCGCGACGCCTTCGCCGGAGCCCAGCCGGACATCGTGTTCCACGCCGCCGCACTCAAGCACCTGCCGCTGCTGGAGTCGTTCCCGCTCGAGGCGTGGAAGAGCAACGTGGTGGGCACGCTCAACGTGCTCGAGGCCGCGGCGCACGCCGGGGTGCAGACGTTCGTCAACATCTCGACCGACAAGGCGGCCGCGCCGACGTCCGTGCTCGGCTACAGCAAGCGCGTCACCGAACGCCTCACGGCCCACTTCGCGTCCACGGAGCCCGGGCGCTACGTCTCGGTGCGCTTCGGCAACGTCCTCGGCTCGCGCGGGTCGGTGCTGCACGTCTTCCGCTCGCAGATCGCCGCAGGCGGCCCGATCACCGTGACGCACCCGGACGTCGAGCGGTACTTCATGCTCATCCCCGAGGCGTGCCAGCTGGTGCTGGAGGCGGCCAGCATCGGCACCGACGGTGAGGTGATGGTGCTGGACATGGGCGAGCAGATCCGGATCGCCGACGTCGCGCGCACGCTCATCCGCATGTCGGGCCGCCGGGACATCGGCATCGAGTTCAGCGGCCTGCGGCCCGGCGAGAAGCTCGGCGAGGAGCTGTTCTCCCCGCACGAGCAGCGCCGTCCGACGCGCAACCCGCTCGTCAGCTCCGTCGACGTGCCGAGCCTGCCGCCCACGAAGGTCCGGTCCCAGCGCCACCCGGACGCCCTGTCGGCACGCAGCTGGATGCACGACCGGGCGCAGGTGCCGCTGCGGGTGACAGCCTGATGGCGCGCATCCACCTCTCGAAGGCCGACGTGACGGAGCTCGAGGAGAAGTACGTCCTCGAGGCCCTGCGCTCGGGCTGGGTCGCTCCCCTGGGCCCCGAGGTCGACGCGTTCGAGCGGGAGGTCGCCGAGCGCGTCGGTGTCGGCCACGCCCTGGCGCTGGCGTCCGGCACGGCGGCGCTCCACCTGGCGCTGCTCGAGCTGGGTGCGGGCCCCGGCACGGCTGTCGTCCTGCCCACCATGACGTTCGTCGCGTCGGCCAACGCGGTCGCCTACACCGGGGCCGAGCCGGTGTTCGTGGACGCAGGACCCGACGGCAACGTGGACCCGGCCCTGCTGCTCGACGCGGTGGACACCCTGCGCCGCGAGGGCACGACGGTCGCCGCCGCAATGACCGTCGACCTGTTCGGCCGCTGCGCGGAGTACGACGAGCTCGTCGACGCCGTGGCCGAGCGCGGCGTCCCGCTCGTCGAGGACGCCGCCGAGGCGCTGGGTGCGACCTACCGCGGCCGCGCCGCCGGGTCGTTCGGCAAGGCGGCCGCGCTGTCCTTCAACGGCAACAAGATCATGACGACGTCCGGCGGGGGCATGCTGCTCAGCGACGACGAGGACCTGATCGGGCGCGCGCGCTACCTGTCGACGCAGGCACGGCAGCCGGTGGCGTACTACGAGCACACCGAGATCGGCTACAACTACCGGCTCTCCAACATCCTGGCGGCGCTGGGGCGCGCCCAGCTCAGCCGGCTGGACGAGATGATCGAGCGGCGGCGGGCGATCCGGGAGACCTACGCGCAAGCCGTCAGGGACATCGACGACGTGCATGTCCTCGCGGCCGACGAGCGCCGTGGGGACGACGGGGACAACTGCTGGTTGACGTGCGTGACGCTCGACCACACGACCGGCACCGACGTCGCGGCCGTGCTGGCGCGGCTCGACGCCGCCGAGATCGAGGCACGTCACCTCTGGAAGCCGATGCACCTGCAGCCCGTGTTCGCCGACCGCCGCAGCTGGCTCACCGGCGTGTCCGAACGGCTCTTCCTGACGGGCATCACCCTGCCCAGCGGATCCGCCCTCCGCGACGACGAGGTGTCGCGCGTCGTCGAGACGCTGCAGGACGCTCTCCGTGCGGGTGCCCGTTGACGACACCCCCACGTCCGCCGGAGGCCTACGACCAGGTCAAGCGCGCGCTCGACGTCGTCACGGCGGGCGCACTGCTGATCACCACGTCGCCCATCCAAGCCGTCGTCGCCCTGACCGTACGGCGCCGTCTGGGGACGCCTGTGCTGTTCAGGCAGGAGCGGCCCGGGCTCCACGGGAAGCCGTTCACCCTCATCAAGATGCGGACGATGCTCGACGTAGACCCGGCCAAGGGTCTCGTGACGAACGAGCAGCGGATGACCGGCTTCGGCCAGCGGCTGCGCGCCACCAGCCTCGACGAGCTGCCCACCTTGTGGAACGTGCTCCGTGGCGACATGAGCATCGTCGGACCGCGTCCTCTGCGCATGACCTACCTGGAGCGCTACACCGCCCACCAGGCGCGACGGCACGAGGTGCGTCCGGGCGTGACCGGGCTCGCCCAGGTGTCGGGCCGGAACGCCATCGGCTGGGACGAGCGCCTTGATCTGGACGTCGAGTACGTCGACCGCCGGTCTCTGCGGCTCGATCTGTCGATCCTGCTCAGGACGATCGGAGCAGTGCTGCGTCGCGACGGGATCGCGCACGACGGTCACGCCACGATGGGCGCCTTCTACGGGCCGACGAACCGCCACGGCGTCGTGGAGCGGCGCCTGGAGCGCTCCGACCTCGAGACGCGGGTGGCCTGGCTCAACGACCCGACCGTGCGCGCGGGTGTCTCGATCACCTTCGACGCGAACCTCCCCGACACGGTCGCCTGGTTCGACAGGGTCCAGGACGACCCGTGCAGGTACGACTGGGTGCACCACGACCGTGCCGGGCTCGCTGTCGCGATGTGCGGGATGACCATGGACGGCAGCGGTCGGGCCTTCTACTACCTCTACGTCAACCCCGCGGCGCACGGGCGCGGGCACGGCCGTCGGAGTCTTGCGACGAGCGTCGACCGCGCTGAGCAGCTGGGGCTGGAGGCGCTGGACCTCGAGGTCAAGACGGACAACGCGCGCGCCATCCGCCTCTACCGGTCGCTCGGGTTCGTCGAGCGGGACGACGTCGACGCGCCAGCGGGAAAGCTCGCGATGACGCGGCCCTTGAGCCGCAGGGAAGGACGTGTCGCCCGATGACCGCTCGACGCCACCTACGGGTCGTCATCTGCTCCGGGGGGCGGCGGGTCTACATCGTCCGCTGGTTCCGTGAGGCGTTCGCCAAGCTGGACGTCACCGGCGAGGTAGTCGTGCTCGACGCCGACGCGGCCGCGCCGGCTGGTCAGGCGGCAGACGTCTTCCGCCAGGTGCCGCGTGTGACGGACCCGCTGTACCGAGCGGCGATCTGCGAGATCGTCACCGAGCTGCAGCCCGACCTCTTCCTGTCATTGCACGACTACGAGCTCGAGGTGCTGTCCGACGGTCTCGCCGCAGACCTGCGCAGCGACAGGACCGCGGTACTGTCGCTGACCAACGACGCCCAGCTCGTCGCCGGTGACAAGTGGCTGCTGGCCTCACGGCTCGATCCCGCCTACAGCACGCCCACACTGCGAGCGTCCGACCATGCAGCCGTCGCGGCGCTCGTCGCAGCGAACGACAGGGTTGTCGTCAAGCACCGTTACGGCAGCGCCTCGTCCGGGCTGTCGATCGTGTCCGGCGACGACGTCCATGCGGCGGTCGCACGTGCCACGGTGGACGCACCTCGGCCGATGTCCGCGTCGTCGACCGATACGCCCGAGGACTGGGTCGTCGTGCAGCCGTGCGTCCGCGGGACGGAGTACGGCATGGACGCCGTCTTCAGCGTCCACGGGTCGCACGGCGGAGTCCCGAGGGGCGTGTCTGCTCGTAGAAAGCTGCGCATGCGGGCCGGCGAGACCGATCAGGCCGTGACGGTCGATCCCGCGCCCTTCCAGGGCGTAGCCGGGGCGATCGGGGCTCTCCTCGAGCCGCGCGGTCTCGTCGACGTCGACGTGATCGTGGACGACGCAGGGCGGTCGCACGTCATCGACATCAACCCCCGCTTCGGCGGTGGGTACCCTTTCACGCACCTGTCGGGGGTGGATGTCCCGGCGTTCTACCTCGCAGAGGTCCTCGGCTTCCCCGAACCGGAGAAGCACCTTGCCGGCCTGCCTGGCGTCATGAGTGCGAAGTACGAGGAGATCACCGCAGTGCTCACGACGGACGGCCGACCGTGACATCAGACCGCCGGCCATCTGAGGGCAGCACGGCTGCCAGGCGAGCCAGCAGCCGACGTCCAGTGCCCAGTGCGCAAGACCGCACGGCGCTGCCGCACTTCGTGAGCGCCGTGAGGTGACGGACCACCCGCCGAAGGCGTCCGCGGGTCCCCAGCCCGCAGTGTCGACCCGGCTCCGCCACGCGGCAGCCAGCCGGACGAGTGTCCTGCTGCTCGGCCAGGTCGTCGCCGCGGGAGCTGCATTCGGCATCAACATCCTGGCTGCCAAGGTCATGGCCCCGGCGGACAGAGGCGTGCTCGCGCTTGCACTCCAGCTCTCGTACATGGCCACGACGGCGGCACTGCTGGGTGTCGAGTCGCCGTACGTGGCGCGACGCTCGGGCAGTTTCCCCCAGGTTGCGCGCGAACTCGTTTCCCTGATGCGCCTCAGCGTGCTGCTCCCGGCGGCGGGCCTCGTGACGGGAATGGCCCTCTACCTCACCGGGCACATCGAGGTCGCGGTGATCCTCGTTCTCGGATCACTGTATGCCTATGGCAACACGTACGTCAGGGCAGTGCGTGCCGCCTACATCGCGAGCAACGCAGCCAAGCCATTTCTGGTGACGGCCGTCGTGTCACAGATCGTGCTTCTCGCGCTCGCTGCCCTGCTCGTCCTGCTCGACATCGGTGATCCGAGCTTCTGGGTCGGGGCGTACATCATCGTCTCCCTGCCGGCCGTTGCCATCCTCCTCGCGCAGGCTCGCGGCGCCAGACCGATCGACCAGGACGCTCGGGCCGAGCTCGCGGTGGTCCGGCGGCAGGGGTTGCGCCTGCTCCCGGCCTCGTTCGGCAACACGGCGATGCTGCGGTCGGACCGCCTGCTGCTCCCTGCCCTCGCCTCGGTGTCGGAACTCGGGCTCTACATCGTGGTCGCGACCGCGATGGAGATCGCGGGCTGGCCCGTCAAGCAGTGGGTGGACTCGTCCCTGCGCCGCTGGCGGGAGCAAGGACGCGCACTCCGCGCCGGCCTGCTGGTCGCGAGAGCCACAGTCCTGGCGCTCGCCCTCTCTCTCGTGGGCGGAGGTGTCACGTACGTGGCCGTCGTCGTCTTCCTCCCCGAGCCGTACCGCGCATCGACGATGCTGATCCCGGTCCTGGGGTGCGCCACGACCATCTACGCCGCCACGCGCGTCCAGCAGGGTCTGCTCGTCGCGCGCGGACAGTCGACGCAGGTCTCGATCGTCGAGATCTCGGGCATGCTGGCAGCCGTCGCGATGTACGTGGCCCTGATCCCCACCTGGGGCGCGATGGGTGCCGCCATGGGATCGGTCATCGGGTATGCCGTGTGTCTGGCCGCGGGCGCCTGGGCGCTACATCGATCCCCTTCTGCGATGGACCGGAGCACCCATTCCGGAGAGGCGACGCTGTGAAGATCATCTACGTTCAGCAGTACTTCAACACGCCGGACATGGTCGGCGGGAACCGACCCTACGAGATGGCGACCCGGTTTACCGAGGCGGGCCACGACGTCCATGTCGTGACGACCCGTCGCGACCCGGACCCGGGTGATCGCACGGTCGAGGTGCGCCGGGTCAACGGCTTCACGGTTCACCTCATCCCCGCTGCGTACCGGCAGACCATGCCCAGTTGGCAGCGAATCAGAGCGTTCCTCACGTACGCGATGCGGGCGAGCGTGCTCGCTCGCCGACTGCGCGGCGACGTCGTGTTCGCCTCGAGCACTCCACTGACCACTGCGATCCCCGGTATGTACGCGACCGCGTTCCGGCGCTCGCCCCTCGTGTTCGAGGTGCGCGACCTGTGGCCCGCGATCCCGATCGCGCTGGGGTACCTCCACAATCCCCTCCTGCGTTCCGCCGCAGTTCTTCTCGAACGGCTCGCGTACCGTCGTGCCAAGACGATCGTCGCCCTCTCGCCCGACATGGCCTCGGAGATCATCGCCCAAGGCGTGCCACCTGAGAAGCTCGTAGTCGCGCCCAACGCAGCGGACGTCGGCCGTTTTGACGTCCCCGCCGAGGCAGGGCTCCGCTTCCGCGAGGAGCGCGACTGGCTCGCGGACCGACCCCTCCTCGTCTATTGCGGCACGCTGGGGAAGGTCAACGGACTGACCTACCTCGTCGAAATCGCATCGGAGCTCAGGGAACTTGGGTCCGACGCCGTCGTCGCTATCTACGGACAGGGTTCAGAACGTCCGGCGACCGAGGCACTCGCGGAGACGCTCGGCGTGCACGGCACGAGCGTACGATTCTTTGACCCGGTACCGAAGCAGGATCTTCCCGCCATCCTGAGCGCTGCCACTCTGTGCACCTCGTTCTGGATTCCGATCCCGGTCCTGGCCAGCAACAGCGCCAACAAGCTCTTCGACTCGATGGCAGCCGGCAGGCCGATCGCCATCAACCACGGCGGCTGGCAGGCGGAGATCATCGCCCGAGCTCGTACCGGCCTCGTTCTTCCTGAATCTGACGCCCCGGCAGCGGCTCGCGAAATTCACGCGTGGCTCTCGCTACCCGTTGCCGAGCGTCAGCAGTATGGCGAGCGCGCGAAGCGCATCGGAGTCGAGGAGTACAGCCGTGACATCTCAGCAGCTCGTGTTCTCGACACGCTCGAGGCCGCGGTCGGCCCGACGTTCACTCGACCCGAGATCGATGTAGCAGGTCGAGACACGTAGATCGGCACCGCCGGCCGACCGCCGCCAGTTAGTCGTTCTGCCGCACGCTGGCGACAGGCGCGAGCGTCTCTTGCCGGTGGTCAACTGACTCGTCGGATGCCGACAGATGACCGTGCCCAGCACGCGACTCCTCAGCCGCTGCCGCCGGATGGAGACGGGTGAGGCGACCTGACACAACAGCGAGCCGTGACGGCTGCCATCCCTAGCAGGAACCAAAGAAACCGGGTGTCGTAGTAGTCACCTGAGAACAGGCTGGCGATCAAGATCGCACAGGCGCCGGCAACGGCGAAGGCGACATCGCGGGAGACAGCTCGCGCGCGCCACGCAATCGTCAACGGGACAGCCAGTGCCACCACGAGAGCAAGCAGCCCGACGAGTCCGCCCTCGGCCCCCACTGCGAGCACGAGGTTGTGAGGGTAGACCAGCTGCGTCGCCGACGTGAATCCACCGATCCCCGTTCCGACGAGTTGATTCTGCTCAAAGAGATCAAAAGCCTTCTCATAGTAGACGGACCGGCCCGAGTCATAGCCTTGCTGAAGGGTCTGGACGAAGATCCGATGATATATCCCATCCACCAGATCGGAAGGCGCGAGACGATATGCCGCAACGCCCGCCGCCGCAAGTACGGCCGCTGCGGCGATCAACTTCCGCGCTCCAAGCCGACGCGCGAGCGGGATGGCACCGACGGCCAGCACCGCAGAGATGGCCACCATGCCACCGCGCGACCCTGACAGGACCACTCCGGTGAACATTCCAGGAAGAACCAGCAGTGGCCATCGCCTGTTCTTGAGACTGCTGATCGCCAAGCAGGCGATCGCACCAAGGAGCATGACTCGGACAAACACGTTGGGGCCGCCACCAAATGCCGAGTACCTACCCTGGTCGCCGGGGCCGCCCGCAAGGGCGGCGCCAAGATATATGACAGCCGTCAGAAGGAGCCACGTCCACACGCGCCTCAGCGCTCCGATCGTCATGCGGCTCATGACGAATACGCTCATGGAAATCATTACCGCCATCACCACGACGTCGAGGAGTGGCTGTGCCCAGCTATCACCTGGCGGGGACCACGTCGCGGACACCGCCAAGTACAGGAAGAAGCCGTTGAAGGCCAGTCCGACAGCAGACACACCGACCCCGCGAGACACGCCCGTAGCAGGGAGGAACATCACGAATAGAAACGTGGCGAGCGCGAGCCCAAGGAAACGCAGCTCAACGTCCGGCCCGCCTAGACGAATGAGGGAGAAATCCCCCGCAAGGAGTGCGATGTAGAGGACAAGAAGGACAGCAAGTCGTTGCTTGTCGAGGAGAGACAGCTTGTCTGTCGCCAGCGACGGTTCCGCCGTCTCACCATGGGCGCAAGCCACATCCCCCGTCGGCGCCAGTGCCGGTGAAGCGCTCACCTACGACCTCCGAGCTCTTGTGCCGTGGTCCCGTACCCGATTCCACGTTCGAGGATCCGCCGGCCGCCATCACGTGCGTCATCTTGTCCAGACGCGGCACGGGGAGTCCTTCACATCGGGGGATCGCGAAGACGGGCACCCCAGCACAGATCGCGGGCGGACGCCCGCTGTGCAGCATCCCCGAGCCGGCCTTCCCGAGCGAGGCCGCGACATCACGACCGGGCCTCGTGCCGCGGCCTGATGCACGAGAAGCCGAGGGCGCACGCGCCCCCAGCTTCTCGTGGTAGCGATCAGATCAGGGCTGTGCGTGCCGCTTGCGTCGAACCATCACCACAGTGCCCGCGCCCAGCGCGAGCAGCGCTGCAGCCCCGAGCCCGAGCACCAGCGGCTCCGAACCCGTGGTCGCGAGCGCCCCACCACCGGTCGACCCGGACGCGGACCCGCCGGGCGCGCCGACGACGACGGTCGAGTCGGCGACCAGCGCACCTGTCGAGTCGGTGATGGCGACCCGGTAGCTCGCGGCCGACCGCAGCGTCACCGTGAAGGCGACGGAGTCGCTCGTGGCGGTCTTGGTCGCCGAGGCGGTGCCGGCGATCTCGATGTCGCCGCTCGGCACCGATGCCGGGCTCGACGTGATGGTGAGGGTGTAGGCCTCACCTGTCGTGGCACCCTCGAACACGACCTGGAAGGACTCGCCGACTGCGGGCGTCGAGTCGCTCACCTCGAGGTCGACGCCGGGTGCGACGTACGCCTGGGCCGCAGCGGCGGGCATGACGATCATCGCCGCAGCGGCGGCGAAAGCAAGAAGACGACGGTTCACCAGGGACCCCCCCTTGGGCTTCGCGGCAGCGCCGTCCCACCCTAGAAAATACGATCAACCGACAGCATACGCAGGATCCTCAACAAAGCCACCCACCTTCCACATTCACCCGGTGGTCGACCAGCGGGGTCATGGAGATCTCCGGTGTCCCGCTTTGACCAGGTCCGGTACGGAATTCGTAGGTGACGACGACCGACTCGCCGGGGTCGAGCTCGATGGTTCTCGCGATGACGAAGAAGTCGTCGTGGAGGTGCGACGCACCGCCCTGCCGGCCGTCACTCGTCACGACCTTCTCGACGACGCCGTCGCGGGGCGCGTAGGCCAGGACGTTGAAGCGCATCCGACCGGGGTCCAGCACCCGCCCGCCGCTGATGTACGGGGGCATGTCGACGACCTCGGGCGGTGCGGTCGACGTGAAGGTCACCGCCGCGTCGACCAGCCGCGTGCCGTCCGCGGCGCACGCACCAGGGCTCACCTGCACGTCGGCCTGCAGGTAGTACCCGATCTTCGAGCCGGTGCCGTCGTTGACGTAGAGACCGAGGACGGGGGCCCCGTCGCGCACGCCCCGCAGCTCGCCGCTGAGCACCGTCCCGGCGAGGCGAGCCTGCTCCTGAGGGTGCGAGGACCACAGGTGCAGCTGGTCCTGGCTCGCGGCCCCTGCTAGCGCACTCACCGTCTGCGCGGGGTCGCCGACCCCCTGGAGCGCAGCGTCGAAGATCGCAGCGCCCACCGTGGCGTAGAAGGCGTCCTGCTCGGTCGAGTCCTCGACCAGGCGGTAGACGGTGTTGTTGAGGACCTCCACGGCGTTGTCGACCGTCAGGCTCCCGCCCGTCGCGTCCGCCACGGGCCCCGGCGGCATCGCCACCGGACCGGTCGCACCGAGCATCGCGGCCAGGCCGGCCGTGTCGATCGAGACGACGCTGTCGATGTCACCGCCGACCTGCTGCTCCCAGATCGCCTCCGCCATTGCCGCAGCCCGCGGGAAGTCCGGCGTGAACGTCACGTCCGCCATGTAGATGCCGAGCTGCTCACCGAACAATGACCGTTCGACGTCCGTCAGCGGCAGCGCCGGCTCCGGCAGGCCGGACAGGTCGCCGGACGCATTGCGCAGCTCGACGAGCTCGACCGCACCCGCGTCGGCGCGCAGCAGGATCACCGCTCCAGGAATACCGCCCAGTGCTCGCGGCTCGGCATTGTTCTGGACCAGCAGAAGGTGCTGCCGCGGCCCGTCGGCCCCGAGCATCGCGGGAATCAGGTCGGCAGCGCGCGCCGCCGTGGCGGTGTCCGCGCCGACGTCGGCGAGCTGGCCTCGCAGCAGCTCCACCGGCTCGGCGACCTGCGGGAGCAGGCGCCCGGTGTCGACGTCCGCGAGCCGTCCGAGGGACGACTGCACCGCGTCGTCCGCCACGGCGAGCCGGGGCGCCACCGCCACCAGCGGCTCGAGGTCGATCCGGCCGTCGACGGGCGCGAGCCTGGAGGGGTCCACCACCTCGAGGGCGTCGACGAGCGACGGCAGCGCGTCCTGCGCGAGCTCGTCGACGGCACCTGCGACGGCCTGCACGGCGCGCACGTCGGGGCCGACGCCCGGGAGGGCGGCGGTCACGGCCCACACGGGGCCGGACGTGCGCGAGCGTGCCGTGGCGGCGTGGTCCTGGACGGCGACGAGGGTGGCGCGCGCCGCGTCGACGTCCCCGGCGCGCGCCTGCTCCTGCAGCAGCCCCACCTCGGTCCTGGCGGCCAGCAGCGCGTCCCGCGCGTCCAGCGCCGACCACGCGAGCCACGCCACGGACGCGCCGAGCACGAACGACACCGCGAGCAGCCCGAGCCACACCCCACGTCGGCGGGGATGGGCGCCGCGCATCATGTCGGCGGTCGACAGCCCGCGCCCCGTCCCGCGTCGTCGCGGGTGCCGAGCGGGTCCACGCGACGAGCGACCGGGCCGCCTGGGCAGTCGCGGACCGCGGCGCCCCGGACCGCGACGTCCCGCGGACGCCTCGGGAACGACCGGGATCGCCTGCGTCGTCCACTCCGGGCCCCAACCGGGATGAGCCACGCGCCGCCTCCGCCCCCCACACCTCGGTACTCGGGGCACCCCCCTGGTGCGTCCGTGGGCGATCGTAGCCGCCGCGCACCACGACACCGGGGCCGGGGCGACGCACTCCACCCTACGAGCCGGACGCCCGCCGCACCTCGTACCCGGACGTATGCGGACGGACGGGACGACGCGACGCGTCGTGCCGGCAGATCGCCCGCTGCGGTGGCCCGGCCGACGTCCCACGTCAGGCATCATCGGACGCCATGACGTCCACCGAGCCCCCGGCCCGCGTCCTCGCGGTCTGTACGGGCAACATCTGCCGGTCCCCCGTCGTCGAGCGCGTGCTCGCGGCCCGGCTCGCGGGCACGGACGTGCAGGTCACGTCGGCCGGGACGCGCGCCGTGGTGGGGCACGCGGTCTCCGCTCCCATGGTCCCGCTGATCACCGCCGCAGGCGCCGAGGCTGCCGGGTTCGCCGCGCGACAGCTCACGGCCGACATGATCCGCGAGTCCGACCTCGTGATCACCCTGACGCGCGCGCACCGCTCGCAGGTCGTCGAGCTGGTCCCGAGCGCGGTGCGCCGCACCTTCACGCTGCTCGAGATCGCCCGGCTCGTCGCGCACGTCGACCCGCAGGCCCTGCACGGCGCGGGGCCGACGCCCGGCGCCCGGGTGCGTGCGCTGCCCGGCCTGGCCGCCGCGGTGCGGCACGTCGCCGGCTCCGGCACGGACGACGTCGCGGACCCGATCGGCGGCACCGAGGCCGTCTACCGGGCGTCGTACGACGCGATGGCGCCCGCACTCAGCACCCTGACGAGGGCGCTACGGGACTGAGGCGGCGCGGACTACCATCACCACGTGCCCTCCGTCCTGTCCACCCTGATGCACCCCCAGCGCACCCCGCCCCCGCCGATCGACGTCGACCTCGCGAAGGTCATGGGCGCCGGCACCGCGGTCTGGGGAGTCGCACTGCTGGTCACGGGCGTGCTGTGGCTGGTCGGCACGGTCCCCGGCACGTGGCCGTGCATGTGCGCGGCCGGCGTGGTGCTCGGGCTCGTCGGCGTGCTGTGGGCTCGCAAGAACGGGCGCCTGGCGGCGGACGGCTCGGGTGCGATGGTCCGCCCGGGCGACCAGGACCTGAAGGCCTGACGCGGCTCAGCCCAGGAACACCTGGACGCACAGCCACCCGCGAGCGCCCTGCGTGCACGCCACGCCGATCTGCGAGAACGACGCGCGCAGGATGTTCTCGCGGTGCCCCTGCGACCTCATCCACCCCGTGACGGCCGCCTGCGCGGAGGCGTAGCCGAGCGACAGGTTCTCCCCCACCGTCCCCGACGCGCACGCCTCGAGGATCGGCCCCAGCGGGTCGTGCTCGAAGCGCCCCTCGGCCACCAGGAGCGCCGACCGGTCCGCCGCCTGCTGCGTGGCGCACGACGACACCCCGAGGGCCGGCAACCCCGCAGCGGCACGCTCCGCGCTGGTCAGCGCGACGATCTCGGCGGACATCGCCCCGCCCTGGTCCGACGCGACCGTCGTACCCGACGCGTCGGCAGCGGCTCCCCCGGCGGTCGGGCGGGCGGCGTCGCGCGGCTCGGGTGCCGGCACGGCGGGGGCAGGGGGCTCGTCGGCCGGGGGTGGCTCCGGGTCGGCGGTCGGCGGGACGGCCGAGCTCGTCGCCGGCAGCGGTTCGGTCGGCTCGGGGGCGCCGCTGCGCTCGCCGCTGCGGGAGACCGGGTCCTGCAGGCGCCCGACCAGGTCCCCGGACGTCAGGGAGAGCGCGACGTGCTCCGTCGGTGCGTGCGCGCCGGGTGCGGCGACCAGGATCAGCGCCAGCGCGACGACGAGGATCCCCGCTGACCCGACCATCCGCACCCGGCGACGTCGATGACCCCGACGCTCGCGCCAGCGTCGGATCTCGCGGCGTTGAGCGACGGGCACGAGGGGACGTTACCCGACCGTGACCTATATCGGTAGTTCCTATGCTTCTGGGCGGTTCATCCCAGCACGAGCGACAGCGCCGCGTCACCGTCGTCCGGGTCCGCGAGCAGAGCCTCGACCTCCCCGCGCGCGCCCCACCGACCGGTCGCCCACGCCAGGCCCGAGGCCAGACCCGCGACGTGCACGGCGTGCACCTGTGCCTGCACTCCCGCGCCGACGACCCACCAGCCGACGGGCGCACCGCCCACCCGGAGCTCGTCGTGCCGCCACCACACCGGCGGGACGTCGGGCAGCAGCACGAGGAGCGCCTCGGGCACGTCCTCCGGCTCACCGTCGCCCGCGACGTCCCCGTCACCCTGCGACGACGCGAGCGGGAGGTCCAGCAGGTCCGCGACCCGAGCCGCGGCGTCGTCGTCCGCGCCCGGCACCGGGACGGGCACGACCGGCACGTCGTGCGCACCCGCGCGCTGCCACCACCGCGGGTCGTCCGCCACCACGGCGTCCTGGACGACGTGCGCGACACCCGGCGCCGTCAGCGCCACCACCACAGCGGGCGCCTCGTCAGGCCCGGCCCCCGCCGCCCACGCCCGCCACACGTGCCCCGCCACGTCGAGCGGCACGGACGCGCCGACCGGGCCCAGCCGCTCCAGCACCGCCGGCCACCGCGCCGCCGGGACCTCCGCGAGCGACCCGACCCCGCCGAGCGCGCGCAGCACGTCCGCGTCCAGGGCCGCGAGCACGTCGGGCACCGGAGGCACCAGCGCCGCAGGCAGCCCCGACGCGCCCGGCAGCGCGAACACCTCCGGCAGCGGCAGGTCGGCGCGCTCGCGCAACCACCACGCCGTGTACGACGGTCCCGTGGCCGTCGCGCCCTCGCCGCGCACGGGCGTCACGAGCGCCGCGCGCAGCGCCGGCGTGCCGGCCAGGTGCGCCAGCAGCTCCGGCCAGCGCTCGTCGTCCACGGCGTCCAGGTCCGCGACCGCGGGCACGTCACCGCAGTACGCCCCGACGTCCAGCACCTCGGCGAGGTCGTCGACGTACTCGGCCCAGCCGTCGAGCGAGGCGGCCGCCAGGGAGGCTCCGTCGTCACCCTCGTCGTCGGGGACCACCCCCGCGACGACGTCCGGCACGGTCGTCACCACCAGGTCGTCCCGCACGCCGACGGCGGCCAGCACCTCGCGACCCCAGCGTTCGACCGCGTCGGCCGCCACCGGCGCCAGGACCCGGTCGTCGAGCAGCCGCGCCGCCGGCCCGCCCGGCAGCACCAACCCGTGCGCCGGCGCCGGCTCCCCGTCGGCCGCGTCGAGCGTCAGCAGGCCCAGCCACCCGACCGCGGCCGCGGGCACGGTCCCCGCGGCGCGGACGACGTCCAGCACGGCGGCCGTCACCTCGTCCGCGTGCTCCAGGTCGTCGTCGTCCGCCTGCCCCAGCACGGCTGCCCGCAGTGCCGGGTGGGCCAGCAGCGCCGCGGCGTCCACGCGCTGCGCCCCCAGTCGTGCCAGCAACGGAGCGGCCGCCGCCGGGTCCACGACACGCAGGCCCCACTCGCGCAACGCCGCCAGCGTGGCCGGCGCCAGGCCTGTCACGTCGTCGTCCAGCAGCACCACGCCCCGCGGTCCGCGGACCACGCGGCCGTCGACCAGCGGCACGGGAAGGGCGGCCAGACCCTCGCGCGCCGTCGTGTCCTGCGCCGCACCGTCCAGCGCGTCGTACAGCGCCGGCCAGTCGACGTCCCCGCCCGTCGGCAGCTCGTCCACGACCTCCGCGAGCGTGCGCTCCTCGACGCCCAGCACCCGCACCGCCGCCGCACCCGACGCCGGGACGCGCACCAGACCGCCCACCACCGTGCCGAGCGCCGCGACCGCCGCGGGGTCCGTCAGGTCGCGCACCGTGGTCGCACGCAGGGGCGCGACCAGGCCGTCCTGCGGGGACGCGGGCACGAGCAGCGGCGTGCGGACCAGCGCCTCGAGCGCCCGCTCCCGCAGCACGGCGTCGACCGCACCGGCCGCCAGACCCGTCGGGACCAGCGCCGTCGCGTCCTGCCCGTCCGCTGCCACCCGGCCCACGAGCTCCGCGTACGCCTGTCCCGCACGGGCCAGCACCTCGTCCGTCAGCGGGCCCGGTGCCACGTGCCGGCGCGACGGGTCCAGCGGCAGCGTCGCCACGAGCAGCGCGGGCAGGGAGCAGGGCTCGTCCGTGGGCGTCGGCGCGTGCACCACGTGCGGCAGCTGCCCCGCGTCCCCCCGCGGCAGCGCCCACGTCACGCGCCAGGACCGCGCGCCACGCTGCTCCACCGGACGGTCCGCGACCAGCGCCAGCGGCACCTCGCCCTCCGCCGTCAGGACGTCCCAGCGGTCGTGGACGTCCGCCAGGCGGCGCGGCGGGTCACCCTCGACGTCGACGAGCACCTCGACGAGCCCCGGCAGCGCCAGCAGCAGCACGTCGTCGACGGCCTCGAGCAGCGAACGGACCTCGTCCCGGACCACCGCGTCACGCAGCTCCAGGACGACGGCCGTGTCGTACCCCGACGGCGGCCGGGCCTCCGCCTGCCACGGCAGCCGCAGCACCGGCAGGGAGCCGTCGCGGCGGCGCACCTCGTCCGCGAGGGTCGGACGTCCCTGCGCCGCCTCCTGGGCGGCGGTGTCCTCCAGGGCCTGGAGGGTGTCCGCCAGGGAGAACCGCACCGCGCCCGTCGTCGAGGCGACCGTGATCTCGTCGGACACCGCCCGCACCGCCGCGAACCCGACGCCGAACCGCCCGACCGTGCCGGTGCCGGCGTCCCGCTTGGACGACGCGCGCAGCGACGCGAGCGACGCGACGCCCGCCGCGTCCAGGGGTGCGCCCGTGTTCGCGGCGACGAGCACCGCGGTGCCCTCGTCCGTCGTCGCCAGGCGCAGGAGCAGGCGACCGCCGACGCCCGCGCGCGTCGCGGCGTCCGCGGCGTTCTGCGCGAGCTCGACCAGCACGCGGTCGCGGTAGTACCCGCGGGCGTGGTCCTCCTCGGTGTTCGCGTCCTCCCGCAACCGCGCCGGCGACGCCCGCCACGCCTCCAGCACCGCCCCGCGCAGCGCGGCCGTGCCGAAGACGTCCGTGGTCACGCCTCGTCGGCGGGACGCTCGTCGGCGTCCGTCTCCGTGGCCTCGGTGTCCGTCGGGTCGGTGTCGGTGGGTTCGGCGTTCTCGGTGTCCGCGACCTCGGTATCCGCGGCCTCGGTGTCCGCGACCTCGGTGTCCGCGGCCTCGGTGACGTCGACGACGGGCTCGGACCCGGCCGGGGAGGTGGCTCCGGACTTCGCGCCGTCCGTGCGCTCGACGACGTCGATCGCCAGCTCGTCGAAGAGCGGGTCGGGCGCCGGCCACTCGCTGGCGGCAGGCTCGGCGTCCGTCTCCGAGTGGGCGCCGCAACCGTGGTCGAGGCTGACGACCTTGCCGTCGTCGGGCGACCACTCGTTGGCGCACACGGCGAACAGCTGCCCGAGCGACCCCTGCAGCGGCACCATGAACCCGCACGACCAGCACGCGCCAGCGGACGCGACCGCGCCGGGCGTCGCGGGCCCGCGGGACCCGCGGTACCAGCGCTGCGCAGCCTCCGCGCGACCCTGCGGCGACAGCACCCGGACCCGCGCGAGCGCGAGCTCGTCGATCGCCACCTCGTCGATCTCGGGGTCGCCCGTCGGGGTGAAGCCGGGCTCGAGGCGCGGGTCGTCGGGACGGAACGGCAGGACGTCGCCGGGGCCGATGTCGCCGGGGCGCAGACGCTCCGACCACGGCACCCACGGCCGCGCGAGGACCGCGTCCTCGCCCGGCAGCAGCTCCGCCTCGCAGACGGTGGCGGTCCGCCCGCGCGGCACGCGCGCCACGGTGACGGTCCACGCCCAGCCGCGGTACCCGCGGGCGGTGCACGCGAACCGGTGGGACACGAGCCGCTCGGCCTCGCGCACGGCACCGAGGTACTCCCCGACGTACTCGGGCTCCTCGGCGATCTCGAGCGCGACCTCACGCGCGAGGTCGACGGCACGCTCCAGGACGGCGTCCTTGACGGCAGCCACGATCAGGCCTCGAGCTTGTCGGCGACGCCGCGCAGCAACGACGCGTACTGGGCGGAGCGCTGGCCCTCGGGGTAGCGACCGCGGCGCAGGTCGTTGCCGATCTTGTCGAGCACCTTGATGAGGTCCTCCACCACGACGGCCATCTCGTCCGCCGGGGGACGGCGGGCCTTCACGACCGAGGGCACGGGGTCCAGCACGGTGACGGACAGGGCCTGCGGTCCACGCCGACCGTCCGCGACGCCGAACTCGACCTTCGTGCCGGGCTTGGGGTCGCTGACCCCCACGGGCAGTGCCGAGGCGTGCAGGAACACCTCACCGCCGTCGTCGCTCGCGATGAAGCCGAATCCACGCTCGGTGTCGAACCACTTGACCTTGCCGGTGGGCACTCCTGCTCCTTCAGCGCCGGACACGTCCGCGAGCACTCCCGCAGATCGTCACCAGGCTACCGGGCCGCGCACGTCGATTCCCTACTCCCGCGCGCGAACCCCTCCCGCGGCCCGGTCCCGGCACCCGCCCACGCGCCCGTCACCGCCGACCGGCCCACCCCGGTGGTAGACCAGGACGGTGGACGACCAGCGCGCACGTGAGCTGCTCCTGGCGCTGCGGGCCGACACCCTGGGACGGCTGACCGGCCTCGGTGACGCGCGCCAGGAGGTCGTCGACGCCGCGCGGGACGCCAACGTCGACGACGAGCACGACCCGGAGGGCGCGACCATCGCGTTCGAGCGCGCCCAGCTGCAGGCGCTCGGGGCGGCCGCCGGCCGGCGCCTCGCCGAGGTGGACGCGGCGCTCGCGCGCGTGGACGCCGGGACCTACGGCAGGTGCGTCGTGGGCGGCGAGGCGATCGACGACGCTCGGTTGGAGGCCCGGCCGACGGCGACCACCTGCGTCGCGCACTCCTGACCGGCGCGCGCCCGGACGTCCGGGCTCAGGCGCCCTGCGCGAGCCGGTCCAGCGCGAGCGCGGCGAGCACCGCGGCGCTGGGCGCGAGCGCCGCGTCGGCGAAGCGAGCACGCGGCGAGTGGTTGTACGGCGCGTCCGCCGGGTCGTCACCCGCGGGCGTCGCCCCGACGAACACGAACGCGCCGGGCACCTGCTGCAGGACGTACGAGAAGTCCTCGGCGCCCGGCACGGGGACGTCCGCGTCGAACCACCCGGCCTCGCCGTAGAGGGTCTGCGTCACGCGACGGGCGCGCGCGACCTCGGTGGCGTCGTTCACGGTCACCGGGTAGCCGCGGGTGTACTCGACGGTCGCGGTCAGCCCGTGCGCCGCCGCGACGTGCTCGGCCAGCCGTGTGATCCGCTCGGGCACCGCCGCGTGCGTCGCCGGGCTGAACGTGCGGATCGTCGCCTCGAGGTGAGCCGTGTCGGGGATGATGTTGTCCTTGGTCCCCGCCTCGACGAGCCCCACCGTGACCACCACCGGGTCGAACACGTCGAACTGCCGCGTCACCATCGCCTGCAGCGCGAGCACCATCTCGGCGGCCACCGGCACGGGGTCCGCCGCGAGGTACGGCTTGGACCCGTGCCCGCCGCGCCCCTCGACCGTGACGCGCACCGTGTCCGAGGCGGCCATGAGCGTGCCGGGCCGCGACGCGACCACGCCCTGCGGCAGCGTCGAGGACATGACGTGCGCGCCGTACGCGGCGACGACGCGCGTGCCCGCGGCGTCCAGCACGCCCTCCTCGATCATGAGGCGGGCACCGTGGTAGCCCTCCTCGCCGGGCTGGAACATCAGGACGACGGACCCGGCGATCTCCTCGCGCCGCGCCGCGAGGAGCCGCGCCGCGCCGACCAGGCCCGCGACGTGCAGGTCGTGCCCGCAGGCGTGCATGACGCCCTCGTGCTCCGACGTGAAGGGCTCACCCGTCTGCTCGGTGACCGGCAGCGCGTCCATGTCACCGCGCAGCAGCACCGCCGGGCCGGGACGCGCGCCCCGCAGCACCGCCGTGACGGACGACAGCGCACGTCCGGTCGACACCTCGAGGTCGAGGTCCGCGAGCGCCTCCAGCACGAGACGCTGCGTGCGCGGCAGGTCCAACCCGCGCTCGGGGACCCGGTGCAGCGCGTGGCGCAGCGCCGCCGTGCGCGGCAGGTCCGCTGCGGCGTCCTCGCGCAGGGACGTCAGCGTGGCGTCGTCGAGCGTGCTCGTCGGGTCCTGCGTCATGCCCTCGTGGTGCCCCATGGCGCCACCCTGCCACAGCGCGGCGACGGGCCACCGCGTGCGCCGGCCGGGGGACGCCGCGGCCGGGATTTCCCCCGTCCGCCGACGACGACGTCCCACGTCACGGCCGGTGGCGTCCCTAGCCTGGGCCGGTGAGCCCGAGCCGCGACGCCGACGGCCGGCGCGTCCCGCCCGGCCCGCCACCGGACCGTGCGCGCGTCCCGGCGTGGGCCCCCGTCCGCGTCGACCGGCCCGCCGCGCCGACGTCCGCCGCCCCTGCCGGCACCCCGGCGCACCGCCAGGACGACGGCCCCACCGGCCGGGCGTGGTCCCGTCGCCTCCGGGTGCCGCGCGTGCGTCTGCGGGTGTCGCGCGTGACCGTCGCAGCAGCCGGCGCGGCACTCGTCGTCAGCGCCGCGGTGGCCACCGCGTCCCTCGCGGGCGACGGCCGGGCCGGCGGCACGCCGGGTGCCACGCCGACCCCCGGGCCCACGACGTCCGCGCCCGCCACCGGATCGCTCGAGCGCGAGGTCGGTCGCCTGCAGGTCGACCTCGCGGTCGCGCGCGCGACCCTCGTCGGTGCGCAGGAGGAGGACGCGGCCGTACGCCGGGACCTCGAGCGTGCCGTCATCGCCGCGCAGGCGTGGCTCGACGCGCAGGTGGCACCGACCACCGCCGCGGACGTGAGCCGGATGCTGCGTGAGGTCAGCGGCCACCGCGACGCCGTCGCGACACTGGTCGGCCGGATGGCGAGTGGCCGGGCCGCACCCACGGCCGCGCCGACCGTCGCCCCGTCGACCGCCGCCGCGTCGCCCCGGACCGCACCGCCGCGGGCCCCGGCGCGCGCCCCGGCGTCCTCGCCGCGCCGGACCGCCGCACCGGCGCCCACCCCGGTCCCGACGAGCGAGCCCACCGCGGCACCGTCGTCGGCCCCCGCGACTCCGGCGCCCACGGCCTCCCCCGCTCCGGCGCCGACCGCACCCGGGCCGACCACGGGCCCCACCACGGCACCGGAGCCGACCACCTCACCGGACGGCGGCGAGCCGGCGGCGGAGCCCGCGGCCCCCTGACGGCCCGCCTGCTCGGGGCGGCGGCGGGGTGCCGGCCGCGCCGCACGGGCGCACGCGGTGCCGACGCGCACGTATCGTGGTGCGGATGGCCACGTTCACCGGGTACCTGCGCGCACGCAGCGACGACGAGCTCGTCGCGCTGCTCGTGCGCCGGCCCGACCTGGCCACGCCGCACCCCGCGACGCTCGCGTCCCTCGCGGCCCGGGCCACCAGCCGGTCCAGCCTCGACCGGGCGCTGACCTGGGTCGACGCGCTCGTGCTGCAGGTCCTCGAGGCGGTCACGGTGCTCGCGTCGACCACGGGAGCACCCCGGCCCGAGGACATCCGGGCGGCCGTCGGGGCGGGACCCGACGACGCGCCCGCCCTCACACGTGCGATCGGGGATGCCGTCGCGCTCGCGCTGCTGTGGCCCGACGAGCACGGTGCCCTGCACCCCGCGCCAGGGCTGGTCGACGCGCTGGGACCGTCGGTCGCGGGTCTGGCCCCCGGCCCCGACGACGCGGGCGACGAGACCCCCGGCCCGGGGTCCGGCGGTGCGGCCACCGACCCGGCCGCGCCCGCCGGCGGCTCACCGTCGCCCGTGCTCGCCGACGCACCGCCGGGTGCGGGCCCGGTGCTCGACGCGCTCACGTGGGGGCCGCCCGTCGGGGTCATGCCACCGCCCGGGAGCACGGCGGCGGACGCCGTCGCGTGGCTGCTCGAGCACGGGCTCCTGGTCCGCGGCGACGGCCGTCACGTGCTGCTGCCCCGGTCCGTCGCGCTCGCGCTGCGCGGCGGCCGGACCCACCGCGCCCCCGCGCTCGCGCCCACGGCCGCCGATGCCCCCGTGCGCGACACGCAGGTCGTCGCCGCGGAGTCGGCACGCGCGGCCGAGCACACCGTGCGCCTGGTGCGTCAGCTGCTGACGCGCTGGGAGCAGTCGCCGCCGGCGGTGCTGCGGGCCGGCGGCCTGGGCGCGCGCGACCTGCGTCGCACCGCGCAGGGCCTCGACGTGGACGACGCGCACGCCGCGTGGCTCGTCGAGACCGCCGCGTCCGCGGGCCTGCTCGCCGACGACGGCGAGGAGAGCCCTGCCTTCGTCCCGACGCTCGAGGCCGACGTGTGGTCCGCGCAGGACGTGCCCCCGCGCTGGGCAGAGCTGGCGCGCGCGTGGCTCGGGTCGACCCGCACGCCCTGGCTCGTCGGCGGGCGGGACGAGCGCGGGGCGCTGCGCGCGGCGCTGGACCCCGAGCTCACGCGGCCGTGGGTGCCGCGGCTGCGGCGCGCCGTCCTCGACGTGCTGGCGTCCGCGCCCGTCGGCGCCGCCCTGCCCGCCGAGGACGTCCACGCGGCACTGCAGTGGCGCACGCCCCGCTCGGCTCCGCCGATGTCCGCGGTCGAGGCGGTGCTCACCGACGCGACGCGCCTGGGCGTGCTCGGCGCGGGCGCGCTGTCCAGCGCCGGACGCGCGCTGCTCGCCGGCGGGGACGCCGTCGCGGCGCTCACCGCGGACCTGCCCGCGCCCGTCGAGGAGATCCTGCTGCAGGGGGACCTCACGGGCGTCGTGCCCGGGCGACCGGGTGCGGATCTCGAGGACCTGCTCGACCTGGCCGCGGTCGTCGAGTCACGCGGCGGCGCGGTGACCGTCCGGTTCACCGCCGAGTCCGTGCTGCGCGCGCTGGACGCGGGCACGACCGCGGACGACCTGCTCGCGCGGCTGGGTGCCGCCGCCCGCGGCCGGGTCCCCCAGCCCCTGGAGTACCTGGTGCGCGACGTCGCGCGCCGGCACGGTCGGCTGCGGGCCGGTGCCGCGTCGTCGTACGTCCGCTCCGACGACCCCGCGCTGCTCGCCGGGCTGGCCGACGACCCGCGTCTGGCGTCCCTGGGCGTACGGCTGCTCGCGCCGACGGTGCTCGTCGCCGACGCGTCCCCCAGCGAGATGCTCGCCGTGCTGCGCGCCCGCGGGCTGGCCCCGGTCGCCGAGGACGCCCGCGGCTCCGTCGTGCACGCGGTCGCGCCCGAGCGCCGGGTCCGTGCCCGCAGCCGGCGCACCGCACCGGTGCACGAGCGTCCGCAGCCGGACCGCGCCGCGGCCGTCGTGCGGTCGTTGCGGCGCGGCACCCCCGCGGACGACCTCGTGACGCCGCGTCCCCCGACCGGCGCGACGGCCACGCCCTCACCGGCCACGGCCTCCTCGGGCACGGGCCGCGGACCCCGTCGCCCCGACGCTGCCGAGGGTCCGCGGGCCGCCGGGACGCCCGGCCGCGGCCCGACGCGCGCGCCCGGTGGAACATCCGAGCCCGGGGACCTGTTGGTGCTCCTGCGGGAAGCGGCGCAGGCGCGGGCGTCCGTGTGGGTCGAGATGGTCGGGCCCGACGGCCGGTCCCAGCGTCGGCTCGTGCGGCCGCTGAAGGTCGAAGGCGGCCGGCTGCGCGCGCTGGACCCCCAGCGTGAGGCCGAGCTCACCGTCGCCGTCCACCGCATCGCGGGCGTCGAACCCGCCACCACACCTGGCTCATGAGACCGAGAGAACTGGGGCTTCACGGCCCCGCATCCTCGGTCTCGCGAGACCGACGCAATGAGGGAGAGTGCGAGTGCCCGACGGCCCGCTGATCGTCCAGTCCGACAAGACCCTCCTCCTGGAGGTCGACCACGACCAGGCCGACGCGTGCCGCCGCGCCATCGCCCCGTTCGCCGAGCTCGAGCGCGCGCCCGAGCACGTCCACACCTACCGGCTGACGCCGCTGGGCCTGTGGAACGCGCGGGCCGCCGGGCACGACGCCGAGCAGGTCGTCGACACGCTGCTCGAGTTCAGCCGCTACCCGGTGCCGCACGCGCTGCTGGTCGACGTCGCGGAGACGATGTCCCGCTACGGGCGCCTGCAGCTGGTGCAGGACCCCGTGCACGGGCTGGTGCTGCACGCGCTGGACGCGGCGGTGCTCGCCGAGGTCATGAAGTCGCGACGCACCGCGGGCCTGCTCGGCGAGCGCCTCGACGCGACGGACGTCGTCGTGCACCCCTCCGAGCGTGGCCACCTCAAGCAGGTCCTCGTCAAGCTCGGGTGGCCGGCGGAGGACCTCGCCGGGTACGTGGACGGTGAGGCCCACCAGATCGACCTGCGGGAGGACGGCTGGGCGCTGCGGCCCTACCAGCAGCAGGCCGTCGACGGCTTCTTCCACGGCGGGTCCGGCGTCGTCGTGCTCCCCTGCGGGGCCGGCAAGACGCTCGTCGGCGCCGGGGCGATGGCACGGTCGTCGACGACGACGCTGATCCTGGTGACCAACACCGTCTCGGCGCGGCAGTGGCGCGACGAGCTGGTGAAGCGGACGTCGCTCACCGAGGACGAGATCGGTGAGTACTCCGGCACGCGCAAGGAGGTCCGGCCCGTCACGATCGCGACCTACCAGGTGCTGACGACCAAGCGGAAGGGCGTCTACACGCACCTCGAGCTGCTGGACGCGCGCGACTGGGGCCTGATCGTCTACGACGAGGTCCACCTGCTGCCCGCGCCGATCTTCCGCATGACGGCGGACCTGCAGGCACGTCGGCGCCTCGGGCTGACGGCGACGCTCGTGCGGGAGGACGGCCGCGAGGACGAGGTGTTCTCCCTCATCGGGCCCAAGCGGTTCGACGCGCCGTGGAAGGACATCGAGTCGCAGGGGTACATCGCGCCCGCCGAGTGCGTCGAGGTGCGGCTCACCCTGCCGGACCACGAGCGCATGACGTACGCGACCGCCGAGCCGGAGGACAGGTACCGGCTCGCCGCCACGGCCGTCGGCAAGAACCGCGTCGTCGACTCGCTGGTCGCCAAGCACGCCGGTGAGCAGACGCTCGTCATCGGCCAGTACCTCGACCAGCTGCACGACCTGGCGGAGCACCTGGGCGCGGACCTCATCACGGGCGAGACGACCGTCCGCGAGCGCCAACGGCTGTTCGAGGCGTTCCGCACGGGCGAGATCACGACCCTCGTGGTGTCGAAGGTCGCGAACTTCTCGATCGACCTGCCCGAGGCGTCCGTCGCGATCCAGGTGTCGGGCTCGTTCGGGTCGCGTCAGGAGGAGGCGCAGCGCCTCGGCCGGATCATGCGCCCGAAGGCCGACGGCAAGACCGCCCACTTCTACACGGTCGTCGCGCGCGACACCGTCGACCAGGACTTCGCCGCCCACCGGCAGAGGTTCCTGGCGGAGCAGGGGTACGCCTACACCATCGTCGACGCGGAGGACCTGGGCGTAGCCCGGTGACCGGTGGGGGCGCGCGCAGCCGCACCCGCCGGGCACCGGGCGCAGCCCTGGTCCGACCACGGGACGAGTGGACCTGGGCGTAGCCCGGTGACCGGTGGGGGGCGCGCGCAGCCGCACCCGCCCGACGACGCCGTGGAGTGGTCACACCTGTGACCACTCCACGTTCCGACCGACGCAGATGTGACCACTCGCACGCCCCGGACGCCACCTGGCACCCGCACGGGGGTCGCACCTGCCGTCGCATCTGCGGAAACTAGGGACCGATGACTTCTCTGCTGCTGAACCCTGACCTGATCTCGACCGCTCTGCCTGCCGGGTGGCACGCCGCCGTCCCCGGACCTGATGACGTGGCGGACCTGCACGCGTTGCGCGCCCGGCACGAGGTCGCCGCGCGAGGTGCGGAGTCGGCCGGTCTCGATGCGACCCGCGCGGAGCTGACGGGGAACGCCGCCGAGACCCGCGTGCACGTGATGGTGCGGGACGCCGCCGGCGCCGCCCGCGGGTGGGCGACGGCGCACGACCGCGCGGCGGGACGCGTGCTCGTGGCCGTCGTCGTCGACCCCGCGCTGGACGACGGGACGGGCGACGACGTCGCGGCCGTGCTGTTCGCGTGGGCGGAGGGTGCCGGGGTGGCGCACGCGCGTGCCCGGGAGCTGTCCCGCACGCAGCTCGACAGCGGCGCGTTCGAGCCCGACACCCGCCAGCAGCGTCGCCTCGCCGCCGCGGGGTACGAGCACGTGCGGACGTGGTGGCAGATGCGACGCCCGGTCGTCGACGAGGACCACGGCCTGGGCCCCACCGGGCCGGGAGTCGTGATCCGGCGGCTGGAACGCGAGGAGGGCGGGATGCCGGGGGCGCGCGACCTGGTCGCGGCGCACGACATCCTCGAGCAGGCGTTCACCGACCACTTCAACCACCACGAGGAGACGTTCGAGGAGTTCCTCGCGCGGCTGCGGTCCGACCCGGGTCACCGGTGGGACCACTGGTGGCTCGCCGAGCTCGTCGACGGTGACGAGCCGCAGGCGGTCGGGGTGCTCATCGCGAGCGCGTCGACCGACGCCGACGGCCACGCCGTGGGCAGCTACGTCGAGTACCTCGGGGTGCGGCAGGTGGCCCGCGGGCGGGGCGTGGCGCGCTCGCTCCTCGACGCGGTCGTCACGGACGCGGCCGAGCGCGGCCGCGGGTACGTCGGCCTCGAGGTCGACGCCGACTCCCCCACCGGCGCGGCCGACCTGTACCTGTCGTCGGGCTTCACGACGTCCTACGTGACGCAGTCCTGGCACCGGTACGCCGACGTCGTGTGACGTCGGCGTCGTGGCTGCTCGACCCGCACGGGCGCACCACGTGCCTGCGCCTGTCGGTGCCCGGTGGTAGACCGGTCACGTCGCCGACGGGAGGGGGCCACCGTGCGCTGGGGCACGCTGCTGGCCGACCAGCTCGACTTCTACTGGGCCGCGAGCCTGTGGCCACGGCTCGCGGGTCTGACGGACGACGAGTACCTCTGGGAGCCCGTCGCGGGGTGCTGGTCGGTCCGCCCGCGCGCGGACGGCACCTGGCAGGCGGACGGGCTGGGCGTCCCGGAGCCGGACCCGCCGCCCGTCACCACGATCGCCTGGCGCCTGGCGCACATCGCCGTCGACATCCTCGGGACCCGCGCGCGGGCGTTCTTCGGCGACGACGTCCCGGCCGACGCGGACATGTTCGACCCGCGCCTGCGTCCGGCGTCCCTGCCCGCCACCGCGGACGACGCGCTCGAGGTGCTCGACGCGGCGTACCGCACGTGGCGCGACGGGCTCGCCGCCCTCGACGACGAGGCGCTGGCCCGCCCGCTGGGCCCGCGCGGCGCCGGGTACGCGGACCAGCCGCTGGCGGCCCTCGCGCTGCACCTGCACCGCGAGGTCATGCACCACGGCGGGGAGGTCGGCGTGCTCCGCGACCTGTACCGGGCGGGATGCCGGGCCGGCTGACCCCCGACGGGACCACCGCCGCGGCCGTGCCCGCGCCCCTCCCGCCTCCCGTCCCGTTGCCGCGTGTCACACCCTGGGAAAGGATCGACACGTGCCCCTGGCCCGTCGCGCCCTCCGCCCGCTCTGCGCCCTCGCTGCCGGCGCGGTCCTCGTCGCCGCCGGTGCCACCGGCGCGGCAGCCGAGGCGCCGTTCGACCTCGACGGCCGGACGGTCGTCGACCGCGCGGGGGTGCTGCAGGACCCGTCGGCGGTGCAGGCCGCCGTCGACCGCGTGGGGCAGGACACGCCGTACCGGTTGACCGTCGTGTACGTCGACTCGTTCGACGGGCTGGGCGCCGAGACGTGGGTGGAGCGCACCGCCGACGCATCAGGGCTGGGGCAGTCCGACGCCGTGCTGGCCGTCGCCGTCGACGACGAGCAGTACACGCTGGCGCCGACGTCGCTCGGGACGATCACGCCCGCGCAGCTCGACCGGGTCGCCGCCGACGTGCAGGCGGAGCTGTCGGACGCCGACTGGGACGGCGCAGCGGTCGCCGCGGCGGACGGGATCATCGCGGCGGCGAACGGTCGCACGACCGGGGGGACGTCGTCCGGCGGCGGGTTCGCCGCCGTGCTCCTCATCGGCCTGGCCGTGATCGCCGCGGTGCTGCTGGTCGCGTTCCTGCGGCGCCGTCGGACGCCCCAGCCAGCGGGCGTCCTGCGCGACACCGCGGGCGCGACGCGCCTGGCGGGGGCCGCCGACGAGTTCGCGTCCCTGCCGACCGCCGAGCTGGACCGCCGCTCGGCGTCCGCGCTGGTCGCGCTCGACGACGCCCTGCGCTCCTCGGAGGAGGAGCTGGGCTTCGCGCAGGCGCAGTTCGGCGCCGAGCCCACGCGCGAGTTCGAGACGGTGCTGACGCAGGGCAAGCAGACGCTCACCGAGGCGTTCCGGCTGCGGCAGGCCCTCGACGACGACGTCCCGGACACCGAGGAGCAGGTGCGCGCCACGTCGGCGCAGATCCTGCGGCTGTGCGGCCAGGTCGAGGGGGCCCTCGACCAGCAGAAGGCCGCGTTCGACCGGCTGCGCGCGATCGAGGCGCGCGTCGACGACGCGATCGAGGCGCACCAGCGCGAGGCGCAGCGGCTACGGGCCCGTGTCGAGCCCGCACGGGCCGCCGTCTCCGCGCTCGCGGCGCGGTACTCCCCCGACACGCTCGGCTCGGTCGCCGGCAACCCCGACCAGGCCGCCCGGCTGCTCGAGGACGTCGACTCCGCGCTGGCACAGGGCCGGGACCGCTCCGCCGCCGGCGACAAGGGCGGCGCCGTCGGCTTCGCGCGCGCCGCGGAGGAGGCGCTCGCACAGGCGACGACCATGCTCGACGCGGTGGACTCGGCGGACAGCGAGCTGGCAGCCGCGGGCGCACGGCTCGAGGCCGGGATCGCGTCGATCACCTCGGACCTCGCCGACGCCGCCCGGCTCGCGCCCGGCGACCCCCAGGTGGCGCCCCATGCCCAGGAGGCGCGCGCCGCCGTCGAGGCCGCCACGGCCGCCCGCAACGGCACGGGCGACCCGCTCGCGGCGCTGCGCCGGCTCACGGCCGCCGAGGCCGCCATCGACGCGGCGCTCGCCCCGCGCCGGGACGCCGAGGAGCGCGGTCGACGCGCCCTGTCGCTGCTCGACGACACGCTCGGGCGGCTCGCGTCGGCGGTGCGGGCGACCACCGACTACGTCAGCACCCGGCGGGGTGCCGTCGGACCCGAGGCCCGGACCCGGTTGGCCGAGGCGGACCGGCTGCGGCTGCGCGCCCTCGACCAGCGCGCGACCGACCCCGAGGCTGCGCTCGCCACGGCGCAGCGCGGCGAGCAGCTCGTCGCCGAGGCGCAGCGGCTCGCGCAGCTCGACGTGGCGAACGCCCAGCGGTACGACGACGACCGCCGCGGCGGGCAGGGCGGCGGCACGAACCTGGGCGGCATGGTCCTGGGCGGCATCCTCATCGACTCGATCCTGCGCGGCGGCGGACGCGGCGGCGGCGGGTGGGGCGGTGGCGGAGGCAGCTGGGGTGGCGGCGGCTTCGGTGGCGGCGGGTTCGGCGGCGGCGGACGCGGTGGCGGCTTCGGGGGTGGGTTCGGCGGCGGCGGACGCGGTGGCGGCTTCGGCGGCGGCGGACGCGGCGGCGGGTTCTGACGACCTCACGTGCGCGCCGACGACGACGCGCACGGCACGTGACACCGGGCGGACGGTCCGGGTCGGCACCACAGGGAGGGCACGACACGATGACCGAGAAGCAGTCGATCTTCGGACGGATCGCGCAGCTGACGCGCGCGAACATCAACGCGCTCATCGACCAGGCCGAGGACCCGCAGAAGATGCTCGACCAGCTCGTACGGGACTTCACGAGCTCCATCGCCGACGCCGAGAAGGCCATCGCGCAGTCCATCGGCAACCTGCGCCTCGCCGAGCAGGACTACAACGAGGACGTCGCGGCGGCGAGCGACTGGGGTCAGAAGGCCAGCGCGGCGTCGGCGCGCGCCGACCAGTTCCGCACCGCCGGTGACACCGCGAACGCCGACAAGTTCGACAACCTCGCCAAGATCGCCATCGGCAAGCAGCTGGCCGCCGAGCAGGAGGTCCGCGACGCGGAGCCCGTCATCGCGTCGCAGCGCGAGACCGTCGAGAGGCTCAAGTCCGGCCTGGCGCAGATGAAGGACAAGCTGAGCCAGCTCAAGTCCCGTCGGGACACGCTCGTCGCCCGGCAGAAGTCCGCGCAGGCCCAGCGTCAGGTGCAGGAGGCCATCGGCTCGATCAACGTGCTCGACCCGACGAGCGAGATCGCGCGCTTCGAGGAGAAGGTGCGCCGCGAGGAGGCGTACGCCATGGGCCAGGCCGAGCTGGCCGCGTCGTCGCTCGACTCGCAGTTCGCCGAGCTGGAGTCGGCGGGTGCAGAGATCGAGATCGAGGCCCGCCTCGCCGCCCTCAAGCAGGGCGCCACCCCGCGCCAGGTCGAGGCGACCACGGTGACGCCGCAGATCGGCACCGGCACGTCGGACGCCTGACGCGCCAGGGACGGCCCCGGTCCCGAGCATGCCGGGACCGGGGCCGTCGACCGTGGCGGGCCGTCGCCGACCGCCGCCAGGGTCGTCGTCAGACGCTCACGCGGCGAGCGGCAGCGCGGTCGCGGACCAGGCTCGCAAAGCCGTCGGCGAGGGCGCGCCCGCAGGTCTCGACGGCCTCGGCGCGCGTCGTCATCTGCGCGACGACGGCCTCGGTGTCGACGTCCTCGTGCCCGTCCGCCCAGGCGCGCATGGTCTCGAGTCCGGCCTCGGGGTGGAACTGCAGACCCCAGGCGCTCCCGACGCGGAACGCCTGGAACGGGTACGTCGCGGACGCCGCGAGCCACACCGCACCCCGCGGGAGGTCCACCACGGCGTCGCCGTGCATGCTCGGCTGCGGGCTCGTGCGCGCGGCGGCGGCCATCTCCACGAGGGGGCCGACGAGCGCGTCGGACGCTGCCTCGGGACGCCACCGCACGTCGATGACCCCGGCCTCGCGTCCGGGCGGGGCGGCGAGCTCGACGCGTCCACCGCGTGCGACCGCGAGCAGCTGGGCGCCCAGGCAGATGCCGAGGGCGGGCACGTCGGTCGCGCTGACGACGGCCAGCAGGTCCCGCAGGGGGCGGAGCCACGGCGTGGTCGCGTCGTCGTAGGCGGACATCTGCCCGCCCAGGACGACGAGCCCGTCGCCGACCTCGGCCGGCCCAGGGAGTGCCTCTCCGAGGTCGGCGCGCACGAGGCGCACGTCGAGCCCGGTCAGCCACTCGGCGAAGCGGTCGAGGCCGACGTCGGGTGAGCTCTGGACGACGGTCACGCGGGGCATCGCCCCGTCCGTACCGTCGACGTCGTGGTCGCTGAGGGAAACGGTCACGAATCCACGGTAGCGGGGCTGCGGCGGCTCTCCGAATGTCCAGGTCACATGTCCACAACGATCCGGGTTCCGCCTACTTCGGCGTCAATATGGCGATCTGGGGAGCCGTCACTCCCAGGAGACTCCCAGGAAACGGTCGTGCTCCCCCACCTGCCGTCCAGGCAGTTCCCAGCATCCGGCGCGAGACTGGGAGCATGACCAGCACGCCCAGCGCCCCCGAGGCCCGCCTGCTCGTCGTGGACGACGAGCCGAACATCCGCGAGCTGCTCGCCACCTCGCTGCGCTTCGCCGGCTTCGAGGTGCACGCCGCCGCCGACGGGGTCTCCGCGCTACGGCTCGCTCGTGACGTCGAGCCGGACCTCGTCGTGCTCGACGTCATGCTCCCCGACATGGACGGCTTCACCGTGACGCGGCGGCTGCGCGAGAAGGGGCAGCACGTGCCGGTGCTCTTCCTCACCGCGCGCGACGACACGGCCGACAAGGTCCAGGGCCTGACCGTCGGCGGCGACGACTACGTGACCAAGCCGTTCAGCCTGGAGGAGGTCGTCGCGCGGATCCGGGCGATCCTGCGGCGCACGACCCCGGACGACGGCGTCAGCTCGTCCGTGCTGCGGTACGCGGACCTCGAGCTCGACGACGACACGTACGAGGTGCGGCGCGCCGGGCAGCCGATCGAGCTGTCGCCCACCGAGTTCAAGCTGCTGCGGTACCTCATGCTCAACCCGCAGCGCGTGCTGTCCAAGTCGCAGATCCTCGACCACGTCTGGCAGTACGACTGGGGCGGCGACGCCAACATCGTGGAGTCGTACATCTCCTACCTGCGTCGCAAGATCGACCAGCTCACCGACGCCGACGGCAACCGGCTGCCGCCGCTGATCCACACCCGACGCGGTGTGGGCTACCTGCTGCGCGAGTCGGCGTGAACGAACCGGGGGACGACACCCGGACCGCACGGCCCGTCGCGGTGGCGCGGTCCGTCTGGCGCGGCATGTCGCTGCAGCGGCGGCTGGTCACGATCACGGCGGTCCTGCTCAGCACGGGCCTCGTCGTCGCCGGCGTCACTGCCACGACGCTGCTCGAGCGCAACCTGCTGGCCCCGGTCGACGCGAAGCTCGCGAACGAGGCGGAGGTCGTCGCGGGCGACGCGCTGCGGTTCCTCACCAACCAGGCCGGGCACATCGGGCCCACGGACTACTACGTGCGCGTGCAGGCCGGGGACGAGGACGCCTCGGTCGTGAGCCCTGCCGCGGAGCAGGCCTACGGCAAGCCGCGCGTGGCCGACCTGACGGTCCTGGACGCCTCGAAGATCAGCGGCGAGCCGTTCACCGTGCCGTCGTCGCACGTCGGCTCACCGTGGCGCGTGGTCGCCTACCCGTTCCAGAGCGACGGGATCGTGGGCTCGGTCGTGGTCGGACTGCCGCTCATGGACATCCACGGGGCCGTCGTCAGCATGTCCTGGAGCCTGGTGACCGCGGGTCTGCTCATCGTCGCTGCGGGCGTGCTCGTGGGTGGCTGGGCGGTGCGCCGGTCGTTGCGCCCCCTCGGCGAGATCGAGCGGACAGCCGCGAAGATCGCCGCCGGCGACCTGTCCCAGCGCGTGCCCGTCGCGCCTGACGGCACCGAGGTCGGCCGGCTCGGAGCCGCGCTGAACGGGATGCTCGCCCAGATCGAGGAGGCGTTCCGCGCGCGCACCGTGTCGGAGGCGCGCATGCGCAGGTTCGTCGCCGACGCGTCGCACGAGCTGCGGACGCCCCTGGCCGCGATCCGTGGCTACGCCGAGCTGTACCGGATGGGCGCGACGACGACGCAGGAGCAGATCGCCGACACGATGCGGCGCATCGAGGACTCCGCGGCCCGCATGGGCTCGCTCGTCGAGGACCTGCTCGCGCTCGCCCGTCTCGACGAGGGACGGCGGGGGAACGTCGGCCCGGTCGACCTGACCGTGCTGGCCGCGGACGCGGTCAGCGACCTGCGGGCGCTGGACCCGCAGCGGCCGGTGCGGCTCGAGTCGCTGGACGGGACGACCGCCCCACGGGTCGTGGTCGGCGACGAGGCGCGGCTGCGCCAGGTGCTCGCCAACCTCGTCGGCAACACCGCCCGCCACACGCCGCCCGCGACGCCCGTCGAGATCGCCGTGGGGGCGGGCGACGACGGCCGGACCGTGGTCCTCGAGGTCCGTGACCACGGGCCGGGCATCCCACCGGAGCACGCCGAACGCGTCTTCGAGCGCTTCTACCGGATCGACGAGTCGCGTACGCGCGACTCCGGGGGCTCGGGGCTCGGCATGGCGATCGTGGCCGCGATCGTCGCCTCCCACGACGGGAGCGTGGCGGTGCACCCGACGCCCGGCGGGGGCACCACCGTGCGCGTCGAGCTGCCCGTGTCCGGCCCCACATCCGATCCCCGACCCGTCGACGCGCCACCCGCGCCGGACGTGGCTACGATGACGGGTCCGTCGTCACCGTCGTGAGGCTGATCCATGGGCGTCCATGACGCACCCGCCTGGCTCGTCCCGGCTTTCACCCGCAACGTCCTCGAGGCCGGGGGCACCGCACCCCCCGAGGACGTCCGGCGCACCGCCGAGGACCTCCTGGAGCGGTGGACCCGTCCGGAGCGGCACTTCCACAACCTCCGGCACCTCGTCGACGTGCTCGCGCGCGTCGACGAGCTGGACGAGGAGGCCCACCACCCCGAGCTCGTCCGCCTCGCCGCCTGGTACCACGGCGCGGTGTTCGACTCCGCCGAGCGCAAGGCGTACGCGAACCAGGGCGGTGAGGACGAGGCCGCCAGCGCCGTCCTCGCCCGCGAGCAGCTGATGGCGCTGGGTGTCCCGGAGAAGCAGGCGCAGCGTGTCGCCGCGCTCGTCTCGGCCCTCGTGCGCCACGCGCCGGACCCCACCGACAGCGACTGCGCGGTCCTGTGCGACGCGGACCTCGCGATGCTCGCGACCGAGCCGCAGCGCTACAAGTCCTACCTCCACGACGTGCGCGCCGAGTACGCGCACCTCCCCGTGGAGGACTACGTGCGGGCGCGCCTGCGCATCCTGCACAAGCTGCTCGCACGCCCGTCGCTGTTCGTGAGCCCGCTCGCGCAGCCCTGGGAGGAACCAGCGCGGCAGAACGTGTCAGCCGAGCTGCAGCGACTCGAGAAGGAGATCGCCCGGCTCGAGGCCGCCGCGGCGGAGCGCGCCGCCACGGAGGGCGCCGACGCCACGCAGGTCACGGAGGCCACGGGCGGGACGACGACCGGGAGCACCTCGGCGTCCTGAGCCCCGGCGCCGGGCCGACCGCCGTCCGCCTGCGCCGGCCGTCAGCCTGCGCCAGCCGTCAGCCGTCAGCCGTCAGCCCGGGCCAGCCTTCAGTAGGCGAACAGCCCTCAGTGGGCGAACAGCCGCGAGGCGTGCGCCTCCGCCTCGGCGTACGTCCGTGCCGCCGCCTGCATCGCCGCCGCGATCTGGGCGAGGGACTGCTCGACGCGCGCCTGGGTCACGTTCCACTCGGCGACGACCGACCCGAACGCCCCGGCGGCACCGCCGCGCCACGTCGCCTGCAGCTCGAGGAGCTGCCGCTGCATCGCGGCGACCTCCGCCTGGATGCTCGCGGAGCGTGCCAGCACCGCCGCCGCGGACCCGTCGAGCTGTGCGCTGTCGACCTCGTACCTGCTCATGGACGTCCTCCTGCTGCCGTGGTGCCGCCGTGCGCCGCACCGACCACGGCGACGCTACGGACCACGGGCGCACCGATCGGCGGGTGCCCGGGGATCGGTGGACGGGCCCGCACCTCGCGGGACCTGGGGTCGGGTCACCGGACCGCGACGCCCCGTCCCGCACGGGACGTCAGCGACGCGGACCCGTCCCGCCGGGGACGCGGACCGCGAGCGGACCCCGTCCCGC
>JADGMW010000133.1_pt1 | contig 54490 bp, 55 predicted proteins | sample 8641801 | NCBI WGS metagenome assembly JADGMW01 (sample SAMN16272018, study PRJNA661076) | feces metagenome | isolation source: fecal sample from diarrhoea affected cattle A | host: Bos taurus | place: South Africa: Lokaleng Village, Mahikeng | collected 2019-09
GACTGTCTCGTGGGTCCGCTCGTACAAGTCTTGGAGGAACGGCATCGCCATCTCCAGGAGGCTACGTTCGAGAGAGGCGAGCATGCCGAGTTCGAAGAGACCGCCGCTGAGTCGGTAACCGCCGTCGATGCGGTCGAGTAATCGGTTCGCGACCAGTTCGTTGGCCAGGCGGTGCACCGTCGCCTTGTGCAGTCCTGTCCGTTGGACCAGGACGGCCAGAGGCAACATGTGGTCGTCGGCCCGAAAAGCTCGCAGGATCGTCACCGCCTTGCCCAGCACGGTGTCGAGGTTTGCGCCGCCAGTCACGTGCCCAGCGTATCGCTGAGTGAGACAGTTCCCTGGCGCAACCTCGGTACTGCGGCGAAGGTAGTGGTCATGAGCCAGCCCACGAATACCAGTACAGCTAGCGAGACCGACATCGCAGCTGCTGCGGACCGCCTCGCAGCCGCCATCGCGAGCGGTACTCCCTGCGCGCCAGTGCGCGATCTGATCGGCGCCGACGATCTCGTCGCCGCCTACGCTGTCCAGCGCCGAGTCGATGAAATCCGTCGGCAGGCGGGTGCCGTCGTCGTAGGCCGCAAGATCGGCCTGACCTCGGTGGCAGTCCAGCAGCAGCTCGGTGTCGACCAGCCCGACCTCGGCGTTCTGTACGCCGACATGGAGTTCCCCGCCGGTGGCGCCATCCCCATGAGTCGTTTGATCCAGCCCAAGGTCGAAGCGGAAGTTGCCTTCGTGCTCGGTGCCGACCTTGTGGACGGACCTCTCGACAGCGCGCAGGTGCGCGGCGCAATCGACTACGCCGTCGCCGCGATCGAGATCTGCGACAGCCGCATCGCGTCGTGGGACATCAAGTTCGGTGACACCGTCGCCGACAATGCGTCCTCGGGCGTGTACGTCCTGGGAACCGAACGTCGGACCCTCGACGAGGTGGAGCCCGCCGGCGTCGTCATGTCGATGTCCGTCGACGGCACCGAGGTGTCCACCGGCGTCGGAACCGCCTGCCTGGGCGATCCGATCGAAGCAGTCGTCTGGCTCGCCCGCACGGCACGCGAGTTGGGGCAGCCACTGACGGCGGGCCAGGTGATCCTGTCCGGCGCACTCGGCCCGATGGCGCCGGTCACCGCAGGCAACGAAGCCACCGTGACCGTCTCCGGGTTCGGTTCCGTCACCACCAGTTTTTCCAGCGAAGAGGACAACGCATGAGCAAGGTCAAGGTCGCGATCATCGGATCGGGCAACATCGGCACGGATCTGATGATCAAGGTGCTGCGCAACTCCGACTACCTGGAGATGGGCGCGATGGTCGGCATCGACCCGGCGTCGGACGGCCTCGCCCGTGCTGCGCGTCTGAACGTGCCGATCACGGCTGAAGGTGTCGAGGGTTTGATCGGTCTCCCGAACTTCGACGAGATCGAGATCGTCTTCGACGCCACCTCGGCAAAGGCTCACGTCGCCAACAACGCGCGGCTGGCTCCCCTCGGCAAGCGCATGATCGACCTGACGCCTGCAGCGATCGGCCCGTACGTCGTGCCGGCCGTCAACGCGGACGAGCACTTGGATGCACCCAACGTCAATATGGTGACGTGTGGTGGCCAGGCAACGATCCCGATGGTTGCCGCCGTTTCTCGGGTCGTCCCGGTGGCGTATGCGGAGATCGTCGCGTCCATCGCCTCCAAGTCCGCAGGTCCCGGAACGCGCGCCAACATCGACGAGTTCACCGAGACCACGTCCGAGGCGATCGTGGCTGTCGGCGGCGCCCGCCGCGGCAAGGCCATCATCATCCTCAACCCCGCTGAGCCGCCGCTCATCATGCGCGACACGGTCTTCTGCCTCGTCGACGCCCCGGACCCGGCTGTTCACGAGGAGATCCGTCAGTCGATCGAGAAAATGGTCGGCGACGTCTCCGCGTATGTTCCCGGCTACCGGCTCAAGCAGGAAGTCCAGATCACCGAGATCCCGGCCGACCAGCCGGTCGAGACATTGCTCGTCGACGGCAATCGCCCCACCCATCAGGTGTCGGTGTTCCTCGAGGTCGAGGGTGCTGCACACTACCTGCCTGCGTACGCCGGCAATCTCGACATCATGACGTCCGCCGGAATGCAGATCGCGGAGCGCATCGCCCAGCAGAAGGAAGCAACCAAGTGAGCAACCGCAAGATCTTCGTCCAGGACGTCACCCTTCGTGACGGCATGCACGCTGTCCGCCACCGCATTTCGCCTACCGACGTCAAGCGGATCGTCACAGCTCTCGACGCTGCCGGTGTCGACGCGATCGAAGTTGCACACGGTGACGGCCTCGCCGGAGGCTCGCTCAACTACGGCCCCGGGTCGAACACCGACTGGGAATGGATCGAAGCTGCGGCCGAGGTGCTCGAGCACGCTCGCCTCACCACGCTGCTGCTTCCGGGTGTCGGCACGATCAGTGAACTCAAGCATGCTTACGACCTCGGTGTGCGGTCGGTTCGCGTTGCCACGCACTGCACCGAGGCCGACGTCTCCGCGCAGCACATCGAGACCGCCCGCGAGATCGGCATGGACGTCTCGGGCTTCCTGATGATGAGCCACATGGCTCCGGCCGAAGAACTGGCGAAGCAGGCCAAGCTGATGGAGTCGTACGGCGCGCACTGCGTCTACGTCACCGACTCGGGTGGACGTCTGGTGATGAACGACGTCGCCGACCGTGTTCGCGCGTACCGCGACATCCTCGACGAGGGCACCGAAATCGGTATCCACGCCCATGAGAATCTCTCACTCTCGGTGGCCAATTCCGTTGTTGCAGTGCAGAACGGCGTCACACGCGTCGACGCTTCACTTGCCGGTCACGGCGCCGGCGCCGGTAACTGCCCCCTCGAGGCCTTCATCGCCGTTGCGAACATCGAGGAGTGGGAGCACGGCTGCGACCTGTTCGCCTTGCAGGATGCTGCCGACGACATCGTCCGTCCGCTGCAGGACCGGCCGGTCCGCGTCGATCGAGAGACCCTCACACTCGGCTACGCAGGCGTGTACTCGAGCTTCCTCCGCCACGCCGAGGCTGCGTCGGAGCGCTACGGAATCGACGTTCGCACACTGCTGCTCGAAGCCGGACGCCGCCGTCTGGTGGGTGGCCAGGAGGACATGATCGTCGACATCGCGCTCACCCTCGCAGCACAGGCGACAAAGGAAGCTGTCTGACGCACTGTCCAGTTCGCTGATACCCGAGTCCCGCTCCCGTCTCCGGACGGGGGCGGGACTTCTCAGTTGAGCTGAGAGGTTCTGCCATGACGGCGCTCAACCTCTGAAACTGTTGTTGCCCAATAAGCCGAGGGATCGATCTTCGCTACGGTGGATGACATGACCGAACCTGACAGCGACAGGCAGATACACCCAACTGCAACGGCGGGATGTGCCGGCGTCGACATTCCGGACAGCCGGGGTCGCACCGGCCTCGACCGAACAGGCTTCGGGCTGCACGGTAATCCGAATGTCGAGGTCGAACGAGTCGAGGTCACCTCGGACGGTTGGCATGTGTTGCGTCGCAGCACCTTCACGTACCGGCGGAGGGACGGCACTCTCGAGACACAGCAACGGGAAACCTACGACCGTGGGAACGGCGCGACGATCTTGCTGTACGACCCCGAACGGCGCACCGTCCTGTTGACGAAGCAATTCCGCTTTCCCGCCTACGTCAACGCACACCCCGACGGAATGTTGATCGAGACCGCAGCCGGTTTGCTCGATTCCGACACACCGGAAGTAGCCATTCGGCGAGAGACGAGCGAAGAGCTTGGCGTCGCAATCGGTGAGGTGCAGCATCTGTTCGATCTGTACATGAGCCCCGGATCCGTCACTGAGAGAGTGCATTTCTACGCCGGCCGATACACTCCGGCGGACAGAACCGGCAGTGGTGGCGGGGTGCCGGACGAAGGTGAGGACATCGAAGTCCTGGAGTTGCCGTTCGACACGGCACTCGACATGATCTCCGGCGGAGAAATCGTCGACGGCAAGACGGTCGTTCTTCTTCAATGGGCGGCCATGTCGGGGGCGCTCTGACTTCGAAGTCGATTGCCTGAAATTCTATATCCTGTACCGATGGAGTCTGCCGAGTACCGTGACGCGCTGAGATCTGTCCTCGACACTGCATCGTCGGTGGTCGAAAGCCGGCTGACGGCGATGCGCGCCACGGCGACCGCACATACCGAAGGCATTGTCATCGATGTCTCGCTCGACCAAGACGGCGAGGGAACATTCGGCGTCTGGACACGATTCGAGGGTTCCGACGCATTCAGCCTGAATCAGCAAATCGGTGACGAGAGAGAGCTATTCGGCGTGATCTGGGGCGAGGAAGGCTGGGAACCGCCGGTTCCTACTCGGCCACGAGAATGGTCGCACGCGGAACTGGAGAAAGTAATCGTCGGTGTCGTGGCCGAGTGGATCCACACGCTCATTTCCCCGACTGCATCCGAACTGCGCTGGGAAGTAACAACTCCCGACGGAGCGACCGACCCGGTTCCCGTAGGCCCCGATTTCAGTCGTGGACATTCACCTCGATGAAAGCGCGGAAGCTGTCGGCGAGACGAACGACCTCACCGCCACTGTTGTCGTCCAGGCTCTGCCAGTTGCAGCGACGGATCTATCGGGTGTTGCGATGTCACCGGCCGGTCGAACCGTCGATCAGTTCGCGGAGGATATCGGCGTGCCCGGCATGGCGTCCGGTCTCTTCGATCATGTGCACGAGCGCCCAACGGACACTGGGAGTGGGTCGTTTCGCCCCTGGTCGCGGGATGGGTGCGGCAAGATCTGTGCATCCGTCGAGAACTGCGTTGGCGCGCTCGACCGTCTCGCGATAGCGACGGACGACATCGTCCACGCTTTCTTCCGATGACGGCTGAAAGGTCGCCTTCCAATCCGTCACGTTTTCGGCGAGAAACATCGACCGCTCGACAAAGATCAGATGATTGATCAGCCCGAGCAAGGTTGTTCCCGACGGAACAACTGTGTTGCGCACCTGAGGTTCCGGAGCACCCTCGACCTTGGCGGCAATCGAATCACGGAGGTAGTCGAGAAACGCTCGTAGCGTGGCTGCCTCGCTGTTTCCCGCCCAGGGCGGTGGGACATCACGGCGGCTGCGACGCGACGTAGCCATGGTGGTTCTCCTTCCTCCGCGACGAACAGTCAGAGGCTTCCTGGACGAGCAGGGTCGATTCTTCCGGTTCCACTCCGATCCCGCATCAAGTTTTGCCGTTACAGCAAAGACAACTTGGTTGCCGGTATCAGCGCGCCGAGTTCAGGTCGCGCACAAGTTGGGGTCTCCGCCACTTGCCGACCTCGAAAGGCCACCGCCGCAGCGGATAGGCGAGACGAGCCACGAAGTAATTGACGTACTCGACGACGCCGAAAGCCCACACCGCCACGACGCCCACGGCCGTGCCGGAGTGATCTGGTAACCAGATGACAACGCCGAGAAGAGCTATCGCCAGCAGGAGAACATCGAGGACCCGAAACACGCGGTAAAGCGCTGCGAGGCGGGCCGGCATCGACTCCAACTCGGTCCAGCCTCGTGCAAGCAGCCAATAGACACCTGCTTGCATGAGGATCACAAGCAGTGGGGCCAGCGCCGACCATAGCGCAGCGGAGTCTTGCGGACCTTCGAGGCGAGGAGTCACGACGCCGACAGCCACAGCGGCGAATACGGACGCGGCTGCCAACTCTCCCATGCCAAGGCTCAGGTACCTGCGTCGCACACTCTGTCGCCGTTGATCCACCACGAAAGCAGACACTATCCGCTGATCACTCCGCAGCAGGTGCAAGGTGTTGCCTAAGATCGTTCGAAAGGCATTCACGTGTACAGAGGTTGGTGTGGGATGGTGCGATTGGCCATGGTTACGTTCGATGCAACGGACGCCCGATCGTTGGCCACCTGGTGGTCGGAGCGATTCAGCAACGCGAGCATTGACGGCGACGAAGACTTCCTCACGGTGACGGCCCCGGATCTCCCGCTCACTCTCGGTTTCCAACGAATCGATCAGGCTCGCAGCCAAAGGAATACGCTTCACCTCGACTTCGACCTCGAGTCGCACGATCCTCCACGAGACGAGGTCGTCGCAGCGTTCGTCGCGGCAGGTGCGGCCCACGTCGAGCGCCACGAAGCGGGTGGATCGACTTGGGACGTTCTCGCGGATCCGGCGGGAAACCTTTTCTGCGTAGGTGATCCGCACTAGTTCTCCGCTCTCAGCTCCCGATACGCGGTCGTTCGCGCCGACGTGGTCCTCGATCGCGCATCTCGAGAATCGCCGCCGCCGTGGACGCGACCGTCTTGTCGTCGTCGTGGGTGATCCCGACGAGCGCTTCGCGTGCTGCCGCGCCAGGAATCTCGGCGAGCGCCTGCGTGATTCGCAACCTCGTCGGGGCGTCGCCAGTGCCCTCGAGCTTTGCCTGCACGGCATCGACGACCTCACCGCTTGTCGGTGAGTGCTCCGCGAGAAGACCGAGCACCTCGCCGGCCTCGACGTCGCGTCGCCCGTCGGCGACCATCTCGAGGAGAGCGGGCATCGAGACGGCCTCTCCGCGAGATCCGAGGGCGAGAGCGGCGTCGGCGCGGACTATCGCGTCCGAATCATCGAGAGCTCGCTTCAGTGACCGAGTTGCTTCCTCGGCGTGGATCCCGGATATGGCCGACGTCGCGCGGCGTCGAACCTCGACGTCCTCCGATTCGAGCCCCTTCGTGAGACCGGCAAGGCCCGCACCTTCGGTCCTCGCCAACGCCCACTGCAACGCACCCGCCACGTTGGCATCCTTCTCCGACAGGATGGCTTCGACGAGTGCGTCGACGGGCAAAGCCGCATTCGCATCCTGCGACAGGATCGCTTGCTGACGGTGGGCGGCGAACTCGGATTCGAGTGCACGCAACAGCGAGACCATGCGCAGGACGTCGTCCCACTCCGAAGGGGCAGTGGCGTCGACCCTTTCGAGTTTGGTCAGCAATTCCTCCTCCGCCGCGATCCGTTGACGAGTGTGTTGCATGAGTTCACCCACCAAATCGGCTGGGGCGAAGTCCGGCTCGTCCAGTGCACGCTTGGCCTCGTTCAACGAGAGCCCCAACGTCCTCAGGCTTTCGACGTGGAAGAGTCGACGGATGTCGTCGGCGGAGTACTCGCGGTAACCGCCGGACGTGCGGCCCGTCGGCTTCACCAGCCCCAATGTGTCGTAGTGACGCAGCATCCGTGTGCTGACACCACAGCGCCGCGAGACCTCGCCGATCAACATCCGTCTCCCCTTCCTACGCGTCCGGGCCGATTGCCGCGACGCGCTTCGCCAACTCGTGCGAGAGAGCGAACCCACCGTCGGGGTCGTGCCAGAGTTGCTTTGTAGCATCAGCATGCGCCCGAACACGCGGATTCGTGCTTGCACCGGCCGCGTCGAGCACTGGAAGTACAGCCTCGCCGAGCCCTGTCAGAGCTCTGCTGAGACTGAGCTGCATCTGCAGTTCACCCCGTCCGAGTTCGGTGGCCAGATCGGTCGCGAGTGCACCTTCACCTCCAACGGGCACGAGAGCCACGGCCGCACGCCACGCACTGCGCGCGACTTCGTCGTCCTGGTCGTGAACCAGCGCAGAGACCTCGGGCCACGCGATCGGATCGCCGATCTTGGACAAGGTGTGGAGTGCCTGGCTGCGGGCTTGCGAACCATCGGACCCGAGCTCACGGATCAGCTGCGGCACCGTGATTTCGGCCGGTAGGCGGCACAATGCCCAGGTCAACATGTCGCGGACGAAGAAGTCCGGCTCGACGGCACACCGATCGACCAGGGCATTCGTCAGCTCAGGGTCCGGGCGCGTGCCGGCGGCGAGCGCGGCGCGCAGCCGAACCGAGGGATCGGCTGCGGCCAGTGCGTCGACGAGGTGAGCATTCTGTCCACCATGGTTGGTTGTGTTCACGACAACCACCTCCTTCGTCGACCATTGGAGTCCTTGTCACTGTGTCAAGGTCAAGCGTCGCTGTCTCCGACACGGGAAATATCGCCTCGGATCACACGCCGGTTGTCGATCCTGGCCGAAAGATCATCAGGACGACGACAACGACCCAGAGCAGATTGAAGATCCCCGTCGCTGTGCCCAGTCGACGGGTGAGCCGCGTTGCGACATCCACAACGGACCCGGTTCCTTCGATCGCCGCCATCGTCAGCCGTTGGGCGGGAAGCACGACCGCGGTGAGTATCACGGCGGCAACGACGGTGAGTGCGATCGAGGTGAGGATCCACAGGTCACCGAGCACTCCGAGATTGACGGCGGTGGCGACACCGAGCATCGGAACGACAACGCCGATCGTGGCATACACCCGAACGATGCGATGCAGCATGCCCGTCGTCGCACCACTGGCGCTGTCCGGATCGGCGAGCGCGGCGCGGCTCGCCACCGGGAACATACTCGCCGCCACAGCGACGGGGCCGATGGCAAGAATGGCCGCAATCACGTGGAGGGACAGCAGGATTCCGGTCATGGGATTTCTCGCGTTTCGGTACGCGTAAGCGTATTCACGCCGCGCCCGGGGCGAAGGTGATTACAGGCTCGGCGCCTTTGGCCGACCACACCGTTCCACGACGCTCGTAGTCGAAGAGCGCTTCGACCTCGAGACTTATCCGGGGCCCGAGGCATCGTTCCAACAGGTACAGGCCCAGGTCGAGACCGGATGTCACACCGCCGGCGGTGATCAGGTCACCGTCGTCGACGATTCGCGCCTGGATCGGAATCGCCCCGCCGGCCGCCAGTGCGTCCACGGCGAGATGATGCGTCACGGCGCGGCGCCCGACGAGAAGCCCCGCCATCGCCAGTGCCAATGACCCTCCACAGACGGTCGCAACGAGAACACCGGGATCGTCGAGTGCGCGGCGCATCATGACAGGCAGTTCGGTTTTCGTTGTGGCCGCGAGCCTTTCCGGCAAGCTGGTACCCGGATGGTTCGCATTGGGTTCGAAGAGACCCGATGCTCCGGGAACGATGATCAAATCCGCGTGTTCTACATCGAGGGTCGCAGTGGCGGTCATCGCAAGTTCACCACTCCCGCTCAGGACGGTTCGAGGCCCCTCCGCGCTGACGAGTTCCACGCTCAACGCCCCACCGCTGGCGAGCCCCCCGGCGTAAAGCACCTCGTACGGGCCCACGACATCCATGGGATCGAATCCGTCGAACAACACGATTTGCGCGTGCACTGCAACCTCCGATTTTGTGCGACGCACTCCTGCGCACGTCGCTGTCCCCCACGACAGTAGGAGGAAATTCGCCTCCGCAGCGACGGCTGAAAGCCAACCTTCGACGGTTTTCAGCCAATGTCGAAAATTCTCCAAAATACCAGTTGACGAGCTTTTTCGATTCACGAGTTCATCGGATCTCGCGCCACATACGCTAAGTTTCAGACATGCATGACGTTGCAGTTCTCGCGTTGCCCGGGGTGGTACCGATGGATCTGGCGGCACCCCTCGAAGTCTTCGGACGATGCAGACTCCCCTCGGGTGCACCGGCGTACCGGACCGCAGTGTGCGCGCTCACCGAGGAGGTGGAGACCGGAACGTTCACAATGCGAGTACCGCACGGACTGCCACGCCTCGCCCAGGCCAGCACGATCATCATCCCCGGCACCGCCGATCTCGACGTGCCGATCGACCCCGCGATCATCGATTCCCTCAGATCAGCCGCGGACCGCGGCACACGCATTGCGTCACTGTGCGTCGGTGCATTCACACTCGCCGACACAGGCTTGCTCGACGGACTTCGCGCGACAACCCACTGGGCGGCAGCGTCGGAGTTGGCCCGCCGGCACCCGGCCATCGACGTCGATGCCGCCGTTCTCTACGTAGACAACGGACACGTCCTGACTTCCGCCGGCGCCGCGGCCGCACTCGACCTTTGCCTGTACATGGTGCGTCAGGACTACGGGTCTGCGGTCGCCGCCGACACGGCGCGACTGAGCGTGATGCCGCTCGAACGTGCCGGAGGGCAAGCACAATTCATCGTCCACGAACCTCCCGTACCCAGCGGGGTAACCCTTCGACCACTACTGAACTGGATGGAGGAGAATCTCGGGGAGCAGCTCGACATCACGGCGATCGCGGCCAAGGCAACGATGAGCACCCGCACGCTCAACCGCCGGTTCCAGGAACAAATCGGTACGACGCCGTTGCAGTGGCTCCATCACGCGCGGCTCCGCCAAGCGCAATTTCTGCTCGAGACCACCGACCACTCCATCGAACGTGTTGCGGGACAAGTCGGATTCAATGCCGTCACCACGTTCCGCGAACGCTTCCGAGACTTGGTCGGCACCAGCCCCCAGCGGTATCGGGCACAGTTTCGAACGTCGCGCTAGCTGACCTACTTCTCGCTCTGTCGTCGCACCATCTCCGAGATCCAGATGGGCGCAAATGGCGAGGTGCAGTTCGGGGGCGTCGGGTAGTCCTCGAGCACTCGCAGACGTTCACCGATGTCGATTGCCCGGGCACGGTACCGGGCATGTTCGATCCCGATCTGGGCCAGGCAATGGTTCATCGCCCATTGCAGGCGGTCAGGGGCATCCTTCATCTCCGCCTCGATGACGTCGAGCAATCCTGAAAGATCAAGGCCCTCGGGCTTCTTCGCTACGCGCTCGGTAGTCAGGGCCCAGCCGGCGCTCGCGACCACGGGATCGGGGTCAGCGGTCCAGGCCACGCGCAACTCCTCGGCGTTCGGGTTCTTCTTCACCACGTAGTTGACGAGCCAGTCATGCACCTTGGGAGTACGGGCCTCACGCAACATGACGTCCAACTCGTCACTCCCGAACGCCTTCGGGCGGCAGATCAAAAGGGCCAGCAGCCGCGCGGCGGTATCGCCAGTCGTCCAAAGCTGTTGTGCGAGTTCCTGCTGAGTCTTCAATCGCTTCGCAACGGCGCGCAGCTTCGTGAGGTTCACGCCGTGGTCGTCACCGTGCTTCTCGTTCACCGCACGCGCCTTCGGATCCTCGAGCGCAGCAAGCTCGTCCATCACCGCGGCAACCGTCGTTTCGGCCACGTCGTCCTCCAGTCGCTACTTCTGCAATTCACGCACTGCTACTCACTCACATACAAGGAAAGCACGGGAAGGCGCGCGATCTGAACTGCACGGTCACTGTCCACGTTTGATCTGTTGTTTGAAATTTCGGTCATTGGGTACATGACTGCTCCTGAGGTGGCGGCACGTCACCATGAAGACAGGACGAACCTTGCATATGCGACGCGCCGCGAGTGCTGAGAACGTGGACGAAACCGCACGCCGCGATGAAGGCGGCGGTAAGAACGTTCTCACTCGGGCTATCACCGGCCCACTCCTTTTCGTGTTCATCCTCGGAGACGTTCTGGGCGCCGGAATCTACGCGTTGGTGGGCGTCATCGCCGGTGAAGTCGGTGGAGCCGTCTGGGTACCACTGCTCGTAGCGCTGGTCATGGCGTTGCTGACCGCAACGTCGTATGCCGAACTGGTCACCAAATATCCGCGAGCGGGCGGCGCAGCAGTGTTCGCCCAACGGGCGTATCGGAAACCACTGATCTCGTTCCTCGTCGGCTTCTCGATGCTGGCGGCCGGTGTAACGAGCGCAGCAGGGCTCGCCCTCGCATTCTCGGGTGACTACCTCAAAGCCTTCGTCGACGTCCCGACCGTTCCCGCCGCGCTCGTCTTCCTTCTCCTGGTGGGACTTCTCAACGCCAGAGGCATCAAGGAGTCGATGCGCGCAAATGTCGTCATGACAGTCGTGGAGGTCACCGGACTTGTCCTGGTTGTCGTCCTCGCGTGCATAGTTCTCGGGCACGGCGACGGAACCTTGAGCCGCGTCGTCGAGTTCGACGACAGTCGATCACCTGCATTCGCCGTGTTGGCCGCTGCATTGCTCGCGTACTACTCGTTCGTCGGCTTCGAAACGTCCGCGAACGTCGCCGAAGAAGTGAAGAACGTGAGCAAGGTCTACCCGCGTGCGCTCTTCGGAGCCTTGCTGACGGCCGGCGCCGCCTATGTCCTTGTCGGCCTGGCTGTCTCGGTGGTCCTGCCCGCAGACGAACTCGCCGCGTCCTCCGGCCCCTTGCTGGCGGTGGTGTCAGCCGCCGACGTCGGCGTTCCTCCTCGCCTGTTCAGCCTGATCGCTCTGGTCGCCGTCGCCAACGGCGCACTGCTGACGATGATCATGGCGAGCAGGCTCACGTACGGAATGGCGTCGGAAGGCTTGCTCCCCAGCGTATTCGCGCGGGTGCTGCCGCGGCGCCGGACCCCTTGGGTGGCGATCATCGCGACCACCGCCGTTGCCATGGCTCTGTGCGTCACCGGCTCGTTGTCGGCCCTGGCGGAGACGGTGGTACTCCTGCTGCTTTTCGTATTCATCAGCACCAACATCGCGGTCCTGGTTCTACGTCGTGACGTAGTGCAACACAAACACTTCCGAACGCCGATCATCTTTCCGATCCTCGCCCTCGGTACGTGCGTTGCGTTGCTCACCCAGCAGAGCGCCGCGACATGGTTGCGCGCATCATTACTCTTGGCCGTCGGAGTTGTGCTGTACGCCCTCTCCCACCGGCGATCCACGAAGTAAGGTGCGAAGTGCACGAGGGGGTGTGATGACGGACAGTTCTGACGCACCAGATGTAATTCAGCGTCGAGAGCGAAAGATCGACAGGCGAACCCTGACGTACGGCCTGTCAGTCGTTCTGGCTACCGCAGTATTGGTTATCGCGATCGTGTGGTTGGGCTCGCGACGAGGCGAATGCTTCGGCACCGACACCTTGCTGTGCTCACAGAAAGATCGCCGACTGGCGGTCTTCGTCCCGAGCCTCGTGTTACTGCTCGGCTCCGTAGGCGCGTTCTTGCGATCTTCCCTGCGATTGCACCGCCTGCGGCGCCTCTACATCCGGCCGTACATGGCATGGCTCCTGACGGGGCTCACCGTCGTGTATCCGGCAGGAGCTTACCTCCTGATCTATGGATGAAAACCTCTGAATACGTCTGTTCGACAAACAGATTCACGGCATAGATTCACAACCCTGGGTCAGAAGCGCTGATCGTCGATCGCAGTGAGGACTACTTCCCGCATCGACGACGAAGCCGACAAATTCGAAATCGTGCGCACCGTATCCACAACGTCATGCACTGGGACCAGAGATCCCTCTCCCCTGGCGGCAGCGACGTCTCGGGGCACGTCGAGTCCGTCTTCTGTATTGAGATATCCGAGATGCAGGACAGTCACTGCGAGTCGGTCCTTCCGATAGCCCTCTCTCAACGCGTCGGCAATGCCGTTGATCGCGAACTTCGATGCACCGAACGCAACCTCCGGCCTACCGCTTCGCGGGAGTCCCGAGGTGGACCCGGTCAAGATGATCCGAGGTCGAGGACGGCCGATCATTCGCGGGATCAGGCGCTTGAGTACAAGAATCGTGCCCGTGATGTTGGCATTGATCATTTCCAGCATGTCGACGTCGGATTGATCTGTGAACGCATAGTCGGAAGTGAAGGCGTCGCCTTCCCAGATTCCGACGTTGCAAATCAGTGTGTCCACACCCCCGACAAGCTCCTGATCGATCGAGTTCGCTGCCCTAACAGGGTCGGTCAAGTCTGCTTCGATCCACTCGGAGACGTCGAACCCGCCAGGGCGCCGACGCGAGATGCCGAGAACATCGTGGCCATCGCTCCGCAGTCCCTCGATCAACGCACGACCAAGACCTCGGCTCGCACCGACAACAACCGCCCTCGCCACAATTACACCCTTCGTCGTCGCTCGAACCGATCCTATCGATCCAGCCGTCGCCGGTAGTTTCGTCGAGAAGCGAGAGACTCAGATTCGCACCGTAGTGCAGCTGGACAACTACGGGCTCGCCAATATTTCAGCCAGGGCACTGGCGAACTCGCGTGCTTGGTCAGAGGTGATGGTGGAGGCGGTCACACGGAGTGCCCGGTGGCACTGACCCGGCGTCGCCGAGAACTGACTTCCGTCCCGCACGAGCCAGCCAGACTCGGCGAGTCGCTCGACAATCGGTTCGGAATCCCGATCCAGCGGAACCCAGACATTGAGTCCGTCGAAAGTGTCAGGAACCTCGATATCATGTTCTGACAGTGCAGATTTCAGAAGGGTTCGGCGGCGCTCGTAGACAGCGCGAGCATTGGCGAGGCCGTCGATCACCGTCGGATCACTCAGCAGTTCAGCACTCAAGCGCTGCTGCAGGTGACTGACCCAGTTGGCGCCCGACCGGAGATGAGTGCTCAGCCGAATGCCGGTGTCGAGGTCCGAGGCGACCACTGCCACGCGCAGGTCGGGCCCGAGAAATTTCGACACGGAACGAACAAGCGCCCACCGCGTCGTGCTCATCGGAGCGAGCCGACAGTACCGATTGCTGGACACGGCAGAGAAGTGATCGTCCTCGATTACCAGAACGTGAGGGAACTCGGCCAGGATGCTCCCGAGAATCGCCGCTCGGTCGGCGCTCATGCTGACCCCGGTGGGGTTGTGCGCACGAGGGGTGCAAATAATCGCGCGCACACCACTTTCGAGAGCACGCAGCAGCCCTTGCGGGGTAATACCCGAAGTGTCGATGTCCATCGGTACCGCTCGGAAGCTGTTGGCTTTGAGCGTTCCGATGCTCGCCAGGAAGCACGGATCCTCGATCGCGACGGCGTCACCTCGGGTCAAATGAGCGGTCAACAGTCGCTGGACCGCGTCAACGGCACCGTTGGTGATGGTGATCGAGCACGGCCTTGGAACCTCGTCCTCGATCGAGGAACGTGCCCAGGAATCGAGTAGAGGCTCGGTGGCTGCGGCGCCGTACAACCGGGGCGTGTAAGTGGTCCGGTCCAACGAGGCTCTGAGATCAGGCAGCAATGCCGGATCAGGATTTCCGCTGGCGAGATCCACGCTGCCAGGAAGAGCGATACCGCCTTCTCCTTCCAGGAACGGTATGGCTTGCACGAAGCTGCCGCGCCGGCCCTGTGTCTCCACAACTCCCGCCGCCACGAGCAAGCGATAGGCTCCGGCAACTGTGTTCCGGTGAACCTCTAGATCGTCGGCCAAGGCCCGTATGGGCGGCAACGCATCCCCTGGAGCCAGTACCCCAGCACTGATGAGATTGCGGATGCCCTCGGAAATCTCGCCCGCTGTCCCGCGGACGACATAGAGCCTCATCTGGTCCGCCACAGTGCTGGTCACAGGCTCACTCTATTAGCACATGACAAAACCTCCACGCTGTGACACATTGTCACATGACAAAAAATCTGCGAGGAGACACATGATACTGCCCGGACAATTCCGCCTCTCGGACGACGCGGTAGCCGACTCTCTCCGCGCCGGTGGATTCGGACACCTGGTCACACCGGGCCCCGAGACCCTCGAAGTCACGTCGATGCCACTGCTGTACAACGCCGAAGGAAACGTGTTGGAGGGGCATCTCGCCCGGACGAATCCGCATTGGCGATACACCGGGACATCGGAGTCTCTGGTGATCCTCCCCGGCGCCGACGCCTACGTGAGCCCCGAGTTCTACCCGAGCAAGAGCGTCCACGGGAAGGTTGTCCCGACGTGGAACTACGAAGTTCTCTACGTCTACGGCCAACTGGTTGCGCACGACGACGAGCAGTGGCTGCGTGCGCACGTCGCCGCCCTGACCGCTCGACATGAATCCGGCCGTGAGAACGAATGGAAGGTCACCGACGCGCCGCCGCAGTTCGTCGATGCGCAGCTGCGAGGGATTGTGGGGATCGAACTGCACGTGGCCCGTGTCTACGGAAAAGCGAAGTTGAACCAAAACCGTTCCCCCGCTGATCGCTCCGGCGTCATCCGGGGTCTGGAGAAGGGCTCATTCTCCGAACGAGAGACCGCAGCAGCGATGGTCGCCGCCGGCCTCGACAACGGTTGACCGTTACGCCGTCGTCGTACGCCTTGTCTAGTCGCACATTCAGGTGAGCGGTTTTCCACCCGTCACGCCGATGACTTCCCCAGTGGTGTAACTGGATTCGCCAGAGGCGAGAAATACATAGGCGGGAGCAAGCTCGGCCGGCTGACCTGCCCGACCGAGCGGAACGTCGTCCCCGAACGTCTCGAACTTCTCCTTGGGCATCGTCGCCGGAATCAGTGGCGTCCAAATCGGTCCAGGTGCAACGGCATTGACCCTGATTCCCTTTCGTGCGACATCGGCGGCCAGCCCCTTGGTGAAGTCGATGATGCCCGCCTTTGTCGTGGCGTAATCGAGCAGCTCGGGCGACGGGGACGCACCTTGGATGGACGAGGTATTCACGATCGTCGATCCGGGCTCCATCTGCGCGATCGCTGCTTTGGAGAGCCAAAATAGTGCGTAGAGGTTGGTTTTCATCACACGGTCGAATTGTTCGGTGGTGATATCGGCGATGCCGCCCATCTGCACCATCTGAAACGCGGCGTTGTTCACCAAGATGTCCAGTCCGCCGAGTTCACGCACCGCGGTTTCGACCAAAGCAGAACAATGTTCCTCGCTTCGGAGATCTCCCGGCACCGAGACGGCTTTGCGACCTGCCTCCTCGACCCAGCGAGCGGTTTCCCGAGCGTCCTGTTCTTCCTCGTCGAGATAACTCAGGACAACGTCCGCGCCTTCTCTGGCAAATGCAATCGCGACCGCACGTCCGATGCCCGAATCTGCTCCGGTGACAATCGCACGCCTTCCTTCGAGTCGACCGCTTCCTCGATAGGTGTTTTCACCGTGGTCGGGAGGAGAAATCATGTCTGCGGTGAGACCGGGGTGTGCGATCTCCGCCTGCCGCTCACGCACAGGAGCGGGGAACCGCGTGGTCGGGTCCTGCATTGCGTACTGGTCCGGCATATCGATACTCCTCGGGTGACGCAGTTTCTCGTGGGCTTCTGGATGGATGCACTGCACATGCCTCCTTCCCACCGAATAGAAATCGAAACCTCGGGGTGGCCGGGATCTCACTCGTCCTGGCGCCGACGATCTCGGTGCGTCGACCCCACTTGTTCGTTGTGGTTACTACGCGGTAGGTCGGGGTAGCCCGCGTAGCGGCGGTGGCTCCGCGACCCGCGGAGCACTCGTCGAGCAGAAGCTGAACATCACGTAAAGCACGCACCGACGAAGGGACGACCCCGATATGAGCAACTCCGAAACCACGTCCGCCTTGATCACCCAGTTACGCATCCTCCTCGGTCTGACGCACACCGAGATCCAGGTCGCCGAAACGCGCGTCGCACAGGCCAGAACCGAGGCTGTTCGACGCGAATTGACGGAAAACGCAGAGAACGGCCGTGAAAGGGCGAGTTCCATAGAGTCCACTGTTCGCGATCTGGGGGGCGTGCCGGAATTGGTCGGTCCGTTCCTCGGACGCGCGACAGCCGGAGTGAAAGCGATGGTCGAACAGGCTCAGCCCTTCGACGAAGCGGTATTGGGAGACCTTGCGCTCGAACATCAACTCCTCGACCGTTCCCGCTACCTCAAGGCCCTGGCCACTGCCGGCGGCGATCAGACCGTCGCGGCGTTGGCCGACCGCCTCATCGCTGCACACTCCGCGACCGTGGACTGGCTCACGACTGTCTTGGCCGAAGAGGCACTCGGTGGACCGGCAGCTTTGCGCCGCACACCGATGCAAGCTGCCACCGGCGCGGCGATACGGCTGGTCAACGTTCCGGTCTCCTGGTCCACCCGCAGTCTCGACCGTGCCATCGACGCTGTTCGCACCTCACCGCCGGTACTGGGTGAGCTGATCAGCTGGGGCGCATATGCCGGTGACGTGACTGTGAAAACACTCTCGGCCAGTAGGGATGCGGCCATCGCCACGGCTGAGAAGGTCACTCGCCGAGAAGGTGCTGACGGTGCCGCCGACGTTTTCCGTTCGGTACGGAAGTCGAGTGGGCTACTCGACCCCACTGAACTTCCCATCGAAGACTTCGACGAACTCAACGTCACCCAAGCCGTCTCCGCCGTGAAGGAACTGACCGACGCCGCACAGGTGCGGGACATCGTTGCGTACGAGGAAGCGCACAAGAACCGACACGGCGTCGTATCCGCTGCCCAGGCAAGACTCGCAGCGATCGCCCAGGAAGTCGTCGGAATCAACTAGAGCGTTCAATCGACATATCGAGAGTCCGACTCTCGGAACCGCGAGCACTGGACCTCGTGAAAGCGGGATTCGCGGCCAGGGGCACCCGAGACCGTCAAGAAGATGACAGCGGCTCTCGAAGCCCTCTGATCAGTTCGACGCGCGCGGAATCGAGAATTTCCTCGGAGAGCGGGGAACCCTTCGTAGCTCGCGAAAGAACCAGTGCACCGAGCATGGTGGAGAGCCGGAGGAGACCGACAGCTTCGTCGTCGGCAAGAGCTGCGGCAAAATCCCCCACTCCCTCCGTGTAAACCCGACGGGCCTCGCTGTCTGCAGGCTCGCGCGCCATGTCGGCGGCGAGCGCAGCAGCGGGGCATCCGTCTGCCGGGTTGTCGCGATGCGCCACCGAGAGATAGGTATCGATCAAAGCTTTTCGGGCGGAGTCACGTTGCCCTGCATGCTCTTCGAGTCCCGCAGAATGCAGCTGAGCCAGTTCCTTGAAGGCGTGGGTGGTCGCTTCGTCGATGAGAGCGTCCTTGGACGCGAACTGCTTGTAGAAGCCACCGTGGGTCAGCCCCGACGCCTTCATCAGGTCGGCGACGCTGAGGTGAGTGCCCTTCTCTCGGAACAGTCGGGCTGCGGTTTCCACGACGCGCCGACGGTTCTCTTCCGCTTGTTGCTGCGATACGCGGCCCATCACAACGCCTTCCAGTTTGGATTTCACTTGACATCTATCCTAGCCGACACTTAGATTTGATTCATAATCTAAACGTCACGAGCAATCACAACACTGGGAGAATCATGGACCTGAACAAGACGGTTGCGGTCGTCACAGGAGCCAATCGCGGGCTCGGACGCCATCTGGCTGCGGGACTCGTCGAGCGCGGCGCAAAGGTGTACGCGGCTGCGCGCAATCCGGAAACTGTCGATCTACCCGGCGTCATCCCCCTGAGGTTGGACGTGACGGACGCCGAATCGATAACCGCCGCCGCGCAAATCGCATCGGATGTGACCTTGCTGGTCAACAACGCAGGTATCTCTACCTCGGCGCCCTTGATCGGGGGCGACATCGATGACATTCGACGAGAGATGGACGTCAACTTCTGCGGCCCGCTCGCCGTGACCCGGGCGTTTGCTCCCGTCATCGAAAACAACGACGGCGGAACAATACTCAACGTTCTGTCGGTGCTGTCCTGGTTCCATCCAGCCGCGCTCGGGTCTTACGCGTCGTCGAAGGCAGCGGCCTGGGCGATGACCGACGCCGTTCGAGAAGAACTTGCGCCGCGCAAAATCTCCGTATCGGCACTGCATGTCGCATACATGGATACCGACATGGCCGCTGGCGTACCCGCCGAACAGAAGATCGATCCTGCCGACGTCGCCGCGCAAGCACTGGACGGTATCGAAAGCGGGCTCGCCGAGATCCTCGCTGACGACACCACCCGGTACGTCAAGGGGAGTCTGTCCTCGTCGAACTCCGAGTAAGCAAGGGACTGCAGACGAGTGACGCTTACCCCACCGTTTTGAGGCTGGCCAATCTGCTCAGGATCGGTGCCCGCCAAGCTGCGAGGTCTTCCGGACCGTTCTCTTCCCACAACTCGTACAACTCCGAAGTGTCGCTGTCGGAAACTGCACGCTCGAGTGCGGAGAGGACCCAACTCTTCTGCTCCGGGCTCAAGGTGCTGACGTACCCGGCGGCGTCAATTCCATCCAGCTGCACAGGCTTCGGCGCAACGCCGTGCGCAACCGCAAGAATCTCGGCGACGGCGATTGCTGTTTGAGCATCATCGGCATCGAGATAACCGCCATCGGGGTGGCTAGCGTAATCGTCGATGTCGTAGTCACCCGCCTGTACTGCGCTGAGCAGGTCGCCCGCTACGTCGTTGTCGAAAGGTCCTGAACCCCAAGTCCCCATGCTGTCTCTCCGATCCGTACCCGGCGCACCTGTCGTAAAGATATTAGTGAATCACAGGCTTCGGCCAGGACCCTCGGGCTGGAAGTACTGCGTTCGCCGGAAATCGACATCAGCGCAACGGCACGCGAAGGATGCGGTCATCACCGGGGTTGGGGTCGCCGCGTCCGTCGGTGTTGTTCGTCAGTATCCAAAGCGACCCGTCCGGTGCGACTACAACGTCACGGAGGCGCCCGTATTCGTCGACGAACTGCTCGTCGGCGGTCGCGGGGTCAGCCAACGGCACCGTGCGGAGTCGCTCACCACGAAGGTTGGCAATGTAGATCGAGCCGTCGTGGATGGCGATTCCGCTGGGGCTGGCATCATCCGGTGACCATTGTTGGAGCGGATCGATGAATCCGTCTTCACCCGCAATCCCTTCGACCTCGGGCCACCCGTAGTTGCCACCGGCTTCGATCCGGTTGAGTTCGTCCCAGGTGTCCTGCCCGAACTCGCTGGCGTACATCGTGCCGTCCTCGGTCCAGGCAATACCCTGGGAGTTGCGGTGGCCGTAGCTGTAGACGAACGAGTTCGGAAACGGATTATCTTGCGGCACATCACCATCCGGAGTCATGCGCAGAATTTTCCCGGACATCGAGTCGAGGTCCTGAGCTCTGTCTCGACTACCGGCATCACCGACGGTCACGTACAGCATCCCGTCCGGGCCGAACGCGATGCGACCACCGTTGTGGTAGTTGGCCGAAGCGAGCCCGTCGAGAATCGTCTCGGCCGGCCCGAGCGCGAATTCCCCCGGAGCACCGATGATGTCGAAGCGTTCGATCCTGTTCTCCCCGTTCGCGGTGAAGTACGCGTACAGGCGGTTTTCACGTACTGCGATCCCTAGTAAACCACCCTCACCTCTGGGGCTGACGCCGTCGACGACTCCCACCTCGCGGCTGTTTCCGCCGGCGTCGAGTTCGAGGATTCGCGCGCTGTCGCGCTCACTGACAAGTGGTGTATCGCCGTGGAATGCGATCGACCAGGGCGCGTCCAAGCCGTCGGCGACGGTCTCGGGTTCACCGAAGGCCGCGGCGGGCGCCGATCGTGTTGTCGTGCTTGCCTGCGGACCGGGCCCTTCAGGATCCTCGCTACCGCAGGCAGTCAGGAAGGCCGAAAGGAGCACTGCGGCGCCAAGCCCTCGGATCTGTCGTCGTGTCATGGGCGCGCCTCCCGGGTTCAGGCAGTCTTTGCGCCGACGGTAGCGCGCAATCGGCCACACCGGGAGTCCCTTCGAGTACCCCCAACGACCGGGACTCCCTCGCAGGCGACAGGCGTGATGCCCTGGACGGGTGCGCCACGACATGCGCGTCGTCAACAGAAAGAGAACTGACCACCTCATGATTTCCGCCCCGACCGTCGAAGAAACCGGCCGCCTGCCGCTCGTGATCTACGTACTGGCCGTCGGAGTTTTCTTGATGGGCACAACCGAATTCGTCGTCGCCGGCATTCTTCCCGAAATCGCGGGTGACCTCGGTACGTCGATCGCGAACGTCGGCCTGATTATCACCGTCTTCGCGATCGGAATGATTGTCGGCACGCCGGCGATGGCGATCTTGACACTCAGGGTTCCCCGACGCGTGACCTTGAGCTCGGCTCTGATTGTTTTCGCGATCGGACACGTCATCGTTGCGCTCTCGTCCAACTTCGGACTCATTCTCGGCGCCCGCTTCCTCACAGCCGTGGCGACGGGCGCCTTCTGGGCAGTCGCTGCAGTGGTCGGAGCAAAAGCGGCAGGCCCGGCGTCTTCCTCGCGCGCGCTCGGCATCGTCTTGGGTGGAGGCATGCTCGCGAACGTCATCGGTGTTCCGCTCGGCGCTCTGGCCGGTCAGACCATCGGCTGGCGTGGTCCTTTCTGGGCCCTCGCCGCCCTCGCTCTCGTCGCCGCGGCCGTCGTCCACCGATTGGTACCCGCCGACACCGACTCCGGTGCGGTGCCGTCCTGGCGAGCGGAGATCGCGAGCCTACGGGACGGACGCATCTGGCTCGTTCTGTCCGGTTGCGCCGTCGTGTGCGGGTCGTCGCTGGCGGCGTACAGCTTCATCTCTCCGCTGTTGACCGAGAACACGGGACTTGCTGCGTCGGCAGTGCCGCTAGTGCTTGTCGGCTACGGACTCGGTGCGTTCGTCGGCTCCAATCTCGGCGGTCGACTCGGTGCGAAGCATCAGTACGGGGTCTTGTTCGTCTCGGCAGCGATGACGTTTCTCGTACTCGGGGCGCTCTGCCTCTTCTCGCACAACGTGATCGTGACGGTGATTCTCGTAGTCATGCTGGGACTGTTCGGCATGTCGACCAATCCCATCCTGATCGGGATGGCTGTGCGTTATGCCGATCAGGCGCCGACGATGGCTTCTGCTCTCAGCACCTCGTCGTTCAATCTGGGCACGGCGGTCGGCTCCTGGATCGCCGGGTTCGCGTTCGCCTCGAGTCTCGGTGCCACTGGGCCGGTGTTGGTAGGCACCGGCGTTGCCGCTCTCTACTTTCTGCCGCTGATGATCCTGTTGCGCAAGGAACGCACGAAGCGCACCACCGTCGAAGTCGTCAACTGACGACCCAATCAACCGTCGCGCAGTTCGTCAGCCGTCCGTCAGCGACCGCTCCGACACGTGAGGAGCAGAGTCCGCATTCTCACTGGCTGCCAACGAGGCGAGTAGCTGCATCCGTTCCGCGGACGGCGATCCCGGCTCTGCGGTGTAGATCGTGAGCGTCAACCCCGGCTCGGCGGCCATCTCCAAACCTTCGAAGGCAAGCGTCAGCTCCCCCACGGCGGAGTGGTGAAAAGTCTTGAATCCGGTGCCGTGATGGCGGACGTCGTGCGCGCCCCACCGACGCCGGAATTCCTCACTCCGAGTGCTGAGTTCACCGATCAGATCGTGCAATTCCTTGTTGTGAGGATCTCGCCCAGCCTCGGTTCGCAGAATCGAGACGGTCACCTCGGCAAACGCGTTCCAGTCCGGATAAAACTCGAAAGCCCTTTCGTGGAGGAACGTGAAGCGCGCGATGTTCGGGGGCTGCCCCGGCATGTCGTAGAGGTCCTTGTAGAACGCACGCGCGAGTGGGTTGACAGCAAGAAGATCCATGCGACCGTTCCGCACGAAAGCGGGTCCCGCGGTGACTGCATCAAGCGCCCACTGCAGGCTCTGATGGGGCTTCCAGCCCTTCGCATTTCGCCGACGCGGGGGCCTGGCTACCGGGCTTGCCGCGTGCGCGAGATCAAAAAGGTGGGCGCGCTCGGCGTCGTCGAGTCGTAGGGCCTTCGCGATACTGTCGAGTACACCCGGCGATGCGCCGCTGATCGCTCCGCGCTCGAGCCTCGTGTAGTACTCGACGCTCACGCCGGCGAGGGTTGCCACTTCACTTCGACGTAGACCGTCCACGCGGCGGTTCGATCCGGCCGGAAGTCCAACTTGTTCGGGCGTGACTCGGGCGCGCCGCGAGGTCAGGAATTCGCGTACTTGCGCTCGATCGTCCATGCCATCGAGCCTAAGTCAGTGACCGGTAGCGAGGGAGTCCCTCGCAGTACCACTATCGCGCGGGACTCCCGCACGCCGCCGAATCGTGATCAGGTTGAAGTGACACGAGAAAACCGATGGTGAGGAGCCACGTCATGCGCGCTGTCGTCATGCATGCCCCCGGCGACGTCCGGGTCGAAGAGATCGAAGCGCCGGTGATCGTCGAACCGACCGACGCGATCATTCGCGTTACAGCCACCTGCGTCTGCGGTTCCGACCTCTGGCCGTACCGCGGCATCGAAGAGCTGAATGGCCCGACGCCGATGGGACACGAATACGTGGGCGTCGTCGAACAGGTCGGCCCCGACGTCAACGACATCGAAGTTGGGGACTTCGTCGTGGGCTCGTTCGTCGCGTCGGACAACACCTGCGAAATCTGCGAGGCCGGCTTTCAGTCTCGCTGTATCCACCAGGTCATGATGGGCTCGGTCGGCACCCAATCCGAATACGCTCGCATCCCGCTCGCGGACGGCACCCTCGTCCCTGTCCACGGAGAGCCGACCGAGCGGCAGGCCCGCAGCCTCCTTGCAGCCTCCGACGTACTCGGCACCGGTTGGTTCGCCGCCGTAGCTGCGGAAGCCGGACCTGGCAAAACGGTCGCCGTCGTCGGCGACGGCGCAGTCGGACTTTTGGCGATCCTCGCTGCCAGACAACTCGGCGCCGAGCGGATCATTGCCATGTCACGTCACGCCGACCGGCAGGCACTCGCCACACAATTCGGCGCCACCGACATCGTCGAAGAGCGGGGCGACGCGGGCATCGCGAAGATCAAGGAACTCACCGGCGGCTACGGCGCCCACTCGACCGTCGAAGCCGTAGGTACCCAAGAATCGATGATGCAGGCTATCGGAGCTACCCGCCCCGGCGGACATGTCGGCTACGTCGGGGTATCCCACGGCGTCGAACTCGACGGCATGAACCTGTTCTTCGCGACGGTGAGCCTGCTCGGCGGTCCCGCGCCGGTCAGGCGATTCCTACCCGAACTGATCGAGCTCATCATGACCGACCAGATCGACCCAGGCATCGTCTTCGACCTCACTCTCCCGTTGGAGGACGCCGCCGCAGGCTACCGGGCGATGGACGAGCGGCGCGCCACCAAAGTGCTACTCACCCTCTGACCGATACCAAAGGCTCACGAGACAGAACTGGGCTCTACACGCCGGCCGAGAAACGTCTCGGCTACCAACGAGAGGCGCTCTTGGTTTACCGAGCAGCATGTTCACTGATCACAGCGAATGCGTATGACGCCGAAGGTGAGGACGGGTACTTCTATTGGTGCGCAGCTGCTTTGATCGTAGAGGATGCTACGCGACTGATATGCACCCCCACCAGCGGAAACCGATTGTACGAGTGAATGTTTCAATGAGAGCGACTCGGCGCTACTTTGTAGCAACGGCACTCGTCTCTACCTACGGTTGCGTACTGAATTCCTTGTGGGGCAGGCTTTCTTGTGTACTGCTGACGAGCCGTATCTGCTGACGAATCGTATTGCTGACGAACCAAGGTCGGAGAACAATGGGTCACTACAAAAGCAACGTGCGTGATATCGAGTTCAATCTGTTCGAGGTACTCGGGATCGGCGAACTGCTGGATGCCGGCGCTTACGGGGACCTCGACACCGACACTGTGCGCAACATTCTTGCGGAAGTATCGAGGCTGGCAGAAGGCCCGGTCGCCGCGTCCTTCGCCGACGCGGATCGAAACCCTGTCGAATTCGACGCACCCAATCACGCCATCGTGGTCCCGGAACCTCTGCGCAAGACGGTCGAGGCGGTGAACGAGGCCGGTTGGTCGCGACTCGGTCTACCGGAAGGCATGGGTGGCGTTCCTGCTCCCGCGCCATTGGTCTGGGCGATCGGCGAAATGTTGGTCGCGGCAAACGGATCCGCAAGCTTTTTCAACATGGGTCCACTGATGGCGAGCGTGCTCTACACCATCGGGAACGAACAGCAAAAACATTGGGCCAAAGAGGGATTCGAGCGCGGATGGGCCGGGACGATGGTGCTCACCGAACCAGACGCGGGATCCGATGTAGGCGCAGGCCGAACAAAGGCAATCGCGCAGGACGACGGCACCTGGCACATCGAGGGCGTCAAGCGATTCATCTCGGGCGGCGATGTCGGAGACACGGCCGAGAACCTCTTCCACTTGGTGCTTGCCCGGCCCGAGGGCGCCGGTCCAGGAACCAAAGGTTTGAGCCTGTTCTACGTTCCGAAGTCCCATTTCAACTCGGACACACTTGAACTGGGAGAGCGCAACGGCGTGTACGTCACCGGCGTCGAGCACAAGATGGGTCTCAAGTCTTCCCCAACTTGTGAGCTCACCTTCGGAGCGACGGATGTTCCTGCCGTCGGCTGGCTCGTGGGTGATGTCCACAACGGTATCGCCCAGATGTTCCAGGTCATCGAGAACGCTCGAATGATGGTGGGCACCAAGGCTACCGGAACACTGTCCACCGGCTATCTCAACGCCCTCGAGTACGCAAAAGAACGAATTCAAGGTGCAGACCTTACCGAGCTGACAAACAAGACCGCACCCCGTGTGGCCATTACGCATCACCCCGACGTCCGACGCAGCCTGGCGATGCAGAAGGCCTACGCCGAAGGCCTCCGAGCGGTCTACCTCTACACCGCTGCACACCAGAATGCCGATGTCGCCGAGTTGGTTTCGGGGGCGGATGCCGAACTGGCGGCGCGGGTCAACGATCTGCTGCTGCCGATCGTCAAGGGCGTCGGTTCCGAAAAGGCCTACGAACTGCTCACCGAGAGCCTGCAGACCCTGGGCGGCTCGGGCTATCTTCAGGACTACCCCATCGAGCAGTACATCCGCGACGCCAAGATCGACACCCTGTACGAGGGCACCACGGCAATCCAGGCGCAGGACTTCTTCTTTCGAAAGATTGCCCGCGACCGCGGCGTTGCACTCGCTCACGTAGCCGGTCGCATACGAGAGTTCATCGACAGCGAGGCCGGGAACGGTCGTCTCAAGGCCGAACGAGTCCTACTCGAGATCGCCTTGACCGACGTGCAGGAGATGGCCGGGACGCTCACCGGGTATCTGATGGCTTCCCAGGACCAACCCTCCGAGTTGTACAAGATAGGCCTCGGCTCGGTGCGCTTTCTGTACGCGGTAGGCGACCTGCTCATCGGATGGCGCCTGTTGGTGCAAGCGGAAGTCGCGTTGGCAGCCTTGGACCGTGACGCGTCGGCAAAGGACCGGTCGTTCTATCGGGGCAAGGTGGTCATCGCGTCATACTTCGCCAAGAACATCCTGCCCGTCCTGGCGTCGACCAAAGAAATCCTGGGTTCCCTCGACAACGAGATCATGGAACTCGAGGAAGACGCATTCTGACAACGTGCCATGCGCGGTATGGGTGGTGCGCATCTCGGAATGCTTGCTGCGTGATTCAAACGTGGTCGTGAACCGGCGACGGAATCTTGTTGGAACGATAAGAGTCTGCGCTCCGGTTCGGCCGCCAGAGACGCCAGTGCTTCGCGGACAGCCGGAACGGGAGATGGTCTTGTAGGTGACGAGCACCGGACGACAACCGTTCGTCTGCAGGCAGGTTGAGCCACAGGGACAGTGAGGATGCGGCGTTGCCGAGGGTTGCGCGTATGCCTGACTCGCCGAGAATCCGGCCGTATCCATCCACGGCAAAACGGCCGAACGTGTCGGGGGTGATGTCGGGGTACGGCGCGCGGGCGTTGGGGTCGATCAGGCGTACGGGCGCGCTGCAGGTCAGCGCCGCCACAGAACGTCCGTGGGTTGTGACCGCATCGCAACCAACGAGGGCATCGAGCGCTTCGTTGACAGAACCAGGTGGGACGTTCCATTCGGTATGGGTTTGCGCTTTGTAGCGGGGCCCACCGAAGAGTTCGGTAGCGAACGATGACAACTGCGCGGTCGGCTCGGATGGCCCACTCTGGTAGATCTCGAACGTCCACGACGGCAACGACACTGGTTCGGTGCAGGATTCCAGGAATGTCTGCAGCCGCTGAAATGCAACATCGGGACGCTTGACTCGAAGCGAGTGTGCACCACCGGCGGACCCGGGCAACCCGTCGTATGTCACTACTTCCGGCAATCCGGCTTCCGGTGTCCGCGCCGTCACAGGTTAGCCAATCGCGAAAGCACTACCCCGGCTGGTTCCTCCGTCGCGTGGCGATAGCCAGTACCGGCCCACAGGTGCATTCGCTCGGGATCTGCCTGCGCAACAGCGGCTTTGCGCATCGGGTTGGTCAGGTGATGGATGGCCGGGTACCCGATGGGCGCTTGTGCGTCGTAGCGATCGATGAACTCGTTCCGAAGCGCCCGTGCAGGACGTCCCGTGAAAGCTCTTGTGACGACCGTGTTCCCGCGGGACGTGTCGGCCAGAGCTGCCTTGTGCGGAGCCGAGGCACCACTCTCCTCGGTGCGCAGCAGCACAGTACCGACCACTGCCGCGTCCGCTCCGGCACGTAAGGCAGCAGCGACGTCGGCGGAGGTCGCCAGTCCACCGGCCGCCAATAGCGGAACCGACGTGCGGTGACGGATCTGAGCGATCAATTCGGTGATCGGTGTTTCTGCCGGAACCTGCAGGGGGGTGAGCGTTCCGGAGTGGCCGCCGGCAGCCGACGATTGCACGACAAGCAGATCGGCACCGGCGTCGACGGCAAGGAGCGCCTCTGCCTCCGAAGTCACTGTGAGGACGACAAGTGAACCGGCAGCGCGCAGCGCCTTGATGACGCCCGGTGCGGGAAAGCCGAAGGTGAAGCTGACCACCGGAACCGGGCTGGCCAGGAGCAGATCGATCTTGTCCGCGAAATAGTCGTCGTCTTCGACCGGCTCACCGTCAGCCAGTGTGATGCCGTAGCGATCCGCCTCGACCTGGATCGCCCTGGCATAGGCACGGTAGGCATCGACATCGACAGGCACCGGGTTGGGCGCAAAAACGTTGACACCGAACGACACTCCCTCGGCGCGCACGGCGTCGATCTGTTCGGACAGAGCCTGAGGCGTCTTGTACCCGGCGGCGAGGAAGCCGAGACCGCCTGCGCGAGAGGCAGCAGCAACAAGTGCCGGTGTGGAAGCGCCGCCGGCCATGGGCGCTGCGATGACAGGGACCTTCAGGTCGAGATCGGTTGTGAGTGCGCTCATTCGAACATCTCCAGTCCTACGTCGGATAGTGCTCCGGCGGTTTCGTCATCTGACATCAAAAACTACCTCCTCAGTCGAGGTGGCTGTCCGAGGGTCCGCATCGAGATCGGAAGGGAATCGAAACCGCAAAACCGCGGCGGCCACTGCCGCGCCCAGAACGACGGCCGCACCCAACAGCAGAGCGTCGCGATACCCGTCTCGCAGCAACGGAGTGACAACGAGTGGGCCGAGAATCTGACCGACGCTGTATCCAGCGGTCAGCAACGCCACGGCGCGTGGGAACTGCAGGTGCGCGCCGATTGCCAACGCAATTGACCCGATACCAAGGAAGGTGACACCGAACAGGAAAGCTGAAATCAGTGCGGGGCCGACGCCTCCGATCACAGCAGGAAGCGCTATGCCCACCGCCTGAATCAACAGGGCAACGAGAAGCAGAGTCGGCCTCGACCAACGCAGGCTGAGCCAAGCCCACAGGGCGCACGAGGGAAATGCGGCCAGACCGACCACTATCCAAGCGCCGCTGCCGACCCATTCTGGAGCGGCGAGATCGATTGCGGCAACAAGGAACGTGCCCGCGATGATGTAGCCGATGCCTTCCAGGAAATAACTGATGACCAGGGCGGTGAACCAGCGATGGGAACTGGGAGTTCCCGGCGCGTCCGGCGTGATGATCGGACGCGGTTCCGGCGTCAATCCCCAGGCGGCGACCGCACACACCACTGCAAGGCCCGCAGATGCCAGCCAGGCAGTACCCCAGGAACCGATGAAGCGGACGACGAACACGAGGACCCCGGACAGGGCGATACCCAGCCCAACTCCGCCGAATCCCCATCCGGCCAGGAATTGGGACTGCCCCCGAAGGTGCGCGTGCAAAGCGCTGACGGCGATCATGAAGACGAGGGCACTGGCAATGCCTGCGATGAGCCGCAGGGCGAACCAGATGGATCCGTCGTGGGTAGTGGGCATGAGCGCCAAAGTCGCGATGAGGACCACCAACGACGTGCGCATCACCGCTGCCGAGCGCACCGCGCCGGGAATGAGGATTCCCGCGAGCGCGCCGATGAGGTACCCGAGGTAGTTCGCTGTCGCCAAGGTTGCGCCGAGCGAGGCGGACAGACCGGCCTGCGTGTGCATCAACGGCAGAATCGGTGTGTACACGAATCGACCGATTCCCATGCTCGCCGCCAGCGCAGCGGCAGCTTGGACAGCGTGCGCTCGTGGGGAGACGCCGTTGTGGACTGTGCTCATGGTCTTATCGTGTGCCCCGGCCGCGCCGGACCGCCACGACCGCTTTGCTCCTGACTGATAGGCGCAACCTCCCACCGCACGTAGCATGAAGGATCGTGGAGCTGCGTCAGCTGAGATACTTCGAGGTCGTCGCCGAGGAACTGCACTTCGGCCGAGCCGCGGCACGACTACTGATAGCCGGGCCGTCATTGTCGCAGCAGATCATGGCACTCGAACGCGACCTCGGCGTCAAGCTGTTCGTCCGCGACCGCCGTTCCGTCGCTCTGACGCCAGCCGGCGCGGCGCTGCTCCCCGATGTCCGTGCGCTACTCGAGAATGCCGAGAATCTGCGGCGCCGCGCGGAGCGTCTGTCCGGAGCGGAGCCCGTCCGGATCGGCTACGTCAATTGGCTCCCCACGGATCTGATCGCGCGCACTTCAGGGGTCGCGCAACTGCACGTCGACGCCTGGGTGGTGCCATCACACGCACAGGCCGCGCGGGTGGCAGACGGCAGCCTCGATCTGGCGATCGCCTGGGTACGGAAATACGATGTCGCCCAAAACGGTTTGAACGCCAGACTGCTCGGTGCGGATCGGCTCTACGCCGTCTCCACCGGAGAGGACACCACACCGGTGCGGGCACGCGACGTCGTCGTGCTCGTCGACGACGACACCACCTCCTGGTATTCGTGGAACGTCTTCGCCGAAGAATTCGCTCGCGATACCGGCGCACAGATCCTGCGCATCAACGACGGTGGTATCACCGGCCCGGCATTCTTCGATCACGTCCGTGCCGTCGGCCGTCCGGTCGTCAACTCGCCCAAAGGGCAGACCATCACGCTGCCGAGCGATCTCGCGGCACGCCCGATGATCGACCCGGCGGCAATCTGGACGTGGTCACTCCTGTGTCGTGAGAACGAAACGCGCCCTGCCGTTCTCGCGGCCGTCGACGCTCTCACCCGCGGCGTCACTGATCTCGGAATCCACGAGGACGGGAGATGGCTACCCATGGACGATCCTTACCGGAGGACTCGATGACACGACGCGCTATTCGAGTTTTCTGGGGACGACGGCCGGAATCGGTGCAGGCCGTGGCCTCCCGGTGGCGTCGGACGTTGGAGCAAGTCGAATTCCTGTTGCCCGAGGTGATCGACGGGTCGTGGCAACAGATCCATTCCGCTGGACCTGCTACTGCCGTGACCGTCGACCAGTTGGCACAGGCCCTCGAGAACGCGCAGGCCGCCGAAGACTGGTCGGATCGTCTGGGAATCGGATTGAGGCTCGTAGCCAGTGGAGGGCCCGAATGGGGGCTCGAGCTCTCCGGCTTGGCGGGCGGCGAACCGGAAATCGTCCTACAGTCGATGATTCTTGCTGTCAGCGCGCCGGACGCCGCCGAAGTTCCTGAGACAGAACTACTTCGGATGCTCGCCGCGGTGTGGGAACCGGACTTCGGAGATGTCACCGACGACGACATCCTCGACGCTCTCGAAGACGAGTCCAACTATCGCGTCGGAGATCCCGTGATCGGCCGAGTCGGCTACCTCTCGTCCGCTCGCGCTGACGCGATCCCGGATGACCTGGCCGTAGACGTTACCGCGTTACCCGGCGGCGTGTTGCTACAGATCGGGGCCGTCGAGGGGGTCGTTTTGGCCTACGAGCGCCTGCGCGAGACCGGCGCCCTCGATCCGCTTCCACGTCCACTGGACCGCGCAGTCTTCTGAAGGCGGTTACCGTTCGTCGAGTTTGGGTAGCCCGGGCGTCGGAACGAAGTCTCGCCTCGGCACTACCGCCGAAAAATGAACCGAAAGGCCCACCGCATGGTTGACGTCACCCGCAAATTCACCGCCGAGGTACCGATCGAGAAGGCTGCGGCGTTTCTCCGCGACTTCGCCAATGCGCCGACGTGGGATCCGGGCACCGAGAGTTGCACGCAGATCTCCGACGGTCCTGTCGGCGTCGGAACCCAATGGCACAACGTGTCGAAGCTGTTCGGCGTCACCACGGAACTGACGTACACGCTGGTGACCGACGAGCTGAATCACGTTGTTCTCGAAGGAAAGAACAAGACTGCCACCAGTACCGACGACATCACCTTGACTTCGGTGGGTCCGAACTCGACCGAGATCGAGTATCACGCGAACGTCGAGTTCAACGGTGCCGCCAAGATTGCGTCGCCTCTCCTGAAGGCGGGATTCGAAGCCAAAGTGGCACCGGAGACGGTGAAGAAGATGACGGACGCCCTCGAAGCTCTCTGACAAGTCCGTCAGGTTCTTGTCACTATGGGTTGCCGCCGCTCGCGCCACCGTTGCGAGCTTCGATGGCATCGATGGACTTCGTGAACGACTTTCCCAGCACTTGGGTGCCGACGAGTCCGAGTACCGACGCCAGGAGCTTTCCCTTGAGGTTCTTGCCGTCCCGGACCACGACGGCGTCGACATCGGTCAGGCCCGTCGGTTGCCGGGTCAGCGTGTAGGTATGGCTCGACGCCCCGCCCCACAGGTTGGAGTCGGTGGTTGTCATCACGACGCGGTGCGGGTCGGTCCAGTCGTAGTGCAGACGCTCCCAGATACCACTGGAGCCCTCGGTGACATCAGCATCGTGGGGTCCTTGTTGGTGCACTTTCAGGTAGCTGTCCGCACTGCGGCCGAAGATTTCCTCACGGCCCGGGCCGAAGTCGGTCAGGCCGGCAAGGACCTGTTCGGGCGTCGCAGTGGTCGTCTTGTGAAGATGAATCGTAGTCATGGCGCCTTCTTTCAACTGTGGATGATCCGGTGCTGAAAAAGCCGGGAAGTGACTCATCCAGCACACCACTCACACGAAATGAATGAAAGAGAATTGCTCGCCCTGTCTCGATCCGCTATTCGACGCCGCGCCGGCTGGCAGTGATTGCGCCGTGCGGCCTGTAGCCGCTCCCCGTCCGGGTATGGGTCTCGATCACGTCGAAACCCGCTGTGACCAGCACCTCGGCAAGTTCGGTCACCGGCCATCGATAACCAGTCGTCGCGGCATGATCAAAAGGCTCTACCGTTGTGCCTTCGAAGAAGCCCACCAGCAACCCACCACCTGGGCGGATCACGCGCGCGAATTCAGCGAGCGGTGCCTCGATATCTTGCGGGTGATGGTGAATGAGCGAGTACCAGGACAGCACGCCGCCCAGTGAATTCGTTTTCGCGTCCAATGCCTCGAAGCCCCCGACCTCGAACGAGAGATCGGGGTATCGGGTGCGGGCTCGTTCGACGAACTCGGGCACTAGATCGATCCCGCTCACAGCCAGCCCGCTCTGGGCCAGGAAGTCTGTCCACTGCCCCGGCCCGCACCCGGCGTCGAGTACGGGGCCGGTCAAAGTGGCGGCCCAGCTGGTCACCAGGTCCCGATCAGATACGTGCGTCGAATCCATCGAGCCGAAGAGGTCCGTGTACTCCTGGGATCTGGCCGAATACGACTTTCGGACTACGTCGCGGCGCGTTGCACTCGAATTCTCCACGCCGTCAATAATTATCGATGTGCACCATTCCTTCGCCGCAACTCGCCGAACCGAAGGTTCATACTCTGTTGAAGGCCTACGGTCACGACCGGAAACTGAGGTCATACGGTGGAAGAGAAAGAACTGGCGGCGAAGATCCGCGAACTACTCAATGCCCGATCGGCCGAGTCGAGCATCTGCCCCTCCGACGTGGCCCGCGCAGCAGCACCCGACAATTGGCGTCCGCTGATGGAACCCGTCCGAGAGGCTGCCCGCCACATGGTGGCCCACGGCGAAGTGCAGATCACCCAAGGCGGCGAAGTCGTCGACCCGGAATCCGTACGAGGTCCGATCAGGATTCGGTGGGCTCGTTGATCAACCGCGTGACTTCTGGCGGCACTGCTCTCGCAGCCTGAATCAGCGGAAACGGTCCAGATGCTCACGCAGGAACGCATCCAGGCTTCGTGGCTCACGCCCCAGGACACGTGCCACCATGTCGGTGGGTGACTCCGGGCGCGAGACGGCAAGTTGCTGGATCTCCAGAATGTGCTCGGCCAGCCACGGAGGCATGTGGGCATGATCGACGAGGTTTTGCCGCAGTTCGTGCGGTGGCAGGTCGATGTATCGGACGGGGCGACCGAGCATGCGGGTCAGAGAATCGGCGATGCCGCCGTAGCCGACCGCCTCGCTACCCGTCAGGACGTAGGTGCCGCCGGCGAGGTCGGCGCGTGTGAGCACGGCGGCGGCGACGTCGGCGATGTCTCGGCAGTCGATCCAGTTGCACGGCGCGTCTCGCATCGCGCCCAGAATGACCCCCTGCGCAGCCACCCCCGGGGCGAGGAGCAACAAATTCTGCATGAACGCGTAAGGGCGGAGCAGGGTGTGACGGAGTCCGGATGCGCGCAGGTGTTCGCCGACGGCATGGTGGCCGCGGGAGAGAGCGATGGGGGAGTCGGCCGCGGCGGCAGGGTCGGAGATCTTGACGATGTGTTCGACGCCGCTCTCGGCGGCTATGTCGATCACACGCGTTTCGAGCTCGACCTGGTCGAGGCCGTTGGCCATGGCGAGGAAAAGCTGTTCGGCCCCTTTGAAAGCCGTACGTAGCGAAGTTGGGTCTGCGGCGTCGGCCGGCACTACTTCGACCACACCGTCGGCCAAGTCGCCCAGGTGAGCGCGCAGCCTGTCCGGGTCGCGGGACAGGGCTCTACTCGGCACACCCGAGGATGCGAGACTGCGTAGCAACGCGCCGCCTGTGGTTCCGGACGCTCCCATGATGACGATCATCGTGTTCCTTTCGGTCGTCCCCAGGAAACCTGGGGATCTTTGACATGTGTTGTCGGTCAGGGATTCTGACGGCGCCATCGCCAACTCACGATGACGGCAGCGACAGCGGCAGATATCGGCAGGTCGATATGCAGGCGAGCAAGCCAAGCGGTGTCGACCACGCTCGTGTGATCTGGTAGCCAACGGGAGGCCAACCACCCGACGAGGCCTGCGATTACAGCGGCTCCGACGGCAAGAATGGCCGCCACCATGATGCGAGGCAGGGCCGTCGTCCACGGTCGTGACCTCCCGCGATGCTGCAGCCAGGAGCCGATCAGCAACGCCACCACAGCCGACGTGCCCGCGATGGACGTAAAGGCCGCCATCGTCAGGCCCGACTGGCCGGACGCGACTCCGCCCGCACCCGCCATCAAGGCAGGGGCAAGGTAGGCGACCAGCACCTCTCTCCACAGGGTGAAAGGTCGCGCGGTGCGACGATCGGCAACCTGGACGCGTCGATTGGAATCTGTTATCTCCCTTTTGTTTTCGTGACGGCTCGGTGGGGTGAGTCCGGACATGAAGGAGACCAACTTTCCGATTTTAATTAGGTGGCTAACTATTTGGGCATGAAAGGAGAGGCCTCTGTCGAGAATCAACGACGATTCGAATCGCTACGCGAATGCCTGGAATCCCAGCCGACTACTCCGCAGTCAGCGCACCGATACCGCGAACGACCCGCGAGAGCAGATCCAGAAAGACCGCACGCTCGTCGACGGTGAGCTCGCCGACCATCTCCTCGAGACGGGCAAAGTGCTCTGGCGCCATGTCACGCAAACGCTGAGCGCCACGAGCAGTCAGGACGACCACGGCACCACGCCCATCCTCGGCGGACGGACGCCGAGCGACCAAACCCTCCTGCTCGAGCCCATCGACCAGCCCGGTGACCGTGGCTCGCGAGACGCCGAGATCAGCGGCCAGCCGCGAGGGAGACTTCTCCCCGTCGTGATCTTCCAGATCCGCAAGCAGTCGATAACGGCCGGTCGACAGTCCATACCTCGCGAAGTGAACCTCGGTCGCTCGGCCGAGTCGCGCCCCCGCCGAGATCAGCCGCACCGCAACCAGCACCGCCTGCGGATCGGACCCGAGGCCGTAATGCTCCACCTGTCGCCGCGCCTGATCCAACGTGGGTGAGTCGTGATCGGTTCCGTCCACTGCCATGCAACTAATATGGCACCTAACTACATTCTGGTCAACCCTCCACCATTAACTTGAAACGCCGAACAATTCCTACGGAGTCGCGCAGCAGTCTGGATGCTCATTCGGATACAGCAAAACCCCCTCGAGGGCGAGACCAATGGTGAAGGCCGTATGGTCGCCGTACGGCCGCGTGACGATCTGTGTGCCCGTGGGGATTCCGTTCCGAGCGAATCCGGTGGGGATTGTCAGCACCGGGCAACTGCTCAGGATGTTGAAGGTGATTGCCGGTACAGCCTCGAGATAGAACTCCAATTCTGTTCCAGCCACCTTGATTCCGTGCCCGACGTGGTCGTCACCGGCAAGAAACCCGTCCGTCGCCACTGCCGGAGTGATCAACGCGTCATAGGTGTCGAACAGAGACCCGATCGACGAATACAGTTCGGCTTCGATCGCGAGTCCGTCGAGGAAAGTCGCGTCACCACGGGTGCGGCGTGCCCATCGGGCGAATTCCTTCGCGTACTCCGTGACCTTGTCGGGGTGCGCGGACGCTTCGGCAGAAATCGAAGCACCGAATACGTGGTCATAGTGAATGGCAGCAGCGCGCATGATTGCAGCGCGTGACAGGTCGACTTCGACGATCTCGGCGCGTGCGCCCAGCGCAGTGAGAGTATCCACCAACTTCGCCGTGTTCTCGGCGACGTCCGAAGCAACCGGCCAGTCACCCAACGCGGGAATCACGGCGATACGCATGCCTGTGCACGAACGCGTCGCGAAGGTAGATAACTGCGATACCGGTACATGCGAGGCAATGTCGGTGGAGGTCGGTCCCGCGATGACTGATTGCATTGTGAGACAATCGCTTACGGTGCGAGCCATCGGACCGCAGTGGCAGTAGCGATCGAGGTTGAAGGGAGGATCGACCGGGACACGTCCGTGTGGTGGCTTGAACCCGACAATTCCGTTGAACGACGACGGAGTTCGGATCGATCCTGCAACATCGGAGCCGGTAGCCAAGTGCGTCATCCCCGTGGCTAGTGCGACTGCCGATCCGCCGGAAGACCCACCGGAGGAGTATTTCGTGTTCCACGGATTGCGAGTGACGCCCCACAACTCGGACTGCGTGAACGCGGCCGAGGAGAATTCCGGGGCGGTCGATCGCGCGTGGACGATGGCACCGGCGTCGATGATTCGCTGCACGAAAGTCGAAGTGTGAGTGGCGATCACATCCTCATAGACCTTGGACCCTTGAGTCCACGGTTGACCTTGCACTGGTTCGTCCTCTTTCACCACAACGGGAACACCGGCGAGCGGAAGCCCGTCATCCCAGCCGCGGGCGTAGTGACGTTCGGCTGATTTCGCTTGTGCCCGTGCAGCATCGAAGAACGTATGTCCCACTGCATTCACGGTTGGGTTGAGCGCCTCGATACGTTCGATGGTGGACTCGAGCACTTCCACCGGAGACAGCGATTTGTCTCGGTAGCGGCCGAGCATCTCGGTCACGTTCATGAAGGTTACATCGGACATCGCGCGCATATCTGTTGTCCTGCCTGTGTGAAAAATTTGTGTGGTCGGCTACGTTGTCTGTTCCTGTTTTGCCGCGACAGGATTGCGGATTACCGCGAGCAGCATTGCAAGAGTGGCGATTCCCGCTGCGATCCAGAAGACCGATCGGGGACCGGAGTGGTCGTGAACGCGTCCGCCCACGAACGCGCCGAGGGCGATGCTTGCATTGAAGACTGCGACCCAAAGGGCGGATGCAGCCTCTCGGCGTGCGGGAGCTGCGTGTGCGATCCATGTCTGCGTACTCACGGATACACCGCCGTAGAAGAAACCCCATACTGCCATGAGCAGAGCGCCGGCGATCAAGGTGGCGGCCCAGATCGGAAACAGGGCGAGTGTCAACGCTATTCCCGCGCTGAGGACGACGACCACCGTCTTCGAGGACTTGGCGGCGAACGGCCCGGCAATGAAGTTGCCGACGACACCGAGGGCACCGTAGATCAGGAGCATGGTGCCGACCTGCGAAGCGTTCGCCCCTGCAAAGAACTCCAGTCCCGGGCGCACATAGGTGTAGGCCGCGAAATGAGCGGTGACGAGGAGAGCGGTAATTGCGATTCCGACCCGGACTCCCGGGTTCCGAAAAGCCTCCAGGAGACTGCCGAGCGACAAGGCTTGATCGGCCGGCATCGTCGGCAGGACAGCGAACATGGCGAGCGCGATCACCGCCGCGGCGCAGCTGAGAGCCCAGAAAGCGACGCTCCACCCGGCCGCCGCCCCGATGTAGGTCCCAGCAGGAACACCGAGAACTGAGGCGACGGCGATTCCGCTGAAGATGATCGTGGTCGCCAACCCGACGGATCTGGTCTCCACCAACCTGGGAGCCAGGCTCGCGGCGAGTGCCCAGACTCCGCCCATGCTCACCCCTAGAAGGACGCGAGCCACAGCGAGGACAGCGAAGCTCGGCGCAAGGGCCGTGAGGGCGTTCGCCGCTGCGACGAACAGCATCAAGACGATGAGCGTCGACCGACGATCGAAGCGCCGGGTCACAATGGGCACGAACGGCGCAGTGGCCGCTGCCACCAACCCGGTGATGACCAGTGAGAGCCCGATGGTCCCTTCGCTTTCCACCAGAGCAGCACCGATCGGGGTGAGTAGCCCGACCGGCATCATCTCTGCCGCGACAACGACGAAGGTGGACGCTGCGATCAGGGCGACAGCAGCCCAGTGGTTCTCGGTGGTGTGTGCGTGGGTTGGGGGTGTGGGCGCAGGGCTGTGCTGCCCGGGCGCGGAATGTGGCATGTAACCAGGGAAGCTCTCACAGGCCACCGGATCAACGGCGAATCGCTCATCCAACCATTAGCCCAATTCATCGATGAGCAAGGATGGAGTGCGCGAACGAGTCGTGGATCGGAGTGAAATATGTCGGAACTTCCGATGCGTGAGATCGAGTGCTTCCTCGTACTCGCTGAAGAACTGCACTTCGGTCGCACCGGAGAACGGTTGTTCATCTCCCAGAGTCGGGTCAGTCAGCTGATCAGCGCGTTGGAGCGTCGTATCGGCACAAGCCTCGTAGCGCGGACCAGTCGCCAGGTGCACCTCACTGAATTCGGCGCCGAATTTCTTGCGTCGCTGGCTCCCGCCCACCGAGCACTCGCAGCAGTGATCGACGACGCTCGAACGAAGGCGCGCAACATACCGACACCACTTCGGGTGGGTTTCCAAGGAGCAATTTACGATTCGATCGCGACGGCCGTCTCTCGCTTCGAGATACAACATCCGCAAATATGCGTGACCATCAAGGAATTACCCCTTGGTGATCCGTTCAGTGATGTACTCGCCGGGCGAATCGATGCGGCGGTAGCCCTTCTCCCCGTGGATGAGCCCGAACTGACAACCGGGCTCGTCTTTTCTCGACAGCCCCAGACACTGGCCGTCTCAGTCCATCACCCGTTCAGTGAACTGGACATGATCGACGCCGAGCATTTAGCGCAGATATGTCTGGTACCGATCACTGGACCCGCCCCTGACTATTGGCAGCGTGTGAATTCCCCGAGCACAACGCCGGGCGGAGCCACGATTCCCACGCAGGGTGGGGCGAGCACCGTTCAAGAAGGCCTGTCGCAGGTCGCATTCAGCCAAGTCGGCCTCATCCTGTGTGCCGCTACCGCTGCATACGGCCAGCGCTCGGACATCACATTCGTGCCGATCAACGGATTACCTGAATCTGCATTGGGACTGGTGTGGCGAACCGATCTCGAAAGCCCACGACTTCGCGCTTTCGCGAAGGCGATCGAGGAAGCACACACCTGTCCAACCTGACGGCGATCAGTCAAGTCGCGGAAGGACTCCGGGGCGTTGGTGCGCATCGTGTGTGGGATGATCACGCCATGTCTGCGATCACCGATTACTTCACGGCACCCTCGGATGAGCACGCCGAATCTGCACTCGAAGGACTCGTCGACCTGGAACCAGCGGCGATCGAGGCGAACGATGCCTCTCGCCCGCGGATCCAGCTGGCTGCGAGCGGAACTCCAGTTCTACAGGCGAAGGGTGTCGATCCAGTTGTCGCACTCGGCCGGCTGGAAGCATCCCTCACCGCTCGACCCTACGACGAGGTCGCAAAAGGTCCACGCTGCGGGAAACTCGTCGCAATGAGCGACGACGGCGACACCCTCGTGCTCACGGTTGCCGACGAATTACGTGATGCACTGGCGGAATTGAACGCTGAAGGTGTCGCCGCTGCTGCGGCAGCCTGGGCGATCGACGAGACGGATGAGCCGTCGGAGAACACGCTGCCCTTCCTGACCGCCTTCGCCGAACTAGCTGCCAGAGCTGTGGCCGAAGGCGAACGAATGTACGGCTACGTCGTCATCTGACGCTCAGATTCTCGCCAGATATCAACCGCCGCAACATTCGCCGAAGTCAGTTGACCTGCCGATCCCGACCTTGCCAGAACTCTTGACGAAGCTTGAACTTCTGGATCTTCCCGGTAGCAGTGCGTGCCAACTCCGGACGGAATTCGACCCGCTTCGGGCACTTGTAGCCGGCAAGTCGCGTGCGGCAGTGGGCGATGAGTGCTGCTTCGTCGATCGATTCCGCGCTCTCGTCGAGCACGACGAGCGCAGTTACCAATTCACCCCACTTCTCGTCCGGGATACCGATGACTGCGACCTCCCTGACCGCTGGATGTGACATGAGCGCGTCCTCGACCTCGATCGAAGTCACGTTTTCGCCACCGGTGATGATGACGTCCTTCTTCCGGTCGGCGATCGTGACGTAACCGTCCTCGAAAGTGCCGCCGTCGCCGGTGTGGAACCAATCGTCCTCCAGCGCACTCGCTGTCGCCTCGGGATTCTCCCAGTACGACGCGAGGATGTGGTTGGACCGTGCGAGCACTTCGCCGGTGTCGTCGACCTTGATCTGCACACCGATAGCCGGTGCGCCCGCTCGCCCGAGCAGTCGAGCTTGCTCGGGCACCGGTAGGTCGTCCCACTCGGCACGCATGCGCGACATCGTGAGCAGTGGCGACGTCTCGGTGAGACCGTAGATTTGAATGAACTCCCAACCAAGGTCGACCTTGATCCGCTCGATCGTTCGGGTCGGGGGTGGGGCGCCCGCGACGATTATGCGCACCCGGTCGCGGCCGGGAATTTCGCCTTCCCACGTCTTGGCGGCGTCCAGGATCGCCGAGACGACAGCCGGCGCGGCACACAGATACGTGACACCGTGGTCCTCGATGCGGCGCAGGATCTCAGCACCGTCGACCTTGCGCAGGACGACGCTCTTCGCGCCGATTGCCGTCGTGACGAAGGGGTGTCCCCAGCCATTTGCGTGGAAGGTCGGGAGCGTGTGCAGGTAGACGTCTCGATCGGTAACGGTTGCCTGCCAACCGAACACAACCGCGTTGATCCAGTTGCTGCGGTGCGTCAGCTGCACACCTTTGGGACGGGCAGTGGTTCCGGAGGTGTAGTTGATCGTGGCGGTCGCGTTCTCCTTCGTCGCCGCGTCCGCGACCCACGGCCTCGGATCGGCATTCGGCCCCCAGATCCGATCGTCGTCTCGGCCGAGGACGAACGTGCGCTTGCACGGCACCTCGGCAACAAGGTGCTCGAGTTCGGGGTCGACCAACAGGACCTCGGCCCCCGAGTGCTCGACGATGTATTGGATCTCCGGAACACTGAGCCTGTAGTTGATCGGCACCAGCACCCTGCCCCATCCGGCGACGCCGTAGAACGAGGCGAGGAATCGGGCCGCGTTGTGCGAGACGATGGCAACGCGACCACCGACCGGGACGCCCAACTCGTCGAGCGTCGCCGCTTGCCGACGAGCGAGGTCGCCGAGGTCGGCGAACGTGATCTCGCCCCACGACTGCGCCGGCTGATCCGGCTCGTCGACGATGGCGACTCGATCGGGGTAGACAGTGACCGCCCGGTCGAGGAAGTCACTGATGGTCAGCGGGATGATCATGTGCACTCCAGGTCTTGGGCCGAGTTTGTGGCCCGGGAGATCCGACAAAGACGGATAGCTTTGCCCGCGTTCGGCACTGTCACCACCCTCCGAAGAGGGTATCGATTCCAGGTTCCCTCAGCCCCCTCTTCGGAGGGTACGAAGTGTGACTGTCACCGGTCACCCTGTGCTTCATGCCTCACCCTCGTGTCGCCCGAGATCGGTCCAGCCCGGTCGAACGTCGAGGGTCGGACACATTCGATTCGCCCCATCCAAGGAGACTTCATGGCACACGTGTACAACTCCGGCGTCGAAATTCCCATGCGGGACGGCGTCACACTCGCAGCTCTCGTATTCCAACCCCTTGAAGGCAACGCCCCCACCCTGTTGCTGCGCACTCCCTACGGGCTCGCATCCCACGGCGCCGGACCCACCGAAGTCCTACCTTTCGTCGACGCGGGCTACGCCGTCGTATGGGTCGAAAGCCGTGGAACATTCAAGTCGGAGGGGGAATTTCGGCCCAAAACGAACGAACCGGAGGACGGCTACGACACCGTGGAATGGATCATCTCGCAACCGTGGTCGGACGGACAGGTCGGCACCTATGGGCCGTCGTATTGCGGAATGACACAGTGGGTGACCGCGTCCACGGGACATCCCGCGCTGAAAGCCAGTGTGGTGAAAGAGACGGCGATGAATTGGTACCGAGGTTTGTGGTATCACCCCGGCGGTGCGCTTTCGCAAAGCTTTTCGACGTTTTGGCCTACAGCTATGAACGCAAGCAACGAGCGCAGGAAGCTTGCGGCAGGGCGGGGCAGCCTCGATCGCGTGCTCGACTTGGGCGGCGGTCTGCTCAACGGTCGTGGACTTTCTCTCAACGACCACACACCGATCTCGACCCACCCATTGCTTCCCCTCGAGCAGTGGATGAGCGAGATTCTTGATCACCCCGACTACGACGAATTCTGGAAGGAACAGGACTTCACCACTTCGGTTCCCGAGATGACCCAGCCCGTCCTCTCCATCGCCGGCTGGTACGACATATTCATCGTCGAGCAATTACGCGACTTCGAAAGGTTCCGGAGAGAGGCTGGTTCGGAGGAAGCTCGAACAGGTTCACGTCTTGTCGTCGGCCCCTGGATTCACGAACTGGACTACTCCTCCGAATTTCCCGACCGCGACTTCGGCGCCATCGGAGCCGCCGCAGCGTGCGACCTGACCGGTGCGCACCTGCAGCATTTCAATCGGTGGCTACGCCCGGGAGCTGATGCACCCGCGCCGTCACCCGCGCCGGTGAGGCTGTTCGTCATGGGAATCGACCAGTGGCGGGACGAACAGGACTGGCCGCTACCGGACACGACATATGTCGACTACTTCCTCTCCGGTGATGCCCCGAACGGCAGAGGAGAACTGCTGCTGGGCGGACCGGGGGCAGCGTCGGAGTCTCGATACCGGTACGACCCACGAGACCCGGTACCCACTGCAGGTGGACCGAGCATGCCCGCGCGGTTCGGATTCAACGGTCCCGTTGACCAGAAGGAGGTTGCATCGCGACCGGATGTCTTGTGCTTCACCGGCCCAGCACTCGATGAGGACACCGAGGTCACCGGATACGTCAGGGCAACGCTGTTCGTCACCTCCGACGCAGTCGACACCGATTTCACCGCCAAACTCGTCGATGTATTTCCTGACGGGAAAGCCATCAACCTCTGCGACGGCATCCTGCGTGCCCGCTACCGCAACGGCCTCGATCGCCCAGAACACCTGGTCCCGGGAGCGGTCTACGAAGTCGAGATCGATATGGCCGCGACGTCCAACGTGTTTCGTGCTGGGCATCGGATCCGCGTCGACATCTCCAGCAGTAACTTCCCTCACTACGACCGCAACACCAACACCGGCGGTTTCATCAGTCGCGAATCCATCGACGACGCCGTGGTCGCGCACAACACCATCCTCACCGGACCCGACCACCCCAGCCGTCTGGTACTTCCCCGGATCAACCGCTGACCAGTACCTGCACTGACCGGCGGTTGCCGGAACCACACTCATGGTCCCGGCAACCGTCCCAACGGTGTGAGCATGACGGTCACGCGATCATGCCGTCCCGACGAGCAAGGACAACAGCCTCCAACCGGGTACTCGCGCCGAGCTTGTGCATAGCGGACTTCATGTAACTCTTGACCGTGAACAGAGCCAGACCCAACACTCCGGCTATCTGAACATTCGTCATGCCCGCGCCGGCCACCGTCAGGACGTCGATTTCACGTTTCGTGAGCGAAGCGCTGCCGACGCTTTCGGAGCGTTCCCCCTCGTCGACCAGCCGGGCGGCGGCCTTGACGAGCGCCGCACGCACATCAGCATCACCGACACTGCCGGCAAGGAGCCGTAATTCCGCATAGACCGATCGCACCTGCTCGCGCAAACGCGCATTCACGGTCGCTTCTTCGGACAACACACCGTTCGTCGAAGTCACGGCACTGACAGCCAGTTCTTGCTCCAGCGCCCGCGCTTCCTGCACGACGGTGTCCTCGATGCGACCTCCCACGACCTCGGAAGTGCGAAACGCGCCGTAAATGACTCCCACCGTCTGACGCCCGACAATGATCGGCGTGGCGACCAGCGCCTTGAGCCGCTCAGCTCGGATGACCTTGTCGTATCGGTGTGTGATCACCTGGGTCTCGAAATAATCGTTCACGGCGATCGGCCGGCGCATGACCGCCACCTTGCCGCCGAGTCCCTCACTCGGATCCAGCGTCAGCCCGGGGAGCGCTCCGAGGGTCGGACCGTCGAAGCGCTCGATTAGGAGATTTCCGGCTCTGTTGACGGGCCCACCGAATGCAAGGGAGGCCCCTGTCGAGACCCGGACCCGCTTGAGGGCGCGCTCCATACGCGTGCCCAGATCTTGCGCAGTCAAATCGTTCGATCCCCTATCAGGAGGGTGTAACCCAGCGCTCAGTTCCGTCCCCCTGTGACGGCTATCATAGCGACGCGAGCAGGCTACACCGTCCCGACCCGGACTTTGTCTTCCACCGGCACTGACCAGGTCAGCCCGGGATCTGCAGGGCGAGATCGTTGCGGTCGAAGTCCGAGAACTGCTGGGTGTCAGTGCAGTATCCGCAGTTCGCCCCGAAGAACTCGGTGCGAGCGTTCGGATCGTCGAGTAGCCAGTACCGCAGCCACGCGGTGCTCGGCCCGCGCATGTCGCCACCGGTGATCGCCGTACCGAAGTGCGTCGCGCCGCGCAGTTCCAGATACTCGGCGGGCACGTGGTCGGCATCCTCGTACATCGCCCGCACGATCGCCGGCCAGACGATCGCGTCGGCCTGACCGGCAAGATAGAGAACCGGCTCGTCGATGAGGTCGACATCGTTGAGCGGGCCCGGCTGGATCGCGACGGCGGTGTCGACGCGGTCGTCGATCGCGGCATTGATCGCCGCAGATCCGCCCTGCGAGTGCCCCACCGCACCAATATGTTCCAGGTCAACTTTGCCGAAGAAGACACTGGATGGGTTGGCTGCCTTACTTTCGATGAGATCAATTCCCGACCGCATGGTGATGGCGAAGTTACTTGCCGGGGTATTGGCGGCGACCACGATGAATCCATGGCTGGCGTAGTGGCGCAACAAGGAGGTGTAAGCGCCGGGGAGCACGCCGGTCCCGTTCCCCCAGATCACAACCGGATGCTTCTCGCCTCGTGCGCCGAGCTGACGCGGGTAGTAAAGAGTGTGTACCAGCCCGATCGACACAGTCGGCGTGTACGGCCCTGCGCTCGCCCAGTCGTGACCGACGCTCGGGATGCCGGGCGTCTCTGCGGCGGCCGTTCCGGCCGGGCCCGCGAGTCCGAGTGTCGCGCACAGCGCAACCGCCGCTACAGCATTCGCGAACAATTGCAGAGATTTTCGCATGAAGGTCGACCTTTCGAAGTTGCGGCAATTTCGGTGCAGACGGTTCGATCACGGGACGCTCGGGGTCCTGTATTCGGTAGGTGAACCACATTCGGTGAATTTTCGACCCAGAGTGACGTGTATTACATAGTTTCCGGAAGGCGGTCCGTCGGCTTTGTTCGAGAAAACGGACTATGCCAGAAGTGTTGTGTCTGAACACAAAATCATCGTTCCCGACAGATAGCCGGCCGCCGCGAATACCCAGAGTTCAAAGAGAGAATCACCTCTGCCTAAGGCTCCCGCACGGATTGCTCGGCGCACAGCCGTAGGAAGTGTTCGACGATCTGGGTGTTCTGGCCATCCCTTGCCACGGCTGCGATCTTGCGCGGTGGAAGCTCGAGTATCTCGCCGACCGTGCAACCGCGTTGGGATGCGCGCTCAGCACTCGAGAGTTCGAGAATCACAGCACCGATTCCTTCATACGCGAAATCCGCGAAGACATCGCGGTGCTGTGACCTCATCACGAAGGCGTGGTCGATCCGAGGTTCGATCGAACGCAGGTGGCGATACACGTCAGATGTCTCGAACCGTGGTGCGACGACCAGGCCGATGCGCATCAGGTCTTCGCCAACGAACACTCCGTCAACCGGGGCTGGAGTGCCGGGCGGGCAGACGAGTCGCAAGTTGTGGTCCGGAAGACGAACGATTCGCGTCCCGGGGACACCGGTAGGCGGCGACTCCATGATTGCCACGTCCGCTGTGCCGGCCATGACCGGGTGAATTGCGTCGGCGACTGACGACCCGGGCGGATCCGAGATGGTGATCCTCAGGTTCGGCACCTTGGTACGCAGCGCTCCGAGCAATACCGCGGTGGGATCGTCCGCAAGGCTCGCCGTCGTGGCGACGCTGAGGTGAGGGAAAGCTGACAGCACCGACTCGCTGTCGATCACCAATCGGTCGAGCGCGGCCAACGCATCGCGGGCTGGATCGATGAAATTTCGTCCGCGTGCAGTCAATGTCGCGCCGGCCCGCCCCCGATTGAAAAGCTTTCCTCCGACGCGTCTTTCAAGTCGCGCAATCGATTGAGAGACGCTCGATGTTCCCGTGAACCGGTACGCCGCTGCCGCCGTGATACTGCCGTGTTCGACGACTGCGAGGAAGTCTTGTAGCTGCTGCGGATCGATTCGTGGACTCGCAGACTCGCCGAAGTTGCTCATCCGGCATTCCCCAGTCCACCCTCGTCACGTAATCGAGTCGTCGTTTCGATAAACGCTTGTGCCGCAGGCGATGGCGTCGAACCGTGAAACATCCACAGATCGCGACTGAGCGGGGGGCGAGTACGACGCAGTACCACGCCTTCTCCGACTGTGTCGGCAACGGATTCGGGAAGGAATGCAACCCCGACGCCTGCGCGCACAAGGGGAATCATCGAGGCCGCAGAAATGGTCTCCGCAACCACGGCCTCGTCCACCGTGCGTTCGCCAAGGCGTTCGGCCAATAGCCGCCGTGTCACATCACCACGCGGACTGGCGATCAACCCGATTCGCAGAAGATCGGTCAACTCATCTGCCCCCTCCCCGCTGCTTCGTGCACTCGGCACCAGCGCCACAATTCGTTGCCGACCGAGGAGGATTCGTTCAACACCTTCGTCGAACACCTCGTCCACCCCGATGCCTACGTCAGCCTGACCCGAGGCGACCACCATTCCGATTCCGTCGGTGTCGTTGCTGAGCATCGTCACCGCAACATTCGGAAACCTGGTTGTGAACGCACCCAGAGCTGTGGCCGCCGGATCACGCGCCAGCGTCCGCGGACACACGACCGTCAGCCTCCCACGCTGCACGACGTTCAACGGATGCAAAGCGTGATCCAGATCCCGGTACGCCCGAAGTACTTGGGCTGCCGGACCGGTGAGATCGCGTCCAGCGTCCGTCAGGGTGACTCCCCGCGAACCGCGCCGGACGAGCGCCAGCCCGCACTCCTTCTCCATTCTGGCCAGAGCCTCCGAGATAGTCGGCTGGCTCACTCCCAGTCCGCGTGCAGCCGCCGAAATGCTGCCGCGATCCGCAAGGGCGAGAAAGTATTCCAGATGACGTCGGTCCACCAGGGCGCTCCCTTCTCCGTAGAAATCTGCGTGTGCGCACGGTTCCGGCCTCGTTGGCTCGCTGAGTTCGGCGGGGTTTACCCCCGGCCGAGGCCATAGGGAAACCCTATGGCATCCCTCTCGAATGTGGCGTAGACGGGAAGAAGAATCCCGTGATCTGCTTCACATATGAACGCAGTGAGCAACAACCCGGGGAGCTTCGATCAGACGTACCCGTCTGCTTTTTCGGAGCGACCATCACGGCCTGTGAGCACTCCGGGGGAGGCACAGAGATGACCGAAACCATAACCACGAGTATGTCATCGGGCTCGGCGTCACCCCGATCTGCGGAGCGAGCGCGCTCTGAGCCGAAGCCCGCTCGACGGCGTCGAGTCGGCACTCGCCTCACCATCGGGGTACGACTCGCCCAGGCCGCGTTGCTTCTGGCCCTACTCGGCGCGTGGCAACTCGTCGCATCGCAAGGCTGGATCGAGCCGGTTCTGGCCAAAACGCCGGGGGAGGCCTGGAATTACTTCACCGCAGCGGTGCATTCGGGTGAGATTTCGTCCAACTTGCGCGCCACGATGACTGCTGTCGTGATCGCCTGGATCCTCGCGAGTGCCGTCGGAGTGGCGGTCGGACTCTCACTCGGCCTGCTCCCGACCCTCGAACGCATCCTGAGTCCGTTCTTGGATGCGGCGAATGCCATGCCGCGCCTTGCGCTGGCGCCCCTGCTCATCGTCATTTTCGGTATCACGATGACGGCGAAGGTCGCTCTCGCGTTCACACTCGTTTTCTTCATAGTCTGCTCGAGCGCACGGGCCGGCGTGAAGTCGGTGGACGACGAATGGCTCCGGCTTTCCACTGTCCTCAATGCCAGTAAGACGCAGGTGTTTTGGCATATTCTGCTCCCCGTCGCGACCCCCGGCATCTTTGCCGGTCTTCGGTTGGGGCTGATCTATTCGTTACTTGGCGTGGTGGGTTCGGAACTGATCTCGTCACGAGACGGGCTGGGCCAGCTTGTGTCGATCTACTCTGCCCAGTTCCGCATGGAAGCGGTCTACGCGATCCTCATACTTCTCGCAATCGTCGCAGTCGTCCTCAACCAGGCCATGAATTTCGCCGAGCGCTACCTCCTTCGGTGGCAGCCCCCGGCTCGACGATGACAGGAATCATCATGGATACCAACGTGATTACGCCCGCAGTCCAACTCGACGGACTGACGATATCCTTCCCCTCACCAGACGGATCGGTGAAGACAGTGGTCGATGATCTCGACCTCACAATCCCTCGCGGACAGTTCGTGAGCTTGGTCGGCAGGAGTGGTTGCGGCAAGACCACTCTGCTCAACGCGCTCGCTGGATTGGTGGAAGCGACGGAAGGCAAGACCGAGGTCCTCGGCACAACGCCATTCGACGCTCGTTCCCGGATGGGCTTCATGATGGCCCGAGATGCGCTGTTCCCGTGGCGAACAGCGCAGAAGAACGTGGAGTACGGTCTCGAATTGAGAGGAGTACCCAAGGCGGAGAGACGAACTCAATCCGCGCGCTGGCTTGCCGCCGTTCAAATGTCCGAGGCATCACAGCTGTGGACTTGGCAACTCTCCCAAGGGATGCGTCAGCGTGTCGCGTTGGCCCGAACGTGGGCTCTGGATCCGGACATCTTGTTGATGGACGAACCCTTTGCCGCCCTCGATGCGCAAACCCGAGTCGAAGTACAGCGAGAATTCCTCGAGCTTTGGCAATCCCAGGTAGGCCGGACGGTCATCTTCGTAACCCACGACCTCGGCGAAGCCATCTGTCTCTCCGACCGCGTTCTGCTGCTCGGGGCCGGCCGGGTGATCGACGACGTCAGCATCGACATCGAACGCCCCCGCGAACTCGAAACCCTTACCTCCGAACCTCGATACATCGAAATCTTCAACCGGCTGCGCGGTCAACTCGACCACTGATGTGCCCAGCCAACTCAGCTCGACTACTGATGCGCCCAGCCCATCAAGGAGCAGGAAACCCATGAAACTTCGACCTTTCGTCGGCACAGCCGTAGCAACGGCCCTACTGCTTTCCGCGTGCGGAGGGGGAGGGCGTCCGAACGACGGTAGCGTCGCCATCGGGGTCTACCCCGCGAGCGCTTTGTCCCTCCCTGTCTACGTCGCCCTCCAACAAGGAATGTTCGACAAGGAGGGCCTCGACGTCGAGCTCATCGACGGAAAGAACGGACCCGAGCTCATCAGCGGTCTCATCGGCGGTACAACCGATCTCGCGGTCGGAGCACCCGGAACCGTCGTGCCGGCCATAGAGCAAGGGCAGAGACTGCGGCCCCTTTCCCCGTACGGGTCGATCGATCTTGCCATCGCCGTGACGAAAGACAGCGGCATCACCACCGTCGAGGATTTGCCCGGCAAGCGGATCGCCATACCGTCACGTGGCGGTGCGGCCGAGCAATTCGTCAATCAGCTTCTTGCAGAACGAAACATCGATGCATCCACCGTGCAATTCATCGCAGCGGCACCCACCGCGAGTCAGATACCACTCGCACGAAAGGGCGACATCGATGCCGCCGTTCTCACCGCTGCCAGTCAAGCCGTATTCGACGCTCAAGGAATACCGATGACACCGATTACCTCAGTCAACCCTGTGGGCTCTGACGGCGTGAGCTCATACGGCCTGGGCACTGTGCTCGTCACGACAGCCACATTCGCCGAATCCGATGCTGCTGCCCCCGTTTGTGCGGCGCTCGCGGCCGCAGCAGGGTGGATAGCCGATCCCGCCAACGAGCAAGCAGGGGCTCAACTTCTCACCGAGCGGATGAATGTCCCCGCCGACAAAGCCACCGAGGTGTGGGCTTCTCAGAAGAACCTCTGGCCCGTCGAGATTTCGGCCCACCGATGGACGCAGAACGTGACATGGGTGAACAACCAGACCTCGGGCAAGTCCGACGCAGATGTCCCTTTCGACCCCCTCTGCTGACCAACGCCCATACCCAATCCAGTTCGACTACCACGAAAGAGAAGAAACGATGACACAACTCGCTGACCAGTCAACCCGATCCGAGTCCACGCACGATCGCCGGCAGCTCACCGAGGCTTGGTCCGCAGTCACCGACAGCCTGGCGACGTTCGGGTCCACAGCTGCCGCCACCGGATCACCGCTGGACAGCGCCGAAGGTGTACGGCACGCACTTCGCCTGTTCGGATACCTCGCCGAGATGAACGTCGAACGCCAAGACGTGCTCCGGCCTGAACTCTTCACACTGATGTCACCGATGCGAAAGTTCTGGGGAGACGGCATCGACGTCGACTACTGGACTGCGATGATCGACCCCAAGGAGACGTACCGAATTCACGGTAGCCGCGGCACAGTGCCGTACGTCGCGGTCCTCGCCAATCGCGTCGGTGCGTCTGGGACCGACAGGGTCGCCGACAACATCGTCATCGACGACAAGGTGTGCGACGCGGACGGTAACTTCGAGATCTTCATCGCACACGAGCTGGAGGGGCGCAGCGGAATTCGACTGGACGAGCGTTGCTTCGACGTAGTAGTGCGTGTCTATCACAAGACGCGAAGCGCGGAGATCGATCCCGTGCTCCACATCGAGCGTCTCGGCCCGCCGCCTGGCGCACGCCCTGATCTCGACGCGGCATGGCTGGTCCAGCGCCTCACGAAACTTGCCCGGGGTATGGATGTCAGCCTTCGACGCAGTCTTCAGCTCATCGAAACGCTCAGTCAGTCTCCCAACGAGATTCGCGTGACCTCGGAGCAGCGAGGGTGGGGAGACTTCTACGGCACCAGCTCCAACCAGTACGTTGCCGGCTGGTGGTCACTGAAAGATGCCACTGCCGTGGATATTACATTTACTGTCCCGGACTGCACCTACTTCGGCGTAATGCTGTACAACCACTGGTTCGAGTCCTTCGAGTACCGCGACCACACCGTCAACCTCAACGACGCCCACTTCGAGCGCAACGACGATGGAACCGTGACGATCCGAATCGGGGGAGTAGAAGGCGACAGAAACCGGTTGAACCCCTGCAACCACACCGAAGGCATTCTGTTGGCGCGCTGCCTGGAGCCTGCCGAGGACGTCGCTTCGCCTCATGTGGAGATCATTCGATGACCGACGAAGTTGACCTGCCGTTGGCAGGTGTCCGCGTAGTGGAGATCGGTCAACTGATCGCGATACCCAGTGCCGCACAGCAGTTGTCCGACCTCGGCGCCGAGGTCATCAAGCTGGAGCCTCCGGGCGGTGAACCGGCCCGACAAATCGACGCCGACTACGCGCGTGGCATCTTCTACGGGTACAACCGCGGGAAGCGTTCAATCTGCCTCGACCTCAAAGACTCCGCCGATCTGCGACGGGCTCAGGATCTGATCGCGTCGAGCGACATCTTGCTGCACAATCTTCGCCCGGGAACCCTCGATCGACTGGGATTCTCCTCTGCCGAGCTACAACGCCTGCGACCGGAAATCATCGCCGTCTCGGTGAGCGGGTACGGGGCGGAAGGCCCGTCCTCTACCCGCGCCGGGCTCGACATCGCCGCGCAAGCGGAGAGTGGACTGATGTCGGTGACGGGCGAGGCTGATGGCCCACCACAACGTGTGGGCGCACCGGTCATAGACCATGCAACGAGCTATGTCGTCGCGCAGGCGGCTCTGGCAGCGCTACTGCGACGTGAGCGCACCGGCAAAGGATCGTCCGTCCGAGTCTCCTTGCTGGACGTCGCAATCCACTTGCAGACGGCCAACTGGATCGAGTGGCAGGTATCGGGCAAACCTATGAGTCGCAAAGGGAACGGGCAACCAAGCGTCGCACCCGCTGCAGATGTCTTTCGTGCCCTCGACGGCGAGCTGGTGATCAGCGGATACCAACCGCGAGCCTGGATCGAACTGTGCAAGGCGATCGACCTGCCAGAGTTGGCCGACGACCCGCGGTTTACCACCAACGAGCTGCGCGTCGAAAACCGTGCAGACCTCGTCACCACGATCGAGAAGCAGCTGTGCCACCGTAGTGCCGCGGAAGCGGTAGAGCATCTCACTGCGGCCGGAGTGGTTGCCGCGCTAGTGCGCAACTACGACGAGGTAATCTGCGCCGACGATGTGATTGCGAACCGTACCTTCATTCCCGGCGCCAACGAACATGGCGAACAATACTTGACGCCTGCCATGCCCTATCGGTCCGAACCTCCGATGGTACGAACTGAGTCCTCGCAGGTTCCGGCATTGAACGAGTGGGCTTCGTCAACGCATTGAAGACGACGTGAAGTCGAAATTGCTCCGGCATCAACGTAACTGACAAACCGATATCCATGCATCATCGAGGAGATGTCCAGTGCTGACAACCGCATTTACCGAGACGTTCGGAGTGCGCCACCCCATCGTGCAGGGCGGCATGCAGTGGGTGGGGAGAGCAGAACTCGTAGCGGCAGTTGCAAACGCGGGCGCGCTCGGCATGCTCACTGCTCTGACACAGCCGACACCCGACGACCTTGCCCGAGAAGTATCCCGAACCCGCGAGCTCACCGATCAACCTTTCGGGGTCAACCTCACAATTCTCCCAACGATCACACCCCCGCCCTACGATGAGTATCGCAATGTGATCATCGACTGCGGATTAAAAGTCGTCGAGACAGCCGGCTCCTCTCCCGCACCGCATCTGCCGCACTTTCACGCCGCCGGCATCAAGGTTCTCCACAAGTGCACCAGCGTCCGCCACGCGGTCAAAGCCCAGGCCCTCGGCGTCGACGGCATCAGTATCGACGGGTTCGAATGTGCCGGGCATCCAGGGGAAGACGACGTACCGGGTCTCGTCCTCATCGCTGCAGCAGCAGAACGGATCAGCATTCCCATGATCGCGTCCGGTGGATTTGCCGACGCGCGAGGATTGGTGGCCGCACTCGCGCTTGGCGCCGACGGCATCAACATGGGCACCCGGTTCATGTGCACCGATGAGTCTCCCATTCACCGCAACATCAAAGAGGCGATAGTTGCTGCGTCCGAGGTGGACACCGAGCTGATTTTCAGGTCACTACGTAATACGGCTCGCGTAGCACGCAACAGCATCAGCCAAGAGGTTGTCGAAATTCTTTCCAGCGGCGGCAAATTCGAAGACGTTCGAGATCTTGTAGCCGGTGTGCGGGGCAGAGCGGTGTTCGACAGCGGCGACCCCGAGGCTGGCATCTGGACGGCTGGGACTGTGCAAGGATTGATTCACGACATCCCCACAGTGGGCGAATTGGTGGAACGAATTGTCACAGAGGCCGAAGCTCTTATTGCCGGACGGCTTGCCGGCCTCCTGGATCCTGTCAGCGCCTGACCACGTCCGAACCGCTGAGCGCTACCGCCGACCGTGAGGATCGCGGAAGAACGCCGCCTGCCGCATCATCATCCTCGAAGACCAAATCTCCGAAGCGCCCGCATAAACACCGAACTACAACAACACGACAACGGCCGCGACACCTCATCCAAATAGCGGCGCACATGGCCGGAGTACACCGTCCCCCGTCAAAACGTCGCTGGAGCCAGGAGACTACCAAGGTCGACGCTCTGATCGGCAGCCTCTCACAAGTGCCGCATCTCGGCTACGGAGGTTGGCAACTGCCGTTGTTCCTACTCCGATGCTGCATTGCTCGCGACCGAGACACTCTTTCAAGAATCTGGCACTCTCGGTTGCAGAGTGCTAATTCGTGTGGTTATCATGTTCTCGCACAGTGAGTTCGGTCAACCGCCACAGTGGCGGTGACCTTTCTTTTCACAATATGGGAGGTGTGTTGCTGTGCTTCGTTTCGATCCTTTCACCGACATCGACGCGAT
>JADGMW010000034.1_pt4 | contig 53706 bp, 37 predicted proteins | sample 8641801 | NCBI WGS metagenome assembly JADGMW01 (sample SAMN16272018, study PRJNA661076) | feces metagenome | isolation source: fecal sample from diarrhoea affected cattle A | host: Bos taurus | place: South Africa: Lokaleng Village, Mahikeng | collected 2019-09
GTGACGGAGTACAGCACCCGGCCTTCCAGCATTCCGTTCATGAGGAACCAGAGTGCGGCGGCTACGGCAGCGGCAAGGCTCGAGAGGGCGTGCGGCCTCGCCAGGCACCATGTCGATGCCGCGAACAGCGAGCACATGGCGACGAGCGAGTAGAACAGGGCGTGCTGCATGGGCTCCCTCTCGTTGCCGGCGGCGGTGCCCCACTGTACTGGGGAGGGCATCTGCCGATGCAACGACGGCGTGTCGGCGCCATGCCGGCAGCAACCGGAATGGCGCCGACCGCCGAGTCGTCCGGGCAGCGACGGTGATTCGCTGCGTCAGCAGCCCGGTACGGCGCTGCCGTCTCCCTGGATGGCCAGCAGCGCGCAGAACGTCGCGGCACTGACCTTCCACGTGCCATCCTCCTCGATCGCCTCGCCGGACTGATCGGGAAGTACGGGGGCACCGTTCATGAGCAACGTCCACGAGACCGTGGCGGTGCCGTCATCCGCGACCGTCACACCCTCGACGGTTGCTGCCGTCGCGGAGGCCTGGGGGTCGGTGGCCATGCCCTCGAGGGCGGGAAGGAAGTTCTCGCCGTTCTCCACCACGCCGGCGCGCGTGGCCGCCGGGGTCGTCCCGTCGAAGAAGGTGACATAGGACGCGGTCACCGCCTCCGTGGTAGCAGTGTCGGCCGAGGCTGCTTCCGCAGTTGCAGTGGTAGTGGTGGCGACGCTGGACGTGGTGGAGGTGTCGTCGCCGGACGTGTCTTCGCTGGAATCGCTGCAGCCTGTGACGACTGCGGCGGCGACGGCCATCGAACCGCAGACGGCGAGCGCACGACGGGTGATCGAGACGCGCATGTGAGTCCTCTCCGGGTGCCGGACGTTTTCCGTCACCCTGTTCGACCGGCAGTGGAATCCCGCTACCGGAGATGTGGTCGTGGTCGTGACGGAGACGCGGTCGCGACCTCGAGTCGTTACGGCGAACCGTGTCGTCTAGGACGATCCGTCCCGGTGGGGCGGACCGTCGGAGAGAACCGCCAGATCGAAGGCTTGGCGGGCCATCCAGAACCGGAGAAAGCCGGTGAGCGAGTACCGCAGGAACACAGCGGAGCCCACCACGGCCACCGCAACGCCGACGATCGCCAGCACGATCGCGTCGCGTTGCACGAGAGCGTCGGAGGTGTTGTGCGACAGGAAGTACGACGCCACGCCGAGCACGGGACCTGCCACCATCAGGATGAGGCCGAGGCGCAGCCAGAGGTCGTGTCGCCCGGCCGCCGGATCCGGGATCTTCAGTTGGGCGAGTTCGCGGGTGAACCTGTCGGCGCGGTCTTCGGTCGAGGTCATGGCGCACTTCCTAGGTAGAGGGATGCGAGTTCGGTGCGTAGGTCTTCCGGATGTCCCTGTTGCTGGATCCGCCCGCGGACCAGCACCGCGGCGTGGTCGGCGAAATCGAGTACCGCGTCGGCGAACTGCTCGACGACGAGCACGGCCACTCCGCTCCGGGCGATCTCCGAGACGTGGTCGTAGAGCTGGGCAACGATCATCGGTGCCAGCCCCATGGACAGCTCGTCGAGCAGGAGCACGGCGGGGTCGGTGGCGAGACCGCGGGCGAGCGCCAGCATTTGCTGTTCGCCCCCCGACAGTGTTCCCGCGGTCTGCGCCGCTCGCTCGGCCAGAATGGGAAAGCGCGAGAACGCGATCTCCTCGACCTCGGCTCGTGGACGACCGGTGAAGGTCATCATCAGGAGGTTGTCCCGAACCGACATGTTGGGGAACACCCCTCGGCCTTCGGGGATAAGGCACACTCCCGCCCGTGCCAGATCCCGGGGCGCGACTCCCGTGGCGTCACGGCCGCCGAGTAGTAGCTGCCCGGACGAGACGGGATGAACGCCGGCCGCGACCCGCAGGGTGGTGGTCTTGCCGGCTCCGTTGGGGCCGAGCAACGCCACCACCCGACCCGCAGCGACCTGCAGGTCGATTCCGTGAAGAACGGTGATGGCGTCGTATGCGGCTCGGACACCGCGCATTTCGAGTATGGCGCTCATGACTTCCCCAGATAGGCTGCGAGCACGGTCTCGTCGCTGCGGATGACACCCGGTGGCCCGGACGCGATGATCTTCCCGAGATCGAGCACGTACACCGTGTCGCACACGCTCATGACGAGTTCCATGTCGTGCTCGACCAGCAGGACGGCGGTCCCGTCGGCGGCGAGCGCGCGCAGGAGCGCGGCGAACAGTTCGGTCTCCTGCACGTCCTGGCCTGCCGCCGGCTCGTCGAGGAGGATGAGGGACGGACGCACCGCAAGTGCCCGCGCCACCTCGACGAGGCGTCCCATGCCGGTGGACAGTGAGTCGGCGGTGGTGTCGGCGAGATGTTCGATACCCAGTCGGGCGAGTATCTCGTCGGCGACGCGCCCAGCGTGTCGTCGCTCGGGTCCCAATTCTGCTGCTACGCGCAGGTTGTCGCGCACGCTGAGCCGGCCGAACAGTTCGAGCCGTTGAAATGTACGGGCGAGCCCGTGTCGTGCGCGGCGAGCCGGACCGGCGCGTGTCACGTCCCGGCCGTTGAGGGACACGGTGCCCGAGAGGGGTTTCCGGAGTCCGGAGACCACGTCGAACAGAGTGCTCTTGCCCGCACCGTTGGGGCCGATCAGTCCGGTCACCTGTCCGCATTCCGCGGTCAGCGCGACCCCGTCGAGCGCGCGGTGGCCGCCGAACGCGACCGAGATGTCGTCAACTGCGAGTTGTGACGGCACGATCGAGCACCTCCTCGTCTTCCGCAGTCCAGGGACGTTTCACGCCCCACCACTCCACGGGGATCTCCTCGGAGTGCGGAACCGGCCTGTGGCGGGCGGCAGCCCAGCTCCGTGCGGCCAGCGCTCCGGCGACGATCCCGGCGATCAGCACGTATCCGTTGATCACGTCGATCAGTCGCAGTAGCCAGAGCAACACCACCCAGGTGACGACGGCCGCGATCACGAGTGCATCGTGGAAAACCGGTTCCCAGCGCCGCCGCAGCGACGGGACCACACCGTCGTCCACCGCGCCGGACCCGTACGCGAGACCCGCGGCGGCCGGTGCGACCTGGACGAGGTTCTGCGCGGCGGGCCACAGTGCGACGATCGCGTTGAACGGTCCGGCGAGCATCGACCCGGTGAACAGTCCGTTACCCACCACCCCGAGGCCGCCTACGACCGCGATGAGGAAGATGGACAGTCCGGCAACGAAATTGAATTGGTCGGCCGCGACGGATTGCAGTTGCATCCCGTACAGTGCACCGCCGAGACCGGCGATCCCCGCGGAAATCGCGAAGACGACGATCTTCGTCAGAAGCAGGCTGCCACCGAGCGTTGCGTATGCGGCTTCGCTGTCGCGCAAAGCGATCAAGCGCCTGCCGAGCCTGCCCCGGCGCAGTGCCGCGATGCCCGCAGTGACCAGCGCGAGGCAGACCGCCGAGAACACCGTCAGTTCGGCGGGGGTGTCGACCTGCATCCCGAACAGGGACGGGCCGACGAGTTCTACCGACCCCTGGTCGAACAGCGCGATGTCGATGCCGAAGAGTTCGAACGACGGCAGCGAGAAGATCCACCGGTCGAGCACGACGGCGATCGCGGCCGTGCCCAGTGCCAGGTACACCCCCGACAGCCGGAGGGCGGGTACCGCGACGACGGCTCCTGCGACGCCCGCGACCACCACCGCCGCGATCAGCGCCCACCACTGTCCGTCGCCGCCGAGGTGTGCGCACGCGATCGCACCGATGCCGGCCATGCTGAGCTGGCACAGCGAGATCTGGCCGGCGTACCCGACGAGCGGGACGAACGACAGCGCGATGACACCGAAGGCGAAGATCTGTCCGTAGGTGACGAGATCGCCCGCGCCGAGCACGGTGGCGAGGAGGAGCCCGAACGCCACGATGACGCCCGCGAACGCGAACGTTCCGCGCACCGACGGCAAGGGAACCGGGCTGAGGTGACGGTCTCGCCCGCGCAACCTTCCGTGCGGGAAGAGCAGCAGCGCGAGCAGCAACACGATCGCGGGTGCGGCCAGCCGCAACCCCGGGAGGTACTCGTTCTGCGGCAGATAACCGGCAAGGTAGGCCTCCATGCAGCCGATCACGATCGCGCCGACGAAGGTCATCGGCAAGCTCTTCAGCCGCCCGAATATCGCTGCGGCATAAGCACTGACGATCAACAGCGACAATTGGGTGGCATCGAGCGCCACCATCGGCGCGATGAGGATCCCGCCGAGGGCCGCCAAGGTGGTGCCCAGGATCCAGGCGACGCGGTTGGCGCGCACCGGGTCGGCGCCGGTGAGCCCGACGAGGGCCCGGTCGTCCACCGTCGCCCGCATTTCCGCGCCCGTGCGGGTGTTGAACATCAGCAACCGGAGCCCGAGCGCCACTGCGACCGCGACGACCATCGTCAGGGCCTGATGCCACGAGACCGTGGCCGCGCCGATGTGGAAGGAGTCCTTCTCGGCGAAGAACGCCGGAAGCGAACGGGACTTGTTGGGATCCCAGATCCACCGGGCGACGGCGATCAGGCCGCTGAGCATCGCGATTGTCATGACGAGCCTCTCGGCTTCCCCGAGACGCTGTACGGGCCGCATCAGGTGCTCGACCAGTAGCCCGAACGCCGGTGCCAGCACGAACAGCACCGTGATCACCGACAGCCATACCGGCCAGCCCCAGCCGATGCTGAGTTGCCAGTACGCGAACGCGGCCATCATTCCGGTGGCGCCGTGCGCGAAGTTGAACACCCCGGTGGTCGTGTAGGTCACCACCAGCCCGCTGCTGATGATCGCGTAGATCGCAGCGGTGCTGAGGCCGACGATCCCGAAGGTGACGAACTGTTCCATTACTGGATGTCGCCCATGCTCTTGCCGACGTCGGCGAGTGTCATCGGCACGCCGTAGTCACCGGGGTACTCGAAGGGTGGGGTGTTGCATCGGTAGAGCCCGTTGTCGGCTCCGAAGTCGGCCGCGACCCAACCGTCGGGTGTGGCTGCCTCGACGTTGAAACACGGCTGCGGGGGAACAGGATTCGCGAGGTCACCGGCGGCGTGGAGGCCACCGCCGGTCCATGCGCCTTCCTGCAGCGCAGCCTCGTAGACGCAAGAGCGGGTGAGGTCGTCGCCGCAACTCGTCGCGGCTTTCGCGAACAGCGCCCACGCGGACATCGCCCGTAGCGCCGGGAAGGTGATCTCGGCATCCGGCGCGTATTCGGCGTACATGTCGAGGACCTGCTGGACGGCGGGCTCGTCGTCGGCGCTGCTCAAGGGAGCGCTGCCGCCCAGATCGACGTAGTTGTTCTGGAATTCGGCCGACTTCCCGAGAAGTTCGATGAACGAATCGTTGTATGCGTTGTTGTTGGCGTCGATCCAGTCGAGCTTGTAGTTCATCCCCGTGAGCACTTCTTCGAGCTTGGCGAGTTGCTTGAAGTCGCCGTAGAAGACCAGTCCGCGAACGTTTTTGCTCTTGATGGACTGTGCATAGGGGGTCCAGTCGGCGACGCCCATCGCGGGGTAGAGGTCGTTGTAGGTGAGGGTGCCACCTGCTGCGGTGATGCTGTCGACGGCTTGTTGCCCGAGGTCGCGGGTGACAGGCGAATCACCGTTGATGATTCCCACCGAACCCGCGGACTCCGGGTACTTCTCGGTGATGAGCCATTCGCGGAAGCCGTAGTAGGGGTCGTAGCCCGGAACCCGGCTGGGGGAGGCGCTGATCTCGAGATCGGCGCCCACTGCCTGCGTCTGCGAGACCTGGGCGGGGTAGCTGGGCAGCAGGCACGACAACCGTTCCTTGACGCCGAGACCGTCGAGCGCAGCGCCGCCGCCGACGAGGGCGAAGTCCTCGCGGCAGGCTTCGATCATCCGTTGCCGGACTTCCATCAGTTTCGCGTCGCGCGTTTCGGCTACGAGCGTGCGGCCGTTGATGCCGCCGGCGGCGTTGCACCATGAGGTGAACACATGTGCGGCATCGACGAATTCGGGGTTCTTGGTGAAGCCGACATCGGACAGGACGCCGACTCGGATCTCGTCGGCGGTCACGCCCTGCGCGGTCGCAGTCGTGGCGTCGCCCGGCCCGCAGAGACCGCTCAGGTCGCCGAAGTCGCCCGAAGCGGATTGCGCGGTACCGCCGCGCGATTCGTCGTCTTCGGACCCACCACTTTCGCTGCGCCCGCTGCATCCTGCGGCGAGCACGGCGATCGCCGCCAGTGCGACGAGCGTCCGTTGTGCTTTCACGTCTGCCTCCTTCACCGGGCCGTTCGGCCAGCGCTGTGAACGGGTGACCCGGCGTCCGAAGCCCCCACTTCGCCGGTGTCGGGCATGATGCTTGCACAGGAGGGGAACCGACTTCTCGCTTTTGGAGAATCAGACAAAAGATTTTTCCGTGCTCGACGAGACACGCGTCGTGCGACGTGGTAAGGGTCGTTCTGTCCCGGAAGCAACGATCGTCACGGAACAGGTATTACGGAACTGTTCGGCCCGGTCACGCCCAGGATGGGTGAATACGGCGCACGGCCGTGTCGCTCCCGGCACGACCGGCGGTCTCGACGGCCGGCACGCGGCGCGGCGTGCTGTTATCCCGCGCGGTGCCGGTCGCGGCCGTTGCCGTCAGGCCAGTTGGGCCTGATGAAGATGCCCTCCGCTTCGACGCAGATCCCGTGCGGCCCCGCGATGTGTCCGGTGACGAATCCCTTACGCCCCTCGATCCGGTCGAGTTTTGCTTCCCCGTGCAGATCGCCGAGAGGGGTGGGCCTGCGATAGCGCAGCGTGAGCGTGCCCGTCATTCCGGGTGAGCCGCCCACCCGGGCCGCGTCACCGAGCAGCTGGTCCAGGATCAGCGCCGAGACTCCGCCGTGTGTATGTCCCGCGGGCCCTTCGAAGCCGACATGCAGATGGAAGTCGGCCCACACGCGACCGTCGGGATCCTGGTTGATGCGGGGCAGTGGCGCGATCGCGTTCCGCAGTCCCATGGCGGCGTTGCCCCACACCCGGAAGTTGCCGGCGTCGTTGAACCGGGTACCGAAGGGGTGGTCCTCCTTCCGGTGCCCGAGCAACTCCCTTGCGGCTGCCAGGTGCTCCCGGGCCCGCCGTACGTCGTCGTCATCGGCTCGGCTCTGCACGGCAAGCGGGATCAGTGCGCGGACATCGTCGGCGAGCGGACCGTACAACGCGGCCTGACGAGCGATTTCCTCTTCGGAAAGCCCGTCGTTGACGAAAAGGCGGGCGGCAGCGTCGAGAGCATCGGTCATCGCGGGGTCTCCGGGTTCGTGTGAGGGGCCACCGCTAGTCGACCGTGTCCGTGCCCGCTGGTCAAACGCCGGTGCCGACGTGCGGGACGCAGGTTGCCGGTCGGGCGTGCCGGGAGAAGCGGGGACCCCGTCGGCGAATTCGAGGGGAGGGGCCGACGGGGCCGGCCGCAGCGCCGAAGGGGAGGAGGCGCGTGCAGCGTGTTGCGAGGAGCAACTCCGAAACACGCTATACGTCCTTCCGTCACGCTGCCGCGAAATGCAAGGTGACCCCGGGGGTGAATCGGGGACTCGGCGGCGGAGAGACTGCGGGTGCGGCCCTTGCCGGTCGGTCGAGGGCCGAAGCCGAGGCGGAGCGTCGTCCTCCGAGACAGACTCACCGTCGAGGGTGCAGGATGTACCGATACCCATCCGCCGATCTCTTGGGAGTAGGCATGTCGGCGACACCGCCCACCGAGTTCCGCGATCGCAACGGACTGGGAAACACTGCGCTGATCGCCGGCATCGTTGCCGCGCTGACCGCGTTCGTTCCTATCGTCGGCGACTTCGTGTCCATCCCCGCCGGCCTGCTCGCCGTGGTCTGCGGTTGGATCGGACTTCTGAGGATCGAGAAGGGCCTCGCGACGAACTACGTCGAGACCGTCGTGGGCACGGTGCTCGGAACAGGTGCGCTGTTCGTGGTGTTCATCGTCTTCGCGGCCACTCACAGTTCGGGCTGAGCCGAGTCGGCCGCCCTCGCCGGCGGACGCTGCAGGGTCACCGTGGTCAGGGCGAGCAGCTGGTCGTCTGCGCCGGCATCGACGAGACGGACGCTGATCACCGAATGGTCGGCCCCGTCGCGGACCACCGTGCCGTACGACCGTGCCGGACCGACGCGCACCTGGGACAGGAAGTGCATCTGAATGTCGGTCGCCACCAGATCGGGCCGCATCGCGTGTGCGGCCGACTCTGCGAGAAGCGCTTGCGCACCGCCCTGAATGGTGCCGATCATGTTGGCTACGAAGGGCGTTCGGTCGAGCTCGAGAACCCCTTCGTCCGGGTCGACGATGCGCATGCCGAGTCGGGAGTAGATCGTCCCGTCGACCGGCACGACCGGGTACTCACGGTCCACACCGACCCATTCGCCCGGCGTGTATTCGTCCGCCCTCGGCGCGGCGGCGCGCGGCAAGCGCGCGAACGTGACCAGCGCGCGGGCCGCGAGCACCGGACCGCCCTCACCGCCGGTATCGAGCGCGGCGATGAGCTCGTCGAGATCGGTTGTGCCGCGTGCGTCGTACACGTCTGCCGACACGTGGATCATCTTCTTGCCGATGCGCACGAGCTGTGCGTCGATGACGACGGGACCTTCCGTCAGCGGGCCGGTGGCGTGGAGGGTGAGGTCCTGGGTGGCGACCCAGTCCTGTCCGCAGGCGGCGAGCGCCGGACTCGAGGTGACGATGTCGACCAGCGTCGTCAGCACTCCGAGCGATGCCGAGCCCGCATCGGAGCGCAGTTTGTCGGTCAGGACCGAACGCATCACCGCGCGTTCTTTCGTGACGAGCCGTGAGAGCAGGCCGAAGTCGGACGAGAAGGTGTGCTGACTCATCACCAGCAGTGACGAACCGTCGCTAGAAATTCCATTCTCATTCATGAGAATCATATTGCCACCATCTCCCGGTCGAACGCTATTGCGCCGTCCGTGGACGGGCGTACTCTGCAATTCTGCATCCCCGCGCGAGTGACATGACGGGAGCCGGAGTGGCCGGAAGCCTGCGTGCTCGGCCGAGCCGATCGGGACGAACACCCGAGCGACCGGCATTCACATTGGTCGGTACCGTGCGTGTACCCCACGTCTTCGTGAGCCCGACGTGGGAGATCGCGCGCCGGATCGCCTACGCGATCGTGGTGCTCACGGTGGCGGTCGTGGTGGTGTACATCGGGCGGAGCGGTTTCCGGGATATTCAGGGCAATCCTCTCTCGTTGATGGACTGCATCTACTACGCCAGTGTGTCGCTGTCGACCACCGGCTACGGCGACATCTCGCCTGTCACCCCTGGTGCGCGCGCACTCAACGCACTGGTGATCACACCACTGCGCATCCTCTTCCTCATCATCCTGGTCGGCACCACCCTGGCGGCCCTGACGGAGAACTCCCGTCAGGTCCTTCGCATCCAGCGGTGGCGACGCCGCGTGCGCAACCACTACGTCGTGGTCGGTTACGGCACCAAGGGGCGCACGGCCGTCGACGCGATGATCAGCGACGGGATCGGGTTGTCGGAAATCGTGGTGGTGGACGTTGCCCGCTCTGTGATCGATGCCGCGGGCCGACAGGGCCTGGTGACGGTCCAGGGCACGGCGAGTCGCTCGGATGTACTGCGCCTGGCCGGAGTCCAGCGAGCGTCGGCTGTTGTCATCGCGACCGACCGCGACGACACCGCCGTCCTGATCACCCTCACCGCCCGGCAACTGTCCGGCGCCGCGCGCATCGTCGTGGCAGCCCGCGAGGTGGAGAACACCCACCTCCTGCGGCAGTCGGGCGCCGACACCGTGGTCGTCTCGGCCGAAACCGCCGGGCGGCTGCTCGGCGTCGCCAGAACCACCCCCAACGTGGTGGAGATGATCGACGACCTGCTCACACCCGAAGAGGGATTCGCCATGGCCGAACGGAACATCACGCCCGAGGAAACAGGGGTGTCGCCTCGTAGCCTGACCGACCTCGTCGTCGGCATCGAACGCGACGGGCGGCTGCTGCGGGTCGGCACGGCCGACGTCGACGTCCTTCGCGGCGGCGACCGCCTGTTGTATCTGCGTCATGTCTCCGGCTGACCACGCGCGGAGCGTCGCGAACCTCCACGCCGCACCCTCCGGCACCGCCAAGCGGGTACTCCTGGGACGGCCGCTGCGCAGCGACGCCCTCGGTCACACGTTGTTGCCCAAGCGTATTGCGTTGCCGGTCTTCGCCTCCGACGCATTGTCCTCGGTCGCGTACGCGCCGGAGGAGATCTTCCTCGTCCTGTCCGTCGCCGGGTTGTCGGCCTACGCGTTCTCGTCGTGGATCGGCATCGCGGTCGCGGTTGTGATGGCCGTGGTGGTCACCAGTTACCGGCAGAACGTGCACGCCTATCCCTCCGGGGGCGGCGACTACGAGGTTGCCACGAAGAACCTCGGGGTCGCGGCAGGCCTGACAGTGGGAAGCGCGCTGATCGTCGACTACGTGCTCACCGTTGCGGTCTCGATTTCCTCCGCCGCACAGAACATCGGTTCGGCCGTGCCCTTCATCGACCACCACAAGGTGCTGTTCGCGACGGCCGCCATCGTGATCCTCACCGCCGTCAACCTGCGAGGACTGCGGGAAGCCGGCGTGGCGTTCGCGATACCTGCCTACGCGTTCATCGTGTGTCTGGGCGCGATGGTGCTGTGGGGCCTGATCCGGATCTTCGTCCTCCACACCGACCTGCGCGCGCCCTCGTCGAACTTCGAATTGCATGCGGAGCAGTCGCACCTCGCAGGCCTTGCGTTCGTGTTCCTGATCGCGCGGGCATTCTCGTCCGGGTGCGCGGCACTGACGGGTGTGGAGGCGATCAGCAACGGGGTCCCCGCGTTCCGGAAACCGAAGTCCCGCAACGCTGCGACGACATTGCTGATGCTGGGTGCGATCGCGATCACGTTGTTCATGGGCATGATCGTGCTCGCGGAGCGGCTGGGTGTGGTGATCGCGGAGGACCCCGCGACCCAGCTCACCGGAACACCGGAAGGCTACCGGCAGAAGACGATGGTCGCCCAGATCGCCGAGACGGTGTTCTCGGGGTTCCCGATCGGTTTCTACCTCGTCACCGGGGTGACGGCACTGATTCTCGTGCTCGCCGCCAACACCGCGTTCAACGGGTTCCCCGTGCTGGCGTCGGTGCTCGCACAGGACCGCCACCTGCCGAGTCAGCTGCGCACCCGCGGGGACCGGCTCGCGTTCAGTAACGGCATCGTCCTGCTCGCCGCCGCGGCCATAGCTTTGGTGTGGGCGTTCGACGCCGAGGTCACCAAGCTCGTCCAGCTCTACATCGTCGGAGTATTCGTCTCGTTCACGCTCAGTCAGATGGGCATGATCAAGCACTGGACCCGGCATCTGGCCACCGAAACCGATCCACAGGAACGACGCCACATGCACCGTTCCCGGATCGTGAACTCGGTGGGTCTTGCGATGACCGCGACCGTGCTCGTGATCGTGCTGGTCACCAAGTTCGTGGCCGGCGCATGGATCGCCATCGTCGCGATGGTGGCGGTGTTCCTCGTGATGCGTGCGATCCACCGTCACTACGCGCGGGTCGCGGTGGAACTCGAGCGCGGTCAGTGGGACGGCGTGCTTCCCAGCCGGACCCATTCGCTCGTGCTGGTGTCGAAACTTCATCGGCCCACCCTCCGCGCGCTCGCCTACGCCCGCGCGACGAACCCTGACACGCTCGAAGCGGTCACCGTCAACGTCGACGACGAGGAAACCCGCCGGCTCGTCCACGCCTGGGAGGAGAGCGACATCGATGTGCCGCTGAAGGTCATCGACTCGCCGTACCGGGAGATCACCCGGCCCGTACTCGACTACGTCAAGCGGCGGCGAGGCGATTCACCGCGGGAAGTGGTCACCGTCTTCGTTCCCGAATACGTCATGGGGTACTGGTGGGAACAGTTGCTGCACAACCAGAGTGCGTTGCGGCTCAAGAGCCGGTTGCTGTTCCAGCCCGGTGTCATGGTCACCAGCGTGCCGTGGCAGTTGCGGTCGTCGTCCCGCCTGTCCGACGACCGCAACTGACGCACGCGTCTACACCCGAGCGGGCTGCAGTACCTCTCTCAGCACGGCGGCGAACCCTTCGGGCTCACCGGGCATTCCGTACTCGTCGCCGAGGAACCCACCGTGGTTTCCGGGGAACCACGTCACATCCGTTCCGAGTCGTGCCGCGAGGGCTGCCCCACCCCGCGCTGCCATCTCCTCGGCGGACTCGCGCCCGGCTGCGGGGACGATCCGGGTGGATGCGGCGGAAAGAACATCGAAATCCGGTTCGTAGCCCGTGCACGAGAGGATGTTCTGGCCTACCAGCGGGTCGTCACGCGTGCCGTCGTCCTCGGTGGGGAGACCGAAGGCGGCCGGATCAGGTGCGGGTGCCTCGAAGTAGGCGTCCGACAGTTCACCTTTCCACCCGACCAGCGTGATGAACTTCGCCATCGCCGGGCCCATCCCGCTGCGCAGGTAGGTGTCGTGGATGTCGGCGCACGCCGCCGCCATCCGGTCGCGGTCGGGGAGAATGCCCACAATCGGGGGTTCGTGTGCCACGAGGGTGCGCACGAGTTCGGGGTTGCCGGAGACCAGTTCCAGTGCGTTCACCGCGCCGCCGCTGGTCGCGAACAGGTCGACCGGTCCGGTTCCCAGCGCGTCGATCAGCGCAACCAGATCGTCGGCGTGCAGCCGCGGGGTCGATTCGATGGTGGTGTCGGTGCGCACGCCACGCCCGGTGCCGCGCGGGTCGTAGGTCACCACAGTCCGGTCGGTGAAGTACGAGGCCAAGGTGCCGAACGCACCGGCATCCATCGGCGATGCGGCGAGGATCAGGGTGGGAAACCGCTGCTCGCCGGACGAGGGTCGCACGTCGTAGACGAGCGACGCTCCGGGGACATCGAGCGTGCGGGTGTCGGGCTGGGTCATGGAGGCTCCTTCGATCCGGATGTACCCGTATCGACTCGGGGACGCCCGGAAACTCATCGACGCGTCCGGTTCCTCTGTGCCGTGCGCTCGCCTGCCGGGGAAGTCGCTGCTGCGGCGAGGATATGCGCGAGATCGCCGGGACGGCTCCACATGGGCCAATGCCCCGTCGGGAGGTCGACGGCATCGACATCGCCGAGTGTCGACACCTCGGCGAACATGGGATGACCCGCGTCGGCCAGCTCCATTACCTGCGCGCTCGGGATCGAGCAGCACACCAGTGTGGTCGGGACGGCCCGACGCGCATCGTTGGTGAGCGTCACCAGCCCCCGTATAACAGGACCGGGTTCCGGAACGGCCCTGGCTCGAAAGCGTTCGAGAGCCTCGGCGGTCAGGCCCTCGAGGCCGGCCTGCTCCCCGAGCGCGTCGAAGGGAGGTAGGGGAAATTCGTCCAGATCCTCGGGCGCATCCGGGGCGAAGACACTGCCGGACGCGACGGGCCCACTGTCGACCCACACCACTCGGCGGACGAGCTCAGGATGCCGATCGAGCACCAGGCTCACCGGCGCGTTGGCTCCGCTGTGCGCCACGATCACTACCGGCTGGGCCTCGGAAGCCCCAGCCCGAATCATGGTCTGTTCGATCGCGGCCGTCTGGTCGTCGAGCGTCCTGGACGCCCTCTCGGCGTCCCGCTCATCGAGGCCGGGAAGCGTCATCGGGATGGATCGCAGGCCGTCGGCGCTCAGATGTTCCAGCACCTCGTCCCATGCCCAGGCCCCCAGCCAATGGCCGGCGATCAGGATGATGGTCGGGCTACTCGCGTTGTTCGTCACACCACGATGCTCTCGCGCCGGCAGGACAACGGTGTGTCACCATTTTTGACATGATTTTCTGCCGGGGTAGGACGTGAAGAGGGCGGAGCGACTCCACGCTCTGTCCGAGATGCTGCGACGCAGCGGACCGCGTGGATGCACTGCCGACCGACTGGCACAGGAGTTCGGCGTATCCGTGCGGACGGTCAAGAGAGACCTCACCGCACTCGAGAACAGCGGCGCGCCGATCTGGTCGCGCCCGGGCCCCGGCGGCGGCTACGGGCTGGTCGCCCGAGGCACCCTGCCCCCGGTCAGCCTCACCCCCGTGCAGGCAGTCGCGCTCCTCGCGGCAGTCTCTGCCGCACCCGATGCCCCCTACGCCGATCTCGCCGCGGCGGGCGTTCGGAAGATCATGGACGTACTCGATCCGCAGACCCGGACGAAGGCCGATGCGCTGGCCGGTCGCGTCTGGGTCAACTCGCCTCCACCGCCACTTCGCGCGGTCAAGTCGGCGCTCGAGGAAGCGATGGCCGAGCAACGGGTGGTGCGTATCCGCTACACCGCGCGTGACGGCGACACGACCACCCGGGATGTCGAGCCGGTCATGTTCGCCTCCACGAACGGCCAGTGGTACCTGATCGGGTGGTGCAGGCTGCGCAGCGCCATGCGGTGGTTCCTGGTGTCCCGTATCGAGCACGCCGCTGCAACCAGGATCGCCTGCAGCGGCCATCACCTCGACGAGATCGGCGTTCCCCCAGCGACAGCCAGGCCCGTGAGCGGACGAGGCGAGACGACCGAGGGTTCCGGAGCGAACAGCTAGGGAGCGTTCTGGGCGCGCCCGCGTCCGATGACATCGTCGCGGCGCTCGGCGACACGTTCCGGCGTGAAGTTCTCCATCCACTGCCGCGACGTCTCGTTCTCCACCCGCAGTGCCGGAGCGACGACATGCTCCTCCGCTCGGCGGTACGACGCGAGCAGTGTCCGCACGCCCACCCGGTCGTTGCCCGCGATGGTCGCGGCCAGATCCAGAGCGGCGCCGAGAAGCCGGTCGTGCTCCACCACCTCGGTCACCAATCCGACTCGCAGAGCTGTCTCGGCGTCGACGAAGTCTCCCGAGAGGCTCATGCGACGTGCGAACGCGCCGCCCACGGCGGCGGGAAGCCGGGAGGTCAGTCCCCAGCCGGGAAGCACCCCGACGCGCGCATGAGTGTCGGCGAACCGTGCGCGTTCGGAGGCAATGAGGAAATCGCACGCCAGTGCCATCTCGAGCCCGCCGGTGATGGCGGCACCGTTGATCGCGCCGATCACGGGTTTCGACAGTGGTCGCCACGGATGGCCGACGGGGATGCCGTCGTCCGACAGGCGGCCCAGGTTGCCGCCGGAGCCGCCGAGTTCGCGCAGATCCAGTCCCGCACAGAACGCGGGGTCGGTGCCGGTCAGGACGACGACGTCGGTCGCCTCGTCGGCGTCCGCCGCCGCGAGTTCGGTGCGCAGTACCTCGATCAGGGCGGAGCTCAGTGCGTTGCGCTGTTGCGGGCGGTGGAACGTGAGCACACGGGTGGACCCGTGTTGTGCGGTGAGCAGGATCGGCTCGGTCATGTTCGTTCCTTCGCGGAGACGAGTTCGGCTGGCCTGCGGAGCGTAACGATCGCCGGGTCGTCCCGTCACCGATGACGTCCTGCCCGGCGTGGCGTTCCACTGGGCTGAATCGATGTGGCCGCCGCCACAGCAGCCTTTCTACTCTCGCGGTATCCGAGGAAGGGAAACGCCTTGATGCAGTCGCTCGACTGTCGCGCCTGTGCGGCCCGCGTACACGTCGCGAAATACAGCCCCGCTCATACGAGCATCCAGTGGACCGACTCCGCCCGCGCGGCCTGCCACGAAATCGCGGCAGCTCGTGATCTCGATCCCGCCGCATACGTCATGCGGTGTGCAGCATTGGATTGCACGGTCGACGAGGCGGTGTCGGAGGGAAAGCTCCGCGCGACCACGAGGGTCGAACCGTCCGTCCGGCCCCTCGCTTCCGAGGACACCGTCACCGCAGCCCGGTGACCACCGTGTCTGTCAGATTCCGCTCGCTCCGCCCGTACACCTCTTGGAGACCAGAATGACCGTCCAGCAGGATCGTATCGAGATCCGCAATATCGACACCGGCACCAACCCCACCCGATTCGCGCGAGGATGGCACTGTATCGGCCTCGCCAAGTCGTTCCGCGACGGAAAGCCGCACCAGGTCAAGGTGTTCGGCACCGACCTGGTGGTCTTCGCCGACACCTCCGGAACACTTCACGTGCTGGACTCGTACTGCCGGCACATGGGCGGCAATCTCGCACGCGGCGAGATCAAGGGCGACACCATCGCCTGCCCGTTCCACGACTGGCGCTGGAACGGTGAAGGCCGCTGCGAGGCAGTGCCTTACGCGCGCCGCACCCCGAAGGTGGCGCGCACCAAGAAGTGGACGACGATGGAGCGCAACGGCGTGCTCTTCGTGTGGAACTGCCCGCAGGGCACCGAGCCGACGCCGGAACTCGCGATCCCCGAGATCGAAGGCTACGAGGACGGGCAGTGGTCCGACTGGACCTGGACGACGATCCACGTCGAGGGCTCGCACTGCCGTGAGATCGTCGACAACGTGGTCGACATGGCGCACTTCTTCTACGTGCACTTTCAGATGCCCGAGTACTTCAAGAACGTCTTCGACGGCCACATCGCCGGCCAGCACATGCGTTCGTACGGGCGCGACGACATCAAGACCGGCGTCCAGATGGATCTTCCCGAGGCACAGACGATCTCGGACGCCTTCTACTACGGTCCGTCCTTCATGCTGGACACGATCTACACCGTGTCCGAAGGTAAGACCATCGAGTCCAAGCTCATCAACTGCCACTACCCGGTGACGTCGAACTCCTTCGTCCTGCAGTTCGGCACGATCGTCAAGAAGATCGACGGTATGACGGACGAGCAGATGTCGGAGATGGCGACGCTGTTCACCGACGGTCTCGAAGAGCAGTTCCAGCAGGACATCGAGATCTGGAAGCACAAGACGCGTATCGAGAACCCGCTCCTGACCGAAGAAGACGGCCCGGTGTATCAGTTGCGGCGCTGGTACAGCCAGTTCTACGTCGATGTCGAGGAGGTCACTCCCGAGATGACCCAGCGCTTCGAGTTCGAGGTCGACACGAGTCGTGCCCTCGAGTCGTGGCACAAGGAAGTCGAGGAGAACCTCTCCGCCACAGGGGAGTAACAGCCGGAGCCGTCCCACCCGCCGGGTGGGACGGCTCAGTTGTGTCGACGTCGCAGGCCGTCGACGAATACCGAGATCACGGTGCGCGCCAGATCGGCTGTCGTCGCGTCGGGACCGGACCGGAACCAGCGCGACGCGTGCCAGACGGCGTCGTAGAGCAGTTCCCGGAACACTTCCGGGTCGATATCCGAACGGAACGTGCCGTCGGCGACGCCGTCGGCGATCGCCTCGCGCCACGCGACTTGCATGGCGTCGGCCGTCTCGACCATGTCGGCTTCGACGACGCGTTCGCGCATGTACTCGCCTTCGCGTCGCCAGATGGACGTCGCCCCGTGGTACTGCTCGCTGGTCGCCAGTGCGATCTCGGCGAGTGCTTCGAGTCGTTCGACGGGGGGCAGTTTGCGCTCCGTCACCTCGGCGCAGCGCGCCGTGAGGTCTTCCAAATACTCACGGATGAGTTCGGTGACGATCGCTTCCTTCGACGGGAAGTAGTGGTAGAGCGCCCCGGAGTACACACCGACAGCGTCGCCGATCTCGCGAATCGTGGTCGCCGTGACACCTTTCCGGGAGAAGATCTCGGCCGACCGGTCGAGGATCTGCCTTTTGCGTTCGTGTGGATCCACTTCGAGCCTCCTGCCGTCGGGCACCGGCGTACCTCGGCAGGCCATTGTGCCAGACCTCATTGATCAAACGATCAATGAGGTCCCATCCCTCACGCTCACCAGGAGTATGTATGACAACCTCGCAGACGGTCGCACCGGTCCCGAACACGGTTCTGGCCGGCGAAACAGCTCTCGTCACGGGTGCCGGGCAGGGCATCGGCCGCGGCATCGCCCTTGCACTCGCTGCCGCCGGTGCGCAGGTCGCCGTGGTCGGGCGCACGGCACGAACACTCGAATCGGTCGCCGACGACATCACCCGCCGGGGCGGTGTGGCGCAGCCCTACGTGTGCGACGTGACCGACGCCGAGGCGGTCGCGCGGCTCGTTCCGGCTGTCGCCGAACGTTTCGGCGGAATCACCGTGCTGGTCAACAATGCCCAGACCCCGGCGCCCGGGCCACTGCTCGACCTGGACGAGGCGACATACCGGGAGTGCATGGAGTCGGGTCCTACGGCGACGTGGCGGATGATGCGCACGTGCCACCCCTACCTGCGCGGGCACGGGGCCGTCGTCAACCTCGGGTCGGCGGCCGGAATCCGGTGGAACCCTTCGGGCACCGGCGGATACGCCGCGGCGAAAGAAGCCGTCCGGGTACTGACCCGCACCGCGGCGTGCGAATGGGCCGGCGACGGTATCCGCGTCAACGCGATTCTGCCGCTCGCGAATTCGCAGCCGATGGAAGAGTGGGCCCGCGCTGATCCCGACGCCGCCGCGGGGTACCTCGACACCGTGCCCCTCGGCCGGCTCGGCGACCCGGAAACCGACATCGGCCCGGCGGTGGTGTTTCTGTGCAGCGACGCCGCGCGATACATCACCGGTCACTCGCTGCCTGTCGACGGAGGGCAAGCGCTGGTGCGGTAACGGCGCGGTGTGCCTCGCATTCACCCCACGCGGCGTTGTGGGGTGGTGGTCCGGGAGAGGCTGCGCCAGATCGTGCGGGCAGCCACTCGAACCGGCGTCGTGAGGTGGACGGCGTCCACCTTGTCGGCGGCGCCGGTGACGGACACGGCACCTATGTAGGTGCGCCCGTCGCCGATCGGTGCTGCGACGCACGCGATTCCGGGAATCGATTCGCCGCGCTCATGGGCCACGTGCCGCTCCCGGATCCACGCGATCTCGTTGCGCAGCCGTGCTGCGTCGATACCCACCGGCGGAGCGAGTTGCTCCGCGGTGGACGTCCCGGTGGGGTCGAACCGGGTGTGCGCGATGAGTGCCTTACCCAAGGCAGTCCGGAAAGCCGGTTGACGTCCCCCGATGCGCGACGGGACGGGTACCGATTCCCGGCCTACCTTGTCCAGGTAGCGCACTTCGCTGCCGTCGAGGACTGCGAGGTGGACCACCAGTCCCGTCACGGCGTGCAGTTCGTGGAGAACCGGGTGTGCGGCGCGGTGCAGTCCGTCGTGGTGCTGCGCGAGTGCGCCCCATTCGAAGATGGTGCGGCCGAGAGCATACGAGTGGCCCTCTCGCCGAACCCAGCCGAACTCCATCAACTGGGTGAGGAGCCGATGTGCCGACGACCTCGGTAGCCCTGTCCGAGAAGATAATTCGGACAGGGTGAGTTTGTTGTTGGTCTGGAACGCATCGAGCAGTCCGGCGACGCGGTCGACGACAGCCGCGGGGAAGCCGTCACAGTTCCTCACGAAACCTCCATATGGATGGGGCACGCCGGCCCACGAGTATTGATCGCTCGATCAATCAACCGAAGAAGACAGTAGCAGGGCAGCATGTTCTCGGGAAGAGGTTTCTTCAGGTCAGGAGTGCCGACACCGCGTCGGCGGCGCTGCGAACCAGCCGGCTCGCCCCCTCGGGAATGCGCCCCTGAGGGCCGGCCAGCGACAGTGCGGCGATCTCCCCGCAGCCTGCATCGAAGGCCGCGGCCACGCAGCGGACCGGATTTCCGCCGCGAACGACGCCCTCGGAGTAGAGGAAGCATTCGGAGTGGGCGTGGTCCGACGGTGCGCCGTCCCGGTGGCGCAGCAAGGCGATGCCCGCCGCCGTCTCGTGCGTCGGTCGGCGTTGGCCGACGTGGGAGGGTATTTCGGTTGCCCAGCGCCCGCCGATCTTCTCGAGATAGAGCAGGCTTTCACCGTCGAGGACGGCCAAGTGGACCGCCAGGCCGGTCTGGGTCTGAAGGTCGTACATCGTGGGTAGGGCGGCCTTGTAGATCCGGTCGCGTTCGCGGGCCTGGGCACCGAGTTCGATCATCTTGGGGCCGAGGCGGTACGTGGTGCCGGTGCGGCTGATCCAGCCGACCTTCACCAGTTGCACCAGCATCCGGTGGGTCGTCGAGCGCGGAAACCCTGTGCGCTGAGCCAACTCGGTGAGGGTCAGGCCCTCGGCGGTGCGGAACGGTTCGAGCAGAAGGGTGACACGCCCCAGGACGGACTGGGGACTGTCGGATACGTCGGGCACAACGCCCTCCTCGGAACGGGATGCGGAGCGTGTTGATCGGTTGATCAATGGATGGGTACGACTGTAACGCGGAGGCGATCGGATGCACAGAAGCGCCGCGACGGATGTCGCGGCGCTTCTGAGCGAGTGTGCTTGCGGGGTACGTTGACCCGCGCTATCCGGCGGGCGGTGCGAACGCCTTCAGCGGCTCCGAGCCGGTCTGGTCGTGGCCCCAGTACGCGTCGGCGGTGATCTCCTCGGACGTGTAGAACCGTTCGTCGACCAGCATGCCTTCGGTACCGAACTCGAGATCCCATCCGCCCGGTGCGCGGACGTAGAACGAGATCATCTTGTCGTTGGTGTGGCGGCCCAGCGTCGAGGAGATCGAGAAGTCCATGCGGTTGACCCGATCGAGGGCCTGACCCACTGCGTCGAGGGTGTCGACCTCGGTCATCAGGTGCACGAGCCCGGGCTCCTCGTTCGGCGGTGCCGGGCACAGCGCGAGGCTGTGATGGCGCTCGTTGATGCCGAGGAAGCGCACGCGGACGAGGCCGTCCTCGTCGAGACGGATCGAACCGCGCGGCAGGAACCCGAGTACCTGCGTGTAGAACTCGTACGTCTCGGCGAAGTTCGCCGAGGGCAGCACCACGTGACCGAGGCCGTGGCGTCCGGTGACCCAGCGTCCCGCGAATCGGGTGACCACGGGGCTGTGGTCGAGAACCGGGCCGAAGAACACCTCGAGGCGCGTACCGGACGGATCCTCGAACGCGATGGCACCTTCCGCGTCGATGTAGGTGGCCTCCTTGTGGGAGAGCACCTCCACCGTCCGGCCGGACTTCTCGACCGCTTCACGCACACGCTCGAGTGCGAACTCGTCACGTACTTCCCAGCCCACGGCCAGTGCCTTGTCCGAATCGCCGGGCAGCACCTGGATGCGGGAGCGACGCTCGTCGACGCGTGCGTAGAACCCGTCCTGCTCGGGACCGGAACCCTCGGCCATACCGAGGCCGTCGAGCAGCAGTTCGCGCCAGCGCGGCACGTCCTGTGTCTGAATCCTGAGGTAACCGAGACCCCGTAACTCTGTCATGTCAGTTGTTCCTCGAAAGTAGTAGGTGGATCAGATCATTGCGCGGTATGCGCCCTGCGGCTCGCCGCCGAGCTGGGTGAGGGCGGCCGAGTGGTAGATCATGCCGGGCACGTGAATGGCGTGGGTCAAGCCGACGTGCGCGTCGCGCCAGAAACGCTGCATCGGCGTCTTCAGGTGGACGGCCGCACCGCCGGCGCGGGCGAAGACCTCGTCCATCGCACGCACTGCACGCCACGCCGCCGAGATCTGGGTGCGCCGGCCGATTGCCCGCTCCTCGAAGCTGATCTCTTCACCGCGGTCGGTCTTGTCCCAGAAGCGGTCGACGGTCTCGAGCAGAGCCAGTCGCGAGGCGGAGATCTCGGATGCGGCCTCGCTGATCGCGAAGAGAACGTAGGGGTCTTCCTTGATCGGGACGCCGGTGACCTGGACCCGCTCCTTCTGGGCCGCGATGTAGCAGGCGAGCGCGCCTTCGGTCATGCCGATGAGCGACGACGTGATGCCCAGCGGGAAGATGTAGGAGAACGGGAACTTGTACAGCGTCTCGTCGCGCCCGGCGTGACGCCAGCCGTTGCCGCTGAGCACGATTTCCGCGTCGAGGGTGCGGTGCTCGGGGATGAAGGCGTCCTTGATGATGAGGTCCTTCGAGCCCGTGCCGCGCAGGCCGATGACGTTCCAGCTGTCCTGGTCGATCTCGTAATCGGAGCGGGGAAGCACGACGTGCAGGACCTTGTCGGTGCGGTTGCCGTCCTTGTCTCCGACTGCCGCTCCGATCATGATCCATCCGCAGTGATCCGTGCCGGACGAGAATGCCCAGCGCCCGTTGAGGATGTAACCGCCGTCGACCGGCACCGCGACACCCATGGGCGCATACGGCGACGCCATCCACATGTCGTTGTCGGCGCCCCAGATCTCCTCCTGGGCCTTCGGATCGAAGAATGCCAGCTCCCACGGGTGGACACCCACGATGCCGGCGACCCAGCCCGTCGCGCCGTCGAGTGCGCCGAGCGCCATGACGGTCTCGGCGGCCTCACGGGGATGGCCTTCGAATCCGCCGTACTCCTTGGGCTGGAACGTGCGGATGATGCCGGACTCGCGCAGGTGCTTCGCGGTCGTGTCGGTCAGGCGCATGAGCTTGTCGCCCTCGACGCCTTCGGCGCGGATCTCGTCCGCGTGCTGCATGATTCTGTCCAAAACGTGGCCCATGGCGTGACTCTTCCTGGGTATCGGCTGTGGGAGCCGAGCGGTGGGGTGGTGTCCCGATAAGGGGTGGGGACCGGCGCACACAGTGTGCCGATGCGCTACCCCGAACAGTGGCAGGGACCACACCCACCCGCATCGATGTTTCCGTTGAACGGGACAGCAACTGCGCCACCTGCGGGGGCGCGGTACAACGAGGACAACGCACCGGCCGTCCGTGCCCGCACCTTCCGAAGGAGCAAGATGACCGACACCGCAGCTCTGGTGGCTTCCCTGCTCGAGCGTGTCCAGGCACTCGAAGACAAGGCAGCGATCCAGGAGGTGCTGTCGGCGTACGGGCCTGCCGTCGACGCCGGTGACGCCGACGCGGTCGGCGAATTGTGGGCCGAGGATGCCGTCTACGACATCGACATCCGGGTGATGGAGGGCCGCGACGCGATCACCGAGATGGTCCGCACCCGTCCCCATCAGGACTACATCAACGAGGGCTGTGGCCACCTTCTCGATCCCGTCCACATCCGGGTCGACGGCGACACGGCCGTCGCGACCTGCCATTCACTGTTGCTGCGCCGCAACCTCGATGCCGATTCCTTCCGCGTCTGGCGCGTCACGGCCAACCGCTTCGAGCTGGCGCGCATCGACGGAGCCTGGAAGATCACGCGCCGCACGGCCCGGCTGCTCGACGGTAGCGCCGGCGCACGCGAGTTGCTCGCGCGAGCGTCCCGCTGACACCGACCGGAGGATATGTCTTGTCGCAGAACGAAACACAGAATATCGCTTCGGAATCGCCAGCGCTCACCCTCGGTGCCGCAGAGCAACTTCTCGCCATCCGGGAGATCGAGCGGGTCTTCGCCGCCCGGCTCCGGGTGATGGACAACAAGCAGTGGGAGTACTACCCCACCTTGCACACCGAGGACGTCGTCAGCGAAACGTGGCAGGGCCTGCCCGGCGACAAACGCCCCAGCACCGACGGTGAATCGGGCCGTGTGGTAGGGCGTACGGCGCTGACGCGTGCCATCAGCAACCTGCTCGACGGCCCGGTGAAGGTGACCTCGGCGCATCACGGGCACTGCCCCGAGATCGTGCTGGAATCCGACACCACCGCCCGCGGTATCTGGGCGATGGAGGACCGGTTGTGGTGGGACAACGCCGGCACCGAGGAATCGCTACACGGGTGGGGTCACTACCACGAGCGTTACACCAGAGTCGATGGTGTATGGCTGATTTCGTACCGCAAGCTCACCCGTCTCCGGCAGGTGCACACGCCGGGATTCTTCTCGTTCCTGAAACCGCTCTGAGCCTTTCGGCACTCCCGCGGCGCACCGGCGTCACGCGCGAGCAGCGGACCCCTTCTCTGCCGCCCGGGCATGGCCGACGATCTCGCCGGTGAGCTGTGGCCACAACTGTGGGGGCAGGTTGTGGCCCATGCCCGGAACCACCACCAGGCGGGCTCCCGGAACGGCGTCGGCAGTTGCGATTCCGCCGTCCACCTCGACGAGCGGATCGTCTTCGCCGTGGATGACCAAGGTCGGGATCGTCAGGTTGCGTAGTCCCGGAGTGCGGTCGGGGGAGACCAGGATCGCAGCGAACTGGCGCGCGACACCGGCGGCGTCGTGGCTCCGGAGGAACGATCGCCGCCCAAGGTCGGCGACACGTGATTCGTCGAGCGGGTATCCGGGCGAACCGATCACCCGGTACACCTGAAGGGAACGTTCGGCGGCGCTGTCCGGGTCGGTCGGCTGCGGAAGGAACAGCGCCGCTGACGCCTCCGGTCGCGTCCGACCCACCTCCCGCGACGGCGTGGACATGATCGATGTCAGGCTCCGTACCCGGCTGGGGTGATCGATCGCGAGTTGCTGGGCGATCATGCCCCCCATCGACGCACCGACGATGTGCGCGGACTCGAGACCGAGCGCGTCGAGCAACCCTGCTGTGTCCTCGGCCATGTCCACCAGCGTGTACGGCGGTGCAGGCGTGCCCTGTCCACCGAGCAGCGCACCCAGGTCGGGAACTCCGGCCTCGTCGAGGTGACCGGACAATCCGATGTCGCGGTTGTCGAAGCGGATCACGTGGAAGCCGTGGCCGGCCACAAGTCCGCAGAATTCGTCGTCCCACGCGAGCATCTGGGTGGCGAGACCCATGATGAGCACAAGGGGTGGGGCGTCCGCGTCGCCGAACGTCTCGTAGGCCAATTCGAGGTCGCCGACTGCTGCGCGCTCGGTCCGGTCGGTCATGGGCATCCTTATCGCTCGCTACCGGTGTCTGTTCGTACCCTGCCATGTCGCGCGGTCGTCTTTACGCTTTCGAGGGGACGTTGGAGTGTTCCGGAGGAGACTCGGAACGGACTTCGGAGGGGCACATGACGGTCGACGGCAATCCCACGAACCTCCGCCGGGTGTCCAGGCTGCTCGCCGGCATCCGTGACGGCACCGATGACGACACGCTGGCGGCGGGATTCCTGCTCGCCGCCACGGTCGTGGCGCTCGTCTGGGCGAACCTGGGGGATTCCTACGAGGCGTTCTGGCGCACCCCGCTGAGCATCCGGATCGGGGACTACGGCATCACCCTCGACTTGAAGAATTGGGTGAACGACGGCCTGATGACGTTGTTCTTCTTCGTCGTCGGTCTGGAAGTGAAGCGGGAACTCACGATCGGAGAGCTCACCGATCGCACGCGGGCCGCTGTTCCCCTGGTAGCCGCCGTTGCCGGTCTCGCGTTGCCTGCTGTGCTCTACCTGTTGCTCAACCCGAGCGGGGAGGCTGCGGGTGCGTGGGGCGTGGTGGTATCCACCGACACGGCGTTCGTGCTGGGCGCGCTCGCGCTCGTCGGACCACGGTGCCCGGCCCGGTTGCGGGTGTTCATCCTGGCGCTCGCGGTGGCCGACGACATCGGCGCGCTCGCCATCATCGGGTTCTTCTACACCGAGCAACTGAGGCTCGGGTACCTGCTGCTCGGCTTCGTGGGTTTGCTGTTGATCATGCAGTTCCGCCGACTCGAAGTGTGGCGTGGCGTCGCCTACTTCCTCGTCGCGGCTGCAACGTGGGTGGCCTTCTACGAGTCGGGCGTGCATCCCACTCTTGCCGGTGTGCTGATCGCGCTGATCCTTCCCATCTACCCGCCGCGGCGCGCCGAGGTGGAACGGGCGGGTCAGCTCACGCGGGCGTTCCGTCAATCACCCAATCCCGACTACGCACGCGCGGCTCAACTCGGTGTTCTCCGCGCCGTGTCCGTCAACGAGCGGTTGCTCCGGTTCTATCAGCCGTATACCGCCTTTCTCGTGGTGCCGATCTTCGCTCTCGCGAACGCCGGTGTGGTGATCACCGGTGAGACGATCGGCGACGCGATCGTCTCACCGATCACGTGGGGGGTCGTCCTCGGTCTGGTGGTGGGCAAACTGGTCGGGATCACCGCAGCCACCGCAGTGTTCTCCCGTCTTCGGCCCGGGAGCCTGCCGCCGGGCCTGACTCTCTCGCAGGTCAGCGGTGGGGCAGCACTTGCGGGCATCGGATTCACCATCTCCCTGTTCATCGTGGACCTGGCGTTCGAATCGCCCGAGGCCGCCAACGATGCGCGCATCGGTGTACTCGTCGCAGCCGTGCTCGCGACCGGATCGGGCTGGGCGCTGTTCCGGTTGGCGGATCGACGCCGCCCCACCGACGGCGTCACCGGACTCGTGCTGTTACGTCCGGTCGATCCGAGCCGAGATCACGTGAGGGGACCGGAAAACGCACCGCTCACGCTCGTGGAGTACGCCGATTTCGAGTGCCCGTTCTGCACCAGGGCCACCGGGGGCATCCAGGAAGTACGCACACACTTCGGTGACGACCTCCGGTACGTCTTCCGGCACTTCCCGCTCGATGCGGTGCATCCGCACGCGCGTTTCGCAGCCGAGGCTTCCGAGGCGGCCGCGGCGCAGGGCAAGTTCTGGGAGATGCACGACCTCCTCTTCGCCCACAGCGACGCCCTGTCCGAAGAGGAGATCTACGACTACGCCGAGCGACTGGGCCTCGACATGGACCGATTCGACGAGGATCTGCGGTTGGACCGCTACCGGCACCGAGTCGACGACGACGATCTCGACGCCGCGACCAGCAACCTGTCCGGGACACCCACGTTCTACCTCGGAGCCACCGGCACGGGTCTTCCCTTGCACACCGGGCCGTTCGACGCGGCGACCTTGATCAGCAGACTCGAAGAAGCGCGCGAGCCCTGACCGCTACCGGACCCACACCCAGGCGAGGTTTGGGTGCTCATACAGCGGGAAGCCGACGTGCAGAGCAGCACCCGACCAGTTCAGGAAGGCCCGATGGAGGGAGACATTGATGGCTGAAGAGGACGCCCACACAACGCGGACCGATCAACTCCGCTTCCAGGACCCCGTGACTCGCTACCCGTCGATCACGCCCCCGGAGCAACATCAGCCGGAACCGGGGCACGAATCCGAACTCGAGCCACGAGCCGACATCGGTGAGTTCTCGTACCGCGGCACCGGTCGCCTTCAGGGGCGCAAAGCACTCGTGACCGGCGGTGATTCCGGAATCGGTGCCGCTGTGGCGATCGCGTTCGCGCGAGAGGGAGCCGACGTCGCGATCTCACATCTGCCCGAGGAAAAACCTGACGCGGAGAACGTCGCCCGCATCATCTCCGAGAGCGGCCGGAAGGCGGTGACGCTCAGTGGCGACCTGACGGACGCTCGTTTCTGCCGCAGCGTGGTGGATGACGCGGCCGAACATCTCGGCGGACTCGACATCCTCGTCAACAACGCGGGCAAGCAGATCGCGACGACCAGTCTCGAAGAGCTGCCCGACGAGCAACTCGAGGAGACGTTCGAAACGAATATCCTCGCGATGTTCCGGACCACTCGCGCCGCGCTGGCGCATCTGGAGGCCGGGAGCACCATCATCAACACCACGTCGATCGTCGCGTACATGCCGTCGCCGACGCTGATGGATTATGCCTCCACCAAGGCGGCGATCAACAACTTCACGAAGGGCCTGGCAAACCAGCTCGCCAGCAAGGGTATCCGCGTCAACGCCGTCGCACCAGGTCCGATCTGGACACCGCTGCAACCTTCCGATGGGCAGCCGAAAGAGGAACTTCCCGAGTTCGGGCAGAACACACCCCTGGGGCGTGCGGGGCAGCCCACCGAACTGGCGCCGGCGTATGTGTTCCTGGCGTCGCCCGAATCGAGTTACGTGGTGGGATCGACGATCCACGTCAACGGTGGGATGCCGTCCCCGTAAGCCACTTCTTCGAGCCTGCGCCGTCGACTGGTCGCGGGTGCACCGAGTCGACGCGGTACACGCCTACGACGTGGTAGGCGTGTACCGCGTCGGCGGTCGGAGGTTTCGTGTCATGTGGCGCACCGCCCCGGGCGTCACCGACAATCGAGCCCGCATCGTGAGGCCTGAAGCCCCGACCGACGCCTCGCCTCCATCCGAGTCTCCTCCCCGAGACCGGCCGCTGCGCAGATGTTCTGCGTATTCACTTGCGACACACGGTTTATCCGTCGCCCTACGGTTCCCGTTACGCCACAGGGCATGCTTCGGCAAGGTTCATCTGTTCGGATTACAGACCGGCGAACACGGCGAGGTCTCGAGGTGCTCGGTTCCCGCCGGCCGTGCGCGACGGTGAGGGTCGTCACTCGTCGGAGCCGCGGCCCGTGGTCCACACACCGCGGCGTCCGGCGGACGGCTACGCCCGGATGCGGGCGAGCAGGGGTAGCAGCAGGTCGGCGATCTCCGATCCGACCGCGACGAATGTCTCCTCGTCGCGGCCGATCGGGTCGACGATGTCTTCCGGCCCGGATGCGGGAAACTGTGCCCGGGCCTCTGCCAGTTCTGCGACGGACGCGGCGCCCGAAGCCTGCTGCACGCGCGCGGCTTCCGGCAGCGTGAACGTCACGCGCATCATCCGCGGTGCGAGCGTGATCACGTCGCCCCGATGCTGTTCGCTCATCGTGAGGACGAGGTCGGCGTCCTCTGCGATTTCCGGAGTCAGCCGTCTCGCGACGAATCCTTCCGGGTCACCCCCGAGTTGCTGCAACACGAGCGCGGCGGTGGGCTCCATGCCGTGTCCCACCACGGCCCTGGTGCCCGCGCTGTGGGCGTCGAGGTCGTCCCGCCCCGACTCGGCGGCAAATGCTGTGGTCAACCGTTCGGCGGTGGGCGAGCGACAGATGTTTCCGGTGCACACGAAGAGAATCCGCATCCGCCGATCGTAGGGGACGTCGCCGCGAGGGGCTGTCCCACGAACCGGCCCTGGCGTCGTATCCGGCATTGGGTAGCATCGGAGCGATTCGAAAGGCGCCGGGGAGACACAACGCCGCTGGCGCGACCAACTGTCGAAGGCGGCTCATGAGTTCGGTTCTCGGTGTAACCGTGGGGGAAAGCGCCGTCCGGATCGTGCGTCCGGTGGATCGGGCCGCACCCTCTGCGGGTTTTCAATTCCAGGTCGTGGAGACCGGTAAGGACGATCCGGCGCGACTCGCGGCGAGCACGCTCGGCGTGCTGTTCCAGGCAGGCGTGGCGGGCGATCCGATCGAGACGGTCGGGCTCGTCTACCGCGATCAGGCACAGGCCGAACGCCTGCGTGCCGCACTGTCCGCCGAGAAGCTCGACCGCTTCACGCTCGTGTCCGAGCCCGAAGCGGCCTTGACCTATCTGCAGGCGACCGGCGAGCTGGGCAGCAACACCGCGGTCTTCTACGACCTCGGCGACGCGGGCCTGACGGTCACCGTGGTCGACCTGCGCGCCGGCCAGGTCCTCGCCGAACGGACCGACTCGATCGGTGGCCGCGTCTTCGACAAAGCCATCCGTGAACATGCGCTCGATACCAACGGCGTGTGGCGTCCCGACGACCCGAGCACCGACAACGAATTGTCGGCGCAGTGCCGGCAGGCGAAAGAGAAGCTCTCCGAGAGCGATACCGTGGCGGTTCCCGGAGCGGCCGGTGTGGTGTTCCTGTCGCGCGACACCTTCGACCCGCTGATCTCGCAGTGCGTCGAGTCGTCCGCGCAGTTCGTGCACAACGTCATCGCCCGCTCGAACCGCAATCCCGAGGCCGTGGTGCTGCTCGGGGGCGGCGCGCACGTGCCGCTGGTCCAGGAAGTGCTGCGGTCGTGGCTGAAGCTGCCGCTGGTCGTGCCTCACGAACCCGAACTCGTCCTGGCCAAGGGCGGTGCGATCGTCGCTGCGCGGCCGCCGTCGTCGCAGCCGATCAGTCCGCTCACCCGAATCGTGCCTCCGCGTCCCGCGCCGGTCAGCGAAGACACCGACCGCATTCCGGTGGTCAAGGCGGCGGTGTCCTCGCCGCCGCCGGAGAAGCCTGCGGAGAAGACCGACGACGACGCGAAGCCGTGGTGGGCCGCGCTGTCGTGGCGGGGACCTTCGGTCAGCGGCAAGCAGATCTCCGGTGCCGGACTGGCCGGGTCGGCGCTGGCTGTCGTCGCGGTGATCGGTATCGCCTTGAGCGCGGGGAACTCCGTGTTCGGAGCGCCTGCGGACGGCCGCGGGACGAGTCCTACGCAGTCGTTCGATCAGCCCACGACGTCGTCGACGCGGCCACGGCCCGCGCCCGCTGTGTCACCGTCGACGGTCACTCCCACAACCACCACCGAGTCGCCCACGACCACCTACGAGCCGCGACCGGTACCGCCGCCTCCGTCGCCGGAACCGACTCCGGAACCGCAGATCCCGGGCCTGAACATTCCGGTACCGACGTTGCCGCCGCTCCCGACGATCGAACTGCCCCGGCTACCGGAACTCCGCGTACCCGGTCTGTGACCTACCGGCCCGGCTGCCCGCCCCCGTTGGGGCGGGAGTGCCGGCCCGGCGCGACCGGCGGGCTTCCGGCCCGGGACAGCACGGCGGCGATCGCTGTGGTGAGGGGAACCGACAGCGCCAGCGCGATACCGCCCACGCATGCGCGCACGATCTCGACGGCCACCGCGTCGCCGGTGACCACGTCGGAGATCGACCGGCCCGCGACGGAGAAGAGCAGCAGCAGCGGCAGCGCACCACCCGCGTAGGCGAGCACGAGCGTGTAAACGGTGCTGGCGATGTGGTCGCGGCCGACCCGCATCGCGGACGCGAAGATCTCCCGGCGCGACGCGCGTGGATCCAGGGATGCCAGTTCGAACGCCGACGAGGCCTGCGTGATCGTGACGTCGTTGAGCACACCGAGCGAGCCGATGATGAAGCCTGCCAGCAGCAGGCCGCTGATCGACACGGTGCCGATGTACATCTGGACGTCGGTGTTCTGTTCTTCGGACAGACCCGTCAGATGGGTCATCCGGATCGCGACGTACGAGAGCAATGCGGCGAGGGCCATCGACGCGAGGGTGCCGAGCAACGCCGAACTGGTCCGCAGATTGACCCCGTGGGCGAGATACAGCACGGCGTAGAGGATCAGTGCTCCGCCGACCAGCGCGACGGGGACGGCCGGCTTTCCGTCGAGGAGCGCCGGGAGCATGAACATCACGAGCACAGCGAACGCGACGCCGAGGCCGATGAGCGCCCGCAGGCCGCGCCAGCGGGCGACGGCGACGATGACGATCGCGAACGTCGCGATGACCAGGCTCAGTGGCAGGCCGCGCGCGAAGTCGTAGAACGAGTACTGGGTGGCCCCGGTGGGGTCGGTCTGGCGGACGATCCGGATGTCGTCGTCGGTGCTCAATTCGGGCTGCCCGGGACCAGGGACCACCTCGAGCAAGGTGAAGGCGCCGGCGTTGGGACCGGACTCGATCGCGATGATGCTGCGCTCGCACTCGTATGCCCCGCCGACGGGCGGGGGCAGCGGGTCGCCGGGGAACACGCGCCCGGACGACGGGCTACCGCACGCGCCGGGACCTTGCTCCACCACTGTTCCGGCTTCGGTGACCACTGCGTCACCGCCGGTGGTCTGGAACGGGGCCGGAACGTCGATGGATTGACTGCTCGGCCAGAGCAGCACCGTTCCGAGGAGGACGACGGCGCCGATGGCCACCAGCAATCCGATGACGATCTTCGCGGCGAGCGGGCCCAGTGGTGCAGGTCCGTCGAAGTGGCCGTGTCCGTGTCCGTGACTCACGGCCACAGGCTAACCACCCGCCGCGCGACACGCGCAGGCGGTGGCCGACCACGAGGAGTGAACCGAAGACAGTGGGCTGGGGGTGGCGGGGAGCAGGGGGGTGTCCCCGCCACCGTCACCTGACCTCGCACAGGGGGGATGGCGTCGGTCAGGGAGCCCGGCACTGAGTGCCGAAATCCAAGCTACTTGCTTTTGGGGGCCCGCGGGGCCCGCGATTCTGTGGCGCTCCTCACGAATCGGACGGACCGTCCAGGCCCGAACAGACTCCGAGGGCACCGGGCAGGGACTTTCGCCTCTAGCGCCCCTGCGTCACCGTTCCGCAACGATCGCTTTCGCGGGCGTGCCGCTACTGCTTGTAGCTCGAGAGGAAGTTGCCGATCCGCTCGATCGCAACGGAGAGGTCCCGGGCCCACGGCAGCGTGACGATGCGGAAGTGGTCCGGGGCGGGCCAGTTGAAGCCCGTGCCCTGTGTGACCAGGATGCGCTCCTGCAACAGCAGATCCTGGACCAGTTGCTCGTCGTCGTGGATGTCGTACACCTCGGGGTCGAGCCGGGGGAACGCGTACAGCGCGCCGCGCGGCTTGACGCAGCTCACGCCCGGAATCGCGTTCAGGCGCTCCCACGCGACGTCCCGCTGCTCGAGCAGGCGCCCGCCGGGCAGCACCAGGTCGTCGATGCTCTGGTAGCCACCCAGGGCCACCTGGATGGCGTGCTGGGCCGGAACGTTCGGGCACAGGCGAGTGGATGCGAGCAGATCGATGCCCTCGAGGAATCCGGCGGCGTGGTCCTTCGGGCCGGTGATGACCATCCAGCCCGACCGGTAGCCGGCGACGCGATACGCCTTCGACAACCCGTTGTACGTGATGCACAGCAGGTCGGGGGCCAGCGTCGCGAGGGAGACGTGCTTGGCGTCGTCGTAGAGGATCTTGTCGTAGATCTCGTCGGCGAGCAGCAGCAGCTGGTGCTTGCGTGCCAGGCGCACGATCTGCTCGAGCACCTCGCGGGAGTACACCGCGCCGGTGGGGTTGTTCGGGTTGATCACCACGATCGCCTTGGTGCGCTCGGTGATCTTCGACTCGATGTCCTCGATGTCGGGATTCCAGCCGTTGGTCTCGTCGCACAGGTAGTGGACGGGTGTGCCGCCGCCGAGCGATGTCATCGCAGTCCACAGCGGGTAGTCCGGTGCGGGGATGAGCACTTCGTCGCCGTCGTCGAGCAGCGCCTGCATCGTCATGGTGATGAGTTCGGACACGCCGTTGCCGAGGTAGACGTCGTTGATGTCGAACTTGGGGAAGCCCGGGACCAGCTCGTAGCGGGTGACGATCGCGCGCCGGGCCGGCGCGATGCCCTTGGACTCCGAGTACCCCTGGGCATGCGGAAGCGACCCGATCATGTCCTGCACGATCGTGTCCGGCGCCTCGAACCCGAAGGGTGCGGGGTTGCCGATGTTGAGCTTGAGGATGCGATTGCCCTCCGCTTCGAGCCGTGCCGCATGCGCGTGCACCGGTCCGCGGATCTCGTACAGCACGTTCTGGAGCTTGGACGACTGCTCCAGACGGCGGCTCATCCGGTGGTGAAGCTGGCCCTGTTCCTCGTTAGTCACGGCTCTATGGTGCCACCGTCCCGCAAACCGATTTCATCCGCATTTTCCCGACACGCGGAATTAAGGCGGGATCCACCGCGACGAATGTCCGGATAAGTGCGATGATTGGGATTCCAGCAAGGCCGTACGTCGGGGTGACGTACGGGAAGATTAGGAGCAAGTGGTATGGCGCAGGGCACTGTCAAGTGGTTCAACGCAGAAAAGGGCTTCGGATTCATCGAGCAGGACGGTGGGGGCGCGGACGTTTTCGTTCATTACTCCGAGATCCAGGGCTCGGGATTCAAGTCGCTCGACGAGGGAGCACGCGTCGAGTTCGAGATCGGCCAGGGTCAGAAGGGCCCGCAGGCCCAGGGTGTGCGCGCTATCTGAAGCGCATCTCTGCTGACCGAGCGGCGGCGTCGCATCTCAGGGTGCGGCGCCGTCGCCGTGTCTGCTCCCGGTGCCGATCCGGGTCTCACCGCACATCTGGCCCCATGGATACTGTGTAGCCGATCCGGCGTGCGAGTCGCGTTGTGGTCGGTGGGGATTCGATAAGCCGTCGGAGACGGAACCGGTGTGAGGTGGGAATGAGCGTGGGGGGCGACACCGAGCGCGCAAGCTCGGGTGCGCGATGGCGGGATCCGAAGCGCTACCTCTGGTTGTACGGACTGGCGATCCCGTTGAGCCCGTTTCTCGCCTACGTTCTGGTGCAGCACTTCCACCTCGGGGTGTTCTGGGCGACCGGCGCCATCATCATCGCGGTGATCTGCCCGCTGATCGATGCGCTTGCCAAGGTCGACACCGGCAACCCGCCCGACGAGGTGATGAAACCCCTCGAGAACGACCGGTACTACCGGTACTGCACGTACCTCTACCTGCCGCTGCAGTACGCCGGGTTCGTCTTCGGCTGCTGGCTCTGGGTGTCGCAGCCCATGGGCGGCGCCGAAAAGTTCGCCCTGGCCGCGACCCTGGGCATCGTCGGCGGAGTCGGCATCAACGCAGCGCACGAGCTCGGGCACAAGCGCACGTCGATCGAAAGAAACCTTGCGAAAGTGGCGCTCGCCCAATCTTTCTACGGTCACTTCTACGTCGAGCACAATCACGGGCACCACATCAGGGTTGCCACACCGGAGGATCCTGCGACGGCACGCTTCGGTGAAGGGTACTGGCGATTCCTGCCGCGTTCGGTGTTCGGCAGCCTCGGTTCGGCGGTGCGGTACGAGAACGCGCGGCTGAAGCGCCGTGGCCTCTCGTGGTGGAATGTGCGGCATAACAACGTGCTCAGTGCCTGGCTCATGAGCACAGTGCTGTACGCGGCGCTCATCGCGGTGTTCGGCTGGTCGATCGCACCGTGGCTGGTCGTGCAGGCAGCCCTTGCCATCATGTTTCTCGAAGGCGCGAACTACATCGAGCACTACGGGTTGCTGCGGCGGAGCCGTCCCGGCGGCGGGTACGAACGGGTCGCTCCGGAGCACAGTTGGAACAGCAATCATGTCTGCTCGAACGTCTTCCTCTACAACCTCCAGCGGCACAGCGACCATCACGCGAACCCGCTGCGCCGCTACCAGACGCTGCGCTCCATGCCCGACGCGCCTCAGCTTCCCGCCGGATACGCGGTCCTGATCGTGCTGTCGCTGGTCCCGCCGCTCTGGCGACGGATCATGGATCAGAGGCTGCTGGAGCATTACGGCCGGGATTTGTCACGCATCAACATCCACCCCCCGAAGCGAGATTTGCTCCTTGCCAGATACTCGGACTGACGCGAAGCTATATTACGGAACGATCTTGTCCGAATAACGATCCGGAATCTTTTTCACTAGCGTCGGGAGCCGAGTGGAACAGCAGTATGCGCGTGGGCCGGTGCTCGTCGACGACGAGCGTCAGGCGGGCTTCCCACTCTCGTCGGCGCAGCGCGGGATCTGGTTCGCCCAGCATCTGCTCGGCGACATCCCGCTCACCATTGCCCAGTACATCGACGTCCACGGTGATCTGGACACCGAGGCCTTCGCGGACGCCGGTGCGGCCACCGGTCGCGAAATCGGCACCGGGATGCTCCGGTTGTTCGAGCACGACGGGCAGCCGTACCAGGTGATCGATCCCGATCTCAACGATCGGGCCACCGTTCTCGACCTGCGTGAGAGCCCCGATCCCGAAGCCGCTGCGCTCGCATGGATGCGGGCCGAGTACCGCACCCCGCTGGACATGCTCGAGGACCGGCTCATCGTGTGCGCGATTCTGCGCATCGCCGACGCCCGGTACTTCGTCTACACCCGGATCCACCACGTTGCGCTGGACGGATTCGGCGCCACAACCTTCGTCAACCGCATCGCCGAGCGGTACACCGCCGCCAAGGAAGGCCGCGAACCCGCGTCGTTCCCCGTCAGCGCGCTCCACGAGATCGTCGACGACGAGAACCGCTACCGCGAATCGGGCCGGTTCGCGACCGACCGGGAGTACTGGGCCGCGCGGGTCCGCGACTTGCCGCACCCGATCGGCCTCTCCGGCCGGGCGGCGCCGGTCGGCCCCAATCCGGTCCGCTACAGCGCGCCGCTGCCCGACGAGGTGTCGGCGTCCATCGAACGGGTCGTCGCCCGTGACGAGCAGGCCACCTTCGCGAGCGTGGTCATCGCGGCGTTCGCCGCCTTCCTCGCCCGGGTCACGGGTGAATCCGACATCGTGCTCAGCCTGCCGGTCTCGGCACGCACGACCGTCAAGTTGCGACGCTCCGGGGGCATGGTCTCCAACGTCGTGCCGATCCGAGTGGGCGTGGACCCCGCGGACACCGCTCCCGACATCACGTCCCGCGTGCAACTCGAACTCACCGGAGCGCTGCGTCATCAGCGGTACCGGCACGAGGACATGCGGCGCGACACCGGGAGGGGCGGAGCCGATCGCGGTTTCTTCGGTCCCGCCGTCAACATCATGATGTTCGGAACGGAGATCCGTCTCGGCGATCTCGTCGGCCGTCTCCACGTGGTCAGCACGGGGCCGGTCGAGGACCTCTCGCTCAACATCTATCCGAGCAAACCCGGCGATCCGGCGCACATCGACCTCGAAGCCAACCCGAACCTGTACTCCATCGACGAATTACGCTCCCACCACAGCCGATTCATCGAGTTCCTTGCCGACTTCGCGGAATGCGACGGCACCGTGGGCGCGCTCGACGTGCTCCACGAGGACGAGCGGGACATGCTCGTCCCGTTCCGCGGCCGCCCGCCGCGCCCCGTCCGGATGCTGCCGGACCTTCTCGCGCAAGGGGTGCGGCGCAACCCCGACGGCATCGCCGTCCTCGACGGCGACCGGACGCTGACCTACCGCGCCCTCGACGAGCGCTCCGATCGGCTCGCCCGGGTGCTCGCCGACGCCGGCGCCGTTCCCGAAACGTTCGTCGTGCTGAGCATGGAGCGCAGTGCCGAAGCGCTGGTCGCCCTCTGGGCCGTGGCGAAGACCGGCGCCGCGTTCGTACCGATCGATCCGGCGCTGCCCGCGGAACGTCTCGCGTACATGATCCGGGACTCCGGGGCGCGACTCGGCATCAGCACGCGCGACCGGATACCCCACCTGCCCACGGGTCCGCGCTGGCTCGCCGCGGACGACGCGCATCCGGCTGTGGATGCGCCGCCGGTCGTCGCGGCCAGGCCCGAGCATCCCGCCTACATGATCTACACCTCCGGTTCGACCGGCACACCGAAGGGCGTGGTGGTCACCCACTCCGGGCTCGCCGCGTTCGACGCCGACGCCCGGCCGGAACTCGGCCTCACTCCCGAATCGAGGATGTTGCGTTTCTCGTCGGCGAGTTTCGACGCATCGATCTTCGAGATGCTGCAGGCGTTCAGCGCCGGCGCGGCGATGGTGGTCGCCCCGCCGCACATCCTCGGCGGGCAGGATCTCGCCGATCTGTTGCGCAGCAGCCGTGTCACCCACATCGTGTCGGCGCCGACCGTGCTCACCACCGTCGACCCCACCGGACTCGACGCTCTCGACGCCGTCGTGGTGGGCGGTGACGTCTGCACCCCCGACCTCGTCGAGCGTTTCGGTGCCGTCAGCCGGTTCACCAACAGCTACGGGCCGACCGAAACCACCATCGTGGTCACCGCGGGGAGCCCGCTGCACTCGGGTGACCGGATCACCATCGGGCGGCCGCTCGACGGTGTCGCAGCCGTGGTCCTCGACCGCAGATTACGGCCCGTCCCAGTGGGATTCGTGGGTGAGCTGTATCTCGGGGGCCCTGCGCTGGCCCGGGGATACCACTCCCGGCCCGGACAGACCGCCGACCGGTTCGTCGCCAACCCGTTCGAGCCCGGTGGCCGCCTCTATCGCACCGGTGACGACGTGCGCTGGACCGTCGACCACGAACTCGAATTCCTGGGCCGCTCCGACTTCCAGGTGAAGATCCGCGGATTCCGCATCGAACTCGGTGAAATCGACACGGCGCTGCTCGAACAACCGGGTGTCGACTACGCGGCGTCCGTCGTCCACGACACCGGGCACTCGAGCGTGCCGATCTCGTACGTGCGGATGGAATCGGACCACCTCTTCGACGCAGCGACGCTCCTCGAGGGCGTCGGCCGGATGCTGCCGTCGCACATGATTCCCGCCGCGCTGATGGAACTGGACCACATTCCGGTGACGCCCGCGGGCAAGCTCGACCGCGCGGCCCTACCGGCACCACGGTTCGAGTCGGCCGAATTCCGCGCGCCCCGGACAGATTCGGAGATTGCGCTCGCCGAACTCGCGGTGGGGCTCCTCGACGTCGAACGGGTCGGTGTCGACGATTCGCTCTTCGCGCTCGGCGCCGACAGCATCGTGGCGATGCAGTTCGCCGCCCGCGCCAAGGATGCCGGGCTGCACATCACGGCACGGCAGATTTTCGAGCACAAGACGATTGCCGCGCTGGCTCGTGTCGCCACCGCGGTGTCGGCGACCACGGTCATGGCAGAACTGCCCGGTGGCGGTGCCGGCGAGATTCCGCTGACGCCCATCGTGCACGACATGCTCCGGCGCGGCGACTACTCCACGTTCGCGCAGGCGGTACTCGTCACCACCCCCGCCGGCCTCACCGCCGAACACCTGTCCGCAGCGCTCGGTGCCGTGCTCGACCGCCACGACATGCTGCGCTCGGTGATGCGCGGCGACACCTGGGAGGTCCGTGCCGGCGCCGCCGATCCCGGAACCCTCGTCACGCGCGTTCCCGTCGCGGACCTCGACGACATCGAGGATCTGATCGCGTCCCGATGCGACAGTGCCGCAGCGGCGCTCGATCCTGCCGCGGGTGTGACGCTGCAGGCCGTGTGGTTCGACGTGGACGCAGCCGATACGCAGGGCAAACTCCTGCTCGTCGCGCACCACCTCGTCGTCGACGGGGTGTCCTGGCGGGTGCTGCTCCCCGACCTCGGACAGGCCTGGATGCAGGTCGCGGCGGCCCAGGAGCCCGTTCTCCCGCCGGTCGGTACGTCCTTCCGCCGCTGGGCGCACGCCCTGCACGACGCCGCTCGCGACGGCGCGTTCGCCGACGAACTCGTCTACTGGCAGCGCACGCTGACCGGGGCCCGTCCGTTGCGCGGGATCGGCACCCTCGACCCGGACGTCGACACCCTCGCCGCCACCCGGCGCATCGACGTCGCACTCGACCCGGCGGTCACCGACGCCGTCCTGACCCGGCTGCCCGCGCTCTACGGCAGCGGCGCCGCCGACGGGTTGCTCACCGCCCTCGCGCTGGCGGCCGCACGCTGGGACGACGGTGCCGAGCGCTCGCTGCTGCTGACCCTCGAAGGCCACGGGCGCGATCTCGATACGCCGGACCCGGCAGACCTTGCGCGCACCGTCGGCTGGTTCACCAGTGCCTACCCGGTGCGTCTCGCCGTCACCGGCGACCTCGACGACGCCCTGGCCGGCGGAGCCGCAGCGGGCACCGCGGTCAAAGCGGTGAAGGAACAGCTTGCCGCCGTGCCGAACCACGGTATCGGCTACGGCATCCTGCGGTACCTCGACGACGAGACCGGAACGGTGCTCGCGGATCTGCCCGCATCCCAGCTCTCGTTCAACTACCTCGGCCGGCTCACCTCGGGTCACATCCCCGACGAGATCCGCGAGATCGGCTGGGTACCCGACGACCTCGATCTCGATCCGAACCGGACCTCCGGGCTCGCCGCCGCAGCGGCGATCGACATCAACGCCATGGTCGTCGACGGTCCCGACGGACCACACCTCACCGCGTCGTTCGCGTACGTGCCGCGCCTGGTCTCCTCCGAGGACGTCGCCGAACTGGCCGAACTGTGGCGCAGCGCCCTCACCGGTCTCGCCGCGCACCTCGATCGTCCCGACGCGGGCGGCCTGACCCCGTCCGACGTGCCGCTCGTCGCCGTGGGCCAGCGCCAGATCGAGCAGTGGGAAGCCGAGTACCCGGCCGTGCGCGACATCTGGCCCCTCCCACCGCTCCAGGCAGGGTTGCTGTTCCACACCCGGCTCGCCGCCGGCTCGCTCGACGTCTACGTCGCGCAACTGACCCTCGAACTGGCCGGTGCCGTGGACAGCGACCGGCTGCGCAGCGCCGTCGACGCGGTCGTCGCCCGGCACGCCGGCCTGCGCACCGCGTTCGTCCACGACGAGAACGGGGACCCGGTGCAACTCGTGCTCGATCGCGTCGCCGTGCCGTGGCGCGAGGTGCGGGCCGGTGCGGGTGGAGCCGCCGAGATACTCGACTCCGAGCGCGGAACACCCTTCGACCCCGCCCGGCCGCCCCTGCTGCGGGCAGTACTCGTCCGCACCGACGACGACCGCGCGACGCTCGTACTGACCAACCACCACCTCGTGCTCGACGGGTGGTCGATGCCCCTACTCGTCCGAGAGATCCTCACCCACTACATATCCCGGGACGCGCTGGCCGAGCCCGCGCCGTACCGGGACTATCTCCGATGGTGGCGCGAGCAGGACACGGACCGGTCGCTACAGGCGTGGAGCGAGTTGCTCGCCGGCGTCACCGAGCCGACGCTCGTCGCGCCGAACGCCGAAGCGTCCTTCGAGGACAACCCCGGCGAGATCGACATCGATCTGCCCGACGAGTTGCTCACCGCGCTCACCGAGCAGTCGCGTGAGACCGGGATCACCGTCAACACGGTCGTGCAGGTCGCGTGGGCGCTCGTCCTGGGACGGATGCTCACGCGTTCGGATGTGGTCTTCGGCGCGACCGTGTCCGGCCGCCCCGCAGAACTGCCCGGTGTGGAGAACATGCTGGGCCTGTTCATCAACACGGTGCCGGTGCGCGTCGAGTTCGAGCCCGGGGACACCGTCGCCGACGTGCTGCGCAGCGTGCAGGACGCGCAGGTGTCGATGCTCGACCATCACCACGTGGGTCTGGGCAGCATCCAGCAGAACATCGGTGCCGGAACACTGTTCGACACCCTCACCGTCTTCGAGTCGTACCCCGTCGACCGCGCCGGTTTCGACGAGACCACCGACTTCGCCGGCATGCGCGTCACGGGTATCGATGCCCGCGACGCCACGCACTACCCGCTCACCGTCATGGCGATCCTCGAACCGAGGTTGCGCCTGAGCGTGCGCTACCGCACCGACCTGTTCGACCGCGCCACCGTGGACCGCATCTCGCGGCGCCTCGTCGGAGTACTGGAGACCGCGGCGACCGGGCCCGACACGCACGTCGGGGACGTCGACGTCTTCCTGCCCGGCGAACGAGACACCGTCGCCGGATTCGAACGCGGCCCGGATCGGGATCTGCCACCCACCACGCTCGTGGACCTTCTTGCGCAACAAGCGCAGCGGACTCCCGACACGCGGGCCGTCCTCGTCGAGGGCGCTCCCGCACTGCCGTATTCGGAATTCGCGTCGCGGGTCAACCGCCTCGCCCGTGCCCTCGTCGCCGACGGCATCGGCCCCGGCGACCTGGTGGGCGTCGCGATGCCGCGGTCGCTCGACCAGTTCACCGCGATCCACGCCGTCGTCACCGCCGGCGCCGCCTACGTGCCGATCGACCCCGAACAACCCGCGTCGCGCACCGCACACGTACTCGATACGGCTGCCCCCGCCCGGGTGCTCAGCGCTCTGCCGGACACGGCCGGGTTCTCCGGCGCTCCGCTCACCGATCTCGACCGCCGTGCGCCGCTCCACCCCGACGACCTGGCCTACGTGCTGTTCACGTCCGGGTCCACCGGACGCCCCAAGGGTGTCGCCATCTCGCACCGCAGCATCGTCAACCGCCTGCTGTGGATGCAGGACACCTATTCGCTTACGGCCGACGATGTGGTGCTGCAGAAGACTCCCGCGACATTCGATGTGTCGGTGTGGGAGCTGTTCTGGCCGTTGCTGACCGGTGCCTCGGTGGTGCTCGCGAGCCCGGACGGGCACCGCGACCCGCGCTACCTCTCTCGCGTGATCGACGAATACGGCGTCACCACACTGCATTTCGTGCCGTCGATGCTCGACGTCTTCCTCGCCGGCGCCGACCTCGGCCGCTGCGGCAGCATGCGGCAGGTGTTCACCAGTGGGGAGGCGCTACCCGCCACCACCGTCGCACGGTTCGCCGAGAGCCTCGGCGTGCCCCTCCACAACCTGTACGGGCCGACGGAAGCCGCGGTCGACGTCACCGCTCATCCGACGGTGGCCGGGGAGAACCCGGTGCCCATCGGAGCACCTGTCTGGAACACGACTGTGCGCGTGCTGGACTCGCGCCTCCGGCCGGTCCCGGTGGGCGTCGAGGGCGAGCTGTATCTCGGGGGAGTGCAACTCGCTCGCGGATACCACGCGGCACCCGGCCTGACGGCAGCGCGATTCGTCGCCGACCCGTCCGGCCCAGCACGTCTCTACCGCACCGGCGACGTGGTCCGGTGGCGCGCCGACGGCGTCCTCGAGTACGTGGGCCGCAGCGACTTCCAGGTGAAGCTCCGGGGTCAGCGCATCGAACTCGGAGAGATCGAGTCCGCGCTACTCGACCACGACGCCGTCGCGCAGGCCGTGGTCGCACTGCATCGCGACCACGCAGCCGGGGAACACCTGGTCGCGTACGTGGTCGGCGCCGTGGACAGCGAGGCCGTCCTCGCGCACGCCGCAGCGCGCCTCCCGCGGCACATGGTTCCCACCGTCGCGATGGTGCTCGACGCGCTCCCGGTGACCTCCAACGGCAAACTCGACCGCAAAGCCCTCCCCGCACCGGAATTCGGCTCCGGCACCGAGTACGTCGCCCCGGCCACCGCAACCGAGGAGACAGTGGCGGCGATCGTGGCCGACGTGCTCGGACGCGACGGCCTCGGCGCGACGGCGAACTTCTTCGATCTCGGCGGTAACTCGCTGACCGCGACCAGGCTGCTCGCCCGCCTCGACGACACCTTCGACACCCGCCTGCAGATCCGCGATCTGTTCGACAACGCCACGGTGGCCGGACTGTCCACTCTCATCGACGGACAACAAGACCGGCAGACGGGTCCGCCGCTCGTCGCGGGGCCGCGCCCAGAACACATCCCGCTCTCACCGGCGCAGGCGCGCATGTGGTTCGTCAACCGCTTCGACCCGGCCTCGGGTGCCTACAACGTGGCGGTCGCGCTACGCCTGACCGGCACGCTCGACATCGACGCGCTGCGCGCCGCGGTCACCGACATCGTGGACCGGCACGAGACGCTGCGCACCCGCTACCCGGATACCGGCGACGGTCCCCGGCAGGAGATCCTGCCGGCCGCCGAGGTGATCGATGCACTCACACTCGACGCCGACGCCCTGCACGGGACGCTCGACGAATGGCTCCTCGAGGTCGTCGCCCGCGGCTTCGACGTCACCCGTGAGATTCCCCTCGCGCTGAATATCGTCCGCGAAGACGCCGACCGGCACGTCCTCGTGCTGGTCGTGCATCACATCGCGATCGACGGCTGGTCGATGCAAGCGCTCGCCCGCGATCTGGTCGCCGCCTACGGTGCACGCAGCGCCGGCAGCGCCCCGGCGTGGGAGCCGTTGCCGGTCGGGTACGCCGACTACGCACTCTGGCAGCAAGGACTTCTCGGCAGCACCGACGACCCCGACTCGGTGGCGGCCCGTCAACTCGCCTTCTGGCGGGACGCCCTGGCCGATGCCCCCGAGGTCTTGGACCTGCGCGCCGACCGTCGTCGACCGGCGGTCCCTTCGTTCCGGGGCGGCACGGTCACCGTCGACGTGCCCGCACCGGTATATGGCCGCGCGGCAGAACTGGCGAGGGCGCACGACGCATCGCTGTTCATGGTGCTGCACACCGCCCTTGCGGTACTGCTCTCCCGAACCGGCGGGACCTACGACGTCACCGTCGGCACGCCCGTCGCCGGTCGCGGCCATCGTGACCTCGACGACGTGGTGGGCATGTTCGTCAACACCCTCCCGTTGCGCACCCGGTTCGATGCCTCGTTCTCGTTCGCAGCGGCCCTGACCGCGGTGCGCGACACCGACCTTGCCGCGTACTCACACGCCGATCTCCCGTTCGAGCAACTCGTCGAGGCACTCGCCCCGGCGCGCTCGACGTCGCACCAACCGCTGTTCCAGACGGTGCTCGCGCTCGACGTGCCGCAGCCGGGTGCGGTGACGCTGCCCGGTCTCGATATCGAGGTGCTGCCCGTCGATTTCGGGATCGCCAAGTTCGACCTCGAATTCGCCGTTACCGAGCACGAGCGGCACGCGACCGTCACGCTGACCTTCGCCCGCGACCTGTTCGACGACACCACCGCCGCAATGATGGTCGAGCGCTACGTGCGGGTGCTGGAGTCGGCCGTGGCAGCTCCGGATGCCTCCGTCGGCTCGCTGAACCTGCTCTCGCACGCCGAGCACGGCGAACTGCTGCGCCGCCCCGAATCCGTCGGCGTACGCACGCTCCCGCAGCTACTTGCCGAGGCTGCCGCCGATCCCGACGCACCCGCGCTCGTCTCCGGGACGCGCATCGTCACCTACGGCGAACTCGACCGCCGCTCCTCAGCGCTCGCACACACGCTGATCGAGGCCGGCGCAGGCCCCGAGACGGTCGTTGCCGTCGCCGTGGAACGTTCGGTGGAATCGGTACTCGCAGTCTGGGCGGTCGCCCGAACCGGCGCCGCATTCCTGCCCGTCGATCCGACCTATCCGGCGGCTCGCATCGAGCACATGCTCACCGACTCGGGTGTGCGCCTCGGTCTCACCACCGACGCACACCGCAAGGCCCTGCCCGACGAGGTGCGGTGGCTCGACGCTGCCGCGCAGACCGGCGACGACCGGCCCGTCCCTGCGCGCGAACCGCACCCCGACCATCCCGCCTACCTGATCTACACCTCCGGTTCCACAGGCGTGCCCAAAGGCGTGGTCGTCACCCACCGCGGCCTCGCCGCATTCGTCGCCGAGCAGCAACGCCACTACGGCGTGCGGCCCGGTGACCGCGTCGCGGCATTCGCGTCACCCAGCTTCGACGCGTCGCTGCTCGAACTGCTGATGGCGGTCGGTGGGGGAGCGACCCTCGTGCTCGTCCCCACCGGTATCTACGGCGGCACCGAACTCGGGACGGTGCTCACCGACACCGGCGTGACCCACCTCTTCCTCACGCCCGCGGCACTGGCGACACTCGATCCCGAGACGCTGCCGCACGTCCGGGTGGTCGTCGTCGGCGGTGAGGCATGCGAACCGTCGCTGGTGGCACGATGGGCGCCGGGCCGGGCGATGTTCAACGCCTACGGTCCCACCGAGTCGACCATCATGGCAACGCATTTCGGTCCGATGACGCCGGGAGAACCGGTGCGCATCGGCCGTGCCGTGCTCGGCACGTCCGCGATGGTTCTCGACGACCGGCTGCAACCGGCGCCCACGGGAGTGCCCGGCGAACTGTACGTATCCGGCGCGGGGCTCGCGCGGGGTTACCACGATCGCGCCGAGCTCACCGCAACGCGGTTCGTCGCCGACCCCGTCGGTGGCGGACTCATGTACCGAACGGGCGACCGCGTCCGGAAGACCGCGGACGGAACGCTGGAATACCTGGGACGCAACGACTTCCAGGTGAAGGTTCGCGGCCATCGAATCGAACTGTCCGAAATCGACGCCGTCCTGTCCGGGCATCCGTCCGTCGACGCCGCGGTGAGCGTGCCCCACGCCGCAACCGGCGCCGTGGTGGCCTACGTGGTGCCGGCACCCGGTCACGCGATCGTCGCCGCCGACGTGACCGCTCACGCTGCCCGCGCCCTGCCCGACTACATGGTGCCCTCGGCGATCACCGTCGTCGACGCCTTCCCCCTCACCGGTGCGGGCAAGGTCGATCTGCGGGCACTGCCCGAACCCGTCTTCGCCGCCGCACAGTTCGTCGCACCGCGTACCGACGCCGAAAGGCGGGTCGCGGCGGTGTACGCCGACGTGCTCGGTCTCGAGCAGGCAGGTGCGCACGACGACTTCTTCGCCCTCGGCGGTAACTCCCTCTCGGCGACCCGTGTGGTTGCGCGACTCGACGCGTCGCTCGGGGTGCGCGCGGTGTTCGAGAACCCGACCGTGGCCGCACTGGCGGCCGTCGTCGGTGACAGTGGGCCGGGCACGCGCCCGCCGCTCGTCGCCGGGCCCCGCCCCGACCGCATTCCGCTCTCGCCGGCGCAGCAGCGGATGTGGCTGATCAACCGGTTCGATCCCACGTCGCCGGTCTACAACGTCCCCGTCGCCGTGCGACTGCGCGGCCGACTCGACCACGACGCGCTGCGCGCCGCGGTGCACGACGTCGTGCAGCGGCACGAGACCCTGCGGACGGTCTTCCCCGACGCCGACGGTCCACACCAGGTGGTCCTCGACGACGCCCCGGTGAACCTGACGCCGCGCCCGATCACCGCCGATACCGAGCGTGACGAGATCCTCGCCGTGCTCTCGCGCGGATTCGACGTCACGACCGAGGTCCCGATTCGCGGCGCCCTGTTCCAGGCTTCAGCCGACGAGCACGTGCTCGTGGTGGTCGTGCACCACATCGCCGCCGATGGCGCCTCCACCGTGCCGCTGGCCCGCGACATCCTCGTCGCCTACAGCGCCCGGCTCGCCGGCGCCGCTCCGCAGTGGGCGCCGCTCGCTGTGCAGTACGCCGATTTCGCGGTGTGGCAGCGCGCCGTGCTGGGCGACCCCGCCGACGCCGGATCGCTTGCAGCGCGTCAGCTCGCCTACTGGACCGAGGCACTCGACGACGTCCCGGCCGTGCTCGAGGTGCCCGCCGACCGGCCCCGCCCGGCAGTCGCCTCGCAACGCGGCGCACGCACCGACTTCCGCATCGGTGCAGACACCGTGGACGCACTCGACGCCCTCGCCCGGGCACACGGCGCCACGCGCTTCATGGCACTCCACGCCGCCCTGTCCGTGCTGCTCGCGCGGCTCGGCAACACCGACGACGTCAGCGTCGGCACCCCCGTCGCCGGTCGCGGGGAGGCAGCGCTCGACGACGTCGTCGGCATGTTCGTCAACACCCTCGTGCTGCGCACCCGGTTCGACCCGGCCGCCGGCTTCGATCGGACCCTCGAGCAGACCCGCGACGCCGACCTCGCCGCGTTCGGGCACGCCGACGTGCCGTTCGAGCAGATCGTCGACGCCGTCGACCCTGTCCGCTCGCAAAGCCACGCGCCGCTGTTCCAGGTGACACTGTCGCTCCAGAACCAGGGCACGGGTGTCCTCGAACTACCCGGCCTCGAGATCGAACCCGTCGAGCCGGGTATCGATGTCGCGAAGGTGGACCTCGAATTCACCCTCCGCGACGACGACGGCGGCCTCGCCGGGTCGCTGACCTACGCGACCGACCTGTTCGATGCCGGTACCGCGGAATCCTTGACGCGGCGATGGCTGCGCCTGCTGGACGCCGTGACCGAGAACCCCGCGGTGCCGGTGGGCGAGGTGCCGCTCATGGAGGACGCCGATGCCGCCCGTGCGCTCCGGCACGCCGTGCCCGCGGATGTGCCGGTACGCGTGCTGCCGGAGATCTTCGCGGGGGGTGTCGCCGCGAACCCGGACGGCATCGCGGCCACCGACGGGGCCAGGCACCTGACGTACACCGAGCTGGATCGTGCGTCGAACCGTCTCGCCCGCATGCTCGCCGAGCACGGCGCAGCCCCGGAAACGTTCGTGGCGCTGTCGTTCCCGCGGTCGGTCGACGCGATCATCGCATTGTGGGCCGTGGCCAAGACCGGTGCGGCGTTCGTACCGGTCGACCCCGCGCTGCCCGCCGCGCGCATCGCGTACCTGCTGTCGGATTCCGGTGCGCTTCTCGGGCTCACACACGGTGACGCACCGTCGACCGACATCTCGTGGCTCCGCGTCGACGCCGCCGCCGGATACTCCGACGCGCCGATCCGGCGGACGACCTCGGCCGGGTCCGCCGCCTACATGATCTATACCTCCGGATCGACCGGCACCCCGAAGGGTGTCGTCGTCACCCACCGCGGGCTGGCGGCCTTCACCGGCGAACACCGCCCCGAACTCGGCCTGAGCTCCGGGTCGAGGATGCTCCGGTTCTCGTCGTCGAGCTTCGACGCCTCGGTGTTCGAGCAGATCGCCGCGTTCTCCGTCGGTGCCACGATGATCGTCGCGCCGCCGGAGATCGTCGGTGGCACAGAACTGTCCGATCTGCTGCGGCGAGAACGGGTTACGCACATCCTCACCGCGCCCGCCGCGCTCGGCACCGTCACACCCGACGACCTGCCCGACCTCGAAGCGGTCATGGTCGGCGGCGACGTCTGCCCTCCCGAACTGGTTGCCAAGTTCGGCTCCGTGTGCCGGTTCGTCAACTGCTACGGCCCCACCGAAACCACCATCATCATTACGGAGACCGCGCCGCTGACCGCGGGCGACGTCATCACCATCGGCGCGCCGATCCGCGGTGCGGGGGCCGTCGTCCTCGACGACCGCCTGCACCCCGTGCCCGACGGTGTCGTCGGCGAGTTGTACCTGTCCGGTGCCGGACTGGCCCGCGGCTACCACCGTCGGCCCGAGCTGACGGCGTCCCGCTTCGTCGCCAACCCTTACACCGGTGGGCTCATGTACCGCACCGGAGACCTGGTGCGGCGCACGGCCGGTGGCGAGCTCGACTTCGTCGGCCGCCGCGACGCCCAGGTGCAGGTGCGGGGCCTGCGCATCGAACTCGGTGAAATCGAAGCCGTCCTCACCCGCACCGACGAGGTCGCGCAGGCTGTCGTGCTGGTGCACAACGACGCCCGCACCGGCGACCGGCTCATCGGCTACGTCGTCCCCACCGAAGGCAATACCGCCGACACGCACCTGCTCCGCAACCGGATCGCCGACGAACTGCCGTCCTACATGGTGCCCGCGCAGATCCTCGTGCTCGACACACTGCCGATCACCGCGAACGGCAAACTCGACCGGAAAGCGCTGCCGGTCCCGGCTTTCGAGACGCGAGCATTCCGCGCACCGGAAAACGCGGTCCAGCAGACCGTCGCCTCGGTCTACGCCGAACTGCTCGGCGCCGACCGGGTCGGGCTCGACGACGACTTCTTCGCCCTCGGCGGCAACTCCCTGATCGCCACGCGGGTCATGTCGCGGATCGGGTCGGAACTCGGAGCGGACATCCCCCTCCGCGTCCTGTTCGAACAGCCCACGGTGGGTGCGCTCGCCGCGGCAGCGCAGGAGTACATGGGACGGGTAGCGCGCCCGGCGCTGGTCGTGCAGGAGCGTCCCGCTCGCATTCCGCTGTCGCTCGCGCAGCAGCGGATGTGGTTCCTCAACCGGTTCGACCCCGGCGCCGCGACCTACAACATCCCGGTCGCGCTCCGGTTGTCGGGCGCCCTCGACCTCGCAGCACTGAAGGCAGCGGTCGAGGACCTGCTGATGCGGCACGAGATCCTGCGCACCGTGTACCCGGAGGTCGACGGCGCGGGTATCCAGCGGGTCGTGCCGTTGTCCGAGGTGGACGCGGATCCGACGCCTGTCCCGGTCGAACCGGACGACGTGTTCGCCGTCGTCGGAGAATTGATCTCGGCGGGGTTCGACGTGACGGCGGAGGTGCCGGTACGAGTGCGGCTGCTCCGCGCCGGGCCGGAGGAATACATCCTGGTCTTCGTGGTGCACCACATCGCGGGTGACGGATTCTCGATGGGACCGCTCACCCGGGATGTGATGACGGCGTACGCGTCGCGCGTCGGAGGTCAGCCGCCCACGTGGGCTCCGCTACCGGTGCAGTACGCGGACTACACCCTCTGGCAGCGGCAGATCCTCGGCTCCGAGGACGACCCGGACAGCGTGGTGTCGAAGCAGATCTCGTACTGGAGCGAGACTTTGGCGTCGCTGCCGGATCAGCTCGAATTGCCCTGGGATCGGCCGCGTCCCCCGGTGGCGTCCCATCGGGGTGCGTCGCACACGGTCGGTCTCGACGCGTCGCTCCACCGAGGTCTGCTCGGGCTCGCGCGAACACACCACGCCACGCTGTTCATGGTGCTGCACAGCGCCCTGGCGTCCGCTCTCGCCCGGCTCAGCGGCACCTCCGACATCGCGCTCGGTACGCCGGTTGCCGGTCGTGGTGAAGCCGAACTCGACGATCTGATCGGGATGTTCGTCAACACGCTGGTCCTGCGTACCGACATCGACCCGGGCCGGTCGTTCGCGGACCTGCTCCGCTCGGTGCGGGAAACGGATCTGCACGCGTTCGCGCACGCCGACGTGCCGTTCGAGCGCCTCGTCGAGGTCCTCGCACCGGCCCGTTCGCAGGCGCGTAACCCGCTCTTCCAGGTGATGCTGACGCTGCAGAACATGCAGCCCGTCGATTTCCGTCTCGGTGGCGTCGACATCGAACCCGTCGAGGCCGACCTGAACCAGGCGATGGTCGATCTCCAGGTCACCGCGCACGAAGCATTCTCGGAGGGCGGCACTCCGGACGGTATCGACCTGACGTGGACCTACGCCACGGACCTCTTCGACGCTTCCACCGTCGCGGGATTCGCCGATCGGTTCGTCCGCATCCTCACCGCAGCAGTGCGCGATCCCGAAACTCCCGTCGGCGACCTGGAATGGCTCGCGCCGCCGGAGCGTGCGGCCCTACACGAGATGGGCCTCCCCGCGGTGCGCACCGGCCCGGGCGGCGCCACCCTGCCGGATCGGTCGGCCGCGCAGGCCGCGACGACACCGCATGCCGTCGCCGTCGCCGACGAAGACACCTCGTACTCCTACGCGGAATTCGCTTCGAGAGTCAACAGTCTTGCCCGGCATCTTATTTCGCTGGGTGTGGGCCCTGAGACGAACGTTGCCATCGCGATGGAGCGATCGATCGACGCGGTGATCGCGGTCCACGCCGTGGTCGCCGCCGGCGGTGCCTACGTGCCCGTCGACCCCGGGCAACCGGCCGAGCGGATCTCCTACGTGTTCGAGATCGCCGATCCGATACTGGTGTTGTCGGACTCGCGCCACCACCTGGGCGCGGATCGGACGGTGTTCGATATCGGCACGTTCGATGCGACCGGTGTACCGGACGGGCCGATCTCGGATGCCGAGCGACGGGGCCCACTGCGCCCGGACAACACGGCGTACGTGCTGTTCACGTCGGGCTCGACGGGGCGCCCGAAGGGTGTGGCGGTCTCGCACGCGTCGGCTGTGAACCAGCTGGACTGGTTGCAGGAGGAGTTCGGCGCCGATGCTGCCGACACCGTTCTGCTCAAGACTCCGCTGACGTTCGACGCATCGGTGTGGGAGCTCTTCTGGCCCTTGCACAGTGGAGCGCGGATGGTCGTCGCGGCACCGGACGGTCACCGCGATCCGCAGTACCTCGCGCGTGCGCTGGTGGATTTCGAGGTGTCCGTGGCACAGTTCGTGCCCGTCGTGCTCGACGCGGTGCTCGACGTGCTGGAGGAACCCACTCCGTCGTTGCGGCTGGTATTTGCCGGCGGTGAGGCCCTGTCGGGTGCGACGGCCGACCGCGCGCGGAGGATGCTCGGGTGCGGGGTGCACAACCTGTACGGCCCGACCGAAACGACGATGCAGGCCACGCACCGCCGAAGCGATCCCGATTCCGGCGGTGGGCGCGTCCCCATCGGTACACCCGTTCGGAACACCGGTGCCCTGGTGCTCGACACACGTCTGCATCCCGTGCCGGTGGGAGTCGTGGGCGAGCTTTATCTCTCGGGTGTCCAGTTGGCCCGCGGCTATGCGGGACGCGCACACCTGACGGCCGACAGGTTCGTGGCGAACCCGTTCGACGGTGCGGGGACGAGGATGTACCGCACGGGAGATCTGGTGCGGTGGAACGCACATCACGAACTCGAATACGTAGGCCGCAACGACATGCAGGTCAAGCTGCGGGGCCAGCGGATCGAACTCGGGGAAATCGACTCGGTGCTGCGCGCACACGAGGATGTTGCGGCCGGGGTAGTGGTGGCGTGGCCGGAACAACTCGTCGGTTACGTCGTGCCCACCGGTGAACTCGATACGCAGCGACTGCGGGAGGCACTGGGCCGGGTGCTGCCGTCGTACATGGTGCCGGCGCAGTTCGTCGTGCTCGATGCGCTGCCGACGACACCCAACGGGAAGGTCGATCGGAAAGCGCTGCGACAGCCCGAGGTTCGGGCACGCGAGTTCCGCCGCCCGTCGGGCGACACCGAACGTGCTGTGGCCGACGCCTTCTCCGATATTCTCGGTGTCGCACAGGTGGGGGCGGACGACGACTTCTTCGCGCTCGGTGGCACTTCCCTGGTCGCGACCAGGCTCGTCGCGCAGTTGCGCGACGCGCTGGGCGTCGCGGTCCCGTTGCCGTCGTTGTTCTCGCATTCGACGGTCGAAGCGCTGGCTCGGAAGATCGCCGAGGGCGGGGGGTCCGGTCCGGAGTTCGGAACGCTGCTCCCGATCCGCGCGGAGGGCGACCTTCCCCCGGTCTTCTGCGTGCATCCGATCATCGGATTGTCGTGGTGCTACACCGCTCTCGCGCAGGAGATCGACCCGTCCGTACCCCTGTACGGAGTGCAGACCCCGCTCGAGGACCTACCGAACTCCCTCGACGACCTGGCGGCGCTCTACGTCGACGAGATACGCCGGATCCAGCCGGAGGGCCCGTATCGGCTGCTCGGATGGTCGCTGGGCGGTGTCATCGCGCATGCCATGGCGGTGCACCTCCAGGCCGCCGGCAGCGTAGTGGAAACACTGGTGATGCTCGACAGTTTCGCGGACACCGACACCGACGCCCCCGAGGAGCCGGAAGTACCGATGAGCGACGTGCTCGCCGGATTCGGCGTCGTCGAAGACGGTGACGGTGACGAACCGGCGGACCTCGCGGGGATCGTCCGGGTGGTCGCCGACCTCACCGGCACTACGGCCGAGGACACCGAACGGCTCGTGCGGCAACTGATGGACGCCGCCCGGCACAACGTCGTCCTGGCGGCCGGTCACCGGCCCGCACGGTTCGACGGTGACATCGTGTACTTCACCGCAGCCGAGGACGAAAGCCACGGGGCCGCAGGCTGGGCCGATGCCGTGAGCGGGCGAATCCATGACCATTCAGTGCCGGTCACCCACTGGCGCATGACTTCGACCGAGGCACTTGCCGTACTGGGTCCTCGCCTGCGTACTGTCTTCGCAACCCCATCCGACCCCAACCGACAGGGCGAACAAGCACGATGAATATGAACGTTCTGCGGCGAAGTAGCGCCTGCGTCATTGCCGCTTCGGCGCTCATCCTGGCGGGGGCACCCGCCACCGCCTCGCCCGGCGGGGAGGAGGTGCGGGTCGAGCAGGTCGAAGGAAACCGCTACGACATGCACGTGTACTCGGAGTCGATGGGCCGGGAGATCCCGTTCCAGCTGATCCGCCCGGCCGACACCAGCGTGCCGCGCCCGACGCTGTACCTGCTGAACGGCGCCGGCGGCGGCGAAGACGGCGCGAACTGGCTCAATCAGACGAAGATCCTCGACTTCCTCGCGGACAAGAACGTGAACGTCGTGATCCCCGCACAGGGCATGTTCACCTACTACACCGATTGGATGCGTGACGATCCGGTCGTGGGTGTCGCGAAGTGGGAGACGTTTCTGACACAGGAGCTTCCCCCGGTGGTCGACCGCGCACTGGGTACCACGGGTGTCAATGCGATCGCGGGACTGTCGATGGCAGGCACGTCGGTGCTCGACCTCGCAATCCAGGCGCCGGGACTGTACCGGGGCGTCGCCTCGTACAGCGGCTGTGCCCAAACCAGCGACCCCGTGGGCCAGGCGTATCTCCGGTCCGTCGTCGAAGTGATGGGTGAGACCGATGCTCGCAACATGTGGGGTCCGTACGACGGCGACGAATGGGCCCGGCACGATCCGACGGTCAACGCCGAAGGGCTGCGGGGGCTCTCCCTCTACATCTCGAACGGAAACGGTTTGCCCGGACCGCACGAGAACCCGGCACTGCCACGCACCCCACAGGCACCGCCGCTGCACGAGCAGGTCGTGATCGGCGGCGTGATCGAGGCGGCAACGAACGTCTGTACCCAACGGCTGGCCGAGCGGCTGGAAGAACTCGATATCCCCGCGACCTTCCACTTCCGTGAGAACGGCACGCACTCATGGGGTTACTGGGAGGACGAACTCCACCGTTCGTGGCCGCAATTGGCGGCGTCACTCGAACTCGGGAACTGACACGACGCGGGACGCCGAGACCGGCTGAACCCGCCCCGACAGAAAAAGCTCGCGGCCCTGGTGGTGTGTCCACCAGGGCCGCGAGCGTTTACTTCAGGACTGCTTACCTGCGACCGGGGGGCTTGATCCCGCCCTTGATCTGCAGTCCGCCCGGCTTCGCCTTCGGCGGGGCCGGTGCGTCGGCAGCGGGTGCCTTCGGCGCCTCGGGCGTCGTCTC
>JADGMW010000135.1_pt1 | contig 52790 bp, 50 predicted proteins | sample 8641801 | NCBI WGS metagenome assembly JADGMW01 (sample SAMN16272018, study PRJNA661076) | feces metagenome | isolation source: fecal sample from diarrhoea affected cattle A | host: Bos taurus | place: South Africa: Lokaleng Village, Mahikeng | collected 2019-09
TCTTCGTCGAATTCGTCCCAGCTCAGCATGGCGGTTTCTCCTGATTGGGGACCGGCGCGGCCGGTCGGGTATGTTCGGGTGGCTTTTGGTTTGCACGCAAAAGCGCGGAATGTGTTGTGTCTGTGGGCAGCGAGTGGTGCCCATCGGTGGATGCAAAAAGCGGCATCCACCCTACGAATTGGTTCTACGCCTTACAAAGAGCAGCGTTTTTCAGCAGCAGCTCGGTGCAAGCGGTTTCCAGAGCGAGGCAGCGCCAGGCGCCTGGCAGGTCGGAGCCCCTGAGCGTACGCCTGTACGTGAGGGGGCAGACCTGACGGGCAACAATGCGCGGTCCGCTCAGCTTCGGGCGCCAGCTAACTACTTATTGGCAGGCTTCGCAGTCGGGTTCGTCGATTGCACAAGCCTTGGGCACTGGTGCCGGACCGGCAGACATCTCAGGAGCCGGAGCCGCTTTCGCCGGAGCACCGCTGAAGCCGTCGCCATTACCGTTGGAAACCGCGTTGAGCTTGCCGGTGTTGACGGTGGATTTTTCGGTGCTGGTCGCGGCCAGGGCACGGAGGTAGTAGGTGGTTTTCAGGCCGCGGTACCAGGCCATGCGGTAGGTCACGTCGAGCTTCTTGCCCGAGGCGCCGGCGATGTACAGGTTCAGCGACTGCGCCTGGTCGATCCACTTCTGGCGGCGGCTGGCGGCGTCGACGATCCACTTGGTTTCCACTTCGAAGGCGGTGGCGTAGAGGTCTTTCAGTTCTTGCGGGATGCGCTCGATCTGCTGCACGGAGCCGTCGTAGTACTTGAGGTCGTTGATCATTACCGAGTCCCACAGGCCGCGTGCCTTGAGGTCGCGTACCAGGTAGGGGTTGATCACGGTGAATTCGCCGGACAGGTTCGATTTCACGTACAGGTTCTGGTAGGTCGGCTCGATGGACTGCGACACGCCGGTGATGTTGGCGATGGTCGCGGTCGGCGCGATGGCCATGATGTTCGAGTTACGAATACCTTTCTGTACGCGGGCACGCACCGGGGTCCAGTCGAGGGACTCGGTCAGATCAACGTCGATGTACTTCTGGCCACGGGCTTCGATGAGGATCTGCTGGGAATCGAGCGGCAGGATGCCCTGGCTCCACAGCGAACCCTGGAAGGTCTCGTAGGCGCCGCGCTCGTCGGCCAGGTCGCAGGACGCCTGGATGGCGTAGTAGCTGACCGCTTCCATGGACTTGTCGGCGAACTCGACGGCCGCGTCGGAACCGTAGGCGATGTGCTGCAGGTACAGCGCATCCTGGAAGCCCATGATGCCCAGGCCCACCGGACGGTGCTTGAGGTTGGAGTTACGCGCCTGCGGCACGCTGTAGTAGTTGATGTCGATGACGTTATCGAGCATGCGCACCGCGGTGCGCACGGTGCGTTCCAGCTTGGCGGTGTCCAGCGTGCCGTCCTTGATGTGGTTCGGCAGGTTGACCGAGCCCAGGTTGCAGACGGCGATTTCGTCCTTATTGGTATTCAGGGTGATCTCGGTGCACAGGTTGGAGCTGTGTACCACGCCGACGTGCTGCTGCGGGCTGCGCAGGTTGCACGGGTCCTTGAAGGTGATCCACGGGTGGCCGGTCTCGAACAGCATCGAGAGCATCTTGCGCCACAGGTCCTTGGCCTGAACGACCTTGTGCAGTTTGATCTTGCCGTAGGTGGCCAGGGCTTCGTAGTACTCGTAGCGCTCTTCGAAGGCCTTGCCGGTCAGGTCGTGCAGGTCGGGCACGTCGGAGGGCGAGAACAGGGTCCAGGAGCCGTCGTCGAAGACGCGCTTCATGAACAGGTCGGGCACCCAGTTGGCGGTGTTCATGTCATGGGTGCGGCGGCGGTCGTCACCAGTATTCTTGCGCAGTTCGAGGAATTCCTCGATGTCCAGGTGCCAGGTTTCCAGGTAGGCGCAGACCGCCCCCTTGCGCTTGCCGCCCTGGTTGACGGCGACGGCGGTGTCGTTGACAACTTTCAGGAAGGGCACGACGCCTTGGGACTTGCCGTTGGTGCCCTTGATGTAGGCGCCCAGTGCGCGCACCGGGGTCCAGTCGTTGCCCAGGCCGCCGGCGAACTTGGACAGCAGGGCGTTGTCGCGGATGGCGTTGTAGATGCCGCCCAGGTCGTCCGGCACGGTGGTCAGGTAGCAGGAGGACAGCTGCGGGCGCAGGGTGCCGGCGTTGAACAGCGTCGGGGTCGAGGCCATGTAATCGAAGGACGACAACAGGTTGTAGAACTCGATGGCACGCGCTTCCTTGTTCTGCTCTTCCATTGCCAGGCCCATGGCCACGCGCATGAAGAAGACCTGCGGCAACTCGAAACGCACGCCGTCCTTGTGGATGAAGTAGCGGTCGTACAGGGTCTGCAGGCCCAGGTAGGTGAACTGCTGGTCGCGCTCGTGATCGATCGCGGCGCCCAGCTTGGCCAAGTCGTAGCCCTTGAGCTTGGGATCGAGCAGCTCGAATTCCACGCCCTTTTCCACGTAGGCGGGCAGCGCCTTGGCGTAGATCTCGGCCATTTCGTGGTGGGTGGCGGACTTGGCCACGTCGAGGAAGTCCAGCGCTTCGGCGCGCAGGGTGTCGAGCAGCAGGCGGGCGGTGACGTAGGAGTAGTTCGGCTCGCGCTCCACCAGGGTGCGCGCAGTCATCACCAGAGCGGTGTTGACGTCTTTTTGGGCGACGCCGTCGTAGAGGTTCTTCAGGGTTTCGCGTTCGATCAGCGCGCCATCTACCTCGGCCAGGCCTTCGCAGGCTTCGCGCACGATGGTCTGCAGGCGACCTAGGTCCAGCGGGCGCTGGCTGCCGTCGGCCAAGGTGATGCGGATGCTCGGGTGCGGCTGGGCAACGCCCAGGCTGGTCCCGGCGCTGCGCTTGCGTTCCTGGGCGCGGGCTTCGCGGTACAGCACGTAGTCGCGGGCGACTTTCTGCTCGCCGGCGCGCATCAGCGCCAGTTCCACCTGGTCCTGGATGTCTTCGATATGCAGGGTGCCACCGGACGGCATGCGGCGCTTGAAGGTGGCGGTCACCTGCTCGGTCAGGTTGCGCACGGTTTCATGGATGCGCGAGGACGCGGCCGCCTGGCCGCCTTCCACTGCGAGAAACGCCTTGGTGATGGCCACGGTGATCTTGTCGTCGGTGTAGGGCACCACGGTGCCGTTGCGCTTGATCACGCGCAGCTGACCTGGCGCGGTGGCGCTCAGGTCCTGGCGGTTGTCGACAGGCTGCACGTTGGCCTGTGTCTCGCGAGTGGTATCGGTTTGCATGGGGATCTCCGCGTCTCCAATGGTCGGCACCTGTTAATTGGGCGCCTCACTTCTTACTGCTGAAACAAAAAACGCACACGCCTGCGAACTGCACCGGCGTGGGCATGGGTAATTCGGAACGGGTCTGGCCTACATCAAAATGCCTTCCTGGCGCCCAGTCCGCTGGAGGAAAACCTCCAACACAACCCCTAGTGGTTGCTTAGGTTGCTTCGCTGCTGCGACCCGCTGTCGGGGGAGCATCCGAAGCAACCTCAGTCCGGTCTTCAATCAGTCCGTCAGGGGTTGCAGAAACAAGGTGTTTGAGCTAGTCGGTCGAGCGTTTTTCGGTCTCGTCCGGTTAGAGTCCTTTAGTGCCTACTGGTTCATCTGAACACAATATGTAGGGGTCATTGCTGAATCAGATACAGGATATTGATTGCGTACGGGCGTGGCAAGATAGCGGGTAGTGGCCATCTGTGGATAAGTCTGTGGGTTAGCTTTGCGTAACCGGCTGTAGCGGGCGTCTGGGCGATCTTTGCTGTTTTTGTCATTTTGCGACCTTGGCAGCAGAGTTTTTTTGTCGTCGGAGCAAAACACTATATGTTGTGTTTTCCCGTTGAAGATGGCATGGCCTGTGCAGACGTGGGCAGATTGCTACAATGCCGGCCTTTTTCGGGCTGTATCGATAGGGAGGGCGGCGCATGGAACAGGACTGCTGGCGAATCTTGATCGTCGAGGATGACTTGCGCCTAGCCGAGCTCACCCGTGATTACCTGGTCGCCCACGGCCTACGGGTGGATATCGAATCTGACGGCGCCCAGGCAGCGGCGCGCATTATTGATGAACGTCCCGATCTGGTGATTCTCGACCTGATGCTGCCCGGCGTGGACGGGCTGTCGATCTGCAAGCAGGTGCGCCCGGCATACGCGGGGCCGATCCTGATGCTTACGGCGCGTACGGACGACACGGACCAGGTGCAGGGGTTGGAGTCCGGCGCTGACGACTATGTATGCAAGCCGGTGCGCCCGCTGGTGCTGCTGGCGCGTATCCGCGCCTTGCTGCGCCGTCGGGAAGGTGCTGGCGAAGTGGAAGGCACGTCGCAGCGCCTGGAGTTCGGCGCCCTGCGTCTGGACAACGCCCGCCGCGAAGCCTGGTTGGGCGAGGAATTGATCGATCTGACCGGCGCCGAGTTCGACCTGCTCTGGCTGCTGGCGGTGAATGCTGGGCGCATCCTGTCTCGCGAGGAAATCTTCAACGCCCTGCGCGGCATCGAATACGACGGCCAGGATCGCTCCATCGACGTGCGCATCTCGCGTATCCGCCCAAAAATCGGCGACGACCCGGTGTTGCCGCGCCTGATCAAGACCATTCGCGGCAAGGGTTATCTGTTTGTGCGCGAGGCGGCCGAGGAGCTGTAATAGCGCGCAGGTGCTGCTGCTTTTTTCCCAATTGATGGACGGCCCGTGAACTCGATTTTCCTGCGCATTTATGCCGGCATGCTCGCCACCCTGGTGCTGGTTGCCTTGCTAGGTGTGGGCAGCCTGCAACTGGTCAACGGCTTGCGCGTCGATCATTACCGCGAGCGCTTGGCCAGCGGCACCTTTCATCTGATGGCCGACAACCTGACGTCGATGAATGCTGTGGAGCGTCAACGGGCCACGGCGTTATGGGAGCGCATGCTGGGTGTGCCGCTGCGCTTGCAGTATCTTTCCGAGTTGCCGCTGGATGCACCCTCGCGCGGTCGCCTGATGCGCGGTCAGGTACTCGTCCAGCAGAGCGGCACGCAGCCTTCGATGGTGTACGTACTGGTCAGCCGAGCGGAGCAACTGTTGCTCACCGCCAGCGTGGGACAGGTCAGCGAACAGCTGGCGCGCGCCACCCTGTATTTGCTGATGGATGAACTGGCGCGTTACCCCATGATCGAGCAGCCGCGTCGGCTGGAGGCGTTGAAGGCAGAGAAGGATTTCGGCTTCGCGGTGAACCTGCTGCCCATCGAGCGTATTGAAATGGACGCCGACCAGCGCCGGCGGGTCGCGGAGGGCGATACGGTCATGGCGCTGGGTAGGGGGGGCGAGTCAATTCGGGTGATCGCCAGCATGGTGGCTTCGCCCTGGGTGCTCGAGTTGGGCCCGTTGTACCGCATGAACCCCTATCCGCCGCACCTGTTGGTGCTTTTCGTGGCGCTGGGTCTCAGCCTGATCGGCCTGACGCTGTATTGGCTGGTGCGTCGACTGGAGCGTCGCTTGCGCGGCCTGGAAGCCGCCGCGACGCGGATCGCCGCCGGCAGCCTGGAGACCCGCGTTCCGGAGGTGGGTACCGATTCGGTGGGCCGTCTGGCCGTGGCCTTCAACGTCATGGCCGAGCACCTGCAACGGCTGCTGTCGATGCAACGCGAACTGGTGCGCGCGGTGTCCCATGAATTGCGCACGCCGGTGGCGCGGTTGCGTTTTGGTCTGGAGATGGTCGGCGAGGCGCCGGATGCCACCAGCCGGGGCAAATACTTGGCGGGTATGGACCACGATATTCAAGAGCTCGACCGGTTGGTGGACGAGATGCTGGTTTACGCACGCCTGGAGCAGGGTTCGCCGGCGCTGAACTTTCAGGAGGTCCGGCTGGAGGCGCTGCTCGACCAGGTGATCGACGAGCTGGCCCCGCTGCGTGCCGACGTGCGCATCGAGCGCGGGTTATGGCAGCCGGCGCAGGACGGCTCGGGCAGCACGGTCGAAGCCGAGCCGCGTTACTTGCACCGCGCGGTGCAGAACCTGGTGAGCAATGCCCTGCGCCACGCGGAATCCAGGGTGCGCGTCAGTTTTACTGTGGGCATGAACCGTTGTCGCATCGATATCGAGGATGACGGACCGGGTGTGCCGGAAGAAGCCTGGGAACGAATCTTTACCACGCCATTCCTGCGTCTGGATGACAGCCGCACGCGCGCGTCGGGTGGGCACGGCCTGGGGTTGTCCATCGTGCGTCGCATCATCTACTGGCACCGCGGGCGCGCACTGATTGGTCGCAGCGCGCTGGGCGGCGCGCAGTTCAGCCTGGTCTGGCCGCGCCGACAGCACGAAGGCGAACAGTAAGCGCCGGCATTTTCAGGTAGGCGGTGGGCCGCCCGGCCACGCCGCAGCAGGGCGAGACCGGTGTGAATGAAGTAGGGCGGCGTCGCTCGCTGCACGGTGTTGGGATGGAAAACACAACGTTTCACGAGCACCCCGCCAGCGGAGCATCAGGCTAAAAAGATGGGCTGCCCAGCGACTCAGTGCGTTTATCTATGCAGCCAGCAACGGGCGAGGAGCCCTACAACGATGCACATGAAAGTTGTCGGCCTCAGTCAGGCCGCTTCCTTGGCAAATTCCACCTGATAACGCTCCATCAATACGCGGTTGTCATGCTGCCAGGGGTGGAAGTCGCGGCGATAGAAATCCAGGTAGTCGCGTACCAGCGGGCGGAAGATGCCGCGGCTGCCCCACAGCCAGACCAGACCGTCGTCCCAGACGCGCCAGTTCCACAGCAAGCCGTCGCGCTTGAGCATATGCCGCATCCCTTTGAGGGTGTCCCAGGTGAAGAAGAGGGTGCTCTGCACCATGGCCCGGCGGCGCAGCCAGGGACTGCCACACACCTGTTGGTACACATCGAAGGCCACCGCCTTGTGCTCGGTTTCCTCCAGTGCGTGCCAGCGCCACAGGCGGGCCAGGCGCGGATCGGCGCCGTCCATCCAGGCGGGATTGCTGAGCAGGGCGTTGGCCAAAATGGCGGTCAGGTGTTCCACCGCACAGGTGGCGGCCAATTGCAGTTCGGGTGACAGATGCCGTTTGACGAATGCGAGGCGTCGCTGCAAGCCGCGCTCCAGGTAATCGATGTTGTAGCCCAGATCGCGCAGGCGTTGGTTGTAGTCCTGATGCTCACGGCTGTGATGGCCTTCCTGGCCGATAAAGCCGCGTATCTCTTCACGCAATTCAGGGTCTTCGATCTGGTCGCGAAACAGCCGCACGGAGTCGATGAAAAAACGTTCGCCATCGGGGAACAGCACCGACATGGCATTGAAAAAGTGAGTCTTAAATGCATCCCCACTGTGCCAATGACGCGGCAATGGGCTGGGCAGGTCAAAATCCGGCTGGCGCGGGCGGATGTGCAAGCCTTCAGGGGTCAGACGGGGCATGGACGGCTCCGGAGTTGAGGAGGAATGGTTGAGGCGAGTCCATCTTTGCTATTCATCACCAAGACTCGTACCGATCTTTAGCAGGGCTGAACTGCAGATTCCAGGAGACTGTCGGCGTGCCGAAGCCGCGCCAATGGAATAAGCTGCGAACCATGAACTACTTGGCACATCTGCACCTGGGCGGGCCGGCGCCGGCGCAACTGCTCGGCAGCCTGTACGGCGATTTCGTCAAAGGCCGGCTGGAAGGTCGTTATCCCGCGGACATCGAAGCGGCGATCCGCCTGCATCGACGCATCGACATGTTTACCGACAGCCATCCGCTGATTTTTGAGGCCCGGATGCGCTTCCCGGCTGCGCGGCGGCGCACCTCGGGCATTCTACTCGACCTGTTTTTCGATCATTGCCTGGCCAATGCCTGGGAGGACTATGCCAGCGAGCCGCTGCCGGCCTTCACCACGCGGGTTTATCAGGTGCTGGCCGATGAGGCGCATCTGCCAGGGCACCTAGCGCAGATTGCGCCGCGCATGGCTGCGCAGGACTGGCTGGGCAGTTACCGCGACTTCAGCGTGCTGGAGCGGGTCGTTGCCAGCATGCGCCGACGCTTGTCTCGGCCCGCATTGCTCGACGACGCCGAACTGGAGCTGGAGCGCCTGTATGAACCGCTGTGCAAGGATTTCCGGGCGTTTTATCCGGAGTTGATGGCCTTTGCTGAGCGTGAGCTCAATTCCTAAATCCGTAGGGTGGATGTCGCTTTTCACATCCACCCATTAACCGTGCTCGGTGGACAAGGAAAACGTTGTCCACCCAGGGCCCCGCTAAACCAGGTCGAGTCAGGCGGCGAGCTTGAGGCTCTCGGCGGTACCGAATAACGCGTGTTCCACCACCGCCTGCGCCTGGCGGGCCAGTTCGTTGCGGCTGCGCCCCTGCGATTCCAGCGGCGCCAACAGAAAAATATCCACGTCGGCCACCTCGTTGTGCAGCAAGCGGCGCAAATGGCTGAGCAGATCGTCGTCGCCGATGAACGGGGCGATGGGGTCTGTTTCTCCCAGGCGTCGATAGCGGATCGCCACGGGTTGAATGGCAACACCCGCGTCGATCGCGCCGGACAGCAGTCGGCCATGGAAGGTGCGCACGGCGGTACCGTCGGTACTGGTGCCTTCGGGAAACAGCATCACCGAGCCGAGCTGGCGCAGGCGTTCGGCCAGCTGCCCAGCGACCCGCCCGCTATCGCTGGCGCCGCGCCGGATGAACAGCGTGCCGCCTTGCAGGGCCAGCCAGCCGGCCAAGGGCCAGCGGCGCACTTCGGCCTTGGCCAGGAAGGCCAGGGGCATCAGTTGACCGAGCAGTGGGATGTCGGTCCAGGACACGTGGTTGCCAACCCACAGCATGGGTGTGTCGGGCAATTCGCCGTGTACCGTGACGCGAAACGGCAGGGCAGCGGCCAGCCGCCCGTGAAGCCAGCGCGTCAGGCGTTGGCGCCGCGCAGGGCGCGGGCCAACACCCAGACGGGTTAACAGCGCCACCGCAGCGGTCAACAGCGCACCGAGGCCGATCACCAGCAGTAGGCGCAGCAGCCGCGCCGGATAGCGCAGCGCCGTCACACGGCCGCCTTGAAGTGGCGGGCATAGCGCGGGCACAGGTCTTCGCGCTTGAGCAGGATGAACACGTCAGCGACCTGGAAGTCGGCATCCCAGCAGGGCTCGCCGCAGATTTTCGCCCCCAGGCGCATGTAGGCCTTGAGCAGCGGTGGCAGCTCGGCAATCACGTTGTCCGGCAGGTTCAGCGTAGGCAGCGGCGTTTTCGGTTCCGCATGCAGGTTTTCCGTACACAGGTAGCGATCGCGCAGGCGTTGCATGACGGCCTGGGCCTGCACGCCGCCGTCGCGCATGGGAATGCTGGCGCAGCCCATCAGGTAGCGGTAGTCGCCCTGGTTGAGGACGTCCGCCAGTTCGCCCCAGAGCACGCCGATGGTGGCGCCGTTGCGGTAACGGGCATCCACGCAGGTACGGCCGATTTCCAGCAGCGGGCCTTCGAGCGCGCTCAGGCCATGCAGGCGAAATTCATCTTCACTGTAAAAGCGCCCCAGACGCCGCGCGGCGTGATGATCCAACACGCGTGTGGTGGCGACCAGTTCCCCGGTTTCATGGTCGCGCACGCCGATGTGCTGACAGTGGGGATCGTAATCGTCTTGATCCAGACCCTGTTCTCCGCCCTGGAGTTGGGCGCCGAATTCGTGGCTGAACACGCGAAAGCGCAGGGCTTGTGCTTCACGCAGGGCCTGCTCGCCGATCAGGCGCTCGGCCTGCAGACGGCTGGGGGTGGAAACCGCACGACGGGCGATGCAAGTCATGTTGCTGCTCCTCTGCCGGCTGTAGCCGGTCGACCTGGTTGGCAAGGCCGATGCTAGGCACACAGGGTGGCGAGGCGGTTACGGTTGCATGACGCCTGCATGACAGCGCGCGGGGCGGATGGCCGCGTAATCAGGGCTACGCTGCTAATGGCTGGTCCCGTTTCGTCGCGATGAAATGGGGATAGCCCCTTAGCGAACGACTTTTTTCTGTAACGGTCCATGTGTGGCGGGTCGGCAGCTTGAATGAACCTGTCGCAATCCGGCCCGCAGCCGAACGGAGGAAGCTGTGCATATCGCCGATATGACCATGTTCTATGCGCCGGCCAGCGGCGGAGTGCGCACTTATCTAGATGCCAAACATAGACGGCTGCGTCAGTACCCCGGTGTACAGCACAGCTTGCTGATCCCGGGCAATGTCTATCGGCAGCACGATGGGATTTATCAAATCCCCACGCCGCCGCTGCCGTTTGCCAAGGGGTACCGCTTTCCCATTCGCCGCACACCTTGGCGCAATGTACTGCGCGCTCTGCAGCCTGATGTGATCGAAGTGGGCGACCCTTACCTGACCGCCTGGGCGGCGCTGGATGCCGGCCGACGTCAGGATGTGCCGGTGATAGGTTTTTATCACTCCGACCTGCCGCTGCTGGTGCGCAACCGCATCGGCTCCTGGCTGGACACCAATCTGGATGCCTATGTCGCTCGGCTGTACGGCAATTTTGACCGGGTGCTGGCGCCAAGCCGGGTCATGGCCGACAAGCTGTGCCGGCTGGGGGTGCGCAATGTCTATGTGCAGCCGTTGGGCGTTGATCTGGATGCCTTCCGGCCTGAGTTGCGTGATACCGACCTCAAGCGTCAGCTGGGGCTGGAGGAGTCGGTCCGGCTGTTGGTTTTCGCCGGGCGCGGTTCGCGGGAAAAGAACCTGCCGGTCCTGTTGGAGTGTGTACAGCACCTGGGCAAGGGCTATCACCTGTTATTGGTGGGCTCGGACATGCCCACCCGCGTTCCGCATAACGTGTCGGTCATCAATCATTTCTGCCCGCTGGGCGAAGTGGCGCGGCTGATGGCGAGCAGTGACGCCTTGCTGCATGCCGGCGATCAGGAAACCTTCGGCCTGGTCGTGCTGGAAGCCATGGCCAGCGGAATACCAGTGGTGGCCGTACGCGCCGGTGCGCTGGCGGAAATCATTCCGAGCCATTGCGGGCGGTTGTGTCGGCCCAACGACGGGAAAGCCATGGCTACTGCGGTGCGTGAGCTGTTCGAAGACGATGCGCGGCTGATTGGCGAGCAGGCGCGCCAGCATGTCGAGGCCCAGCATGCCTGGGATGCGGTGATTGCCGGATTGCTCGCCCATTATCATGCGGTGCTGGGCTCGACCGCGTTCGAGGCGGTGGTGCATGGCTGAGCGTTATTTCCTGGCAGTCCTGCACGATGTGGCGCCGCAAACCTGGGCAGATTATCAACCGCTGCTCGCTACGCTGGATGCCTGGAACGTGTCGCTGACCTGGCTGGTGGTGCCCGACTTTCACCATTGCCAGCCTTTGCAGGAATACGGCGGGTTCCGCCAGCGGCTCGATCAACGCCTGGCGTTGGGTGATGAACTGGTGCTGCATGGCTTGTTTCATTGCGACGATCAACCACCGCCGCGTACGCCCAGGGAATGGTTCATACGCCGGGTGTATACCCACGAAGGGGAGTTCTACCGGCTCGACGAGGCCCAGGCGTACTCGCGGCTGGAGGCTGGTATCGAGGCGTTTCGCCTTTCTGGTTGGCCGCTGCAGGGCTTTGTGGCCCCTGGTTGGCTGATGAGCAGCGGCACGCGTCAGGCGTTGAGTCGCACGGGTTTACGCTACACCAGCGATGCTCGGCATCTGTATTTGCTGCCCGAACACCGGCCGCTGGTCGCTCCAGGCCTGGTGATGAGCAGCCGCAGCGCGTGGCGGCGCCGGCTTTCCAAAGGCTATTGCGAACGTCTGTTGCGACGCCACAGGTGTTCGCCTGTGCTGCGCTTGGGGCTGCATCCGCAGGATTTGCGCCAGCCGGCCAGCCGTGATTATTGGCTGGCCGTGATACGGCGCTTGCTGGATGAGGGGCGGGTGCCATTGACCAAGCGGGAATGGATCGAACGGCAGGCGGGCGGGCATGGTGCTTCATGAGCCGCGGATTGTGGCTGTTGCTATGCGCGCTGCTGGCCGCCGCCCTGATTCCCCTGTTGCTTGGCGGAGGGGAGCTGTGGCAACGCTTGCGAGCTTTTCCGCCAGGTCTGCTGCTGACCATGCTGGGCATGATCGTGCTGTGCTGGAATCTCAATGCGTTGCGCTTGCGCCTCTTGCTGGGCTGGCGCCGGCTAGGGCAGGGCCGGGCACTGGGTGTGGTGATGGCCACCGAATTTGCCATTTGCGCCACGCCTGCCGGAGCGGGAGGACCCTTGACGCTGATGGCGCTGCTGATGCGCCATGGCGTGCGCCCTGCACAAGGCACGGCGATTTATGCCGTGGAGCAACTGGGTGATCTGCTGGTATTTGCCTGTGCGCTGGTGGGTATTTTGCTGTTCGGCCTGTTCAACGCGTTGAGCTCACGGCTGGATTGGATGCTGGGAGTCAGCTTGGTGCTGCTGGGAGGGGGATTGGCGCTAATCGGCCTGGCGGCCTGGTATCACCGCGTGCTGCTGCGCTTCAGCGGTTATATGCTGGCGCGTCTGGGCGTGTCCTGGCGTCGACGGTTGCGCTGGGGGCGCCGGGTATTGGGCTTTCGCAACGCCTTGCGTGACAGCTTACATTTGCCACGGCGGATTCTTTTTGCCGTGTTCCTGCTTACCCTGGCCCATTGGCTGCTGCGCTACAGCGTGCTTTACCTGACGCTGCGAGGGCTGGGTAGCACGCTGCCCTGGGCATGGACGTTTCTGATTCAGGTACTGGCGCTGGGAGCGGGGCAACTGAGTTTGTTGCCGGGCGGCGCCGGCAGCGCTGAACTGGCCTCGGTGGCGTTATTGACGCCTATGGTGGGCAAGTCCAGCGCGGCGGCAGCGATTCTGATCTGGCGCGCGGTGACCTACTACTTCTATCTGATCGCAGGCGCGCCTTTATTCCTGCATCTGGCCGGGCGACCGCTGCTCAGAAGACTGGTGCGTTTTCGCCAGCCTTGAGCAGTGCGGTGGTGCCGCTTACTTCTTGCCGATGGTGATGTGGCGCTTGGGTGCCCAGGATTGGCCACTGACGCCCTTGTCGATCTCTTGGATCTCGCCGCCGGACTTCAGGAAAGCGGCGATCTGGGCATCCAGGGATTCGCTGGTGGAAGTGGCTGCAGCGGGCTTGGAAGTCCGGTTGGAGCCTTTGATGCGAGTAGGAGCTTTTACGGCTGCTTTGGCGGGTGTGCTGGTGGACATGTCTGCTGATCCTCAGTGAAGAAGTGAACACCTGAACGGCAAAAAACACGAAAACGGCCGAAGAGCCGGTTTGAGTGCTAGCCGATTGAGTTGTGAACTTCACCGCCTGCGTGTTGGAGATGTGCGAGGGAGTGAAGAAGTGGTGGCCTTCTGTGAAGCCTCTGGAGGGGCGGCATGTGAAGCTGTTGCGCTTCGTCTGCGCTCCGGTTGCATTAAGGAACGATTGCGGTTGGCGAACGGGTATTCGCAGAACAATTGGGGGCCGAAAATGCAACACAGCCGCTCCACCATACGCGTCGGAGCGACAATTAGCCAGCGACTTGTGGTTTGGTTGCGCAGGCAGGGCAGAGAAAATGCCGTGAAAAATAGCGAAATAGACGGGATTTGTGCCGTTTAGCCGCGAATCGAGTGAAGCCTTGACTGGCTCTGCGTCGCGGTTTCCAGGCCGCTAGCCGATCGGTTGGGGAGCACAGCTTTGCTCAAATGTTCGCGGGATAAATTTTGTCAGCCAGACGACTCAGGGGTAGCAGGGGTTTACATTGCTGGTAGCGCTTCAGTCGCTCGGCCAGAGGGAAGGGAAGAGACGTATCGGGGTGAAAACCCAGGCGCTGGTAAAACATCTGCAGATCAGGATGGCAGAACAGCCAGATCGGCTCGGTTGTCTGGGCGATAACCTGCTGCAGCAGATGGGAGGCAACCCCTCGGCCGCGCTCATGGGAGGCCACCCATAGGCCGGTGAGCCAGTGTCCATTCTCTACCGGGGTCAAGCACAGCCCGGCGATGATCTCATCGCGTCGGGCGACCCACAGTTGCTGCGCCTGGCCGGTACGCATGCGGCTGCGCTGAGCACGGTAGAACTTGTCCAGCAAGGGGCGTTGGGCGGGGGTGAGCTGGCTGATGTTGAGGTTGGACATGGCGTGCGGGGTTGACACATGGGGGCCGTATTCTAAGTCATCTGCGTCGTTTGCTGCCTGGGACCGATCCATAAGACGGAGTGCGCCGATGGCGTTAAAGGACTTGCTGCTAGCCCTGGTGGTGATCATTGCCTGGGGCTTGAATTTCGTGGTGATCAAGGTTGGTCTGCAGGACATACCGCCGCTGCTGCTGGGCGCCTTGCGTTTTTTACTGGTGGTGTTTCCCGCGATTTTCTTCATGCGTCGTCCACAGGTGCCGTGGCGCTGGTTGCTGGCCTACGGCCTGACCCTTTCGCTGGGCCAGTTTGCCTTCTTGTTCTCTGCCATGGCGGTGGGTATGCCGGCGGGGTTGGCGTCGCTGGTATTACAGGCGCAGGCATTCTTTACGCTGCTGTTCGCCGGATTGTTTCTGGGCGAGCGGCTACGGCGGGTCACGTTGTTCGGTTTGCTGCTGGCTGCCGCAGGGTTGGCGCTGATTGGCCTGCAAGGCGGCGAGGGCATGACCCTGGCGGGCTTTCTGCTGACGTTGTGCGCGGCGTCGATGTGGGCGCTGGGTAACGTGGTGACGCGGCACATTGGCCGGGTGGATATTCTTGGGCTGGTGATCTGGGGAGCGTTGGTGCCGCCCGTGCCGTTTTTGGCCTTGTCCGCCTGGCTGGAGGGGCCGGCCGTCATGGAGCAAGCCCTACGAGGCATCAGTCTGGATTCGCTGTTGGCCATCGCCTATCTGGCGTTTGTCGCCACAATGCTGGGTTATGGACTCTGGGGGCGTTTGCTGGCGCGCTACCCGGCCACTCAAGTCGCACCCTTCTCGCTGCTGGTGCCGGTGGTGGGGATCGGCTCTTCGGCACTGCTCCTTGGGGAAAGATTGGCGCCGCTGCAATGGGTGGGCGCGGTATTGGTCATGGCGGGGTTGCTGATCAATGTGTTTGGTGCGCGGTGGTTCGGGAGGTTGCGCGCCGGCTAGTTCAGGAGGGAACGGATCAGGTATGAAAACCCTCGCTCTTAATCGGGCGAGGGTTGCTGATGATGCCTTACGGCATTGCGCCGTGACTGCCTAGCAGGCTGGTGTCGGTTTTCTTGGCGTGTTTGGCCAGGCGTTTTTCCTTGGCATTCTTCAGCGGTTTTTTCTTCGCTTGCTGGCGAGAGTCGTGACTTTTCATGGCCTGTTTCCTCTGGAAAATTAAGAGTCAACATGTGCATTTCGGCAGCCGGCGTCCCGGTCACCCTTCCTCCCCAGGCCGCATGAGCCTGTAAAACGTTCCATTCAAGAATAGTTCGTCGCTAGCTCAGGTTGTAGGTGTGCGACGGAATGGCTTGAAAGCCGTGCGAAGAGGCAGGAATGGAGCGGTTAGTCAGACGCCAAGAAGGACTCTCCGGCCCGCCTGGCCAATGCGCTGGACCGGATGATCGCTCCGCTTTGCGGGCGGAGCGACTCGCATCATTCAGGGCGATCGCCCAAAACGTAGCAGCATTCACACGGCTTGGCTGTGCTGAGCGCTATGCGGTATCCAAGCCTGGTTATTGCTGTTTGCTTTTAAGCAGGTCAGCCAGGCCCGCCAGCCCCTTGAAGGTTTCCTTGGGTCCCTGGCCACCGGGTGTGGCTTCGGCGAAATACTGATTGTCGGTGTAGCGGGAGTGTTCATTGTCGTGGCAGAACAGGCACAGCAGCTCCCAATTCGAGCCGTCCTCGGGATTATTGTCGTGATTGTGATCCTTGTGATGCACGGTCAGCTCGCTCAACCGCTTGCCGGAAAATTCCCGAGCGCAGCGACCGCAGACCCAGGGGTACATTTTCAGTGCCTTTTCCCGATAACCCTGTTCACGCTGGCTGTAGGGAATACTCGATTTGTTGCTCATGGCGAGTCCTGCTCGACGATGTGAAGAAGAGGCGTGTAGTTGACGTCGGACATTCGCCTCAGTCAATACGCTCAGCCGCGTTGGCGCTGGGTCAGACCCTTGAGGAAATTGCGCAGTACCTGATCACCACAGGGCCGATAGTTTTTATGGCCGGGCTTGCGAAACAGGGCGCTGAGTTCGGCTTTGCCCATCGGCAAGCCGACGGAGACGAGCATGGCATGGATGTCTTCATCCTTGAGTTCGAAGGCGACGCGCAGTTTCTTGAGAACCTGATTGTTGGAGACCGGAGTTTCCACCTCGGCGACAGGCGCGTCCGGGCGCTGGCCGCGCTTGAAGATCACCAGGCCATTGAGCACATGAGCAAGGGCCAGATCGGGGCAGGGTTGATAACCCTCGTCTTCTTCGTGCTGCAGGTAAGCGCTGATATCCGACTCATCAATCGGATAACCGGCCAGTTGTGCGATCTTTTGCAGCTCGGCATCGCTGATGTCGAGCAGGTAACGCAGACTGCGCAGGACGTCGTTGTGGGTCATTCGGTGGCACTCTGGGGGAAATTTGGCCGCGCAGTATACAGCCCGGACGCCAGGCTCCGGGGCGTGTGAACCAGCCGTCGATGCACCCAATGCTCAGATCATCTTTCTGAAACGGTTCCAGGTTTGCTGGCCGGCGATTATCCAGTACGGGCGGGCCTGGCCGACTCCGGCCTGCTGCATGTACGGATGCTGCTGGATGATCCGCTCCAGCACTGGCTCCTGGGAGGGTTCGACATCCACGAAAAAGACGTGATCACCTGCGCGCAAGCGATCCTGTAGTTGGCGGAAATACTGGTTGGGCGTCTGAATGCCAAACAGGCCGCCTTCCCAGGTACTGAAGCCAAGCAGGATCAAGGCCAGGAAAATGAACGGAACCCAGCCGGCCGGGCTGTCCGTCCAACCGCTGAAGTAAGCAACCAGCAGCACCAGAATGGCCAGCGCCAAGCCGATGTACAGGCCCCGGCGACCGGAATTGACCACATCGGTTTTCAACACCGAGGGCACGCTGTGCACGTGATGACGTTCCAGTGCCGCATCCTGCTCGCTCAGCACATGAATCTGTTCGGTGGCGATGCCGCTGGCTTCGAGCTCACGCTCGATCTGTTCCAGATCATCCAGATTATTGCTGATGTAGTAATGGCGGTTCATAAGCACCTCCGAGGGCGATGAACCATCCTTGGTGAAGCAGACGAGTCAAAATGACTCACCCTGCAGTCTAGCACGGGGGTTCTGGGCTGATTCTGCCCTGCGCTATGCTTGGGTAAGTTCAGACAGGAGAAACACAATGCGCACTGTATTATTGGCCTTCGATGGCTCTGACAGTTCCAAGCGAGCGCTGCAGTACGTCATAGACTTCGCTCGTGAATACAATGCGACCCTGGAGTTGCATCTGATTAACGTGCAGCACGAGCCCATGGTGTACGGTGAATACATGACCGGTGACATCATCGAACAAGTGGGAAACTCGATACGCGCCGAAGCCAGCAAGATTCTCGAGTGGCCAGCGGCCCAGCTTGCAGCAGCCGGCATCACCTACCAAACCCATACGGCGCTGGGCAATATCCCCGAGCAGATTGGTCTGGCTGCCAAGAAGCTGGGCTGTGACACCGTCGTCATGGGCACGCGTGGCCTGGGCAGCTTCACCGGCATGCTGATGGGCTCGGTGGCCACCCGGGTGATTCACGAAGTGCCGGTGCCGGTACTGCTGGTCAAGTAACTCAGCGTCAAGACATCGGGCAGCCACGTGCCAGCTGGCTTGCCTGATGTGCCCGTTCGGCCGGGATCCGTAGCTGGGCCAACAGGTAGTCGGCAAATGTCGCTGAATAAGGCTGTAAGGCGATGGCGTCCTGCATGCACGCCAGCCAGGCATCGCGCTCCGTCTGCGTAATATTCCAGCGCGTGTGAAACTGCGGAATGCTGATCGGCCCGAAACGCTCGGCGTAACGACGTGGCCCGCCCAACCAGCCGGTCAGGAACGTGGCCAGCTTGTCGCGAGCCAGGCTCAAGTCTTCGGGGTACAGGTTGCGTACACAGGCCGCAGCGCTTTTCTGATCCATGATCCGATAAAAATCCGCTACCAGACGACGGATACCCGCCTCTGCGCCGGCCGCCTGAAACGAGGCGTCGCCGACGCCGAATTGGGGTTGTTGAGTGAGGGACATGTGCATACCTGCTTGGAAAGTGCTGCCGCCATAGTGCGGGGATTTTCTCACACGGTGTGATTGAGCTGCGTCGGCATCTGCAACTGGCCCGCGCTAATTTCCACGTTTGCTGTCGATTTGCCGCAAGCGATTTCCCTCGAAGCGCAGGTAGTGATACATGCCGTTTTTGGGCCCGTAGATCCATTCCTCGACCGACACCTCCTGGCGCCAGCCATAGTCATCAGCCTGCAGTTTGTAACCGATGCTTTGTCGGCTGGCAGGCTCCCCGCATGTGTTCAGGACTTCGAAGGCGCTGTCATCCAGGCTGACCAGGCGGCTGCCGCAGCGGTAAGTGGATGCTGCCTGGAGCGGGCTATTGAAAAGCAGCATGCATACGGCAGCGACCACCAGGCGAGTCATGATGTTCATTCACTGTCCAGGTGCATCAGCGTGGCCACCTCTCCTGTTTCCTGCGCTTCGCCAACGACGGTATCGAGCAGGTATACCCGGCGATCCTCCAGACCGCCTTGATCGACCAGATAATTCTTGATGCTGGCCGCGCGCTGTTGGCTCAGACGGCGCAGTTGAGCCGGGTTGTCGGCCCAGGAGGCGAGGACTTCCTGACGCATGCGCTTGGCGCGTTCCTGGTTGTCGAGTTCCTGCCATTCGGCGGGCGGTTGCCGTTGCAGGCGGCTGCGGTAGATGGCACCCAGCAGGGCGGACTGGGTGTCTTCGTCTACTTCCAGCTGGGTAGGGTCGTCCGGGACGTTCTTGCCGCGGCGTTGCAGGCTCTTGTAGAGCAGGTCCTGGTACTCGCGCTGTAAGCGGCGTTCGGCCAGCAGCGGCCCGTCACTGGCCGCTGCGCTGGTGCCTTCGATTTCGAGGCGCAATGCGGGGCGCTGTTTGAGGGCGGCCGCCAGGGCGTCGAGACGTTGGCGAGCACGGCTATCGAGTTCGCTGCTGCCGGCGGCAAAGCTGATTTGGCTGAGATCGTCATCGTCACCCCCGCTCACCAATCCGGCAATGAATTTGAAGGGCGCTTGCACGGCGCGCAGCACCAGGTTGCGCAAGGTCTGCCAGATGATGGGCATGACACTGAATTCGGGATTGTTCAGGTCGCCCTGAATGGGCAGGGCGATGTCGATATTCCCTTGGGTGTCCTTGAGCAGGGCGACGGCCAGGCGTACCGGTAAGTCAACGGCGCTCGGGCTGTCGACGCGCTCGCCGAGCTGCAGGTTCTCGAGCAGCACATGATTTTCGGCATTGAGCCTGCCTTGCTCGATGCGGTAGTGCAGGTCGAGATTGAGGCGCCCCTTGCGGATGCGATAGCCGGCGAATTTGCCTGAGTAGGGCGTCAGAGTGGTCAGTTCGACGTTCTTGAACGAAGTGGCGATGTCCAGGCTGTGCAACGGATCGAAGGGCGTCAGGCGACCGGTAATGCTGACCGGCGCGTAGCGGTCCACTTTGCCGGTGATATTCACCGCCGCCGGCTGTTGGGCGCGGTTGTCCAGGGTGCCGACGGTGCCGTTGAGCTCTTGGATGGCGGTGGCGAAGTTGGGCTGCAGGCTGAAGTCGGCGAAGTTGGCCGAGCCGCTGTGAATGACGATGGCGCCGATCTGGATGCCCAGCGGTGGCGCATCGGTATCGCTTGCAGGAGTCGCTGCCGGGTCGGCTGGCTGTTCGACGATCAGTTCGGCGACGTTGGTGGTCAGGTCCTCGTAAATGATGAAGCGCGCGTAAGGCTCGTTTAGATCAATGCTGGCAATGTTCAGGCTGTCGCCGTGGCGGTAGTCGAGGCCTTGGAGCTGCAGGCGCTGCCATTTGACGAAGTCGCGTTCCTTGAGGGTATCCAGAGTATGCAACTGATCAACCTCGGCATTGCCGGTGATTTGCATCGCTAACGGCTCGATGCTGTCCAGACGCACGTCCAGCTCGCTGGCCAACTGCCCGCTGCGCAATTCCAGGCGCACGAACGGGCTCAGGTAGGCCTGAGCCAGGCGCAGGTCGATGTCCTGGGTATTGACCTTGAGTCGGGCGCTGACCGGACTGAGTTGTACCTCGCCTTCGGCGTGCAATCGACCCTGTTCGCCCAGGCCTGTGTCCAGCCGGAGTTGGAAAGGTGATTGGCCCAGGCTGTCGAGTTGTTGTACATCCACATCCAGTGGGCCGACCAGCAGCTCGACGTCCTGCTCCGGAACCCGATCGGTGAGATGCACCCGATAGCCGCGCAACTGGCCATCCTGGAGCAGCACCTGCCAGGATTTGCCGGATTCGCTGTCGGCTGCGTCATCGCGGGTGGGCGTTTCGTCGCCGGCCAGTAGCGTCTGCCAGTTGATCTGACCGTCGGCTTCACGACTGGCCCAGGCTTCGAGTTGGGTGCTGCGTAGCTGTCCGATGACCACACGTTGCTCGGCCAGATCCAGTGATACCTGCTGCGCATCAAGGTCTTCCAGGCGCAGCAAGGGCTGTCCATCGGGCCCGTCAATGGCGAACGGTGCCAGTTGCACACGGGCGTTGCTGAGTTGCAGTTGGGTGGTTTCGCTGAGGTCGAGGCGGTAATCGCTGTGCAGATTGAGCGCGCCCTGCTGCAGATGCAGGGGCAGCATGTCCTGCACATAAGGCCAGAAGGTCTTCAGCGTGAGATCGGTCACTTGAAAGCGACCCTCGGAGGTAAAGGGTGACAGGTCGAAGCGGCCCTGCCAGGCGATGTTCCCACCATCCGGGCCACTCGCCGAGAGGCTGGCGTCGGCATCGCCATCGACACGGGTGGCCAGGTTATGCAGCTCGAAGTCGAGTGGATCGTAGACGAAGTCGATGGGCTCGCTGGGACGTTGATCCTGGAAATGCACCAGGCCGCGCTCCAGCAGCAGGCGGTCGATGCGCAGAGGGAAGGGTTCGCTGGGTTCAGTCTCGGCGGGTTCGGGCGCTTCGCTGGCGGGTAGCTCAAACAGCTGGGCCAGGTTCAGGCTGCCGTCCTTGGCGAACAGGATTTCGCTGTGGGGGCGCAGCAGGCGCACGTCAGCCAGGTGCAGGGTTCGCTGCCACAGACTGTCCCATTCCAGGTCCACATGCAGCGCTTCGAAAGCTGCCTGGGGTGCCTCGGCTTCCCCCAGCCGCAGGTTGTGTAGATCCAGAGTCAGCGTAAAGGGATTGAATTCGAGGCGCTCCAGCGTGGCCGGCACCGTGGTGTACTGGGCCAGTTGCTGATTGGCAATGCGCAGGGCGATGCCCGGCAGAATCAGAAAGCCGATCAGGCTGTAGACCAAGAGCGCGACCAGCAGTACCCAGCCGGTACGAATCAATCCTTTCGACATAGCGGCGCCATTCATTCCAGTAAAGACGGCACGAGTATGGCAGGCCCAGAGAGAGTCAGAATGACGGTGGTCCATTATGTGTTGCGGCGGGTTCCTTCTCCCGGCGGTTGCCAGAGTGAAAACCTCAGAGGTGCAAAATCAGGGTTTTCAACGGTGCGTGGCCGTCTCTCGACGGAAAATCCGCCGCCGGGAAAATCGGCTGGCAATCCCGTACCGGTCTCCCCAGCTTGCTTGCGCAACGCATGACCTGATCGCGCCATTCACCCATATCGACTTTGGCCAGGTTGTTGCTGCACACCAGCACGCCCCCTTCGGCAGTGGTCAACAGCGCGGGCTTGAGCAGGCTTTGATAGTCGCGCAGCAGGTCGACGGTGCCAAAGGCGCTCTTGGCCCAGGCGGGCGGGTCGAGAAACACCAGGTCGAATTGGCGTTGCTCCAGTCGTTCGTAAGAGGGCAGGCGGTGACCGCGACGGTGGGCAATGGGCAGGTCGGCGAGCTGGCGGATGGCCGAGAAATAATCGGACTGAATAAAACGCATGGCCGGCAATTGCGGGTTGAGGGCCGCGTTTTCCTTGCCGACGGCCAGGTTGCCGGCGGCGAAATCCAGATTCCATACCTCGTTGGCGCCGCCCGCACTGGCGCACAGGCCAACGCCGCAGGTGTACGCAAACAGGTTGAGTACAGACTTGCCAGCCGCGTGCTGTTTGACCCAGCCGCGAGCGTTGCGCAGGTCGAGAAATAGCAGCGGGTCCTGGCCCGCATGGCGACCGCGCACCCGGTAGTTGAGGCCCCATTCATGGCCGACCAGTTCAGCCAGCGCCGCCGGCTCCGGCTGATGGGCTGCGCGGTCGATGCGTGAATGGCCCTGGGAGCGATCGTTGTAGACCATCAGTAGCGATGTGCCGAGAGAGGCGTCGATCTGCGCGCTGAGCCTCGGCAGCAGAGCGATGTCCAGAGGCTGGTGAAAGCTCTGGATCAGCAGTTGCGGGCCATAGCGGTCGATGGTCAGACCGGGAACGCCTTCCTGGCTGCCATGGAACAGGCGGTAGCAGTCGGTACCTTGAGCGTGCAGTTCGTCCAGCAAAGGGCGACGAGCGTCCAGGGCGGCGCGCAGCGCCTGGTCATGAGAGGGCATGCGCGGCGGTCTCGGGAGGGGAAGGTGCGCATTTTACAAGAAAACCCGGCGCCACGCCGCCGGGCTGGCGATTAGCTGTTGGGCAAGCCCAATCGGCGTCGTGCGCGGTGGATCGAGCCATTGCGCACAGCCCAGCGCAGCACCGGGGCGCTATGCAATACGGCGGTGCGTATCCAGTAGCGCCGGCGATTGCCCTGATGAAAGCCCAGCTGGACGGCGGCCCATCCGGGAAGCAAGTCGATACCGGCGCGCAGCATCAAGGCGCCCATCGGTTTGCTCAGAGTGTTGGGGGCGGGCGCATTGAGCAGGACGCGCATGACTTCGCGGCAGCGCTCGTCACAGAGCAACTGCGGGCGCATGGCCTGGAAATAGTCGGCCACTTGCTGACGGGTGCGTGGGATGTCGCGAGCACCGAGGCGCTCACCGACCAGGGCGATTTCATCGTAGTAGCGATCCTGCTCATGGCCCGGCATCGCCGGATTGCGGTAGCGCAGGTGCGATTGCAGGAAACTGTGGACCTCGGCAACATGCACCCAGGTGAGTAGCGCAGGATCATTGGCGGCATAGGGACGGCCATCGGGGGCGACGCCGGTGATGTGGTCATGGATGCGTCGCACTCGGGCGATCAGGCGCTCGGCGTCGGCGCGACTGGCAAAGGTGGTACCGGAAATGAACTGCCCGGTGCGGCGCAAACGGCCGAGCATGTCCTGGCGAAAATTCGAGTGGTCCCAGACGCCGGAAAGGGCGAGTGGGTGGAGCATCTGTAGCATCAGGGCGGAAACCCCACCGATCAGCATCGAGGTGAAATCGCTATGCACCTTCCAGCAGGCTGAGTCGGGTCCGAACAAGCCCGGATCGCCCTTGGGATTCTCGAAATCGACACCGCCCAAGGCCAGCCCGGTGAGGCTGAGCACCTGGCGTTCAATGCGTTGACGTAGGTATTCCATAAAAACGGCCTCGCGCTCTAGCCTGAGACCCGCAGACCAGAGCAGCAAATGGACGGTGGAAGCATCCTGCGTGTGAGCTCAGGGTAGCCTGCAGAGGCAGGCCAGGCGTGCAGGGCGTCGGGTTGGGTGCACAGCTGATCGGCTGCACACGTCCTTCGCCCTTGCATTTGCCGCCGTCACCCCCGGTGGCGGCTACGGAAATAATCGATCAGGCCTCGGGTCGAGGCGTCTTCACCGTTGGCGTCCTGGCTGCCGACCAGGCTCTGGTAGACGTTGCGGCCCAGGTCTTTGCCCAATTCCACGCCCCACTGGTCGAAGGCGTTGATGCCCCAAAGCGCGCTTTGCACGAAGACCTTGTGCTCGTAGAGCGCCACCAGGGCGCCGAGGCGGCGCGGATCGATACGTTCGACCACCAGGGTATTGCTCGGCCGGTTGCCAGGAATCACCTTGTGCGGTGCCAGGCGTTGTACTTCCTCCTCCGACAGCCCTTGGGCGCGCAGCTCGGCTTCGGCTTCGGCGCGGGTCTTGCCGAGCATCAACGCCTGGCTCTGCGACAGGCAGTTGGCATACAACCAATGATGGTGATCGGCCAGCGGGTTGTAGCTGACCACCGGGACGATGAAGTCCGCGGGAATCAGCAGCGTGCCCTGATGCAGCAATTGATGGTACGCATGCTGGCCGTTGCAGCCGACGCCACCCCAGATCACCGGGCCTGTGCTGCAGGTCACCGGGCTTCCGTCTTGGCGCACGCTCTTGCCATTCGACTCCATGTCCAACTGCTGCAGGTGTTTGACGAAGTTGCGCAGGTTGTGGTCGTAGGGCAGGAAGGCATGGCTCTGCGCGCCCCAGAAATTGCTGTACCAGAGGCTGAGCATGGCCAGCAGCACGGGCATGTTTTGCTCGAAAGGCGTCTCGCGCAGGTGCTGATCCATGCAATAGGCGCCGGTCAGCAACTCCTTGAAGTTGGCCATGCCGATGGCCAGCGCAGTGGGCAGGCCGATGGCTGACCAGAGCGAATAGCGCCCACCCACCCAGTCCCACATGGGAAAGATGTTCTTCTCGCTGATGCCGAAATCGATGGCCGCCTGACGGTTGCTGGTCACGGCGATAAAGTGCCGATAAAGCTTCTGTTCCGAGCCCCCGCTGGCCAGGTACCAGGTGCGCGCCGCCTGGGCGTTCTTGAGGGTTTCCAGGGTATTGAAGGACTTGCTGGAGACGATGAACAGCGTGGTTTCGGCATTCAACCGGGCGGTTACTTCGCGAAATTCGCTGCCATCGATATTCGCCAGGTAATGGCAACGTACGCCGCGCTGGGCGAAGGGCAACAGGGCTTCGGAAACCAACTCCGGCCCCAGAAAGGAGCCGCCAATGCCGATGTTCACCACATCGGTAATGCTCTTTTCGCTGTAGCCGCGCCACAGGTTGTTATGGATTCGTCCTACCAGGTCGGTCATCTGCCCCAGCACGCGGTGCACGTCGGGCATCACATCCTCGCCGTTGACCAGGACCTGCTCACCGATGGGGCGACGCAGGGCTGTGTGCAGCGCAGGGCGGCGTTCCGAGGCGTTGACGGTTTCACCGTCCAGCTGGGCCTGAATGGCGTCTTCGAGGCCGGCCTCGCGGGCCAGCCGCATCAGCAGCGCGACGGTATCCTCGGTGATCAGATTCTTGGAGTAATCGAGGAACAATCCGCAGGCGGTCAGCGAGAAGTCGGTAAAGCGCTGCGGTTGCTCGGCGAACGCCTCGCGCAGGCTGAACGCGCGCATGGCCTGGCGGTGTTCGCTCAGTGCCTGCCAAGCAGGCAGTCGGGTGATATCGGGTGGGGTTTGGTAGTACGCCATGTCCGGCTTCCTGTGCGGTGGCGCGCGAACCTTCGCGCGTTCGGAAAATTCCTGCAGGCGGCGCGCATGGTCGCACCGCCACTTCCCTTGGAGAGCCAAACACCGAGGGCGTTCCTCGGGGCGACCGAAGGTCGCCCCGATGTCAGGCCAGTTGAACCGGAATGGCGTTGCTGGTGTGGCTCAGGTCGCCATCTGCGCCGATGTACAACACGCGGGGCTGGTGACTGTCCAGTTCGGCTTCGCTGTAGTGGGCGTAGGCGCAAATAATCAGGCGATGGCCGACATCAGCCTTGTGGGCTGCGGCGCCGTTGACGGAAATGATCCTTGAGCCGGCTTCGCCACGAATCGCATAAGTGGTGAAGCGCTCGCCATTGTCCACGTTATACAGCTGGATCTGCTCGTATTCGCGGATCCCGGACAGGTCCAGCCAGTCGCCATCGATGGCGCAGGAGCCTTCATAGTCCAGCACGGCGTGGGTGACGATGGCGCGGTGCAGTTTGGCCTTGAGCATGATGGCATGCATGACGGTTTCCTCATCAGGTGCCGCAAAACGGCGGCAGAGTGTGCTCCAAGCCCGATGACCGGACAAGGTGGGCAATCGGCCGCCGAGGCGGGGATTAACGATTGATGGTCAGGTTGTCGATCAGACGCGTGCTGCCCAGGTAAGCGGCAGCCAGAATCACCAGTTGCCGGTCCTGAGGGGTGGCCGGTCGCAGTGTCTCGGCTTCGCGGATTTCCAGGTAGTCCGGGCGAAAGCCGGCCTGTTCCTGGAGTGTTCTGGCTTCGGCAATCAAGGTGGCGAAGTCGTTGGCACCGGCGGCCAGGGCGTTGCCGATGTGGTTCAGGCTGCGGTAAAGCGCTGGCGCGGCCTGGCGCTGGGCTTCGTCCAGATAGCCATTGCGCGAGGACAAGGCCAGGCCGTCGGCGGCGCGAACGATGGGCGTGCCCTGGATCTCGATCGGCAGGTTCAGGTCGCGGACCATGGTGCGGATCACCGCCAATTGCTGGTAATCCTTCTCGCCGAAAATCGCGAGATCGGGCTGGACCATGTTGAACAGTTTGCAGACTACGGTGGAAACACCGTCGAAATGGCCGGGACGGCTGGCGCCGCACAGACCCTCGGTTACGCGGGGCACCACCACCCGGGTTTGGTCATCCATCCCGTTTGGATACATTTCTGCGACGCCGGGCGCGAACAGCAGCGCGCAACCGGCAGCGGCCAGTTTTTCCTGGTCGGCAGCGAGGGTGCGCGGGTAGGTGTCCAGGTCTTCGTTGGCCCCGAACTGCAGCGGGTTGACGAAAATGCTCGCCACCACGAACTCGCTGTGGGCAACGGCCTGCCGGACCAGCGCAATGTGGCCTTCGTGCAGGTTGCCCATGGTCGGTGTCAGGGCGATGCGCTTGCCGGCGCTGCGGGCCTGGGCCAGGGCAGCGCGCAATTCATGAACGGTAGTAACGGTTTTCATGCGCTGAATTCGTGCTCGGGAGCGGGGAAAGTGACCGCCTTTACGGCCTGGGTGTAGGCGCGCAGCGCCTCGACAATGCTGGGTTGGCCGGCCATGAAGTTTTTCACGAACTTGGGCGTGCGACCGGTCAGTGACAGCCCCAGCATGTCGTGCAGGACCAGCACCTGGCCATCTGTGCCGCTACCGGCGCCAATGCCAATCACGGGAATCGACACCGACTGACTGATCTCGGCGGCCAGATCGCTGGGTACGCATTCGAGCAACAGCATGGCCGCGCCGGCCTGTTCAAGAGCAATGGCATCAGCGCGTAGCTGGCGGGCCTGGGCTTCGCTGCGACCTTGCACTTTGTAGCCGCCAAGCACGTTGACAGTTTGCGGGGTCAGCCCCAGGTGCACACAAGTGGGAATGCCGCGGTCCGCCAGTTGGCGAATGGGCTCGGCGAGCCAGCCAGCGCCTTCCACCTTGACCATGTGCGCACCGGCCCTCATCAGCTCGGCGCTGTTGAGCAGGGTTTGCTCAAGCGAGGCGTTGGCCATGAACGGCAAGTCTGCGACGATGAGTGCATCCTGATTGCCGCGTTTGACGCTGGCCGTGTGGTAGGCAATGTCGCCGACGCTGACCGGCAGGGTGCTGTCGTGACCTTGCAGGACCATGCCAAGCGAGTCGCCGATCAGCAGCATTTCGATGCCGGCGGCGTTCGCGGCAGCGGCGAAGGTCGCGTCATAGCACGTCAGCATGACGATTTTTTCGCCTTTCTGTTTCAGGCTTTGCAAGGTGGTCAGGGTGATAGCGGGCATGGTGAGTCCTCTTCGCAGAGCGTCTCGCGGGCCGCGGGCGCTCTGGGTCGGCACGTATGAGGTGCCGGTACTGGGCATTGGGACGCTTATAGTCGTGATGGGCAGGCGCGAAGTCAATTGCGGGTGTTACCCCGATTCTCATCTGTTATCCGCTTTGGGGGGCCGCTGGCAGGCGTTCCAGGCCCTGAAATGGGCACTGATCGAGCAGGGTGCTGAGCGGACGACCATCGGGTAGGTGCAGTTCAGGAGCGATCTCGGCCAGCGGATAAAGGACGAAGGGCCGCGCATGCATATGGTAGTGGGGCACGGTCAGGCGCTCGTCGTGCAGTTGGCGATCACCGAAAAGCAGGATATCCAAATCCAGCGTGCGCGGTCCCCAACGCTGGGCTTTGCGTACCCGACCCTGGTGTTGCTCGATGCGCTGCAGGGCATCCAGTAGCTGCAGGGGCGCCAGTTCAGTATCCAGGGCTGCCACTGCATTCACATAACGTGGCTGATCAGGTGGGCCGAGCGGGTCGCTGGCATAAAAAGAAGACACGCCGTCGAGTCGGGTTTGCGGGAGTTCTGCCAGGGCTGCGAGCGCCGCGCGCAACTGCTGCAGGGGCTGCTCGAGATTACTGCCCAGACCGATATATACCCGCTCCATGTCACTCGCCTGTGGGGTTGCCGCCCGGTTCGGGACGGCGCTTGCGTCCACCGCTGCGGCGACGTTTGCGGGGCGCGCCGCTGCGCTCGTCCTTGCTGCTCAGGGCGCGAATCATATTGCGTCGCTCGCTGTCGCTGACTTCCTGGTAATCGGTCCACCAGTCACCGAGGCCGTCGGTTTGCTCACCAGCGCTTTCACGCAGCAACAGGAAATCGTAGCCGGCGCGAAAGCGCGGGTTTTCCAACAGCACGTCGGCGCGTTTGCCGTGACGGCGAGGCAGGCGTTCCTGCATGTCCCAGATTTCGCGAATCGGCAGGGTGAAACGCTTGGGAATGGCAATGCGTTGGCACTGCTCGCTGATCAGCTGGTGGGCCGCTTCCTGCATGGCCGGAATGGGCGGCATGCCACGCTCCTGCATGTCCAGCACGCGGGCGGGCAGGGCGGGCCAGAGCAGCGTGGCGAACAGAAAGGCGGGGGTGACCGGCTTACCCAGGCGAATGCGCTCATCGGTATTGATCAACGCCTGGCGGATCAGTTTGTCGGCGTATTCAGGCTGCTCTTTGAGGGCTGCAGCGCTGGCGGGAAACAGCGGGGCAAACAGGTCAAACTCGATCAACAGGTCGAAGGTGCGTTCGGCCCGTCCAGCGAGGAACAGTTTGAGCACTTCTTCAAACAGGCGGGCGGCGGGAATGTCACGCAGCAGCGGTGCCAGGCGGCGGATGGGTGCAGCGCTGTGCCGTTCGATGGCGAAGTCGAGCTTGGCGGCGAAACGCACGGCACGCAGCATGCGCACCGGGTCTTCCATGTAACGCTGTTCAGGATCGCCGATCAGGCGCACCAGCCGGTTCTTGATGTCGTGTACGCCCTGGGCGTAATCGAGAATGCGCTCGGTACGGGGGTCGTAGTACAGGGCATTGATGGTGAAGTCGCGGCGCTGGGCATCGTCTTCCAGCGTGCCGTAGACGTTGTCGCGAAGGATGCGGCCGCTTTCGTGGCGCGCCGAGTGGGAGTTGTTTTCTTCCTCGTCATCATCGGCTTGCGGGTGGTTGGCGCGGAAGGTGGCAACCTCGATGATCTCGCGTCCGAAATGCACATGGGCCAGCTTGAAGCGTCGGCCAATTACGCGGGCGTTGCGAAACTCCGCGCGCACTTGTTCAGGCGTGGCGCTGGTGGCCACATCGAAATCCTTGGGAGGCAGATTCAAGAGCAGGTCGCGTACGCAGCCGCCTACTACATAAGCCTGGTAGCCGGCCTGCTGCAGGCGTTCGACCACATTGACCGCATTGCGGCTGATGCGCGAGCGTGTCAGCGAGTGCTGGCGGCTGCTGAGCACTTCAGGGGTGGTGCGAGGATGCGCGGCGCGGCGCAGGGGAAAACGAAAAGACTTGAACAGCTTCTTCAGCATGGGACGGCAACTGTTTTGCGAATAAGAAGGGGCAGCCAGAAGGGCAATAACCACCGGATGGCCGAGGATTCTAGCACCGGGAGGGGGGATGGGGAACGAATAGGGTTGCGCAAGGGGAATTGACAGGGGGAGCCGCAGCTCCCCCAGAAGAATTGTTGCTTGTTTGTTGTTGTTATTGTGCGGCCTTGTTGTTCTTGTTGTCCGGTGCATCGTGGGCTCTTGCTGGCATTGGATGCCTCCCGATCGGGAGTCAATAGCAAACGGATTGCTTTGGATGCTGGTGCTGCTTTGATCAAAGGATCCAACCTGTTCGGCGCTGCCTGGTGACAGTTTTATTGTTCTCGATCCGGTTGTTGGGGAGTCCCCAAAAGCAAGTCTCCAAAAGAATCGGTTAGCTGCGCCTCCGCCTTGTTGTCGTTATTGTGCTGGAGTCGTTACGTGTTGTTTTTATTCTATGGATGTGTGGTTTTTATTGTTGTTGTGCTTAGGGTGTAGCAGAAGCCGTGCCAAGATTAGTAAATCTCTTAGATTTCAATGGTTTAGCTAAATTGCATGGCTTTTGGAAGGCAGAAAAAAACCGGGCTCCGTTACTTTGAAACCCGGTTTCGTTACGTTTGAGTGGCGCAGGTAACACTTTTGTGGGCAAACCGTTGTGTTACCGCATCGCTCAGGAGCCGCTGGTCGCGCCCGCCTTACGGCGTGGAATCCCCAGACGTTGACGGCGTTCCCACAGGCATTTGCGGCTGATGCCCAGCTTGCGCGCCAATTCGGTTTCGGTCATGTGGTCCTGATGCTCGAGGACGAAGTGCTGGAAATAATCCTCCAGCGACAGGTTCTCGGTCGGTTCGTTGGTGCTGACGCTCATTGACGGGCGGGAGGAGAGACCGTCGTCCAGATCATCCAGATCGTCCAACTCGATATCGATGCCCAGCAGCTCGGCGGAAATGTCCGGGCCTTCACTGAGAATCACCGCCCGCTCGATAGCGTTCTCCAATTCACGCACGTTACCGGGCCAGGCGTAATGGCGAATCACCTGTTCCGCATCGATGGTGAACCTGAGGTCTTCGCGCCCCATTTGCGCAGCCTGGCGAGCCAGCAGCGTGTGGGCGATTTCGCTGACGTCGGCGCCCCGCTCGCGCAGTGGCGGCAGTTTCAGTGAAATGACGTGCAAGCGGTAATACAGGTCTTCACGGAACTGGGCGGTCTTGGCCAGATTCTTCAAGTCGCGGTGAGTGGCTGCGATCAGGCGGACGTCGACCTTCTGCGACTGCACAGAGCCGACCCGGCGAATCTCGCCCTCCTGCAGTACGCGCAGCAAGCGGGCCTGAGCTTCCAGCGGCAGCTCGCCGATTTCGTCGAGAAACAGAGTGCCACCGTGCGCGGCCTCCACCAGTCCGGCGCGCCCGGCGCTGGCGCCGGTGAAGGCGCCCTTTTCGTGGCCGAACAGCTCGGACTCGATCAAGGTTTCCGGAATGGCTGCGCAATTCACCGAGATCAGCGGTGCCTTGGCGCGCCGCGACAGGTTGTGCAGAGCACGGGCCACCAGTTCCTTGCCGGTCCCGGATTCGCCCTGGATCAGCACGTTGGAATCGGTAGGCGCGACCTTGCGGATCTTGCCGAACAGGTCTTCCATGGCCGGGCTTGAGCCGATGATGCCGATCTCACCACTGCCGGCCGGCTTCTCGGTGCGCGCGGCCGATTTGGCGGGGGGCTCGGTGCTGCTGGCGCGTTGCTCGCGTTCACGCAGAATGCGCGCCACCGCCTGGAGCATTTCATCGTGATCGAAGGGCTTGGCGATGTAGTCTACCGCGCCAAGCTTCATCGAATCCACTGCCGAGCGCAGGCTGGCATAGCTGGTCATGATCAGCACGGGCGCACCCTTGGCCAATCCGATCAGCTCGGTGCCTGGGGCGCCGGGGAGGCGCAGGTCGCTGACGATCAGGTCAAAATCCGGAATGCGAAAGCGCTCCTGGGCTTCTTGCACGGAGCCCGCCTCGCTCACTTCGTACTGGTTGCGCTCCAGCAGGCGGCGCAGGGCGGAGCGAATGATGGTTTCGTCTTCGACGATCAGGATGTGCGGCATTGAGTACGGTTCTCTCTCTTTCTCGACGGCTCAGGACGGGGCGGAGGTCGTTGCGACATGGCGAGGCAAGGTCACCCGGAAACGGGTGCCACGCTGGCTCTCGGGGTCGACCGGACTGTCGATAATGATCTGTCCATAATGCTCTTCCACAATGGAATAGACCAGCGCAAGGCCCAGACCGGTGCCGGCGCCGGGGTCCTTGGTGGTAAAGAATGGCTCATACAGCCGGTCCATGATGGCTTTGGGAATACCGCTGCCCTGGTCCTCGACGATCAGGGTCACGGTGTGTTCGTCGGCCTCGCTGCCGATGCGGATGATGCCGCCCTCAGGCATGGCGTCGCGAGCATTGCTCAGCAGGTTGATCAGCACCTGGGCCAGGCGTTGCGGGTCACCTTCAACGCAGTGCTCCGGGGCGCACAGGTTAAAGAACTGCACCGCGGCGTTACGCCGGTTGAGTTGCAGCAGGCCAATGGCTTCGTGGGTGATAGCCGCCAGGCTGACGGCTTCGTTATTGCTGTGCAGGGCGCCGGCATGGGCAAAATTCATCAGTGACTGGACGATGCGCGACACGCGTTTGGTCTGGTCGATGATTTGCTGGCTGATCTCACGGATTTCGCCGTCTTCGTCGCGTTCCTCCCGCAGGTTCTGGGCCAGGCAAGCGATGCCGGTAATCGGATTGCCGATTTCATGGGCAACGCCAGCGGCCAGGCGGCCAATGCTGGCCAGACGCTCGGAATGCACCAGTTTGTCTTCCAGAGCGCGGGTGGCGGTCTGGTCTTCGACCAGCAGCACCAGGCCGTTGTTGCCCGAGGCTAGTGGTTCTTCGATAGCCGCCTTGTGCAGGTTCAGCCAGCGATTTTCTCCGTCTTCGCTCAGGCGGTGCTTGTGCAAGTGCTCGGCTGGGCTGTCGATGAAGTCGGTCAGCAGGCTGCGCCAGGGTTCGTCGATGGCCGAAAGACGTTCGCCCAGTACGTGTTGGGCGGCGATCCCTGTGAGCTCTTCCATGCAGTGGTTCCACATGAGAATTTCCCGATCCTTGGCCAGCGAACAGACGCCCACCGGCAGATCCTGCAGCGTCTGCCGGTGGAAGCGGCGCAGGCTGTCAAGTTCGGCGGCCAGGCCGGTGAGCTGTGAGCGATAGTCTTCCAGGCGGCTTTCGATGAAGTGGATGTCCTCGGAGACATAGGCTTCGCTGCTGGATTTATAAGGCAGGAAGGTCTCGACGATTTCCTGGGCAAAGCTTGGGCCCATCAAGCCGGACAGGTTGGCTTCGATCCGGTCGCGCAGGCGGCGCAGGGCGTAGGGGCGGCGTTCGTCGAAGGGTAGCTGCAGGTCGCTAAGCGCGTGCTCGACTTCGCGCTGCGCTGCCTTGGCCCCGAGCGGCTTGCTCAACTGGGCGGCAAAATCCTGCGGCGAAGTGGCGAGAAGCTCCCGGCGTTGCGGGCGACGCACGTTATCCACCGCGCAGGCTTCGGCGGCGCTTTGCTCCTCGGCGCTGGGGTCGCTGAACAAGGAGATCAGCGTGAAGAACAGTACATTGGCGGTCAGTGAGGTAATGGCTGCCAGGTGCCAGCTGGTGTCGTCCAGTACATAGACGATGTCCAGGTAGGGCATGTAGAAGCCCTGCAAGTTGCCGATCAGCGGCAAGAGCATGGTGACTGTCCAAACGGCGAAACCGGCCAACAGGCCCGCGATAAAACCGCGTCGGTTGGCGGTTTGCCAATACAGCACCGAGAGTACGCCGGGTAGGAACTGCAGGGTGGCGACGAAGGAGACGATGCCCAGGTTGGCCAGGTTGGGCTTGGAGCCTAACAGCAGATAAAAGCCATAACCGCCGAGAATGATGGCGGTAATCAGCGCGCGTCGGGTCCATTTCAGCCAGCGATAGATGTTGCCCGCCGCAGTGGGTTGATAAACCGGCAGGACCAGATGGTTGAGCGCCATGCCCGACAGGGCCAGGGTCGAAACGATGATCAGGCCGCTGGAGGCGGACAGGCCACCGATATAAGCCAGCAGCGCCAGGGTTTCGCTGTTGAGCGCAAGGCCCACGCCCAGGGTGAAATATTCCGGGTTGGTGTTTACCCCCAGCTTGAGGCCGCTCCACAGGATTAGCGGCACGGGCAGGCTGATTAGCAGCAGGAACAGCGGCAGTCCCCAACTGGCGCTGACCAGGGTGCGCGGGTTGAGGTTTTCGGTAAAGGTCATGTGGTACATGTGCGGCATGACGATCGCCGAGGCAAAGAACACCAGCAGCAGGGTGCGCCACGGACCTTCCTGCAGCGGGGTATACAGCGTATTGAGCGCTTCCTGATTGGTCAGCAGCCAGGTTTCCAGCCCTTGTGGGCCATCAAACACCTGATACAGCGCATACAGGCCGATGCTGAGCAGGGCGACCAGTTTGACCGTCGACTCGAAGGCCATGGCGAACACCAGGCCGGTGTGTTTCTCCCGAGGCGACACATGGCGGGCACCGAACAGAATGGTGAACAGGATGATCAGTGCGCAGTAGCTCAGCGCGACGCGGTCGTGCAGCGGCTCGCGGGTAAGAATGCCGATGGCATCGCTTACGGCCTGCATCTGCAAGGCCAGCAGCGGCAGGATGCCCAGCAGCATGAACAGAGTGGTGAGTCCGCCGGCCCAACTGCTGCGAAAGCGAAAGGCGAACAGGTCAGCCAGGGAAGACAGCTGATAAGTGCGTGAGATGCGCAGGATCGGATACAGCAGCACCGGGGCGAGCAAGAACGTACCGGTCACCCCCAGGTAGCAGGCCAGGAAGCCGTAGCCATACTGGTAGGCCAATCCGACCGAGCCATAAAAGGCCCAGGCGCTGGCGTAGACACCCAGCGACAGGGTGTAGGTCAGTGGGTGGCGGACCATCCAGCGCGGCACCACGCCGCGTTCGCTCAACCAGGCGACGCTGAACAGGGCCAGCAGATAGAGGGCGCTAATCAGCAGCAGTTGACTCAGGTTAAAGCTCATCGGCATCGCGTTGGCTCAGCAGCAAAAAGGTCACCACGATCAGGATCAGCCACAGCAGGTACGGGCGATACCAGGCGCCGTGGGGTTGGATCCACCAATCCATGATCGCGGGTGAGAACAGGTAGATGCCCACTACCAGAAGCAGGACCAGACGATAGATGTACATAGAGGCTCAGGCGGCTCAGGGCTATTGGCTGACGTTATAAGCGTTGCGCGCCTAAATTGCAGCTTTGTCATGACGCCGTCCCCGGGAAGAGGTGGGCAACGCACACCATGCAGAAGCCAGCGTGCTGGTGATTCGTGGCTTCATGGCGTCGGCAATCGCCCGCAACTAGCCTCTACGAGATGGCATGAAATTGACTCAGCGCAGCTCGGCTTCGGCCAGGGTGGCGCGGCGGGGAATCAGCGTGGCATCCCAGTGGGCAATACCCCAGGCCAGTACATCGCCCGGCAGGCTGTGTGCCAGCTCGTCCGGGACGGGTTGGCCGAGGGCGCGCAGGGCGCGGCATAACAGGGGCGCGGCCTGGTAGGTGGGCAGGGGCGGAGAGCGGAAGGACTTGCCGAGCTTGTGGCCGTCCGGCTGGATTAACAGCGGTATGTGCAGGTAGCGCGGCTGGGGCAGGCCGAGCAGTTCCTGCAGATACAGTTGCCGCGGGGTGTTATCCAGCAGGTCGGCACCGCGCACAATGTCGGTCACGCCCTGCAGGGCGTCATCCACGACCACGGCCAATTGATAGGCATACAGGCCGTCGCGCCGTTGGATGATGAAGTCGCCAACGTCGCGACCCAGATGCTGCCGGTACTCGCTTTGGAGCCGGTCGATGAAGTGGTATTCCAGCTCCGGCACGCGAATGCGGATGGCCGCGTTGTGCCGATCATGCTGCGCGTTGCGGCAGGTGCCGGGATAGACTGGCTGGCCCTCCAGCTCTTTGCGCGAACAGGTGCAGGCATAGGCCAGCCCTTGCTGCAGCAGACGCTCGATTACTTCGGCATAGGCCTCATGTCGACAGCTCTGGCGCAGCAGCTCACCGTCCCATTCGAAGCCGTAATTCTCCAGGGTGCGCAGAATGGCGGACTGGGCGCCGGGCACTTCACGGGGTGGGTCAAGATCTTCCATGCGCAGCAGCCAGCGACCGCCACAAGCGCGAGCGTCGAGGTAGGACGCCAGGGCGGCGACCAGTGAGCCGAAATGCAGGAAGCCGCTGGGTGTCGGCGCGAAGCGCCCGACGTAGCGGGAAGGAAGGCTGGACATGCCGGTGATTACAAATCAAACGGGGCGCCGAAGCGCCCCGATGTGCAGATCAGGAACCGATCTGCTTTTCCTTGATTTCCGCCAGAGTCTTGCAATCGATGCACAGCGTGGCGGTGGGGCGGGCTTCCAGGCGGCGAATACCAATCTCCACGCCGCAGGAGTCGCACCAGCCATATTCATTGTCCTCGATCAGGGTGAGGGTTTCGTCGATCTTCTTGATCAGCTTGCGCTCACGATCGCGGGTGCGCAGCTCCAGGCTGAACTCTTCTTCCTGGCTGGCGCGGTCTGCGGGGTCGGGGAAATTGGCGGCTTCGTCCTGCATGTGGGTCACGGTGCGATCCACTTCCTGCATCAGCTCCATTTTCCACTTGTTGAGGATGGCAGTGAAATGCGCGCGCATTTCATCGCTCATGTACTCCTCACCCTTGCCCTCTTTGTAGGGCACGAAGCCACGATTCAACTGGCTGTTATGTTCTTTGGCTTTTGCTTTGGTGGGCATGGATGTCCGCCTCTCGCTCTCTCAAATTCACTACGCAGGTAGTGTCCTTTCCCGAAGTGATCTCCGGCCCCGCGCGTTGCAAGCGGGCGAACTTACCAGATCGGTTCGGGCTGCGCTACTCCCACGCCCATTGCCGAGTGCCCGTTATTGCGCCGGTTGGGTAGAATCCCCTTTTTGCGCCCAGAGTAGGTGTCTTTTCTATGGTCAGCTCCTTCAGCGCACGCAGCCGCGCGATCGAACCCTTTCATGTCATGGCCTTGCTTGCCCGTGCCAACGCGTTGCAGGCCGCCGGGCATGACGTCATTCATTTGGAAATCGGCGAGCCGGACTTCACCACGGCCGCGCCGATCGTCGCCGCTGGCCAGGCCGCGCTCGGCGCCGGGCAGACGCGCTACACCTCGGCGCGCGGGCTGCCACAGCTGCGCGAGGCGATTGCAGGCTTCTACGCCCAACGCTACAGCCTGGATATCGACCCCGCCCGCATCCTGATAACACCCGGCGGTTCCGGCGCCTTGCTGCTGGCCAGCAGCCTCTTGGTCGACCCCGGCAAGCACTGGCTGCTGGCTGATCCGGGCTATCCGTGCAACCGACACTTTTTACGCCTGGTGGAGGGCGACGCGCAACTGGTGCCGGTCGGTCCACAGGAACGTTATCAACTGACCGCGGATCTGGTGGATCGTTTCTGGAATACCGACAGTGTCGGTGCCCTGGTCGCCTCGCCGGCCAACCCCACCGGCACGGTGCTGCACCGCGATGAACTGAGCGCGCTGTCGGCGTCGCTCAGAAACAAGGGTGGGCATCTGGTGGTAGATGAGATCTACCACGGGCTGACCTATGGCATGGATGCGCCCAGCGTGCTGGAAGTGGATAACGATGCCTTCGTGCTGAACAGCTTCTCCAAGTACTTCGGCATGACCGGCTGGCGTCTGGGTTGGCTGGTGGCGCCGGAAAAAGCCGTGGCCGACCTGGAAAAACTGGCGCAAAACCTCTATATCAGCGCGCCGTCGATGTCCCAGTACGCGGCTCTGGCCTGTTTCGAGCCAGCGACGCTGGACATTCTCGAAGCGCGGCGCGGCGAATTTGCACGGCGCCGCGATTACCTGCTGCCGGCCTTGCGCGATTTGGGCTTCAAGATTGATGTCGAGCCGGAGGGTGCCTTCTATCTCTATGCGGACATGTCGGCCTTTGGCGGCAACGCCTACGACTTCTGCCAGCACCTGATCGAAACCGAGTATGTGGCGGTGACGCCGGGAATTGATTTTGGTCATCATCTGGCCAGCCGCCATGTGCGGTTTTCCTACACGCAAAGCCTGCCGCGCCTGGAGCAGGCCGTCGAGCGCATTGCTCGCGGTATCAGGAGCTGGCAACCCGATGCGCTTTGATCCGCCCCTTGAAGAGGCGCGCCTGCTGCGCCGCTACAAACGCTTTCTCGCCGACATCCGCACCGAGGCGGGCGAGGAGCTGTGCATTCATTGCCCCAACACCGGCTCAATGCTCAATTGCATGGAGCCGGGTGGGCGGGTCTGGTTCAGTCGCTCCAATGATCCAAAGCGCAAGCTGCCGGGCACCTGGGAATTGAGCGAAACGCCCCAAGGGCGACTTGCCTGCGTCAACACGGCGCGTGCCAATGCGCTGGTGGAGGAGGCGTTGCGTGGGGGCGTCATCACCGAACTGGCCGGGTTCGACGCGCTCAAGCGTGAAGTGGGCTATGGCGTCGAGAACAGCCGAGTGGATTTTCGCCTCGACTATGCCGCAGGACCTGCGTTCGTCGAGGTGAAGAGCGTCACGCTGGGTTTTGCCGACACGCCGGTCGCCGCCTTTCCCGATGCGCAGACCCTGCGTGGCGCCAAACACCTGCGCGAGCTGGCTGCACTGGCGCGCGACGGCATTCGAGCCGTGCAGCTGTATTGCGTGAACCTCTCCGGCATCGATGCAGTGCGCCCGGCTGGCGAAATCGACCCGGCCTACGCCGAGGCGCTGCGGCAGGCAGTCAACGATGGCGTGGAAGTGCTGGCGTATGGGGCGACGTTGTCGCCGCAAGGCATTCAGCTGACGCATCCTTTGCCGATGCACCTGTAAGTGAGCCAGGGTTTGGCGGCCTTAGGGATCGACCCAGATCCCCCGATCGTCTTCGCGGCAGGGAATCAGCGAGAGTTCCTGGCCGGCGCAAGGTCCCGAGACGCATTCGCCCGATTCGATCAGGAACAGGGCGCCATGGGTGGCGCACTGGATCAGGCTGCCGCTCCCATCGAGGAACTGGTCGGCTTGCCATTCCAGCGGAATGCCGCGGTGCGGGCAGCGATTTTCGTAGGCGTACACCTGTCCTGCGCGGCGCACCACCAGCAGTTTCAGCTGGGTGAGGGTAAAACCCCGGCTTTGGCCTTCAGGCAGTTCGTGGCTGGCGCATAGATACAACATAAGAATCTCCAACGGCAGGGCCGGCGATTATCTGCTGAGGCGGATCGTGCGGCCAGTGTGCCTGGCTTTCATTGGTGCTTTCGCACGTTACTCTTTGTCAGTCGAAACGGTCTGTATCCTACGGAGCGTCCGATCCACGATACCGCGGGTGTGTTTGGTCATGGTGGGTGGACTCCGCCGTCGTCTTCAGAAAGGAGTTCTCATGCGTATCCTGTTGATGTTGGCCATGGCGCTGCTCACTGCCTGTCAGTCGCTGCCGCCGCTGCCCGAATGGCAGAGCCCAGAAGGGCGCGAGCACCCCGAGCTGGGGGTAATCCTCGACCTGCGCAGCGGCGAGCGCTTGAGCCCCGAGCAACTGGTCGGCCAACTGGCGAGCGCCGATCGGGTATTGATTGGCGAACGTCACGATAATCCCGATCACCATACCTTGCAGCTCTGGTTGGTGCAGGCGTTGGCAATGCAGCGCCGGCAGGGCAGCCTGTTGCTGGAAATGCTGGTTCCAGCGCAACAGGCCAAAGTTGATGGGGTGCGTGAGATGCAGGCGCAAGGCCGGTTGCCGAGCGATTTGCCCGCAGCGCTCGAATGGGAAAAGGGCTGGCCTTGGGGGCTTTATGGCGATGTGGTGAGCTACGCACTGCAGCAGCCGTATCCGGTGATGGCTGCCAATCTGGACCGCTCGGAGGTCATGTCCATCTTTACCGGAGCTGCGCCGCCGCTGAGCGGGGACCGGTCAACTGCGTCGCCCGTGCGCGAGGCGTTACTGGCGCAGGTACGCCGTTCGCACTGTGATTTGCTTCCCGAAGCGCAATTACCCGCCATGGTCGCCGTACAGCAACAACGCGATCGACGTATGGCCGACCGTCTGCTGGCGGCGCCGCAGCCGGCTTTGCTGTTGGCCGGCAGCTTTCATGTGCGACGCGATCTGGGGGTTCCTCTGCATCTGGACGACCTGGACGACCTGGACGCGCAGGGCGCAACGCAAGTGTTGATTCTGGCCGAAGTTGGTGAGCGTCATACGGCGCAGCAAGCGGATTACGTCTGGTACACCCCGGCCCAGCCGGAACAGGACCACTGTGCGCAGATGCGCCAGACAAGCCGTTAGTCAACCCCGGCTCGAGGCATCCTGATCCCGCCGGCAAAAAAAGACCCGGCAAGAGCCGGGTCAAAACCGTGATTAGCCTGATGAGGAGATAGTCTGAAGAGCCTGCTTGTGCTCTCAGCTTACCGGCTGATCTCGCGATCAGTTACTGGTAATAATAAACATTATCATTTGAGAGTCAACTGCATCCGTCGGCGTTTTTCTGTTCTGCTGAGATTCCTGTGGTTGCTGACCCAGTGCTGGCGGATGTGCGTGTGTGCTGGTGCGAGGGGTTTTCCAGCTGATGGTTGAGAGCGGCCTTGTGTTCACTGGGCAGCTTGTTCCAGTGAATATCCAGCAGCGCACCCTCGATGGCATACAGCAGGACCCGTGAAGCCCGAAATCCTCGGGCACGGACAGCGCGATAGGCCTCTACCGCGCCCAGGCGGCGCAGGTCCTCTGCATTGTGAATGCCGGCGGCATGCAGCCATTGCGCCGACGTCTTGCCGAGGTTTTTCAGCCGCTGCAATTCATCGTTCATCGTGCCTCCTTGCCGAGTGCGGAAAGCTTCCGGCAAGTGTAGCGGCGTTAGCGAGGGTTGCAGGGGCCTGCGGGCGGTGGCCGCCCGCGTCCGGATCAGAGTCCCGGCAAATGCTGGCGCAAGGCGCCGATCAGCGCATCCAGGCTCTGGTCGTCCTGCGTGTCGATCAGGCGGCGATTGGGCTGCTCCGCCTCGCTCAGAGGATCACGGCTGGCCTGCTGCGCCTGGACGACCGCGAGGGTGGCATCGGACGGATCCTGGGCTTCTTGCTGGCGCGATTGCAGACGGCTGGCCAGTAACGCATCGGGAGCCTGACAATCGAGAATCAGGAAGGGCACACCACAAGCTTCGGCCACCCGGCAGGCGGCACTGCGCTGCTCAAGCTTGAGGTAGGTGGCGTCCAGCACGACGGGAAAACCCGCCCGCAAGGCCGCGCCGGCAAGCTCGTGCAGGTGCAGGTAAGTTGCGAGACTGGCGTCTTTGCCATAGATGCCGGCATTCAGCTGCCCCTGGTCAGCCTGCCCTTGCTCCCCGAACAGCCGCTTGCGCTCAATATCGGAACGCAGGCGGATGGCGCCGAGTTCCTCGACCAGGCGCATCGATACATGGCTTTTACCCACGGCAGAGACGCCATGGGTAATGGCCAGAAAGCGTGAAGGAATGGCGCTGTAATCTTCCGCCAACGCTGCATAGCGGCGATATTCGGCAAGGATGGCGTCCCGTTGCTCGTCATCCTGTGCATGTGCGAGGCCAAACAGGCTGACCTTGGCGCGCACCAGGGCGCGGTAGGCCTTGTAGAAATTAAGCAGATCAAGGGCTGCGTAATCGCCGGTCAACTCCAGCCAGCGGTTGACGAAGCGTCGGGCCAGCGACTTGAGCCCGCGTGCTTCCAGGTCCATGGCCAGGAACGCGGAGTCCGAAATGACGTCGATCAGGCGGAATGGCTCATTGAATTCGATGCAGTCGAACAAGGCCACCCGGCCGTCGAGCAAGGTGGCATTGCCCAGGTGAATGTCGCCATGGCATTCGCGGATGAAGCCCTGCGCCTTGCGTTCGGCCAGCAGCGGCCGCAGGCGCGTGAAGCTGCAGTGTGCCCATTGTTCCAGGGCCTCGAGTTGCTGCAGGTCTGCCGCATCGTCGAGCAGTGGGCGGATCTGTTCGAAATTCTGCAGCACCGGTTCCATGACCGCATCCGGGGTGCCCAGCACATGGCTGGCCGGCACTTGCGGGGCGTGCTGGTGGAACTGGGCGATTTGTTCGGCCAGATCATCAATGTGCGCGCTGCCGAGCTCTCCTCGAGCATGCATTTCGCCCAGCAGTTGGCTTTGCGGGAACTGGCGCATTTGCAGCGCATATTCGAATGCCGGGGCGGTAGTGTTACCGAGCTGCGGTGCCTCCACGCTGCCGCTGATCGGCAACACCTGCAGATACAGATCGGGCGCCAGGCGCTGGTTCAAGCGCAACTCCTCATGGCAAAAGTGTTGCCGGGCTTGCAGGCTAGTGAAATCCAGGAAGCCGAAATTCACCGGCTTCTTGATTTTATAGGCGAACGGGCCGGTGAGCAGAACCCAGGAGATATGCGTCTCGATAACCTGGAAGCCATCCACCGGGTGCGGATAGAGGGCGGGGTTCTGCAGGGCGGTGATCAGGGCTTGGCTCACGGTCAGTCCTTGCGTTGCAACTAGGGAAAAGGGCGGCATTATGAACGTGCCGGCACGATCGAGGAAACTCCGTGGTGTTTCCAGCGTCATAGCAGCGCCGTTGGAAGCTCTCAGCCTTGATGATCGCTTCCGGTTGATCAACCCTACCTTTGACTTATCCACAGCGCGGGCCGATGGCTCGCCTTTGCGCTGTGGATTAAGTGCGTATAATTCGCCGCCATGAACCGTTCCCGAACTTCTCGTCCTCGTGCCCAACAACGTCGTTCCGGTGGCAAACGCCCCTGGCTCGGTTGGGCTGTCAAGCTGGGCCTGGTTGGCCTGGTCATTCTTGCCGCCTTTACGATTTACCTGGATGCCGTGGTGCAGGAGAAGTTCTCCGGCAAGCGCTGGACTGTACCCGCCAAGGTGTATGCGCGGCCATTGGAGCTGTTCAGTGGGCTAAAGCTGAGCCAGGCCGATTTCCTCAAGGAGCTCGATGCGCTCGGTTATCGCCGCGATAAAAGTGTCCACGGGCCGGGTGTTGTCTCGGTGGCCGGTAATACTGTTGAGCTCAACACCCGAGGCTTCCAGTTTTATGAGGGGGCTGAGGCTGCCCAACATATTCGGGTACGTTTTTCGGGTGAACACATTGCCAGCATGACGCTGGCCAGCGGCGGCGATTTGCCTGTCGTGCGCCTGGAACCCTTGATGATCGGCGGACTGTATCCGGCCCATCAGGAAGACCGCATCCTGATTCAGATTGATCAAGTGCCGCCGTATCTGGTCGACGCTCTGGTCGCGGTTGAAGACCGTGATTATTTCGACCACTTTGGCGTATCGCCCAAGTCGATTGCGCGGGCCTTTTGGGTCAATACCACTGCCGGCGCGGTGCGTCAGGGCGGCAGTACGTTGACCCAGCAGTTGGTGAAGAACTTCTTTCTGACCAACGAGCGCAGCCTCAGCCGCAAGGCCACCGAAGCAATGATGGCGTTATTGCTGGAGTTGCATTACGACAAGCGCGAGATTCTCGAGGCCTACCTCAATGAGGTGTTTCTCGGTCAGGACGGCCAGCGCGCCGTGCATGGTTTCGGCCTGGCCAGTCAGTACTTCTTCAGTCAGCCTCTTTCTGAATTGAAATTGCATCAGGTTGCCCTGCTGGTCGGCATGGTAAAAGGGCCGACCTATTACAATCCGCGCCGCCAGCCCGAACGGGCGCTGGCTCGGCGCAACCTGGTGCTCGACCTGTTGGCCGAGCAGGGCTCGGTCGATGCCGAACTGATCGTCAAGGCCAAGCAGCAGCCGCTGGGCGTGACCCGGCGCGGAAGCCTGGCCGATAGCTCCTATCCGGGCTTTCTCGACCTGGTAAAACGTCAGTTGCGTGAGGATTACCACGAGCAGGACCTGACCGAGGAAGGTCTGCGCATCTTCACCAGCTTCGATCCGCTGGTGCAGCTCAAGGCCGAAGAGTCGCTAGCCGAGACCTTCAAGCGTCTAGGCAACCGCAAGGGCATCGATGATGTCGAGGCGGCGATGGTGGTCACCAACCCGGAAACCGGTGAGCTGCAAGCACTGATCAGTAGCCGTCAGCCGCGTTTCGCGGGTTACAACCGCGCTCTGGATGCGGTGCGACCAATAGGTTCGCTGGTCAAGCCCGCGGTTTATCTCACCGCTCTGGAGCGACCCAGCCAGTACACCCTGACCAGTCTGATCGACGATGAGTCTTTCTCAGTGACAGGCCAGGACGGGCAGGTCTGGAAACCGCAAAACTACGATCGCAAGTCCCACGGCACCATTTATCTCTATCAGGGCCTGGCCAAGTCCTACAACCTGGCCACCGCTCGGCTGGGCCTGGAAGTGGGCGTGCCCAATGTACTGAAAACCCTCGAGCGCCTGGGGGTGACGCGCAAGTGGCCGGCGTATCCATCGATGCTGCTCGGGGCGGGAAGCTTGAGCCCAATGGAAGTGGCGGGCATGTATCAAACCTTGGCCAATGGCGGCTTCAATACCCCGTTGCGTTCGATTCGTAGCGTGCTGGATGCCAACGGTGATCCGCTCAAGCGCTACCCGTTCCAGATTCAGCAGCGTTTTGATCCGGGCGCTATTTATCTGGTGCAAAATGCCATGCAGCGCGTGATGCGAGAAGGTACCGGCAGCTCGGTCTATAACCAATTGCCGGGTTCGCTGGCGGTGGCGGGCAAGACCGGCACCAGCAACGATTCGCGTGACAGCTGGTTTGCCGGGTTCAGCCAGGACTTGCTGGCGGTCGTATGGATGGGCCGCGACGACAATGGGACGACGCCCCTGACCGGTGCCAGCGGTGCCTTGCAAGTGTGGGCAAGCTTCATGTCCAAGGCTGACCCTATGTCGCTGGAGACGCCGCAGCCAGAAAATATCGTCCAAGCTTGGGTGGATGCGCAGACCGGGCAAGGCTCCGCTGAGCATTGTCCGAACGCGGTGCAGATGCCGTATATTCGCGGCAGCGAGCCACTACCGGGAGCCTCTTGCGGCTTTCCGCCGGCCGAGTCGGTGATGGACTGGGTCCGTGGCTGGCTGGATTAGCAGGCAATTTTAAACTAGGCGGGGCAGGCAAGACGAAACGCAGCGACCATGGGCCGTTGCAGTCGAAGGTTGGCGAGTCTCGCCACGCGCTGGCTACAGCCTTGGCTGTGTTTTCGCGGGCGCTAAAAGCTTGCTCAGTTCTTAACGACGTATTGCCAACGCAGGTGGTTTTTCAACCTCCTGCTGATTCAGGGGTGTGATGTGAACAAATGGTTAGTGGCAATAGCGATGCTGGCGACGCTGTCGGGATGCGCCAGTAACCCGCAAGGTTCGGTTCCGGTTGTGGATAACGGTGCTTCGGTCAGGGAAGAACAGGTCTGGATGGGCGGCCGGCCCGCTACCCCGACGCAGCAGGCAATACCAAGCCCTGCTGTGGCAGAGCAAGATGCGGGTGTCGTGGTCATGGTGCCCGACGGTTCCAGCGGATCGGTACCGATGGAGAGTCAAAGTTTCCCGGCTCAGGCCTCGCCGTCTCTGGAGTTCGGCACAGAACCCATTGTCAGCGGCACTTATTCGCCGCCCATTACCTCATCTCCTGCGCAGCCAGCGACGCCCAGTGGCATTCCCAGTGCTCGCAGCGGGGGGCTGGCCGCAGATGAACAGCTTGATGGTCCGGTGCTGGCGTTATTGACCTCGGCGCAGCAATTGCAAAGAAGTGGCGATCTGAATGGCGCGGCGTCAAGCCTGGAGCGTGCCCAGCGAATTGCTCCGCGCGAACCTCAAGTGCTCTACCGCCTGGCCGAGCTGCGCCTGGCGCAGGGTGATGCTGCGCAAGCCGAGCAAGTGGCGCGGCGTGCGCTGACCTATGCGGCTGACCGTCCGGCCCTGCAAGCCAGTTTGTGGAATCTGATTGCCCAGGCACGGGAGCGCCAGGGTGATCCAGCGGGTGCGGCGCAGGCGCGTGAGCGGGCCAGGGTCAGCAGCTGATGAACGAGCGAATTTTGGCAATTGCCGATCAACTGCTGCTCATCGAGCGTGAATTGCGGCAGCTCGGCTGGTGGTCAGCCCACTCGCCAAGTGACGAGGCATTAGCCAGTTGCGAACCCTTTTGCGTCGATACCTTGGACTTTGCCCAATGGTTGCAGTGGATCTTCCTGCCCCGCATGAGGACGCTGGTAGAGGGCGGGGGGGCATTGCCCAGCGTATCCGGTATCCGTGCCATGGCGGACGTGGTGTACCGCGAGCGCCCGCTTGAGGTCAGAGAGCTGCTCGTGGCCCTGGGGCGCTTCGATCAATTGATCGGCAAGGCTCGCTAAGCTGAACGGTACTTCAATCGCAATGTTCGGCAAGGTTTTCACGCGTCTTGTCGATTTGCGCTTGGCGTTCTTCCTCACTCAAGCGACGCAGTTCCCCGTCGATCTCCATGCGTATACGCGGCGAGTTGCGCAATTGGGCGAGCGCGCCGCGCATTTGACTGCACTGCTGTTTCCGCTGTGCGTCACGGGTGGCCTGCTCCCGCTTGGCCAGCGTATCCAGTTCCTGTTGCTCGGCAGCGGCAAGCTCGGCAGGGGAGAGCGTGCGTGGTGCGCTCGCGGGGCCGGGGGAGGGAGCATGGCGCAGGGCAACGCTACTGGACGGATGTCCTTGCGGAGGTTGCGCACCGTAGTGGGTAACCCCACGCTCGTCTGTCCAGGTGAAGATCGGTGCGGTGAGCGCGCTTGAGCTCAAGGCGAGCAAGAAACTGGCGAGTAGCAGGCGGGGCATGGTCATTCCTGGAGTCGAGTCGTTCAGAAGCGCGATTTAAGCAAAAGGCTCGGGCTTTCAGGGTGTGGCGCATCACACAGCCGTAAGTAAGAAAACCTCACGCGTGACTTGACTTGCAGGCGGCTAATCCCAACAATTCAGCGTTCGCTGAAGTAGGGTCCGCCGCAAGCTGGCCCTGGCTCAGTAGACATGAGGCGCCTACCCGTGCCGACCTTAGTTACCCCCGCAACGCGTTACCTCGCGCTGGGTGGGATTGCCCCGCAACACTTTGGGACATTCCCAATGCTTGCTCAGTAGATGCTGACGTAGTCGGCGACCACCGTCGCTCATGCTCTGCTGGCAGTAGACCTAAACAGGCCACCGGCCCAAAAGGTGGCATTCTGGCGTTCTAGAGGTGAATAACGTGGAGCTTTTATCCGGCGCTGAAATGGTCGTCCGCTTTTTGCGCGACGAAGGTGTCAAATACATTTACGGGTACCCAGGTGGTGCTCTTCTGCATGTCTACGACGCCCTGTTCAAGGAAAAGGAAGTAACCCACATCCTGGTCCGCCACGAACAGGCGGCAACCCACATGGCCGACGGTTATGCGCGCGCCACCGGTAAGGCCGGTGTGGTGATGGTGACTTCGGGTCCCGGCGCAACCAACGCCATTACCGGTATCGCGACCGCCTATATGGATTCCATTCCGATGGTGGTGATTTCCGGTCAGGTCGCCAGTCACATGGTCGGCACCGATGCGTTCCAGGAAACCGATATGGTCGGCATCTCCCGGCCGATCGTGAAGCACAGCTTCATCATCAAGCACCCTTCGGAAATTCCAGATGTCCTGAAGAAAGCCTTTTATCTGGCTGAATCCGGACGTCCCGGTCCCGTGGTCGTGGATATCCCCAAGGACATGGGCGCTCCGGGCGAGAAGTACGAATACGTCTATCCGAAAAAAGCCAAGCTGCGTTCCTACAGTCCAGCGGTGCGTGGACATTCTGGGCAAATCCGCAAGGCGGCCGAGATGCTGCTGGCAGCCAAGCGGCCGGTGCTGTATTCCGGTGGTGGGGTGATTCTGGGTGGGGCCTCGGCGCCGCTCACTGAGTTGGCCCAAAGGCTCAATCTGCCAGTTACCAACACCCTGATGGGGTTGGGCGGTTATCCGGGCAGCGATCGTCAATTCATCGGCATGTTGGGTATGCATGGCAGCTACACCGCCAACCTGGCGATGCACCACGCCGATGTGATTCTTGCCGTCGGCGCACGTTTCGATGACCGGGTCATCAATGGTGCCTCCAAGTTCTGCCCGACAGCCAAGATCATTCACATCGACATTGATCCGGCCTCCATTTCCAAGACCATCAAGGCTGATGTGCCGATTGTTGGTCCGGTGGAAAGTGTCCTGACCGAGATGGTCGCGATTCTGAAGGAGATCGGTCAGCAGCCGAACAAGGACGCCGTCGCCAGCTGGTGGAAGCAGATTGATGAGTGGCGCGGTAGTGGTCGCCTGTTCCCTTACAATGAGGGCGATGGCTCGATCATCAAGCCGCAAACGGTCATCGAGACGCTGTACGAAGTGACCCGGGGTGATGCTTTTGTTTCGTCCGACGTTGGCCAGCACCAGATGTTTGCCGCCCAGTACTACCGGTTCGACAAGCCCAATCGCTGGCTGAACTCGGGCGGTCTTGGCACGATGGGCTTTGGCTTGCCGGCTGCAATGGGTGCCAAGTTGAACTTCCCTGATGTGGACGCCGCCTGTGTGACGGGGGAGGGCAGCATCCAGATGAACATCCAGGAATTGTCCACCTGCCTGCAGTACGACCTGCCGGTAAAAATCGTCAACCTGAACAACGGCGCGTTGGGCATGGTGCGCCAGTGGCAGGATATGCAATACAGCAGTCGCTATTCGCATTCCTACATGGAGTCGCTGCCTGATTTCGTCAAGCTTGCCGAGGCCTATGGCCATGTCGGCATGCGCATCACCGACCTCAAGGATCTCAAGCCGAAGATGGAAGAGGCCTTTGCCCTGAAAAACCGGTTGGTGTTCCTCGATATCGCGGTGGATACGGCTGAGCACGTGTATCCGATGCAGATCGGTGGTGGTGCCATGCGTGACATGTGGCTGAGCAAGACGGAGCGGACCTGAACATGCGACACATCATTTCCCTGCTGCTGGAAAACGAACCGGGCGCATTGTCCCGCGTGGTCGGTCTGTTCTCTCAGCGCAACTACAACATTGAAAGCCTGACCGTGGCGCCGACCGAAGACCCGAGCCTCTCGCGTCTGACGCTGACCACCGCCGGGCAGGAGGACGTGATCGAGCAGATCACCAAAAACCTCAACAAGCTGATCGAAGTGGTAAAGCTGGTGGACCTGTCGGAAAGCGCACATATCGAGCGTGAGCTGATGCTGGTCAAAGTTAAGGCTACTGGCGCCCAGCGCGCCGAGGTCAAGCGTACGACCGATATCTTCCGTGGGCAGATCGTCGATGTAACAACCAGCGTCTACACCATTCAGATAGCGGGAACCAGCGGGAAGCTGGACAGTTTTATCCAGGCCATCGGCACCACGTCGATTCTGGAAACCGTACGCAGTGGTGTCACCGGGATTGCCCGTGGTGACAAGGTACTGAGTATCTGACGTTTTGAAATGGCCGCTCAGGCCGGACTTATCCGAGGAAATTCCATGAAAGTTTATTACGACAAAGACTGCGACCTCTCCATTATCCAGGGCAAAAAGGTCGCCATCATCGGTTATGGCTCCCAGGGCCACGCTCATGCGTGCAACCTCAAGGACTCCGGTGTAGATGTCACTGTCGGTCTGCGTGCCGGTTCTTCGTCGGTCGCCAAAGCTGAAGCCCACGGCCTGAAAGTGGCTGATGTTGCCACCGCAGTTGCTGCTGCTGACCTGGTAATGGTCCTGACCCCGGACGAATTCCAAGGCAAGCTGTACCAGGAAGAGCTGGAGCCGAATCTGAAGAAAGGCGCCATCCTGGCCTTCGCCCACGGTTTCTCGATCCACTACAACCAGGTGGTGCCGCGTGCTGACCTGGACGTGATCATGATCGCGCCCAAGGCACCGGGCCACACCGTGCGCTCCGAGTTCGTCAAGGGTGGCGGTATCCCTGATCTGATCGCCATTTATCAGGATGCTTCCGGCAACGCCAAAAACGTCGCCCTGTCCTACGCATCGGGCGTGGGCGGCGGCCGCACCGGCATCATCGAAACTACCTTCAAGGACGAGACCGAAACCGACCTGTTCGGTGAGCAGGCCGTTCTCTGCGGTGGTACCGTCGAGTTGGTCAAGGCTGGTTTCGATACCCTCGTGGAAGCCGGTTATGCGCCGGAAATGGCTTACTTTGAGTGCCTGCACGAACTGAAGCTGATCGTTGATCTGATGTTCGAAGGCGGTATCGCCAACATGAACTACTCGATCTCCAATAACGCCGAGTACGGTGAGTACGTCACCGGTCCGGAAATCATCAACGAAGAGTCCCGCGCTGCCATGCGCAATGCTCTGAAGCGCATCCAGAACGGCGAATACGCCAAGATGTTCATCAGCGAAGGCGCTACCAACTACCCGTCGATGACTGCCTATCGCCGCAACAATGCCGCGCACGGCATCGAAGTGGTGGGTGAGAAGCTGCGTGCCATGATGCCGTGGATCGCTGCCAACAAGATCGTCGACAAGAGCAAGAACTAAGCTCGTCGGTATCTGAAAAACGCGGCCTAAGGGCCGCGTTTTTTCGTTTCAAACCAGGCTTCTGGTATAAAGCCACGGTTAGGCCCATGCGATTTCGTATGATGTGGTCTCCATTTTCTGAATCCGTTGCAAGGTAACGTCCATGAGCGAAAGCCACGAGGAGTCGAACAAGGACTCCGCCGCTGAGAGCCTGCTACCCATCGATGAGCATGTCGAAGAAGGGCAGGATGCAGAGGGTCGCAAGGTCCGTCATCGGGGTATTTATCTGTTGCCCAACCTGTTTACCACCGCCAACCTGTTTGCGGGGTTCTTCTCGATTGTCAGCGCTATGAACGGCAAGTTCGAAGTGGCGGCCATCGCTATTTTTGTGGCCATGGTGCTGGATGGCCTGGATGGTCGCGTGGCGCGGTTGACCAATACTCAGAGCGCCTTTGGTGCCGAGTACGACTCGCTGTCGGACATGGTCGCTTTCGGCTTGGCGCCGGGCTTATTGGCTTACAACTGGGCACTGTCAGAGCTGAATAATGTGGGGCTGACGGTGGCGTTCATTTATGCCGCCTGTGCAGCGTTGCGCCTGGCTCGCTTCAATACGCAGATCGGCAAGGTCGACAAGAAGTGGTTCGTCGGCTTGGCCAGCCCTGCGGCTGCCGGCGTGGTGGCTGGTACGGTCTGGGCACTCAAGGATTTTGGCGTCGATGGCGTCGATCTGCCGGTGTTTGTAGTGATGCTGTTCGCGCTGTTGGTGGCCTTGGCCGGCGTGCTGATGGTCAGCAATATCAAGTACTACAGCTTCAAGGATCTCGATTTGAAGGGACGCGTGCCCTTTGTGGCCATCCTGGTGGTGGTGCTGATATTCGCCGTGGTGTTCAGCGATCCGCCGCGTGTGCTGCTGCTGATCTTCCTGGCGTATGCGGTTTCCGGTCCGGTGCAATTCCTGTTGCATTTGCGCCGGCGCACCCGAGTGAGTAACGAGTAACTGTTTTCAACCCCGCGGTCATGGCGCATCATGGCCAAGTTGACTGCGGGGTTGCTGCCATGCTGATCAAGTCTTCTTGTCCGAGTGCTTGTCGCGAATCGGATGTCACACCCGAGGCGATTTACCTGTCTCGCCGCCGGCTTCTGCAGGGTGCGCTGGCTGGAGCTGCTTCTATTGCCCTCCCTGCGTTTGCGGCCGATATGCCACGCTACGATGGCGTGGTGGATGCCACTTCTGCTGCCTGGCTACAAGCCAAGATCGACGAAGCTCATTGGCAGGCCATTCAGGCGGGTGAAACTGTCACGCCTTTCTCCTCGGCGACCCATTACAACAACTTCTACGAATTCGGTCCCGGCAAGGAAGATCCGTCCCGGCATGCCGGAGCGATGACTACCGAGCCCTGGAGCGTGTTGATCGATGGTGAGGTAGCCAAGCCGGGCCGTTACGACTTGCAAGCGCTGTGTGCTGAAAGTCGCCTGGAAGAGCGTATCTATCGATTGCGCTGTGTCGAAGGCTGGTCAATGGTCATTCCCTGGTTGGGGATTCCTCTGGCTGATTTGATTCGTCGCGCAGAGCCAACTGGTAGAGCGCGCTATGTCCGCTTCGAAACGTTGCTTCGCCCCGAGGAGATGGCTGGCACGCGATCTCGTTTCTCCCTGATCGATTGGCCCTACGTTGAAGGGTTGCGTATGGATGAAGCTCAGCATCCATTGACCCTTCTGGCTGTCGGCATGTACGGGCGGGTGCTGCCGAACCAGAACGGTGCGCCGCTGCGTTTGGTCGTGCCGTGGAAATATGGTTTCAAGAGCATCAAGTCTATTGTGCGGATCAGTTTTGTAGCTGAGCAGCCCGTTACGACCTGGGTACAAATCGCTCCACACGAATATGGGTTCTACGCCAATGTGAATCCCCAGGTCGATCACCCGCGCTGGTCACAAGCTCAAGAGCGGCGCTTGCCCAACACGCTATTCCGTCCCAATGTCCGGCCAACCCAGATGTTCAATGGATACGGTGACGAAGTGGCTGGGTTGTATCAAGGCATGGACTTGCGGAAATACTACTGATGAAGCGTGCCTTGTTAAGGCTGGCCGTCTTTCTTGTCGTCCTTGCAGTGCCGCTTTATTGGTTGTACCTGGCTTCGGCCATGGCGCTGGGGCCTGATCCAGGGAAGTGGCTGCTCGATCACCTGGGGCAGGGCGCATTGGTGTTGCTGCTGCTTACGTTGAGCATGACGCCTTTGAACCGGTTGACCGGTTGGCCGTTGTGGATGGCGCTACGTCGACAGTTGGGTCTGTGGGCCTTTGCCTATGCTTGCCTGCACGTCGCCGCTTTTATCTTGTTCATCCTGGGTGGTGATCTTTCGCAGCTGTTAAAAGAGTTGCCAAATCGGCCCTATGTGCTTGTAGGTGCGCTGGCCTTTAGTGGATTGATTCCACTCGCACTGACCTCCAATCGCTGGAGCATGCGTACCTTAGGTAAGCGATGGAAGCGCTTGCACCGATTGGTTTACCTGGTGGTGGTGCTTGCGCTACTGCATATGCTCTGGGTGGTACGCTCGGATCTCCAGCAATGGGCTTTGTATGCAGGTATTGCTGGTTGTCTGCTGTTGATGCGTACTCCTTTAATTAGTCCGTGGTTCGCCCAGCTTGCTGCCAGCCGCCGCGGGCGCCCCAGGAAGGTTGCAAATAACCCTTGACGGCAGAATCCAGCGGCCTATAATGCGCCCCACTTCCGGTGC
>JADGMW010000137.1_pt1 | contig 52023 bp, 41 predicted proteins | sample 8641801 | NCBI WGS metagenome assembly JADGMW01 (sample SAMN16272018, study PRJNA661076) | feces metagenome | isolation source: fecal sample from diarrhoea affected cattle A | host: Bos taurus | place: South Africa: Lokaleng Village, Mahikeng | collected 2019-09
AGAAGAACAAGGAACTGCAGGAGATCATCGCCATCCTCGGTGTCGACGAGCTCTCGGAAGAGGACAAGATCACGGTGTCGCGTGCGCGCCGCATCCAGCAGTTCCTCTCGCAGAACACCTACATGGCCAAGAAGTTCACGGGTGTCGAGGGTTCGACCGTTCCGCTCAAGGACACGATCGAGTCGTTCGACGCGATCGCCCGCGGTGACTTCGACCACGTCGCCGAGCAGGCCTTCTTCAACGTCGGTGCGATCACCGACGTTGAGGAGAAGTGGGCACAGATCCAGAAGGAGAACGGCTAGTCATGGCCTCGCTCAAGGTGAGCCTCGTCTCAGCTGACAGCGAAGTGTGGACCGGCACGGCCCGCATGGTGGTGGCACGCACGACGGAGGGTGAGATCGGTATCCTCCCCGGCCACGAGCCCATGCTGGCGATCCTTGGTGCAGGCGCTGTGCGGGTGACGCTCGAGGACGGTGGCAGCATCGCGGCAGACGCGGCGGATGGCTTCCTCTCCGTCGAGAACGACACCATCACGATCGTGGCGCGCCACGCGGCGCTCACGAACGCCTGATCCAACTCCGTCACACGCCCCAGCGTCGATGCTGCTGATCCTTCCTCCCTCCGAGTCCAAGTACCCCGGAGGGGAAGAGGGAACAGCGCTCGACCTGGGGCGTTTGTCGTTCCCCGAGCTGCAGGCGCCCCGCGAGACCGTGCTCGATGCCCTCGCCGAGCTCGCGCGCGACGTCGACGCAATGGCCCTCGCGCTCAAGGTGGGGCCCGGGCTCCGCGGCGAGATCGAGCGCAACCGCGAAGTGCGGAGTTCCGCAACCACCCCCGCGATTGACCGGTTCACCGGGGTGCTCTTCGACGCCCTCGACGCGCCCACGCTCGACCAGCAGCAGCGCGAGTTCGCCTCGGCCACGATCGCGATTCACTCCGCCCTGTTCGGGCTCGTGGGAGCTGGCGACCCGATCCCGGCCTACCGCCTCTCGCACGACTCCAAGCTGCCCGGCATCTCGCTCAAGCGCGTGTGGGCCAAGGTCATCGGCGAAGCGCTTTCGCAGCGGGAGGGCATCATCCTCGACCTTCGGTCCGAGGCCTACGCGGCGCTCGGCCCGATCCCGCGGGGGCCCGATGCCCGCTTCGTGCGGGTTGTCGCGGATGACGCAGATGGGCGCCGGCGCGCGCTCAACCACTTCAACAAGAAGGGCAAGGGCGAGTTCGTGCGGGCGTTCCTCGAGGACCAGCCGAACATCCGCACCCTAGACGAACTCTGCGAGTGGTCGGCGGCCGCCGGATTCCCGCTCGAGCCCGGCCGTGAGGGCGAACTCGAACTCGTGGTGCGCAACAGCCTCGCAGCCGCCTGAGCGCCGCTCCTCAGCTGGCGTCGCCGCGCACGATCGCCGCGATCGTCTCGGCTGGCAGCTTGGGGATGCGGCGGGCATCCGTCAGCCCGTTGGCCTCCTGCAGGGTGTCGGTGAGTTGCGTGTAGCAGAAACCGGCCAGCGCGCTGCTGGACTGTAGCGCGGCGAAGAGCTCCCGCAGGCGTCTCTCGAAGTCAGCCTCGTCTGTCGCAATGCTGTAGCCCCACGTGCGGTTCTCTTCGCCGGGTGCGAAGGAGACGCCGCCGAACTCCGTCACCATGACGGGAACATCTTCCCTCTGCGGCGCCACCGACATGCGGCGCCCGGCCGGGCCGACGGCGTGGGCCAGCGTCGTGATCGCCTCAGCATCGCCATAGCGCTGGCGGAGCTCGTCACCCGAGGCTGAGTAGTCGTGCACCGTGAGCAGGTCCGAACCCACGTGCTCCCAGCCGTCGTTGCTCACGACGAGCCGCTCCGGGTCGAGTGCCTTGCTGAGGTGGTAGAGCGCCTGCGCGAAGTGGCGCTGGGCGGGGTCGTGGGCGATGTGCTGGACCCCCCAGCTCTCGTTGGTCGGCACCCACGTGACGATGCAGGGGTGAGAGCGGTCGCGATCCACGATCGCCATCCACTCGCTCGTCGTGCGCTCGACGCTGCGGGCGGAGTACTCGAAGGGGCTGCCCAGCTCGCCCCAGACCAGCAACCCCAAGCGATCGGCCCAGTAGAGCATCCTGGGGTCCTCCGCCTTCTCGTGCAGGCGCGCGGCGTTGAAGCCGAGCTCCTTCATGAGGGCGACCTCGTCTCGGAGGGCGTCGGCGCTGGGGGCGGCGAGGTGGGACTCGGGCCAGTACCCCTGCGAGAGCACCGAGCGCACGTAGTAGGGGCGGTCATTGAGCAGGAAGCGGCCATCCGCCTCGGCCAGACTGCGCAGGCCGAGGTAGGAGTCGACGACGTCCACGACGACGCCAGCCTGGTCGAGCAGGCTGACGCGCGCGTCGATCAAGCGGGGGTGCTCCGGCGACCACAGCAGGTGTTCGTAGGCCTGGCCGTTGACCTGGCGGGGGAGTTCGCACGAGGTGGTGCTGCGGGGTTCCGCTGCCTCGTACTCGAGTGCGGCGAGTCGCTCACCCTCGTAACTCAGCTCCACTCGTACCCGATGGGTGTCGCGGGGCCGGGCGTCGAGTTCGAGCTCGAGTCGCACGCTCGCGGAGGGGATGTCGCTGCGCCAGTGCACCTTGCGGATGCTGGTCGGCGGAACGGCCTCGAGCCAGACGGGCTGCCAGATGCCGGTCGTGCGGTGATACCAGATGACGTGGGGCTGCTCGAGCCAGTCCTGCTTGCCGCGGGGCTGGCCGACATCGTGAGGGTCGTCCTCGGCGCGCACGACGAGCGCGGCGGAGCGCCCGCCGAGGATCTCGGCCACCTGTGCGGGGGGCAGTTCGAACGCGAAGGGACTCTGGCCGCCCTCGTGCGCGCCGAGCATCCGGCCGTCGAGCCAGGCCGTCGCGCGGTAGTCGACTGCGCCGAAGTGCAGCAGCACGCGCTCGCCCGTCGCGCCGTGCCCCGCGTTGCGGAGATCGTCGGCGGTGACCTCGCGCCGGTACCAGACAACGGGATGGAAACCGGTATCGCCGATTCCGGATGCCTCGGACTCCGGCGGGAAGGGCACCCGGATGGTGCGTGGGTACTCGGTGCCGGGCTCGAACCACGACTCCCGCAGGCCGATGTCGGCGTCGTCGTGGGCGAAGTCCCACTCGCCGTCGAGGCTCGCCCAATGCTCCCGCGTGAGCTGCGGACGGGGGTGGAGTGGCTCGCCCGGAGTGGCTTCCGGTGTGGTGCTGGCGTGCATCTGCACATCCTGACCCATCTTTGCAGCGCTGTAAAGACTTCGCCTGCTGCGAGGCTGCCGGGCGGGCGCGGTTCAGGCGAGGGGCGGGGCGCTGGCGCGGAGGGCGAGCGAGTGCGGCACGATGCGGTGACGGCCCACGCCGACGTGGCCCTCCATGCGCTCGATCAGCAGCTCGAGCGCGACCCGCGCGAGCTGCTGCTTGTCGGGCGCGACGGAGGTGAGGGAGGGGTGGGTGTAGGTGGCGAGCGCGGTGTCGTCCCAGCCGATAAGGGCGACCTCGTTCGGGATGTCGCAGCCCGCCGCGTGCAACTCCGCCATTGCCCCGACGGCGAACTTGTCATCGCGGCACAGGATTGCGTCGAACTCGAGCCCATCGGCGAGGGCCGCGCGCACGGCCGCGGCGCTGTCTTCGGGGGAGAAGCCCGCCACGCGCAGCACGAGGCGAGGGTCGGCGTCGATGCCCGCGCCCGAGAGCGCCTCCTGGTAACCGAGTAGGCGGTGGCGGGTCGAGACCGTGACATCGCCCTCGACCGTGCCGAGGAAGGCGATGCGGCGGCGGCCCATCGCCAGGAGGTGCTCGACGCTCTCCCGCGCGGCAGCCACGTTGTCGATCATGACGTGGTCGGTCGTGAGGGGAATGGCGGCCTCGCCCAGGAGCACGAGGGGAGTGTCCTTGTGGAGGCGACCGATCTCGACGGCCCCCATGCTCACGGGGTGGAAGATGACGCCGTCGACGAGGCCCTCCTCCCTGTCGCGCAGCACGGCGTGCTCGGCATCCGTGTCGCTCAGGGTCTGCTCGATGAGCACCCGGTAGCCGCGCCTGGCTGCCTCCTCGGCGATGCGGCGTGAAACCTCGGAGAAGTAGGGGTGGTCGATCTCGGGGATGGCGAGGGCGATCATGCCCGTGCGGCCCGTCGCGAGGCGGCGTGCCGAGAGGTTGGGGCGGTACCCCAGCTCGTCGATCGCCTGCTGCACCCGTTGCCGGGTCTCGGCGCTGACGTGGGGGTAGTCGTGCACGACGTTGGAGACCGTCTTCATCGATACACCGGCCGCGCGCGCCACGTCGGTGAGTCGCACTCGGGCCATTCGCTTCTCCATGGGTCACACCGATCCTAGGGGTGGTGCTGCCGGATGCCGCAGCATCACGATTCGCCGAGAGGCCTTGCCATGCAGTTTACAGCGCTGTACGTTTGCGGCACATCACGATTGCCCCCCGAACGAGTGCCAGTCGCCGAGGTGGGCAACGTCACGTCGAGGAGGACAACGATGTCGAATCCGCAGGCCAGGCCGCGAAGGCTCGCAGTCGCAGCAGGGGCGGCAGCCCTGCTCATGATCACGGGGTGCTCGGGCGGAGGTGCCGGTCCCCAGGGTGCCGCCCCAGAATTCACGGGCGAGTACACGGGCCCCGAGGTCACCCTCTCGTACTGGAACGGCTTCACGGGCGGCGATGGTCCGTTCATGCAGCAGATGGTCGACGAGTTCAATGCGGAGCACGACAACATCACGGTCGAGTCGAACACTATGCAGTGGGCGGACTTCTACCAGCGGCTTCCTGCGGCGGTCACGGCGGGGGAGGGCCCTGACGTCGGGGTCATGCACCTCGACCAGCTGGCCACCATGGCAGCCCGCAACGTCATCCTTCCCCTCGACGACCTCGCCGGAGGGCTCGAGCTGACCGAGGACGACTTCACCGAGGAGGTGTGGGATGCCGCGATCTACAACGATCAGCGCTACGGCATCCCGCTCGACGTGCACTCACTCGCGATGTACTACAACACCGAGCACTTCGCGGCGGCGGGCATCACCGAGGCGCCGACGGATGAGGCGTCGTTCGCGGATGCCCTCGCAAAGCTCAAGGCGGCGGGATACGAGCAGCCGTTCTGGATGCCGAGCCTCTGGCCGGCGCACCTCATGGAGCTGTCTCTGCTCTGGCAGTTCGGCGGCGAGCCGTACTCGCTAGATTCCCCCGAGGCGACCTTCGACTCCGAGGCAGGAGTGCAGGGACTCACCTGGATGCGCTCGATGGTCGACGAGGGTTACAGCCCGAGCGACGTCGCGGCTGACTCCCAGTACATTGCCTTCAAGAACGGCGAGACATCCATCACCTGGGACGGCATCTGGCAGATCAACGACCTGACCGATTCGGGCCTCCCATTCGCGGCCGCGCCGATTCCAACGATCGGTGACGAGCCGGCCGTGTGGGCCAACTCGCACCACTTCTTCCTTCCCCGCCAGGACGACGAGGACAAACTGGCGGCGGCGCAGGTCTTCATCGCCTGGATGAGCGAGCACTCGGGCGACTGGGCGGGCTCCGGCCTGATCCCGGCACGCCTCTCGGTGCGCGACAGCGGCGTGCTCGACGGAATGGTGCAGCAGACGATCGCGGAACAGATCGACAACATGCGGTTCCTCCCGCCCATCCCGGGCATCGGAAGCGTGCAGGTCGAGACGCTCGAGATCGCGGTGAGCTCGGCGGTGCTCGGCCAGCAGACGCCGGAGGAAGCGCTCAGCAGTGCGGCCGATGAGGCGGCCGAACTGATGGAGGAAAACGAAGCGGCGTTCGGCGGATAGTCGGCCATGGTGATGACGATCGAGCGGGGCGTCCGGGACGTCTCCCGGGCCCCCCGCTCCCGCCGAGGCGGTGTCGCGCACCGGCTGACGCCGTGGTTCTTCCTCCTGCCCTATCTCGTGCTGTTCGGGGGGTTCGTCGTGCTCCCTGCCGTGCTGGGCCTGTGGATCAGCCTGCACCGCTGGGACTACACGATGCCGGTGCAGCCCTTCGTGGGCATCGAGAACTACATCGCGCTCTTCAATCCGGAGTCGCGCACCTCAGGGCTCTTCTGGAACTCCATGCGCGCGACGGGCATCTTCACGCTCTTCAGCGTGCCGTTGCTGCTTGTGATCCCGCTCGGGGTCGCGCTGCTCATGAACCGCAAGTTCCCCGGCCGCAACTTCTTCCGGGCCATCTACTTCGCCCCCTACGTCTTGGGCGTCGCGGTCATCGGCGTCATGTGGCGCTACCTGCTCGACAACAACATCGGGCTCGTCAACTACATGCTGGGCACCGTCGGACTGCCGGATGACACGGCGTGGACGACCTCGGTGCCCGCCGCCTGGGTCGCGCTCGTGGGCGTCACGGTGTGGTGGACGCTCGGCTACAACTCGGTCATCTACCTGGCCGCGCTGCAGGATGTGCCGGCGGAACTCTACGAAGCGGCGAAGGTCGACGGGGCGAACAAGTGGCAGCAGTTCGTGCACGTGACGCTGCCTGGCCTGCGCCCGATCCTCTCCTTCGTGACGATCATCACCCTCATCGCCTCCGCCAACATGTTCGGACAGTCCTACCTCATGACGGAGGGAGGTCCCGGCCGCGAGACGCGCACGGCGATCTACCAGATCGCCGAGACGGGCCTTCGCAACTTCCAGATGGGATCGGCGGCCGCGATGAGTTACGTGCTCACGCTGTTCCTCATCGTCCTGAGCGTCATCGTCTTCTGGCTCTTCAGGGAACGCAAGGAGAAGCAGGTCAGCACGAGGGAGGCCCAGCGATGACGGCGACGAGGGTGATCGTGACTAGTGGGGCAGGGGCGCCCGCCCGGCGCCCGAGCACCCCGGCGCAGAAGACGAAGTCTGTCGTTCGCCTCATCGTGCTGTCGGTCATCGCGCTGATCTTCGCGAGCCCGCTCGTCTTCATGATCGTGACGTCGTTCAAGACGAGGGCGGATGCCACGGGCATCCCGCCGACGTGGATTCCGAACCCGTTCTCGCTGCAGGCCTACGAGACGATCTTCTCTGCCAACGCGACGCCCGTGCTGGTCTGGTTCGGCAACAGCATGCTCGCGGCCGCCTGTAACTCGGCCATCGTCGTCATCACGGCGTCGCTCGCCGCCTATCCGCTCGCGCGGATGCAGTTCCGCGGCAAGAACATCGTGCTCGCGGTCGTCATCGGCACCCTCCTCGTGCCGCCCGTGATCCTGATCATCCCGAACTACCTGATCGTCAGTGAGCTTGGGTGGCTCAACACCCTCGTCGCTGTGATCGTGCCCACCGCGGCATCCGCGTTCGGGGTCTTCTTCATGCGGCAGTTCTTCTTGAGCCTGCCGATCGAGCTTGAGGAGGCGGCTCTCCTCGACGGCGCGAACCGCTTCGTGATCTTCACGCGCGTCGTGCTGCCCCTTGCCCGGCCCGCACTCGCCACGCTCGCGCTCCTCGCGTTCCTGTCGAACTGGAACGACTTCCTGTGGCCCGTCTACGTGCTGTTCAGCCCCGAGATGCAAACCCTGCCCGCCGGCCTCTCGACGCTCCAGTCGGCCAACACCGTGCGCTATGACCTCCTCATGGCGGGTGCCGTGATCGCGAGCGTGCCGGTGCTCATCCTCTTCGTCTTCCTGCAGCGCTTCATCATCGAGGGCGTCGCGCGCTCCGGGGTCAAGGGGTGAGCGGCGTGCGCCGGATGCGACGGGGCGCCGCGCTGCTCGCGGCGGCGGGCCTGCTGCTCACCGGATGCGCGGCATCCGAATCCCCCGCAGGCGAGACGGAGGAGCCGGCCTCACGGATGCTGCAGCCCGTCATCAAGGCGAACTTCCCCGACCCCGATGTGCTCGAGGTCGACGGCCGCTACTACGCCTACGCGACGAACGACAACGCGAAGAACGTGCAGTTCGCGACATCCGACGACCTCGAGGAGTGGGAGGTGCAGGGCGCGGACGCCTTGCCGGAGCTGCCCTCGTGGATCATCCCGGGCAAGACCTGGGCGCCAGAGGTCTCGCAGGTCGGTGAAGCCTTCGTCATGTACTTCACGGCGAGCAACTTCTCGCCCTCGGTGCAGTGCATCGGCGTCGCGACGGCGGATGCGCCGGAGGGACCTTTCGAGGTCGTGGGTGGGTCGATGCTCGTGTGCCCGGAGGAGGAGGGCGGGGCGATCGATGCGTCGACGGCGATGGTCGCTGGCCAGTTGCACCTCGTCTGGAAGAACGACGGCAATTGCTGTGGTCTCGACACCTGGCTGCAGGCGGCGCCGCTCACGGCCGACGGCCTCGCGCTGGCTGGCGCGCCCGCGCGTCTCATCAAGCAGGACCTCGAGTGGGAGGGTGACCTTGTCGAGGCGCCGACGATCCTCGAGCGGGACGGCCAGCTCGTGCTGCTCTACTCCGCCAACAGCTACGGGGACGATCGCTACGCGATCGGCGCGGCGACGGCGCCCGCGCTGGAGGGCCCCTGGACCAAGTTCGAGCAGCCGGTGCTGAGCACGACCGTCGCGGACGCCCGGCTCCTCGGGCCCGGTGGGCAGGACGTGGTGGCGGGCCCGGATGGCGATGTGCTCGTCTTCCACGGCTGGGACCCCGCGTTCAGTTATCGGGCCATGTTCACGCTCCCGCTCGAGTGGGATGGCGCGCGTCCCGTTCCCGTGCTCGACGGCGAATGACGCGGGCGTCGATACGATTGGCGGCATGGCGGATGCGGCGGTATCGATGGTCGCGCGGGTCGCGTGCATCCTGCGCGCCTTCGATGAGGACCACGACACCTTGACGGTGTCGGAGCTCGCGACGCGGGCCGGCCTGCCCGTCGCCACGACGCACCGCATCGCGGCCGAGATGGTGTCGGAGCGACTGCTCGAGCGGGATGGGCTGCGGTACTCGATCGGCACTGGATTGTGGGAGCGGGGCGAGCTCGCGGCCGTGAGCCTGCGTTTTCGCGAGATTGCCCTCCCGTTCCTCCTCGGCCTCTACGAGGCCTCGGGGGAGAACGTGCACCTGGCGATCCTCGACGAGGGTGAGGCGCTCTACGCGATGCGGCTCGTCGGGCGTCGCTCCGTGCCGACCATCAGTCGCATGGGTGGCCGCCTGCCCCTGCACACGACGGGTGTCGGCAAGGCGCTCCTCGCGTTCCAGGACGATGCCTTCCTCGACGAGTTCTTCTCGAAGCCGCTGCGGCGGGCGACCGTGCACTCGCGGGTCGACGAGGCGACCCTGCGCGGCGAGCTCGAGGCCGTGCGCGCCAACGGCTACAGCGTCGCGCACCAGGAGATGACGCTCGGCAACGCGTCGATCGCGGTGCCGATCTTCGTGAGCGACGGACCACCGTATGCGGCGGTCGGGCTCGTATCGCATCTCAACCGGGCGAGCGTCGCGCGCGCGGTGCCGCTGCTGAAGGATGCCGCGTCCCAGATCTCCGAGGCGCTCGGGGTGAGCCTCGAGAGCGACGGGCGGCGGTGGCGTGACCTCTTCCACACGGCCGTGCGGCGCTGAGCAAAGTTTCTTTCCACTGAGTGGAAAGCAATGCTTGGTGATGCTGCCCGACGCTGGGAGGGTGTGGCTGTGACCGATTCGAACCCCACCCCAGACACCCAGGGCGGCGGCGTGCAGGACGTCGAGGAGACCCAGGACGGCCCCAAGCGCTCCACCGACCCGCTCGCCACGACCGCGACGCAGGATGAGATCAACGCGGAGATGCAGGCGCTCGAGCAGGAGTACCGCGACGGCGTCGCCGCGGGCGGCCCCGTCGAGGAGCGCACCCGCATCGATTACGCGCCCTACCGCAGCAGCCTCCTGCGCCACCCCACCAAGAGCCTCGCGCTCGCGGACCCCGAGACGATCGAGCTGCACTCGCCCGCCTTCGGCCACCGCGACGTGTCGTGGGTCGAATCCGACCTGACGATCCAGCACAACGGTGACCCGCTCGGCGAGCGGATGGTCGTGACGGGCCGCCTGCTCGACGGCGACGGACGCCCCGTGCCCGGCCAGCTCATCGAGGTGTGGCAGGCGAACTCGGCCGGTCGCTACGTGCACAAGCGTGACCAGCATCCGGCGCCGCTCGACCCGAACTTCACGGGCACGGGCCGCACCATCACGGATGAGAATGGGTGGTACCGCTTCCAGACCATCAAGCCCGGCCCATACCCCTGGCGCAACCACAGCAACGCGTGGCGCCCCGCGCACATCCATTTCTCCGTCTTCGGCACTGCGATCACGCAGCGCATCGTGACGCAGATGTACTTTCCCAACGACCCCCTGTTCGCGCTCGACCCGATCTACCAGTCGATCGTCGACCAGGATGCGCGCGACCGCCTCGTCGCAAGCTACGACCACTCGGTGACCTCGCCTGAGTGGGCGCTCGGCTACCGTTGGGACATCGTGCTCAACGGTTCGAAGCGCACGTGGACCGAGCCCGAGGAGGGTGACCACTGATGACCAGGCTTCCCGCAACCCCCGGCCAGACGGTCGGACCCTTCTTCGGCTACGCGCTGCCCTATGAGGGCGGCGAGCAGCTCGTCGACCGCACGCATCCGGCCGCCGTGCGTCTCTACGGCCGCGTGCTCGACGGTGACGGCGCGGCCATCCCGGATGCGATCGTCGAGATCTGGCAGGCCGACGAGAACGGCACGGTGCCCACCGCTGAGGGGTCGCTCCACCGCGACGGCTACACCTTCACTGGTTTCGGCCGGGCCGCCGTCGACGACAACGGCATGTTCTCGTTCACGACGGTGGAACCGGGAGCGACGCGTGAGGGCGCGCTGCCCTTCATCACCCTCATCGTCTTCGCCCGCGGCCTGCTCGACCGCCTCTACACGCGCATCTACCTGCCAGAGGCAGCCGAGCGCGCGACGGATGACGCGTTCCTGTCGTCGCTCGGCGACCGGGCTGGCACGCTCATCGCCCGTCGCGACGAGCGCGGCGACCTCGTCTTCGACGTCCACATGCAGGGCGAGTTGGAGACCGTGTTCCTCGACTACCGGCAGAAGGACTGATCGGGTGACGGCGGCCGACGATACGGCGGACCTCGGGCTCCTGTCGCCGCAGTGGGCTGGCACGCCCATTGCCGCCGCGACCTCGGATGCCGCAATCGTGCGGGCGATGCTCGAGGCGGAGGCTGCCCTCGCGTGGGCGTGGGAGGACCTCGGCTTCGCCGCAGCGGGCACGGCCGAGGTCGTCGCCCGCGCGGCCGACGAACTCGAGGTCGACATCGCGCAGCTGGCCGTGCGGTCACGCTCGGGCGGCAACCCCGTCATCCCGCTCGTGAAGGACCTGCGGGCTGCGGTCGGAACGACGGATGCCGCAGCATCCGTCTGGGTGCACCGGGGCGCGACCAGCCAGGACATCCTCGACACGGCCCTCATGCTCGTGGCCCAGCGCGCGCTTGAACTCATCCGCAGCGACACGGCGGCGACGGCGACGGGACTCATGGCGCTCGCCGACGCGCACCGCGACACGCTCATGGTCTCGCGGACCCTCACGCAGCACGCCGTGCCGAGCACCTTCGGGCTCAAGGCCGCGGGTTGGCTCGGCGGGGTCGCGGCGGCGCGGCGCTCGCTCGCCCGCGCGGCTCGCTCCCTGCCGGTGCAGTGGGGCGGCGCGGGAGGAACGCTCTCGGCATACTCGGTCATCGGCGAGACCGGCACGGGGCTCGCGGTCGCGGAGCGCGTGGCCGCTCGGCTCGGACTGCAGATGTCGGTGCCGTGGCAGACGCAGCGCAGCCCGGTCGTGGAACTCGGTGCGGCGCTCGCGCAGGCCGCCGGCGCCTTCGGCAAGGTCGCGATCGACGTGCTGCTGCTCGCGCGACCCGAGTTCGGAGAGCTCGGCGAACCTGTCGTGGCGGGCCGCGGTGGCTCATCCGCCATGCCCCAGAAGCAGAACCCCGTGCTCAGCCTGCTCATCCATTCGGCAGCTCGGCAGGCCCCCGCGCTCGCGGCCGAACTCCAGGCGAGCGCCGTTGCGGTTGACGAGCGCCCAGAAGGAGCCTGGCACGCCGAGTGGCAGGCGCTGCGACAGCTGCTCCGACTCGTCGGGGGATCGGCGCACGCTGCGGCCGAACTCGCAGGCGGGCTCCGGGCGTTCCCCGAGGCGATGCGCCGCAACCTCGAACTGAGCGGACCCCTCATCGTGAGCGAGCGCCTCATGCTCGAGTACGGGCCGCGGCTCGGGCGCGACCGGCTGCAGGAGCTCGTCACGAGCGCCGCCGGCGACCCGGACGCCGACCTCCTCGCGCTGCTGCGACGTGAGGCGGCGCTCGCCGAGGTGAGCGACGAGACGCTCGCCGCCTCGCTCGACCCCGCCCGCTACGTGGGCGACGCGGGCCTCATCATCGACAGGATCATCGACGCGGCCCGAGCGGCCGACACGGAGGACGCAGAGTGACGCAGCCGGTGCTGGCAGGAATCGCGGTCGAGGGGAGCAGGGGGCCAGCCCTCGTGCTCGGCCAATCGCTCGGCACCTCGAGCATCCTCTGGGGCCGTGCGATCCCGCTGCTCAAGGAGCACTTCACGATCCTCACGGTCGATCTGCCGGGTCACGGCCAGTCTCCCGCGGCACGCGACGCCTTCACGGTCGCCGAACTTGCGGATGCCGTGGCCGAGACCGCGCGGCAGGCCGGCATGGACCAGTTCCACTATGCGGGCGTGTCGCTCGGCGGCCAGGTGGCACTGGAACTCGCCCTGCGGCATCCGGAACGGGTGCTCGGGGGCTCGATCATCTGCTCTTCGGCCAAGATCGGCAGCGAGGAAGCCTGGCGCGAGCGCGCAGCGACCGTGCGACAGCAGGGCACGCCCGTCTTGGTGGCGGGCTCTGCCGAGCGTTGGTTCGCCCCAGGCTTCATCGAGGAGCAGCCGGAGGCATCAGGCGCGCTGCTCAACAGCCTCGCCTACGCGGACGATGAGAGCTACGCGCTGTGCTGCGAGGCGCTCGCGGAAAGTGACATCCGGCCGCGCCTGGGCGAGATCTCGGTGCCGCTCCTCGCGCTGTGGGGCGACCTTGACCCCGTCATCACGCCGGGGGAGGCGCGCTCGGTCGCTGACGCGGTGCCCGGCGGCATCGGGGTGGAGATCGCGGGCGCGGCACACCTCGCACCCGTCGAGAAGCCGGACGCCGTTGCATCCGCCCTCATCGACACCTTCATCACGACACCTCGCAAGGGAGCATGACCATGGCACGAGAAGGCCGCACGAACCAGGAGAGCTACGACGAGGGCATGGCCGTGCGCCGGCAGGTGCTCGGTGCCAACCACGTCGACCGCGCCACGCAGGGGATCACGCCCGCGACGGCGGACTTCCAGGAACTCATCACTCGCTATGCGTGGGGTGAGATCTGGACGCGGCCGGGGCTTGACCGCCGCATGCGCAGCGCCATCACGATGACGGCGCTCATCGCGCATGGACACCTGGAGGAGCTCGCGATGCACCTGCGCGCGGCCCAGCGCAACGGGCTGAGCCGCGAGGAGATCGTCGAGATCGTGCTGCAGTCGGCGATCTACTGCGGCGTGCCTGCGGCGAACTCGGCCTTCGCCGTCGTGAAGTCGGTCTTTGCGGAGGACCCGCCCACCGACTGATCCGACCCGCGTCTTGCCATTATGTGACGGCGTCGATAGTTTAAGTTGACAACTGTTGTGTGCGGGGAGAACATTTGTTCGCCACGCGAACAGCAGAGGCCGGTACGCACACAAGGAAGTGGTGGCATGAAGAGGCAGATTCTCACAGCAGCGGCAATGGTCGGCGTGCTCGCGCTCGCCGGATGCTCGGGCGCGGGCGGCGGGGACACCCCCGGCGAGGACGGCGAACTGACCCCGGTCAGCGCGGCCGTCATCCCCATCGCTGACACGGCAGCCATCTGGCTCGGCGTCGACCAGGGCTTCTTCGAGGAGGAGGGCCTCGACGTCACGATCGACACGGCCGGCGGTGGCGCGGCAATCGTGCCCGGTGTCGTGAGCGGCGACTACGACTTCGGCTTCAGCAACTACGTGTCGCTCATGTTCGCCAACGAGCAGTTCGGCACCGACACGCCAATGAGCCTCAGTGTCGTCGCCAACGGCGTCACCGCGAGCGAAGACCTCGAGAAGGACTTTGGCGGGGTCGTCGTGCGTGCCGACTCCGACATCCAGACGGCGGCGGACCTCGCAGGACGCTCCGTCTCGGTCAACACGCTCGCCAACATCGGCGACAGCACCGTGAGCCAGATCGTCGCCGACGACGGCGGCGACGCCTCGACCATCGAGTTCATCGAGGTCGGCTTCCCCGACGCGCCGGCGGCACTCGAGAACGGCCAGGTCGACGCGGCCTGGATCGTCGAGCCCTTCCTCACGCAGGCGGTCGACGCGGGCGCAAGGGTGCTCTTCTACAACTTCAACGGCTTCGACCCCGAACTGGATGTCGCCGGCTACTTCACGAGCGCGCAGACCATCGAGCAGAAGCCCGAGGTCGTCGACGCGTTCCGCGCGGCAATGAAGCGCTCGCTCGAGTACGCGGGTGACAACCCCGACGAGGTGCGTCGCATCCTGGGCACCTACACCGAGATCTCGCCCGAGCTCATCGAGCAGATCGCCCTCCCGCGCTTCCGCGCCGACGTCGACCTCGACGCGGCGCAGCGGCTCGCGGATGCTGCCGTCGAGTTCAGCGGTCTCTCGACCGCCCCCGAGCTCGACACCTTCTTCGCACTCGACGACTGATCCCACCCGGCGCCGATGCCGCTGCGGCTTACCCGCAGCGGCGCCGGTTGCCATGCCTACCCACCCGAACCGCGGCCTCGGCCGCACCCTCAATGATGAGAGAGAAATGACGTGACAGTCGCAGCATCTCCACCCGGCGGCCCCGTGAGACGGGTGCCCTGGACGCAGCATTCCCTTGCGGCCCCAGTGCTGGGTGTCGTGGGAATCATCCTCTTCCTCGCGGTATGGGAGGTCGCGTCACGCACCGGCCTCGTGAACCCGCGATTCTTCCCCCCGGCAAGTGACGTGCTCGTTCGGCTCGGCACCGACCTCGTCTCGGCGAGCTTCTGGACGAGTGTCGGCCAGACCATGACGAGCTGGATCATCGGCCTCACGATCTCCGCCGTCGCGGCGACCGCGATCGGCTTCCTCATCGGCGGAAGCAACTTCCTGCGCAAGGCGACCCACACGACGATCGAGTTCCTTCGCCCGATCCCATCGGTCGCGCTCATCCCGCTCGCCGTGCTCCTCTTCGGCGTGAGCATCGAGTCGGCCCTCCTGCTCATCGTCTACGCATCGTTCTGGCAGATCCTCATCCAGGTGCTCTACGGCACGGCGGATGTCGACAGCGTCGCGATGGACACGGCACGGAGCTACGGCCTGGGCTGGTGGGCGCGCGTCAGGCACGTCGTCTGGCCGACGACCCTGCCCTACCTCATCACGGGACTCCGGCTCGCTGCCGCGGTCGCGCTCGTGCTGGCGATCACGGCGGAACTCGTGATCGGAACGCCCGGCATCGGCAAGCAGATCGAACTCAATCGCTCGGGCGGCAGTGTGGTTGCGATGTACTCGCTCGTGCTCGCGACGGGCATCATCGGCGTGATCATCAACATGGTCATGCGCTTCATCGAGAAGCGTGTGCTGCGCTGGCACGCCTCCGTGCGGAAGGACGTGGCGGTATGAGCCTCCTCAAGAGATTCGCCTACTTCGTAGGGCTCCCCGTCGTGCTGCTCATCCTCTGGTGGGCGCTCACGATCGGCAACACGAACTTCTTCGTGCCCAAGCCGCTCCACCTCTTCGAGATCTTCGGTGACGTGTGGTTCGGCGAGCGCATGATGCGCGACGTGCTGCCGAGCATCGGCCGCATCCTCATCGGCATCGTGGTGTCGATCATCGCGGGCGTCGTGCTCGGCATCCTGATCGGTTCGGTGCGGGTGCTCCGGATGCTCATGGAACCCGCACTCGAGTTCCTCCGTGCGATCCCGCCGCCCGTCATCATCCCGGTCTTCGCGCTCGTCATGGGCATCAACGACCAGATGCGCATCGCCGTGATCGTCTTCGGCTGCATCTGGCCCGTGCTGCTCAACACGATCGAGGGCGTCAGGGCCGTGGACTCCGTGCTCAACGACACCTGCGCGGTCTATGGCATCAAGGGTGGGGCACGCCTGCGTCATCTGGTGCTGCGTGCCGCGAGCCCCCAGATCATGACGGGGGTGCGCCAGTCGATCTCGATCGGCCTCATCCTGATGGTCATCTCCGAGATGCTCGGCAGTGCATCGTCTGGCCTCGGCCACACGATCGTGCAGTTCCAGCGCACCTTTGCGGTGCCCGAGATGTGGACAGGCATCATCCTGCTTGGCCTCCTCGGCGTCGCGCTTTCCCTGATTTTCCAGTTCACCGAGAAGCGCGTGCTTCGCTGGTACCACGGCCTGAGAGAGGTTGATCGATGACGAACGACACAAGCAGCACCAACAGCACCGCCAGCACGAGGACGATCAAGACGAGCCGCACCGAGTCCATCACGATTCCCGAGGGCGTCGCGCTCTCGGTGCAGCACATCAAGAAGGTCTACCAAACGGATGCCGGCGACATCGAGGCCGTGCGAGACCTGCACTTCGACATCCGTGAGGGGGAGTTCGTGTGCCTCGTCGGGCCCTCCGGTTCGGGCAAGACCACGCTGCTCAAGTGCATCGCGGGCCTCCTCGCGCCGACCTCGGGCATGGTCGCCCTCGACGGGAAGCTCGTCACGGGGCCGCCCAAGGGCCTCGCGGTCGTGTTCCAGGAGTACGGGCGCAGCCTGTTCCCCTGGATGAACATCCGCGACAATGTCGAACTGCCCCTCAAGAATCAGGGCGTCGCCAAGGCTGAGCGTGACCGACTCGTCGACGAGGCGCTGCAGGCCGTTGGCCTCGACCACGTGCCGAAGAGCTACCCCTGGCAGCTCTCGGGCGGCATGCAGCAGCGCGTCGCGATCGCGCGCGCTGTCGCCTACCAACCCAAGGTGCTGCTGATGGACGAGCCCTTCGCCGCCGTCGACGCCCAGACCCGTGCCGACCTCGAGGACCTCGTGCGCCGCGTGTGGAAGCAGCTCGGCATCACGGTGCTCTTCGTGACGCACGACATCGACGAGTCGGTGTACCTGGGCGAGCGCGTCGTCGTGCTCTCCAGCTCGCCGACCGTGGTGCAGGAGGACCTGCGCATCGACCTGCCCGAGGAGCGCGACCAGCTGTCGACGCGCTCGCTGCCGCGCTTCACGGAACTGCGCGGGCACGTCTACGAGCAGATCCAGCGGGCGAAGGCGGAGGCCGCGACCGGTTCCACCGCCACGCGCACCCCCTAGCGAGAGAACGGGCGGGCAGTGTCCACGAGCAGCGCGGCATCGGTGACGGGCGAGCCCGTCGACCGCGCCGTGCCGCCGACACTGCCCGCCGGGGCATCCGGGGTCCAGTCGCTCGCGCGTGGCCTCGCGGTCATCCGTGCCTTCGACGCGGAGCACTCCGAGATGAGCCTGAGCGAGGTCGCGCGCCGCACGGGACTCACGCGGGCGACGGCGCGCCGCTTCCTCCACACCCTGTGCGACCTCGGCTACATGCGCACCGACGGCAAGGTCTTCGCGCTGAGCGTGCGGGTGCTCGACCTCGGCTACAGCTACCTCTCGGGCCTGCAACTGCAGGACCTCGCCATGCCGCACCTCGAGCAGCTCGCCGCCCGTGTCGAGGAGACCACCTCGATCTCCGTGCTCGACGGCACCGACATCGTCTACGTGGCCCGCGTGCCCACGCGCCGGATCATGAGCATCGGCATCACGATCGGCACCCGTTTTCCCGCCTACGCGACCTCGATGGGGCGGGTGCTCCTCGCGGCGCTGCCGACGGAGGAGGTCGTGCGCCGCTATGAGGCCGTGCCGCTCGAGCGCCGCACGAGTCGCACGATCGCGACCATCCCCGACCTGCTGGGGGAACTCGAGCGTGTGCGCGAGCAGGGCTGGTCGCTCACCGACCAGGAGCTCGAGCACGGCCTGCGGTCGATGGCCATGCCGATAGCGGATGCCCGTGGCCGCACGCTCGCGGCTGTCAACGTCTCCTCGCACGTGAGCACGCGCGATGCCGACTCGTTCAGGTCACTCGTGGAGTGCCCCCTCGCGGACGCTGTCGCGGGCATCGAGGCGGAGCTTGCCCGCACGAGCGCCGTCTCGCGCCTCATGGTCTCCGACTGAGCCCTCGCGGATCCGATCAGCCTGGGTCGACCTCGGCGCGCACCTCTCCGCCGATGTTGAGCCCGCGCTGCAGCTGCGCCGAGGTCTCGTTGACGGTCTTGAGTTGCGCCGCGAGAGTGTCGTGGCGTTCCACGCGCTCCAGGATCGAGGCGTACAGCGTGTCGAGCTCGGCGCCCCGCGTGAGGAGGCGTGAGCGCGCGGCGGCGAAACCCTGCTCGGTGTAGAAGCCGTTCTGGGCGCGCTGGTTGAACACCTTGATGTCGCCGTTCAGCTGGTCGTAGCCCGTCGTGTAGCGCTCGTAGTCGCTCTCGACGGAGTCCTTCAACTGCTCGAGTTCCGAGACGATCGCATCGGCCTGGGCCCGGAGGTCGACGAAGACCGCGTGGGACGAGGCGTGCAGGCCAGCGACGACCGCACGGTCGACGAAGTAACGGGAGTAGTACTCCTCGAGTTCGGCCGAAATCTCCGCGACCTCCGTGCCGATGATCGAGTGCAGTTCGTTGGCGCGCTGGCCGGGGGAGTGCCGCGAGTAGAACTCCATGCGCGCCGAGAAGTCGGGGTCGTCGATGAGCCGGGCGAACTCCTCCTCGAGAAGCGCACCGAGTCGTTCCTTCTCGGCCTCGCCCGTGCGGTCCCACGCCGCGTGCAGCATCTCGTGTGCTGCGACGACCTCCTCGGCGCCGTCGAGCCGCTCGTCGGTCACGTCGAAGAGGAAGATCGTCTTCTCGGCGTGCACGTAGCATCCGAGCACCCCGAATTCCTGCTCGTTGTGGTCGATGGGGCACTGCTCCGCGAACACCTCGCCGCTGCTCACGACCGGGGTGCTCGCGTAGTAGAGGAAGCGTCCGTGATCGGTCAGCTGGAGCCTCTCCGCGTGCGCCGCGATGACCGGGTCTGGCTCGTACTGCCACACAGTGACGCGGTCGATGATCGGCTGCGGGTTGTTGGCGACCCAGATGCCGCCGGCGGTGAGTGCCCCCACGATGAGCAGGCCGAGCAGGGTGCCGAGCGTGTTGCGGCGGCGACGACGAGGGCGTTTCTGCACCACGGCAGGGTCGTCGTCGAGGATCTCCACCCAAATCTCCCTGCTGTTGCCTCGAAGAGGATAGCAGCCGCATCCCGTGCAGCCGCCCGTGAATGGGGGTGTCGCACTGCGACATGAGCACTCTCGCCACGTGGGAGCGAATAGGCTTGGGGCGTGGAGCGCGACGTCGAGGACACGGTCATCAGGCCGCTGCGCTCGGGCGCGCTCGACACGGAACCCGACGACGCCGACACTCGACTCGTCACCCGCCTCCGACCGCCCACGATCGATGCGCCGTCGCTCGGTGTCGCTGCGCCGAATACGGATGCGCCGGCTCGGTCGTCCTCGCAGGGCACGGATGCTCCACAGGAGAGTGCGGCTCCGAGCCCCGCTGCGTCGACCTACCGCTTCACCGTCAACTCGCACGAGCCCATCGAGCTCGACCGTCCAGCACACATCGGCAGGCGGCCCAGCCTCCCTCGCGTGCCACAGCGGGTGCGACCCCGCCTCGTGCGTGTGCCATCGCCCAAGCAGGAGGTGTCGAGCACGCACCTCGAGGTGCGGCAGGAGGGGGCGTCCGTCATCCTCACCGACCTGCGCTCGACCAATGGCACGACCGTCACGATGCCGGGGGCCACCCCGCGGGCGCTCCGCCCGGGGGAGTCGCTCGTCGTCACGCCCGGCACGGTCGTCGATATCGGCGATGGCAACGTGCTCGAGATCCTTCCCCTTCAACGCACGACCGGAGAGAGATCCATGATCCAAGGAGCCCCGCAGTGACCGAGATCGGCGAGAACACGGCGAACCACCGCATCGCCATCCCCTCGGGCGGCGAGATCGAGCTCGCCTGGGGCGTCGCCACGCACACGGGGCACCGTCGCAAGCACAACGAGGACAGCTACGTGGCCTCGCCGCCGCTCTTCGCGGTCGCGGACGGCATGGGCGGCCATTCCGCCGGCGACCTCGCGAGCGCTGCCGTCGTGCGCCGCCTCTCCGAGGCGAACGAGGGGCCGTTCGGCGCTCCCGCCGAGATCGGCGCGGCCCTGCGCCTCGCGACGCGCGACATCGGCGAGGTCAGCGATGAGGCGAGCCTCGGCGTCGGCACGACCGTGACGGGCGCCATGCTGACGATGGAGGAGGGCGAGGTCGCCTGGCTCGTCTTCAACGTCGGTGACTCGCGTGTCTATGTGCTCCAGGATGACCGCCTCGCGCAGATTACGGTCGACCACTCGGTCGTGCAGGAGATGGTCGACGCCGGCATGATCGCCGCTGGCGACGCCGAGTCCCACCCCGACAGCAACATCATCACGCGGGCGGTCGGCTTCAACGCCGACCCCGTCCCCGACTTCTGGCACATTCCCGTGCGCCAGGGGATGCGCCTCCTGCTCTGCTCCGATGGCCTCACGAAAGAGGTCGATGCGCGCATCATCGGCGAGATCCTCGCGGCGGGCACGAGCTGCTCCGAGGTCGTGCAGGAGCTCGTGGTGCGAGCGCTCGATGCCGGTGGGCGCGACAACGTGACGGCCGTCGTCATCGATGTCGCGGCAGCGCCGGATGACGCTGCGGGCAGCTCGGCGACGCAGGAGCAGCAGGCGCCAGGCGATGACGAAGACACGATTCCCCGCACGGCCGAGCTCCCCACGCAGGAGGAATGACCCCCGAATGGGGGTCCAATTGTTGCCGTCATCGGGGATTCCTCCAACTCAACCCCCGAAGTCGCTCGCCTAGAATGAAAGCTCGCCGGGCGCCGCAGGGAGACCGGCCGCATCCGTGCGATCCGATCCCGCAGCTCCACGAGATCCGCCGAGGGGGTGGCTGAATGGCGCGACGACTGCCGTCACAGCCGCCCGTGCTGCCCGGTTTCAGTCACGTGCACATCCTCGGTTCCGGCGGATTCGCGGATGTCTTCCTCTACGAGCAGAACATGCCGCGTCGCCAGGTCGCGGTCAAGGTGCTGCTGAGCGAGGTCGTCAACGACCATGTGCGGCAGATGTTCCAGGCCGAGGCCAACCTCATGGCCCAGCTGAGCTCGCATCCGTCGATCCTCACGGTCTACCAGGCGAGCGTCTCATCGGATGGCCGCCCCTACCTCGTCATGGAGATGTGCTCCTCGGCACTCAGCGAGCGCTACCGCCGCGAGTCGATCCCGGTCGCCGAGGTGCTGCGCATCGCCGTCAAGATCGGCAGCGCGATCGAGACGGCACACCGTGCGGGCGTACTGCACCGCGACATCAAGCCCTCCAACATCCTGCTCACCGCATACGGGCATCCCGTGCTCTCGGACTTCGGCATCGCCGCGACCCTCGCGGGGGCCGACGCCGAGGAGGCGGTCGGGATGTCGATCCCGTGGTCGGCGCCCGAGGTGCTGCTGGGCGAGAACTCGGGTTCGGTCGCGGCAGAGGTGTGGTCATACGCCGCAACCGTGTATTCGCTCCTCGCGGGGCGTTCGCCGTTCGAGATTCCGGGGAAGTCGAACACGAGCGCCGACCTCATTGCCCGCATCGGTCGGGCACGGCCCCAGCCGATCGGCCGCCCCGACGTGCCGCGCGCGCTCGAGCAGGCGCTCGAGCGAGCCATGTCGCGCAACCCGGAGCACCGTCCCCGCACCGTGCTGGAGCTCGTGCACCAGCTGCAGACGATCGAGTCGGAACTGGGCCTGCCCCAGACCCCCATCGAGGTGGCGATGGACGATTGGGCGCTCGGCACCGTCTCCGACTTCGAGGACCGCACCCGGGTGCGCGCCCTCGGCGCGGACGCGGGCAGTTCGCCGGGACGTTCCCGTCGCCGGCGCCGGGGATCCGCCGGTTCGGGCTCCGACAGCGTGCCCATCGAACACGCGCAGCCGAGCCGGAGCGGCTCTCTCGCGCAGCCGCCGACGAAGGGCGCCAAGGTGCTGACATGGACGCTCGTCGTCACGGCATTCCTGGTCCTCGCCCTTGCGGGCACGGCCGTCTACATCCTCGTGCGTGCCAATTCGGCGACGCCCGTCGTGACCGACATCGAGGCTCGGGAGCGATCGGGTGACGTGCTCTTCACCTGGCCGGATCCCGGTCTGAGGCCGGGCGATTCGTACCAGATCGCGACATCCGAGGGTGCCAGGAGCATGCAGAGCAACCCCGCCTTCGTCGTGGCCGGCGAGCCCGGTGAGCAGGTGTGCATCACGGTCACCGTTAACCGTTCCGGTGCCGCGGGGGCGCCGAGCAACCAGAAGTGCGCGACGATACGGCCATGATCAGGGCCTGGCTCTCCCGCAACGCGTCGTCGGCGATCACGGTGGCGAGCATCGTCGTGATCGCGGCGATCCTCGCGGGGGTCGCCTTCGTCTCGCAGGGGTATACGGCCCAGCGGCTCGACCTCAGCGACGGTTCCGTGTGGGTCGCGAACGGACAGGAACAGGTCATCGGTCGCGCCAACACCGAGATCCGCCTGCTCAACACGGTCGTCGAGAGCTCGGGCAACGAGATCGACGTCGTACAGCAGGGAAGCACCGTGCTGCTCGTCGACAGGGCCAACACCCGCCTCGACATCGTCGACCCGGCCATGTCGGAGGTCATCGACAGCGTCGCGCTCCCGACCGAGGGCCCGCAGATCTTCCTCGCGGGAGACGCGGCGGTCGTCTACGCGCAGGAGACGGGCGAGGTGTGGATCACGACCGCGGCGGAGCTGGGTTCCTTCGATGCGGCGACCGAGCCGCTCCTGAGCCTTGGCGCGAACGCGGCCGTGACGGTAGCGCCAGGCGGTTTCCTGCACGCCTACTCCGCCGATACGGGGCAGCTCTACCGGGTCGACCTCGCGACCGACGCGATCGCCCTCACCTCGGGGGCCGAGACGCGCGCCATCGACTTCGAAGCCGAGGGCGAGGATGTCGCGATCACGGCCGTCGGCGACCGGGTCGCGATCATCGACTACGAGTCCCGCTCGCTGTGGATGGATGGCACGGTCGTGGACCTCTCCGACGAGGTCGAAGCGGGCGACAACGTGCGCCTGCAGCAGCCCGGCCCCGCAGCCGGCAACCTCCTCCTCGCCACGGGCGCGGGTCTCCTCCAGGTTGGGTTCGACGGCTCCGTCGAGGCGCTCGTCACGGATCGCTCTGCGACCGCGGCGGCGCCGATCGTCGTCGGCGGATGCTCCTTCGCGGCTTGGGCAGACGGCCTCGCCTGGCGTGACTGCAACGGTTCGGCCGCCGTCGAACTGCAGCTCGCGGGGGCGAACGCCGCCGCGGCGCGCCTCGAGTTCGCGGTGAATGGTGACCGCGTCGTGCTCAACGAGCCCCGTTCCGGGCGCACCTGGGCCGTGCAGGCGGGCGGCGAGCTGATCGACAACTGGAGCGAGTTGATCGAGGTCGAGGAGAACCAGGAGCAGGTCGAGCAGAACGACCTCGATTCCCCGCCCGAGTTCGAGAAGACCCAGGTTCCGCCGGTTGCAACGGATGACCTCTTCGGGGCCAGGCCCGGACGCTCGACCGTGCTCCCCGTGCTCCTGAACGACTATGACGCCAACGGTGACGTGCTGGTCGTGTCGGAGGTCGGCGCGATCGATGAGTCCGTGGGCCAGCTCGATCTCGTGCGCGACGGCCAGCAGGTGCAGTTGACCCTGAGCCCGACCGCGCAGGGCTCACTGTCCTTCCCCTACACGATCACCGACGGCAGGGGCGGTTCCGCCTCGGCGACCGTGACGGTCGAGATCCGTGCCCCCGGCGAGAACGGGCCACCGGAGCAGGTGCGACAGTCGCGCAGCAGTGTCGCGCAGGGCGGAAGGGTGACCGCCAACATCCTCGGCGACTGGGTCGACCCCGACGGCGACGTCATCTACCTCGCGGGGGCCTCGACCGCCGACCCCGACAGCGTCAGCTATAAGCCGGAGGGCGCGGTCGTCTTCCAGGAGGGCGGCGCGGCGGCGACGCTTCGCACGGTCGCGGTCTCGGTGACGGATGGCACGGCGCGGGGCACAGGGTCGCTCTCCGTCACCGTCAACCCGGCCGGAGAGGTCCCGATCATCGCGGACCCCTTCGCCGTGCGCAGCTACGCGGGCGGCGAGGTGCGGGTCAGCCCGCTCGAGCACGTTCGCGGTGGCACGGGCACGGTGCGCCTGAGCGCCGTGCCGTCGCGCACGGGAGCGACCATCACGCCCAACCTCGAGAACGGCACCTTCCGCTTCACGAGTGACCAGGTGCGCACCTTCTACGTCGAGTACGTCGTCACCGACGGCAGCCAGACGGTCACGGGGCTCGTGCGCATCGACGTCGAGGCGCCGCCCGACGCGAACTCGACCCCCATCACCGTGCCCAAGACGGTCTTCGTCAAGACGCTCAGCGAGCAGACGATCGATGTCGCCTCGATCGACATCGACCCCGCCGGGGGAGTGCTCATGGTCACCTCGGTCTCGACCGAGCAGGCGCCAGGGGTGCGGGCCCAGGTGCTCGAGCAACGCTCCGTGAGGATCAGCCTTGAGGCACCACTCGACTCGGGACCCGTCACGGTCGACTACCGCATCACGAACGGCCTCGCGGAGGCGGCAGGCACCATCACGGTCATCGAGATCCCGCCGGCACAGCTGCAGGCGCCCGTCGCGACGGATGACAGCGTGACCGTGCGGGTGGGCGACACGATCGACATCCCCGTGCTCGCGAACGACATCCACCCGGATGGCGAACCGCTCACCCTCAGCCCGGAACTCGTCGAGCGGGCATCCGGCTCGGGCCTCCTCTTCGCATCCGGTGACCGGCTGCGCTACCTCGCGCCGGAGCAGACGGGCGACTTCACGGCCGTCTACGCCGTCATGGGCCCCGACGGGCAGACCTCGCAGGCGCAGGTGCGCATCGCCGTGCGAGAGGTCGTCGAGGCGACGAATGGTGCACCGACGCCGAGCACGCTCACCGCGCGGGTAACGGCCGGCGGCACCGTGAGCATCCGTGTGCCCCTCACGGGCATCGACCCGGATGGCGATTCCGTGCAGCTCCTCGGCCTCGACTCCGCACCGGAGAAGGGCGCGGTGACGAATGTCGGCACCGACACGATCGAGTATGAGGCCGGCGGCTACTCGGCCGGCACCGACACCTTCACTTACACGGTCATGGACAGCCTCGGCGCACAGGCGACCGGCAAGGTGCGGGTCGGCATCAGCCCGCCCCTCCAGGAAGCGCGCAACCCGATCGCGACCGCCGACGAGGTCGTCACGCGGCCCGGTGGCTCGGTCTCGGTGCAGGTGCTCGCGAACGACATCGACCCGGATGGCGGCACCCTCACGATCACCTCCGTGCTGCCGAACACCCCCGAGATCAGCGCGGAGATCGACGGCGAGATCGTCGTGATCGATGTGCCGGAGGAGCCGGGACAGTACGGCCTGGTCTACGAGGTCGAGAACGGCTTTGGCGGCACGAGCTCGGCGTTCATCACGGTCACGGTCGATCCGGAGGCGTCGCTCGCATACCCGATCGCGAACGACACGGTGCTGACGCTCTCAGACATCCTCGAGCGGGAGACCGTCACGGTGGATGTGCTGCAGAACGTCTTCTTCGCCGACGGCCCATCCAACACCCTGACCGTGCGCCTGCTCGAGCGCTTCAGCGAGAACGCGGTCGTGACCGACGACGGCGACGTGACGGTCACGATCACGGAGCGGCGACAGATCATCCCCTTCTCGGTCGTGCACCCCGACGATCCCGAGGTCACCTCCTACGCCTTCATCAGGGTGCCGGGCCTCGACGACGCCCTCCCGCAGCTCGACCGCAGGGCGAAGCCGCTCACGGTTGCGAGCGAGTCCCGCCTGGTGATCGACATCAATGACCACGTCATCGCGGTCGGCGGCAAGAGCGTGCGCCTCACCGACCGCACGACCGTGCGGGCCACCAACTCGAACGGCGATCCCCTCGTGGTCGACGACGACACCCTCGCGTTCACCTCGGCCGACAAGTACTTCGGGCCCGCCTCGATCTCCTTCGAGGTCACCGACGGGGCGACCGCGAACGCCGCGGGGGCGCGCACCGCGACGCTCGTGCTGCCGATCCGGGTGACCCCGCGCGAGAACCAGCCTCCCGTCTTCGCGGGCGGCGCGATCGAGTTCGAGCCGGCCGAGGAGAGGTCGCTCGACCTCCTGCGGCTCACGAACTACCCGCACCCCGACGACATCGACGAGCTCGCCTACCGCGTGCTGGAGCCACTCCCGCGCGACTTCAGCTACACCCTCACGGGCAGCACGCTCACGCTGCGTGCGGATCCTGCCGCCGTGAGGGGCAGCGAGACGGCGATCACGCTCGGCGTGCGCGATGAGCTGAGCGAGGGCCAGGCGGGCACGATCACCCTGCGCGTCGTGGCCTCGACCCGGCCACTCGCGCGGCCGGCACCGGACAGGGCCGTGACGCCGCGTGGTGAGACGACGACGATCGACGTGCTCGCGAACGATGCCGCGGCGAACCCCTTCCCGGGCCAGCCCCTCTCGGTCGTCGCGATCCGGGGCCTCGACGGCGGAACGCTTCCGGAGGGAGTCTCGGTCGTGCCTAGCGCGGACCGCAGCCGCCTCACGGTCTCGGTGTCGGAGTCGGCAGCCCCGACCGACACGCAACTGCAGTACCAGGTCGCGGATGCCACAGGTGATCCGAGCCGGTACATGTGGGGCACGGTCACGATCTCGGTGCAGGATGTGCCGGATACGCCGGCGGCCCCGAGCCGCGCAGGCGGGCACACCAACGGCGCGCTGACGCTGCGCATCACCCCGCCCGCCTTCAACAACTCGCCCATCACGTCCTTCGAGGTCGTCAGCGACAGCAACGGCGGCTATCGCAAGAACTGTGGCCTCGAGCAGCTGTGCACGCTGAGCGACCTGCGGGTCGGTGTCTCCTACGAGTTCCGGGTCATCGCGACGAACTCGCTCGGTGCCTCCGAGGCGAGTCCCGCGAGCGTGCCCCTGCGGGTTGACTACCTGCCGGCGGCACCGACGGATGTCACGGCGCGCGCGAGCGGCGGCGCGGAGGGTGAGCTCACGATCTCCTGGTCGCGCGTACCAGACCCCTCGCCCGGCACTCCCGTCTCCGGCTACACCGTGCGCATCTCGGGGCCGGGCGTCGGCCAGACCGACATCGCGACGACATCCACGAGCCTCACGACCACGGTCGGCGGGCTCGTGCAGGCGGGACAGGCCTACCAGGTCGTCGTCTTCGCCCGGAACGGCGCCCAGGCGACGACGGAGGAGTGGAACCACTCCTCGCCCGTCGCCGTGACGGCCGTCGGGGCACCGCCCGCCGTGCCCGTCGCGGCACGGCTCACCGGCACGGAGGGACACATCGCCGTGACCTGGGCGGGCGCCGGCTGGAACGGGGCTCGCGCCGGCACCTATCACGTCGCGCGCTTCAGCGGCGGCAATGCGCCGCCCGCGGCATGCACGCCCGGCTCCTACCCGGGACGCGTCGCGGCGGATGTCGCGAGCGGATGGATCGACACGAGCGCGATCGACGGCGTCCAGTACACCTATGCCGTCTACTCCGACAACGGGCTTTTCTGCACCGTGAGTGTCTCGGGTGCCGTCGAGAGCAAGCGAGAGCCGGGACAGGCCTCCGTCGACCTCGTGATCGAGCACTCGACGGGCGGATACCACGACGTGCGCGTGCGCAGCCTCTCGGCACTTCGTCCTGCCGCCCGCTACGAGGTCATGATCGGCGGCAACGGCGCCTGGCGCCCCGTCGCCCGCGGCGACTTCGTGACCTCGCCCGCCCTCTCCACCGTCTACGGACAGCCCGTCACGGTGCAGGTGAGGGCCTGCAGGGATGACAGCGCAGACCTGTGTGGTGCGGCATCCGCCCCCCAGCAGCTGACGCCCGTTGCCACGCGAGCGAGCGTGCTCAGCTGTATCGCGGGCGAAGCCTTCACGCCCAACCCGCCGGCCAACGTGGCGGGCTTCGGCGCGCCGAGCTACCGTGTGCAGTTCCGCACGCCGGGAGGCATCTGGTTGGGGGCATGGCAGGCCTGGACACCCGAGATGGTCGTGCCCGAGAACTCGACGGCACTGCGCATCAAGGCGACGGTCGGCGGGTACCAGGACCCAGAATATGGGGAGACCGAGTGCGAGGTTCCGCCCCCGCCACCGCCCCCCGTGACCGAGCCCGGAGACAGCGAAGAATGACATCGAGTACGGCGCGAGTGACCACGGCACGACGAGAGGCAACAGCATGACAATGACACCCGAACAGGCCGCCTGGTTCTCCGACATCTTCAACCGGCTCGTCTCCAACGTCGAGCAGGTGCTGCTCGGCAAGACCTTCGTGATCAAGCTCTCCTTCACCTCGCTCCTCAGCGAGGGCCACCTCCTGCTCGAGGACTTCCCCGGCACGGGCAAGACCTCCCTCGCCCGCGCGATCGCGCAGAGCGTGCAGGGCAGCAGCAACCGGGTGCAGTTCACGCCCGACCTCCTCCCCGGTGACATCACGGGCGTGAGCATCTACGACCAGCGCTCGGGCGACTTCGAGTTCCACCAGGGGCCCATCTTCGCCAACATCGTGTTGGCCGACGAGATCAACCGGGCGAGCCCGAAGACCCAGGCGGCACTCCTTGAGGTCATGGAGGAGGGGCGCGTCACGGTCGACGGCGTCACGCATCCGGTCGGCGCACCCTTCATGGTCATCGCGACGCAGAACCCCGTTGAGCAGGCCGGCACCTACCGCCTGCCGGAGGCACAGCTCGACCGCTTCCTCATGAAGACCTCGATCGGCTACCCCGACCACGCCTCGACGCTCCGCATCCTCGAGGGGGCCGGCGTCAAGGCGCACGACACGGTCGTGCCCGCGATCGTTCCCGCCGCGACGATCGTCGAGATGGCGGCGCTCGCCCGCACGGTGCACGTCGATCCCTCCGTCAACGACTACGTCTCTCGACTCGTCGACGCGACCCGCTCGGCCGACGAGGTGCGACTCGGCGCGAGCGTGCGCGGCGCCCTCGCCCTCATCCGCGCCGCGAAGACGCTCGCGGCCGCCGCGGCGAGGCACTACGTGATCCCCGACGACATCAAGGCGCTCGCCGAGCCCGTGCTCGCGCACCGCCTCGTGCTCGACCCCGAAGCCGAGTTCGACGGGGTCACCCCCTCGAGCGTCATGAGCCAGATCCTCATGGAGACCTCGCCGCCCAGCGACAGGCAGGCCGTGTGACGCCCGAACGCCGACAGAGCGACGAACCGCGGCCAGCGACGCGTCCCGGCGCCCTCAAGCCGGGGGCCTCGCGCACCGCGCTGACGCGGAGTGCCGCGCGCGCAAGGACGCGCACGAGTGTCACGAGCGCGACGCGGCGCCCAGAGGGGCTCGGCACGACCGCTACCACCGTGACCAACACCCGGTCGCGACTCGTCGGCAACCGCGACGGCATCCTCGCCGACCTCATCGTCGTGGTCGTGCGTGCCCTCAGGGGCGTGAGCGGATGGATCGGCGCGATCGCCGCGCGGGTGGGCGCCGTCGTGACGCCACTCGGGTGGAGCCTCGCGATCGTGACGGTCGCGGCCTTCGTCTTCGGCTACGTGCTCCGTTGGCCCGAACTCCTCGCGGTTGCCTACAGCTCGCTCGTGCTGGTTCTGATCGCCATCATCTACCTCGTCGGCCGCAATGCCTTCACGATCGAGCTCTCGATCCCGCACAGCCGCGTCGTGGTCGGCGATCCCGCATCCGCGCGCCTCACGATCGACAATCCGAGTCGTCGCCGCGCCTTCGGCGTCAAGGCGGAGGTGCCGATCGGCCCCGGGCTCGCCGAGTTCGCCCTCCCCGGCCTGTCATCGGGTGAGCGCTTCGAGCACGAGTTCGCGATCCCCACCGCCCGCCGCGGGAGGCTTCCCGTCGGCCCCGTGCGGACCGTGCGCGCAGACCCCATCGGCCTCGTGCGTCGCGAGATCTCGTGGACCGACGTGCACGAGCTCTATGTGCATCCGCGCACGACCGCGATCCCCAGCACGAGCACGGGCATGATCCGCGACCTGGAGGGCAACCCCACGCGGGATGTCACGAGCAGCGACGTCTCCTTCCACGCGCTTCGCGAGTACGCGCCGGGGGATGAGCGACGGTACATCCACTGGAAGAGCACGGCCAAGACCGGCACGCACATGGTGCGACAGTTCGAGGAGACCCGTCGAAGCCACCTCGTCATCGCCCTCAGCCTCGCGGAGCGCGACTACGCCAACGATGAGGAATTCGAGATGGCCGTGAGTGTCGCCGGTTCGCTCGGCATCCGTGCCATCCGTGACGTGCGCAACATCTCGGTCGTCGTCGGCGCGACGACCCCGGAGTTCGCCAAGCAGAAGGTCTTCGCGGTGCGCTCGCTCAGCACACTCAACCCGGGGCGCCTGCTCGATGACCTCGCCCTCGTCGAGCGGGATGCGGCATCCCTCGGCCTTGTCGACATCGCGCGCGTCACCGCCGACCAGGTCGCGGGCGTGTCGGTCGCATTCCTGATCTGCGGTTCCGTGCCCACGCCGGGCGAACTCCGCACGGCGTCGACGCGGTTCCCTCCCGGCGTCGAGGTCGTGGCGATCGTCTGTGACCCCGAGACCGTCCCCGGGCTCCGGCGAGTGCCGGGGCTCAGCGTGCTGACGATCGGATACCTGGAAGACCTCAAGCGCAGCCTTGCGAGGTCGGCGGCAGCATGATGCAGCGCGGCCAGAACTCGAGCAGCTTCGTCGCGACGTCGACGACCTTCGTGATCCTCGCGACGGTCATCGCCGGGGCGGCATTCTGGCCGATCTACCAGCACCAGCAGTTCCTCATCATGGCGGCGGTCACGATCCTCGCCGCGAGTGGCATCGCCCTCCTCGGGGCGCGATTCCGGTGGCCCGGCCCCGTGCTCGTCGTGGCGACCGTGCTCGCATACCTTCTCCTGGGAGTGCCCCTCGCGATTCCCTCGAGTGCGCTCTTCGGCGTCCTGCCGACAGGGGAGGGGCTGCTTGAGCTCCTGAGGGCCGCGGCACTCGGCTGGCGGCAGATCCTGACGATCGCCCTGCCCGTCGGGGCATACCAGTCGCTCCTCGTGCCGGTCTTCCTCATCCTCCTCGTCGCGGTCGTCATCGCGGTGACGGTCGCCATCAGGTTCGAATGGGGAGAGTTCGCCGCGCTCGCGCCGACCTTCGTGCTCGTGCTCGGCCTCGCCTTCGGCCCGCGGGATGCTCCGGCAGCGGTCGCCCTCACGCTCCTCTACCTCGTCGTCGTGCTCGGCTGGCTGAGCTGGCGGCGATGGCACCGGCGCCGCGAGGGCATCCGCGCGCTCCCCTCCTCGACGAGGCGTGGGAGCGGCTCGCTCGAGACCCTCGCGGCACTGCGCACCGCGGCATCCGCCATCGTCATCTCCGCGCTCGCCGTCACGATCGGCGGCACCTCGGCCGCCGTCTCCTCGCCCGAGGGGGAGCGCGCCGTGTTCCGCGACATCGTCGAGCAGCCCTTCGACCCGCGGGCACACGCGAGCCCGCTCAGCGCGCTCCGCAAGTACCACCAGCCGGCGCTCGCCGACTCGGCCATGTTCTCCGTCACGAACCTGCCGGAGGGGGCGCGCATCCGCTTGGCGACCCTCGACACCTACGACGGCGTCGTCTTCAGCGTCGGAAGCGACGCCGTGACGAGCGAGTCGGGCTCCTTCACACGGCTCCCGACGGCGATCCCACGAGACGCCTCGGCGGGTGAGGCGGCGAGCGTCGACGTGCAGGTCAGTGGGTATCGGGGCATCTGGGTGCCCACCGTCGGCCTGCTCACCTCGATCGAGTTCGGCGGCAGCAACGCGGCCGAGCTGCGCGACTCCTTCTTCTTCAACGAGACGGGACGCTCCGGGGTCGTGCTCGAGGGGCTGGATGCCGGCGACCGCTACCAACTTGATCTCCGGCTGCCGAGCGAGCCCGATGACCTGAGCCGCCTCACGCCCGGCACGGCGGCCGTGCCCGAGGCGGCCGTCGTGCCGGAGGAGCTGACGGTCGTGCTCGACGACTGGGTGCGCGACGCAGAGTCGGCCGGCGCGCGGCTCGACGCCATGCTCGACGCCCTCGCGGCGGAGGGCTACGTGAGCCACGGCGTCGCCGACGATGAGCCGTTCAGCAGGTCTGGTCACGGCGTTGACCGCATCCAGGAGCTGCTGACGGAGCCGCGCATGATCGGCGACGAGGAGCAGTACTCCGTCGCGGCCGCGCTCATGGCCCGCGCGATCGGCTTCCCCTCGCGGGTGGTCTTCGGCTTCGCCCCCGAGAGCGGCGGTGAGGACGCCACGATCGTGCTGGGCTCGGATGTCTCGGCCTGGATCGAGGTCGACACCGCCCAGTACGGCTGGGTCGCGATCGATCCGACGCCGCCCGTGCGCGAGATCCCGGACGAGGAGCCCGAGGAGCCCGCCGTCGTCGCGCGACCGCAGAGCCCCGTGCCGCCGCCCGCCGTCGAACCGGACCCGCGCCGCGACCAGGTGCCCCTCGAGGCGAGCCCCGATGACGACCCGGCCGAGGACCCCCTCATGGCCGTCCTCCTCGCCGCGCTCAAGGTGCTCGCATGGGTCGCCGGCATCCTGCTCGTGCTGCTCTCCCCGTTCCTCGCCGTCCTCATGGCGAAGGCGCGCCGCCGGTACCTTCGCCACCGGGCCGCATCCGCCGCGGCACGAGTCAGCGGCGGATGGCGCGAGTTCGCGGACATCGTCGTCGACTACGGCTATGCCGTGCCGAAGGCGGCGACCCGCAGCGAGGTGGCCGAGGTCGTCGGTGGAGTGCAGCCGCTCGTGCTGGCATCCGTCGCCGACCGTGCCGTGTTCGCGCCCGAGCGCGTGGATGACGACGAGGCAAGGCAGGTGTGGCTCGCGGTCCGCGACCTCGAGGAGGGCATCGCCTCGTCCCGCACCCGATGGGAGCGGCTCAAGGCGACCGTCTCGCTCCGATCGCTCGCTGGCTATAGTCTCAAGGAGTTGTTTTCCCGAGAGAGACGCCTCACATGACGTGCAATCACTGCGGCACCGCGCTGCCGCGCGGGGCGATCTTCTGTGGCGAATGCGGCCGCCGTGTCAGCGCCCCCGCTGACACGATCGCGCCCCCGCCGCTCGCCGAGGAATCGGGGCCGGCGCCCGCCGTGCAGGCAGCAGCGCCCACTGGCGAGGACGGCCTCGTGCCGCCGCCGCCCACGCCCCAGCGCGACGCCGCATCCGCGAGCCGGGGATGGTCCCTTTCTGCCGAGGCCGAAGCGGCCGTCGATGCCGCATCGGCGGCTGCGGATGCCGCGACCGAGGCGGCACCCGACGAGGAGACGGGCGATGCCCGCCCCGGGCCGAAGCCCGCCGTTCCTGCTCCCGCGCCCGTCATGAGGAACCCGCTCACGTGTCAGCAGTGCGGCAGCCAGATGGGCCCCGGCGACATCTTCTGCGGGGAGTGCGGCTCGGTCTCGAAGTCCGTGACCGCCGCCTTCACGGGAGTCATCGACACGCGTCGCGCCGAGCCGGCGCCCGCTGCCCCGAGCGCGCCACCCAGCACGTCACCCGAACTCGTGGCCCCTGGCGCTGCAGCCGCCGCGACCCCGCTCCCCACCATGCCGGTCTTCGTGCAGTCACCGCCCGGTGCCTCGCCAGAGCGGGTGGAGGATGCCGTGCCGTCGCCGCCTGGGCCGTCGTCGCCCGTGCCGTCGTCGCCTGTGCCGTCGTCGCCTGTGGAGGAGAGCTCGGCTCCCACGAGTGACGCGGATGCGGAACGCCCTTCGGCCCAGCCCGACGCGGAGGAGAGGCCGGTGGCTCCGGCTGTCCCGCCGCCCGTCGAGGAGCCGGCCCCGATCGTCTCGACCCCGCCTGTTGCTCCTCCGCTTGTGAGCCCCGCGGCATCACGGCGACCGGCAGCTCCCGTTGTCCCGTCCCACGCGGACGATGAGGACGTCGAGGCGACCCGAATCGTGCACCGCCGCGGCGGGGAGCGATTCGTGCTGCAGTTCAGCACGGGCGAGAGCGTGACCGTCTACGGCACCGGCCTCGTGGGTCGCAATCCGCGCCCCGAGCCGGGGGAGTTCTTCGACCAGCTCGTCCGCGTGCTCGACACGGGGCGCTCGGTGTCGAAGACGCATCTCGAGTTCGGCCAGGAGGCGGGGGTCTTCTGGATCAAGGACCGCTTCTCGGGCAACGGCACCGTGCTCAAGGAACCGGATGCCGAGCCGCGGCGCTGCGAGGCGGACAAGCGCTACCGGGTCGTGCGCGGCAGCCGCGTCGAGATCGGCGAGCAGTTCTTCGTCGTGAGCTGATCCGCTCCTCCACCACGCGCATCCGCGGCTCCGCTCCACGAGCGGCTCCGAGCGGGTGCTCGATCATTGACGCGACTGCTGTGCTCGTGGGGTGATCGAACCCCGAGACATCTCACTGCCGCGCCCGCCGCAGCCTCCCGAGCCCTACAGCTTCCCCTTTCTGGCGACGCTTGCTCCCGTCGTCGCCTCGCTCGCGCTCTGGTTCTTCACACGCTCGCCCTTCGCCCTGATGTTCGCGGTGTTGGGGCCCCTCGTGGCGCTCGGCAGCCTGGTCGATGCGCGGGTGCAGGGGCGGCGGCGACTTCGCCGCGAGTCACGCCGCTTCGAAACGGATGTCGCGGCGACGCGCCAGCGCATCCTCGTGGAGCACGACAGGCTCCGCGACGGCCTACGGCGAAGCCTGCGCGCCGCAAGTTCCCTGCTTCCGGCCGCGCTGCATGATGCGGAGCGCTGGCGTCTCGTCGCGGGAGACGTGCCCGTCGTCCTGGGCTTCGGGGAGCGGGCGAGCGGCATCCGCGTGACGGGCGACACCCCGGGCTCGAGTGAGGAGCCGCGGCACTCGCCTGGCGGGCGCGGGCGGCTGCGTCGGCGGCGGCGTGACGGGGTGCATGACCTTCAGAGGGACGGTGGCCTCGCGCTCACGTCACTCCGCGAGGAGGCTGCGCGGCTGCAGGCCGCCCCCGTCTCGGTCGATGCGCGCCTTGGCATCGGCATCTGTGGCTCTCGCGTGCCGGCCCTCGCGGTTGCGCGTGCGGTCGCCGTGCAATTGGCCGATTCGCTGCCCCCGTCGCTCTTCGAACTCCGCGGTGGCTTCGAGGCGTGGCACCGTGCTCTCCCGCATTTCGCCGCGGGCGACGGCCACGACGGCCTGCGGCTCGATTTCCTCGGCGCGCCGCAGCGAGCGGGTGACGCGCCGATACGCATCCCCGTCGTCGTCGCCGACTCGATCGAGCAGCTTCCGCGCGAATGCCGCGTCGGCATCGAGGTCTCGGGCGGCGAGCTCCGGATGCTGCGACATCCGCAACTCGGGGTCTCAAACGCCGACGGGGTGCCCCTCGTGCCGCGAACCCTGAGGGCCGACTTCGTCTCGGCCGTCGATGCCGCGCGCTTCGCCGCAACCCTCATGGCGGCCGCCGAGGAGGAGGGACTCTCGGTCGGCGGGGGAGCGGTGCCGGATTCGGTCGAGCTCGCCGCGCTGTGGGCAACGGCAACAGCAACGTCGACCCCCGGCACGCGGCGAGGGTCGCTCGCGGCGACGTTCCTCACGGATGCGGCGGGCGGTGTCACGATCGACCTCGTCGCGGATGGTCCGCACGCCGTCGTCGGCGGCACGACGGGGAGCGGCAAGAGCGAGCTGCTCATCGGGTGGATCCTCTCGATGGCGCGCCATCGTTCGCCAGAGGATGTCAACTTCCTGCTCGTCGATTTCAAGGGCGGCTCGAGCTTCGTTGGCGTCGACGCCCTGCCGCACAGTGTGGGCCTGCTCACGGACCTGGACCACGCGGCCGCTGAGCGTGCCCTCGAGAGCCTGAGGGCGGAGGTGAGGCACCGCGAGCACGTGTTGGCCCGCACGGGAGCACGGTCGATCGACGAGCTGGGCGTCGGGGTCGCGCTGCCGCGCCTCGTCGTCGTTGTCGATGAGTTCGCCGCCATGGTCGCCGACTTCCCCGAACTCCAGCCCGTCTTCGCAGACATCGCCGCGCGTGGGCGCTCCCTCGGCGTGCACCTGATCCTGTGCACGCAGCGGCCCGGCGGCGTCGTGCGCGACGCGATCATGGCCAACTGCGCCCTGCGTCTGTCGCTGCGGGTCAACAATGGCCAGGACAGCGTGGCGGTCATCGGCACGGATGCCGCCGCGTCGCTGCCACGTCATCCGGTCGGCCGATGCCTCGTGAGCGTTGCGGGCGGCGACCCGGTGCTCACGCAGGTGGCGCTTGCGTCGCCGGAACTCGTGCACAGCCTCAGCGAGCAGTGGGAGGGAGCCGCCCGGCCGCGCAGGCCGTGGTTGCCCCCGCTCCCGGCACGCATCCCGTGGAACGAGGTGGTGGCGAAACGGGAGGGTTCCACCTCGACAGCGCCGGCCATCCCGTTCGGGCTGACCGACCTGCCGGAGGAGCAGCGCCAGCCCATCGCCGAGTGGCGCCCCAGTGAGCACGGCAACCTCCTTGTGTTGGGAGGCCGAGGTTCAGGAAAGTCGGCGGCGCTCGCCGCCCTGACGGCGGGTGCTATGGAGTCCGGACTGCAGGTCGTGCACATCGGGTCGGATGTCGAAGGCGCGTGGGACCAACTCGGTGCCCTCCGGGATGGTGCAGCCGAGCACCGGGGCGAGCGGGACCGCATCCTCGTGCTCGACGACTTCGACGGGCTCGTTGCCCGCTTCCCCGACAGCCACGCTGGAGCCTTCCTTGATCTCGTGGCCATGGTGCTGCGCGACGGCTCAGCGACGGGGACGCACTGTGCCGTCGCGGCGCAGCGGCTGACTCCCTCGATCCAGTCCCTCGCGCCCCTCTTCGACTCACGACTGCTCCTGCGGCTCCCGTCGCGGCAGGAACACGTCATGGCAGGCGGCGACGGTGCCCAACACGACGGCTCGGCGCCCGCGGGGCGTGGACGCTGGCGCGGGGCGCAGGTGCAGATTGCGCTCGCGACCGCTGCGCCAGCCGAGCGGCCGTCTCGCACGCGGATGTCCTGCGAGCTGGGAGACGGCGGAGGGGTCGCCGCGGTGGTCACGACACGACGGTCGGCGATCGCGAGACTGGCGCGAGCAGCCGGACGCGCCCTGTGCTCGCCTCAGGAGGCGGCGTCCCTCTGGGCGCAGGATGAGCATCCGCTTGCCCTGGGGGATCCGTCGGAATGGCAGGCGGCATGGTCGGCGTTCCCCAGCGCACGCTTGAACGGCACCGTGCTGTTCGACCGGTGCACCGTCTCGGAGTTCCGCCTCGTCTCCGGCCAGGCCCTCCTCCCGCCGCCGCTCTCGGCGCGGGCCGGAGGTGCGTGGGCGCTCGATGCCGACGGCACGACGGGAAGGGTCCAGCTTCCGGAACTGCCTTTAGTTGACAAAGTCAATGATTGAAAATACCGTGTGAATTCCGACCATGGCGGTCGGGGCGTTAGTGTGTGGGGCGGAATACGCCATGCCCGAAGGGTGGGATTCAATGCTGAATCAGGGGATCGGCTCGTGGTTGGAGCGGCGCCGGGACAAGTCCGGAGACAAGCCGGCGATCATCTTCGCCGGTCGCACCACGACCTACCTCGAGCTGAATGCGCGGGTCGAGCGACTCGCGGTCGCGCTCCGCGAGCGCGGGGTCGATCGTGGCGACCGGGTGGCCTACTTCGGTGAGAACCACATCGCATTCCTCGAGACCCTCTTCGCGACGACGCTCCTCGGCGGCGTCTTCGTGCCGCTCAACGCGCGTCTCGCCGCCCCCGAACTGCGCTTCGGCCTGAACGACTCGGGCAGCACGATCCTCGTGCACCCCAAGACTCTCGAGGCGGTCGCCGCCGTCGGCGTCACGTCCTCACCCGTGACGCACCGCATCACGGTGGACGACAACGGGCTCGGCACCCCGATCACCGCCTCGCTGCCGACGATCGATGACGACGCGGGCGACGAGACCGGGGAGTCCGATCGAGTCGTCGTCGAGGAGTTCGAGGCGGTCATCGAGGCCGCAACGCCCGAGCGCATCGACGTCCCCGTCTCGCTCGACGATCCCGCCATGATCCTCTACACCTCCGGCACGACGGGCAACCCGAAGGGCGCCCTCCTCACGCACGGCAACCTCACGTGGAACGCCCTCAACGTGCTCGTCGACTACGACTACCGCAGCGATGAGGTCGCACTCATGATCTCCCCGCTGTTCCACGTCGCCTCACTCGGAATGGGCCTCCTGCCCACCCTCCTGAAGGGCGGCACCCTCGTGCTCGAGCCCCGCTTCGACCCGAGCCGGGTGCTCACGGCGATCGAGAAGTACCGCGTCACGAGCATGAGCGGCGTGCCCACGACCTACCAGCTGCTGTGCGAGCACCCCAACTGGGATTCGACCGACCTCTCGTCCCTGCGGCAGCTCACCTGCGGCGGCTCGGCTGTCTCCCTCCGCGTGATCGACGCCTACGAGGAGCGCGGGCTCGCCTTCTCGGGCGGCTACGGCATGACCGAGACGGCCCCCGGGGTCACGAGCATCCCTGCGACCCGCAGCCGCGAGAAGGCGGGCAGCGCGGGCCTCCCGCACTTCTTCACCGACATTCGCATCGTCGACGAGTACGGCGCCGAGGTCGCGGGGGCGGAGCCGGGCGAGATCCAGGTCTCGGGTCCCAACGTCATCCGCGAGTACTGGAACAGACCGGATGCCACGGCCGAGGCCTATGCCGACGGCACCTGGTTCCGCACGGGCGACATCGGCTACCGCGACGATGATGGCTTCCTCACGATCTCCGACCGGCTGAAGGACATGATCATCTCCGGCGGTGAGAACATCTATCCCGCGCAGGTGGAGCAGGTCATCCGCGAGCTGGATGCCGTCGCCGACGTCGCGGTCATCGGCGTGCCCGACGACAAGTGGGGCGAGGTGCCGTGGGCGATCGTGAGCGTGCGGCCGGGCCGGGAGCTGGGCGAGGAGGCCGTGCGCGACTATCTGCAGGGGCGCGTTGCGCGCTACAAGGTGCCGAAGAACGTGGTCTTCGTCGACGAGTTCCCGCGCACCGCGAGCGGCAAGATTCGCAAGGCCGACCTGCGGCAGCGTTACGGACGGTAGCGCGTCGCTCCCGGCCCGCCGCCAGCGTCGTAGGCTGTTCGTGTGAACCTCGAACACCGCTACGCCGTCACCGTCGAGTGGACCGGGAATCGGGGCTCCGGCACAAGCCACTACCGCGCGTACGGTCGTGACCATGTCGTGAGCGCAGCGGGCAAGCACGACATCGCGGGCTCCTCCGACCGCACCTTCCACGGCGACGCGGACCGTTGGAACCCCGAGGAGATGCTGCTCTCGGCACTCAGCCAGTGCCACATGCTGAGCTACCTGCACGTGGCCTCCGCGGCGGGCGTCGTCGTGACGGCCTACACGGATGCTGCCGTCGGCACGATGCGGCAGACGGATGATGGCGGCGGCTCCTTCACCTCGGCAACCCTCAGGCCCGTGGTGACGGTCGCGAGTGCCGACATGGTGGAGACGGCGACCGCGGCACACGCGGAGGCGGCGCGCAAATGCTTCATCGCCTCGTCGGTCAACTTTCCTGTCGGGCACCAGCCAAGCGCTGTCGTGGTGGGCTCGTGAGGGCGGCGCGGCGGCTCGCCCTCGTGGCGACCCTCTCGGCCACTGCCATCCTGCTCGCAGGCTGCCAGACCCCTCCCGAGCCTGACGAGAACGCCCCCGGCTGCGCGCCGGAGAATGCCTCGCTCGGGGTGTCGGCGGAGGGCGAACTCTTCTCGCGCCCCGAGGTCTCCTTCGACACCCCACTGCGCCCCCTGACGACCGAGCGACTCGTGCTCGTCGAGGGTGATGGCCGCGTCGCGGTGCCTGGTTCCCTCGTCACGGTCGAGTTCGTCGCCTTCAATGGCGCGACGGGCGAGCCCGTCGAGGCCTCGGGATACGGCGCCGCGGGGGTGGGCCACACCGTGATTCCCCTCGACCTGAGCTCCGCCACACCGGGTGTGCGGCGCGCCCTGCTGTGTTCGACGGCGGGCTCGCGTGTCGCTGCTGTCGTGCATCCGGAGGATGCCGTGGGGCAGCGGCTCGTGCCCGGTCTCGGCGCCGACGACCCGCTCGTCTACGTCTTCGATGTCGTCTCGGTCGCGGCCGAGGTCGCCGACGGGGAACCCCAGGAGATCGATCCCGCCCTTCCCACGGTCGACGATTCGCTCGGCGTGCCCGTCGTGACGGTGCCCGACGTGCCCGCGCCGACCGAACTCGTCTCGGTTCCGGCGCTGCTGGGCGACGGCCCCGTCGTGAGGGCGGGCGCGGATGTCACGATCCGCTACCGCTCCGTGCTCTGGCGCAACGGCCTGACGGTCGAGGAGAACTGGAGTGCCCTGCGCCCTGAGCGCATCGCCCTGTCGGAGTTGCTGCCAGGTGTCGAGCAGGGACTCATCGGCGCGTCGGTCGGCTCCCGCGTCGTCATCGTCGTCCCTCCCTCGCTCGGCTATGGTCCCGGCGGCGATGTGGCATCGTCGGTCACGGGCACCGACACCCTCGTGTGGGTCGTCGACGTGCTCGCGACCACCTAGCATCCGTCCACTGATCAGTCCGGGAGGGCCATAGTGCGTCGTGTCATCATCCTCGGTTCGACCGGCTCGATCGGTGTGCAGGCACTTGACGTCATCGCGGCGAATCGCGAGCGTTTCGAGGTTGTCGGCCTGACGGCAGGCAGCAACGCTGAGGCGCTCGCCGAGCAGGCGCGACGCTTCGGGGTGTCGCAGACGGCGCTCGGCGCTGATGACTCGGTGCGGCTCGTGGAGTCGGTGCAGGCCGACGTCGTGCTCAACGGCATCACGGGTTCGGTCGGCCTCGGCCCGACGCTGGCGGCCCTGCGCTCGGGGGTCTCGCTGGCCCTCGCCAACAAGGAGAGCCTCATCGTGGGTGGGTCGCTGGTGACGGATGCCGCGGCACCGGGCCAGATCGTGCCGGTTGATTCCGAGCATTCCGCGATCGCCCAGGCCCTCGCCTCGGGAACCCGCGCCGAGGTGCGGCGGCTCGTCTTGACGGCATCCGGCGGACCGTTCCGCGGCCGCACCCGCGAGGAGCTGGCGTCGGTGACTCCGGCTGAGGCGCTCGCGCATCCGACCTGGGACATGGGCCTCGTCGTCACGACGAACTCCTCGACTCTCGTGAACAAGGGGCTCGAGGTGATCGAGGCGCACCTGCTGTTCGATGTGCCCTTCGACGACATCGAGGTGACGGTGCACCCGCAGTCGATCGTGCACTCCATGGTCGAGTTCGTCGACGGCTCGACGATCGCCCAGGCTTCGCCGCCCGACATGAGGCTGCCGATCTCGCTCGGCCTCGACTGGCCGCACCGCGTGCCGGGTGTCGGCGTGCCGCTCGACTGGACGACGGCGCAGCAGTGGACCTTCGAGCCGCTCGACTCGGTCGCCTTCCCGGCCGTCGAGCTGGCGAAGCGCGTCGGTCGCGCGGGCAGCACCTATCCCGCCGTGTTCAACGCGGCGAACGAGCAGGCGGTGCAGGCCTTCCACGCCGGAGCGATCGGCTATCTCGACATCCTCGACGTCGTCGAGCGCGTGGTCGACGAGCACGAGCCGCGGGAGATGTCGCTCGAGGGCGTGCTCGAGGCGGAGCGTGCCGCCCGCGAGAGTGCCGACCGCCTCATAGCGCGGCGCTGAGAGCCCCGGCCCTCAACAGCTTCGGGCTCAGCCATTCCCCTTGCCGTTGTTGCCCTTGCCGTTGTTGCCCGGGCCGCCCTTGTTCCCGGGCCCCTTGCCTCCCGGCTTCTCGGGCTTGCCGGGCTTGCCGGGCTTGCCGGGCTTATCCGGCTTCTCCTTCTCGGGTTCCTTCGGCTCGCCGTTGCCCTCGCCACTGCCCGGCTGCGGTTCAGGCTCGGGATCGGGTTCTGGCTGCTGCGCCGCGATGATCGCTTCAACATCCTTGCGGACGTGGGCGATGGCCGCCGCGATGGCGTCGTGGCGTGCCTGCGTGACGTGTCCGCGCGCGAGGGCGTCGCCGAGGTCGACCTCAAGCGCGTCGAGCGCGCCGAGCATGGTCGCGTAGTCCGCGGATGCCGCGGCCGCCGTCGCGCCCAGCACCCGCTCCTGCAGGCGCTCCGCCGCCGCGTGGTGATAGTCACCCGCCGTGGCGCAGCCGGAGAGCCCAAGGCTCGCCGTGAGGCAGAGGGCCGTTGCGGCGACGACGGCACGGATCCGCGTCATGGTTCGACGCTCCTCTGCAGCTGTTCGAGGCTCTCGCCCAGTTCACCCTCCACGGCGGGGTAGGCGGGCGCGGCGGGGGCCGCTGGCCTCGACTGGAGGGCGACGGCGACGACCGTCACCACGATGATGAGGGCGGCGACGATGGCGACCCAGAGCAGCATCCGGCGGCGCTGCTTCGGGCGCGTTGCATCCCTCGCCTCGGGCTTCTCGTCAGCGCGCTCGGGCTTCGTCGCCTCACTCGCGTGCTCGGGCTTCGTCGCAGCGCCAACGTGCTCGGGCGTGCTCGCCTCGGCGACCGGGAACGGCAGGGTCGGATCGATGGATGCCGCGGGCTGCAGCGCTTCAGTCGCCGCCGTCAGCGGGCGCGACGCGAGCTGGGAGAGTCGTTCCGCAGCGTCGAGGCCGGTGAGCCGTTGCTCCGGATCCCGCGCCGTCATGAGGCTCAGCACCTCGGTCCATTCGGGGTCGAGTCCCGCCGGCACGTGGGGGTCTCGATGGATCCGGGCGGCCATGGACTCGGCGGCGGTCCCCGGGAACGCGCGCTCACCCGTGAGTGCTTCGAGCAGCACGAGCCCGAGCGAGTAGAAGTCGCTCGCACCCGTGAGGGGAGCGCCGAGTGCCTGCTCGGGCGAGAAGTACCCCGCGCTGCCGAGCACGGTGCCGGTCGCCGTGAGCCGGGCACCGTCGACGATGCGGGCGATGCCGAAGTCGGCGAGTTTCGCGGGGGAGCCGGTCGCCTCGCCATCCCGCCGAGGGAGCAGGATGTTGCCGGGCTTGATGTCGCGGTGCACGACCCCGCGGGAGTGCGTGTAGGTGAGTGCCTCCGCGAGGTGCCGGCCGATGACGGCGACCTCGGTCGGCGGCAGCGGACCCTCGAGCAGCCGCGTCCTCAGGTCCTGTCCCTCGATCAGCTCCATGACGAGGAACGCGCAGCCGGCCTCTTCATCCGTCGCGGCGTCGAAGAGGATGACGAGGCCCGGGTGGCTGAGGCTCGCGAGCAGCTGCACCTCCTCGCGGTGCCGGGCGAGGCCCTCCGCGTCGGTCAGACCGTTCGCGAGCACCTTGACGGCGACATCCCTCCCAAGCGCCTCATCCGTGGCGCGGTGCACGGTCGACATTCCGCCCCGGCCCAACTCATGGGAGAGGCGGTATCGGCCGCCGAGGAGAGTGTCGTCGGCTCGCAGCGTCGTCACGTCTCAACTCCTCATGCTGGCTCTCGGGGTCATGCTAACCCCGTCGCGCGAACGCCCACAGGGGCAGGGGCACAGCTGGGGCGGGCAGAGGGGCGGGTATCCTCGGACAGTGGAATCCGTCTTGCTCTACATCGTGGGCGTCATCGTCATCGTCGTCGGCCTGGCACTGTCGATCGCGCTGCACGAGGTGGGGCACCTGGTGCCAGCCAAGCTCTTCGGTGTGCGCGTCGGCCAGTACATGATCGGCTTCGGCCCGACCCTGTGGTCGCGGCGTCGCGGCGAGACCGAATACGGCATCAAGGCGATTCCCCTGGGCGGCTACATCTCGATGTCGGGCATGTACCCGCCGGCGGCGGAGGGCGGTCGCGCACGCGAGGCGAGCACCGGGTTCTTCCAGACCCTCGTGCAGGATGCACGGGTCGCGAGCGCCGAGACGATCGCACCGGGCGAGGACACTCGCGCCTTCTACCGCCTGCCGGTGTGGAAGCGCATCATCATCATGCTCGGCGGGCCATTCATGAACCTCGTGATCGCCCTCGTGCTCTTCATGGTCGTGCTGTCGGCCTTCGGGGTGCAGCAGCCGAGCACGACGATCGGCTCGGTCGCGGAGTGCATGGTGCCCGCCGGCTCAGCCCAGGACGAGTGCGACACGGATGCGCCGACGGCCCCAGCGGCCGAGGCTGGCGTGCTCCCCGGCGACCGGATGCTGAGCGTCGACGGCACCGCCGTGACCTCCTGGGAGCAGGGGAGCGCGATCTTCCGCGAATCCCCGGGCGAGACGCTCGAGCTCGTCGTGGAGCGGGACGGTGAGCGGGAGACGCTCCAGATCACGCCGTTCCTCAACGAGCGCTATGTCTTCGATGACGACGGCATGGCGGTCGAGGGCGCCGACGGTGAGCTGCTGACCGAGGATGTCGGCATGGTCGGCATCACCGCCGCCTACGAACTCGTGCGGCAGCCCGTCACGGCCGCGTTCCCCCAGGTGTGGAACAACACGGTCGCGGTGGCGCAGGTCATCCTGAACCTGCCGCAGCGACTGGTCGATGTCGCTGAGGCGGCCTTCGGCCCCGAGGAGCGGGACCCCAACGGGCCGCTCTCGGTCGTCGGCGTCGGCCGCATCGCGGGCGAGATCACGACGGTCGACACGATCCCCATTGTCGAGCGCGTGAGTTTTCTCATCGGCCTCGTCGCATCCGTCAACGTCGCCCTCTTCGTCTTCAACCTCGTGCCGCTCATGCCGCTCGATGGCGGCCATGTGCTCGGCGCGCTGTGGGAGGGCCTGCGCCGCCGGCTCGCGAAGCTCTTCGGGCGCCGCGACCCTGGCCCGGTCGACACGGCAAAGCTGATTCCACTCACGCTCACGGTCGCCGTGCTGCTCGGGCTCATGAGCGTGCTGCTCATCTACGCCGACATCGTGAAGCCGATCTCGATCTTCTAGAGAGCGGTAGTGCTCGCACTCAGCCGGCTGGCACCAGCTCGTAGAAGCGGAAGAAACCAGCCTCCGCGACCGTTCGCACCTCGCTGAAGCCGGCCGCCGTCGCGTATTCCTGCAGCAGCGGGGGTCGCATGACGGTGCCGGTGCCGAGCGACGGCGATGACGAGAGGCCGTCGGGCAGGCAGACCAGCAGGCTGAAGCCGTACATGAGTCGTTCGACGTCGTCCGCGTCGCCGGTGAAGCGCTCGCCGACGGCTTCGTCCATGACGATGACGCGCCCGTCGCCTCGCGCGAGTCGGCGCATCTCGCCGAGCACGGCGACCGGTTGGGGCATGTCGTGCACGCACTCGAAGGCGAAGACCGCGTCGTGGGCTCTGCTGTCCTCGCCTGCCGTCGCAGAGAAGGTGACCCTGTCGTCGACTCCGGATGCCTCGGCGTTCGCCCGCGCCATGGCGAGCGATGGCTCGTCGACGTCCACGCCGTGCACGCTCGCGTTCGGGTAGGCCCCGGCGATCGCGATGGAGGACCACCCGGCCCCGCATCCGATGTCGGCGACGCGAGCGCGATCCCGGGAAAGCACCTCGGCGAGACCGGGGATGTCCCGCAGGACCGCGGGAAGCTCGTTCGCGAAGAAGGGCTGGTTCATGTCGGCCTGGCTCTCGCGCAGCCCGCGGCCGAAGTCGGCCCACGAGACCCCGCCTCCCGTGCGGTAGGCCTCAAGGAGCTCGTCCATCCTCGTCCCCGAGGTCGTGAGCATCCTCGCGAGGGGCGCGAGGTAGAGGCTGCTTTGCGCATCGACCAACACGGTCGCGTGCTCCGGCGGCAGGCGGAATCGCGCCTCCTCGCCCGTCAGGTCGACCTCGACGATCCCGCTCGTGGCCTGCTGCTCGAGCCATTCGCGCGCGTAGCGCTCCGAGCATCCGGATGCCGCAGCGAGTTCGCGCGCCGTGAGCGCGTCGCTATCGGCGAGGGCCCGGTAGAACCCGAGCCGGTCGCCCAGGTGGATCGCATAGGTGTCGATCGCGCCGAGGGCGGCCGCGAAGACCCGGTCGGCGAATTCTTCCTCGGTCGTGGCCATGACGCCTCCTGCCGCGCTCGGATCGCGGTGGCAGCACTGTAGCGATCTGCGCAGGGCCGATCGGCGCAATACAGCGAATGCCCAGCGTGCGGCATCTCAGGCCTTGCGAGGTGGGGCCGCGTAGACTTGGAGCGTGGCTGCCATCAATCTCGGAATGCCGAGAATCCCCGAAGTACTCGCTCCCCGTCGCAAGACCCGCCAGCTCTCCGTGGGCAATGTGCTCGTGGGAGGCGACGCCCCCGTGAGCGTGCAGTCGATGACGACGACGCAGACCACCAACATCAACGCGACCCTCCAGCAGATCGCGGAGCTCACGGCCTCGGGCTGCGACATCGTGCGTGTCGCGGTGCCGCACCAGGACGACGCCGACGCGCTCAAGATCATCGCCAAGAAGAGCCAGATCCCGGTCATCGCCGACATCCACTTCCAGCCCCGCTACGTCTACGCGGCGATCGAGGCGGGCGTCGGCGCCGTGCGCGTCAACCCCGGCAACATCAAGAAGTTCGACGACCAGGTCGCGCAGATCGCCAAGGAGGCGAAGGATGCCGGCGTGAGCATCCGCATCGGCGTCAACGCCGGTTCGCTCGACCCGCGCCTGCTGCAGAAGTATGGCAAGGCCACCCCGGAGGCGCTCGTGGAGAGCGCCGTGTGGGAGGCGAGCCTCTTCGAGGAGCACGACTTCCACGACTTCAAGATCTCGGTCAAGCACAACGACCCCATCGTCATGGTCAAGGCCTACCGGCTCCTTGCCGAGCGCGGCGACTGGCCGCTCCACCTCGGCGTCACGGAGGCCGGCCCCGCCTTCCAGGGCACGATCAAGTCGGCGACCGCCTTCGGCATCCTGCTCTCGGAGGGCATCGGCGACACGATCCGCGTCTCGCTCAGCGCCCCGCCCGTCGAGGAGGTCAAGGTGGGCCTGCAAATCCTGCAGTCGCTCAACCTGCGCGAGCGCAAGCTCGAGATCGTCTCGTGCCCCAGCTGCGGCCGCGCCCAGGTCGACGTCTACTCGTTGGCGGACGAGGTGACGGAGGGGCTCAAGCACGTGACGGTGCCGCTGCGCGTCGCGGTCATGGGTTGCGTCGTCAACGGGCCGGGCGAGGCCCGCGAGGCCGACCTGGGTGTCGCATCCGGCAATGGCAAGGGCCAGATCTTCGTCAAGGGTGAGGTCATCAAGACGGTGCCCGAGTCGGAGATCGTGGCGACGCTCATCGAGGAGGCCGCGCGCCTCGCCGAGGACATGCCCGGTGAGCTCGGCTCGCCGGAGGTCGTCACCGTCTAGCGGGCATCGTCATTCAGGCGACGTCCAGCTTCTTCGGAGGCGTCCCGGCATAGCGTCAGGTCGTATGAGGACCAGCGCGAGTGCAGAGCAGACGATGGGTGGCAACGCCACATTCCGACACGGGAATACGTCCCTGCTCTCGGTGACGACGACGACCGCACCCGTCGTCGTGACCTCCGAGGAGATCGATGACCGCCTGAGCGCGTCGCTGCGCCGACTGCGCCTTCCCAAGGGTCTCCTGCAGCGTGTGGCAGGCGTCATGGAGCGCCGGCAGTGGGACTCGACCATGACCTTCGTCGAGGCGGCAACGGATGCTGCGGCTCGCGCGCTCGCGGAAGCGAAGGTCGACCCCTCCGAGGTGGGGCTCATGATCAACACCTCGGTGACGCGCAAGCACCTCGAGCCCTCCGTCGCGGTCAGCATCCACCACGGGCTCGGCCTGCCGTCATCCGCCATGAACTTCGACATCACGAACGCGTGCCTCGGCTTCGTCAACGGCATGACGCTCGCGGCCCAGCTGATCGAGTCGGGCCAGATCAAGTACGCCGTGATCGTCGACGGGGAGGATGCTGACGAGCTGCACCTCAACACGCTCGAGCGCCTCTCGGGTCCCGAGCTCACGAAGGACGAGTTCGTGGAGGAGTTCGCGAGCCTGACCCTCGGCTCCGGCGCCGCCGCGGCCGTGCTCGGGCCGAGCGACCTGCATCCGGAGGGTCACCGCATCCTGGGCGGCATCACGCGCTCCGCGACCCAGCACCACAACCTCTGCGTCGGCGACGTCAAGGGCATGTTCACGGATGCCAAGCGCCTGCTCGCGAGCGGCATGGAACTCGTCATGGACGCCTGGAACGAGGCGAAGCGCGACTGGGACTGGGGCCGCATGGACCGCTACATCACGCACCAGGTCTCGGCCGTGCACACGGGCGGCATCATCAAGGCGGCGGGGCTCGACCGTTCCCGCGTGCCCGTCACCTATCCCACGCTCGGCAACGTCGGCCCGGCGTCGCTACCGATCACGCTCGCGATGGAGGCGCCCAAGCTCAAGCGCGGCGACCGTGTGCTGTGCATGGGGGTCGGTTCCGGCCTCAACACGGCCATGACCGAGATCGCGTGGTGAGCGGCTCAGCAGTGGCGTCGCCCGCGACGCTCCCTCCCGCCAGCCTGCCGGGCCTCGGCGCCTCCTTCTCGCGGCTCGTCGAGGTGCCCTCGCACACGGGCGGCAGCCACACGTGGCACGTGCTCGACAACGCCTCCCGTCTTGAGGCGCTCGGCGTGCCCCCCGTCGGCACGATCCTGTGCGTGCACGGCAACCCCACCTGGTCATACCTGTGGCGTGACCTGCTGACGGCGGCGACGGATGCCGCGGAGTCGGGTGCCACTGCATGGCGAGTCGTCGCGGTCGACCAGCTCGAGATGGGCTTCTCCGAGCGCACGGGCACGATGCGACGCCTCGCAGATCGCGTCGCGGACCTCGGCGACCTCACCGACGCCCTCGGCCTCGATGGCCCCGTCGTCACGCTCGGCCACGACTGGGGCGGCACGGTGTCGCTCGGCTGGGCGGTCGAGCACCCCGAGCAACTCGCGGCCGTCATGTCGCTTAACACGGCCGTCCACCAGCCGGAGAACGCCCCCATCCCGGCGCCCCTGCGCTTCGCCCTCCAGCGTCCAGTGCGGCACGCCGGAACGGTGCAGGCACCCGCCTTCCTCGAGGTCGCGCTCGGCCTCGCCCACCCGCCCCTGTCGCGACCCGTCCGTGCCGCCTTCGCCGCCCCCTATGGCAGCGCCGAGCGGCGCCGCGGGATCGGGGACTTCGTCGCCGACATCCCCGTCGACCCGAGTCATCCGAGTTTCCCCGCACTCGAGCGCATCGCTGAGGGGCTGCGGACGCTCGACGTTCCCGCCCTGCTGCTGTGGGGCCCGCGCGACCCGATCTTCAGCGACCGCTACCTCGCCGACCTCGTCGACCGGATGCCGCACGCCGACGTGCATCGCTTCGAGGGCACGGGCCATCTCGTGGCCGAGGACGCCGACTATGTGTCGCCCGTGCTGCGCTGGCTCGAGGAGAAGGTGGCCTCAGCCTCGAAATCAACACCGGAGAAGCAGCCGGAGCAGCACGAGCCGGCGCAGGAGCACGAGCATCCGCCGCTCTGGTCCCGCCTCGACTACCTCCGCGACAGCGACGGCACCGCCCTCGTCGAGATGGCACCGCGCGGCCGCCGCACCCCGCGCGCCATCAGCTGGCGGATGCTCGCCCGCCGGGTGGACGAGCTCGCCGCCGGCCTCCTGGCGCACGGCGTGCGAAAGGGCGACCGCGTCTCGGTGCTCGTGCCAGCGGGCGCCGACCTGACGGCCGTGCTCTACGCCTGCCTGCGCATCGGCGCGATCGTCGTCGTGGCCGACGCGGGCCTCGGGGTTGCGGCACTCAGCAGGGCGGTGCGGGGTTCGTGGCCCGACCACGTCATCGGCATCCAGAAGGCGCTCGTCGCGGCGCGTGGCCTCGGCTGGCCGGGGCAGAAGTTCTCGACGCGCAGGCTCGACGCTCCCGTCGCCCGCGCACTCGGCGTCACCGCCTCGCTCACTGAACTCGCGGATGTTGGACGTCGCAACCTCCAGCTGCCGGAGGCACCCGCCCCCGACGACCTGGCCGCGATCCTCTTCACCTCGGGGTCGACGGGCCCGCCCAAGGGTGTCGCCTACACGCATCGCCAGCTCTCGGCGCTCACGGCGGTGCTGCGGGAGCAGTACCGGGTGACGCCAGGCACGGGCCTCGTCGCGGGCTTCGCGCCCTTCGCGCTGCTCGGCCCGGCCCTCGGGGCGACCTCCGTCACGCCCGACATGGATGTCACGGCGCCCTCGACCCTCACCGCGACCGCGATCGCCGACGCTGTCGCGGCCGTGGATGCGCGCATCGTCTTCGCCTCGCCTGCAGCCCTCGCCAACGTGCTGAAGACTGCGGACCAGCTGCAGTCCCGCCACCGTGAGGCACTCGGCGGCGTCACGACCCTCCTCTCGGCGGGCGCCCCGCTCTCCGCGAACCTCCTGGAACGCGTGCAGCAGCTCGTGCCGGCCGCGAGCATCCACACCCCCTACGGCATGACGGAGGGACTCCTGCTCACCGACATCACGCTCGAGGGCATCCGCGAGGTGTCCGAGCTCGATGCCGCGGAACAGGGCGGAGTGTGCGTCGGGGTGCCCGCGGCATCCGCTCGCGTGCTCATCAGCCCGCTCGATGCTGAGGGCCGCGCGACCGGCGCCCCCGTCGACGTCCCGGCTGTGACGGGCGAGATCGTCGTCTCGGCGCCACACCTGCGTGACCACTACGACCGGCTCTGGGCCACCCAGTCGGCGAGTGAGGCACCGGATGCCACGGAGCCCGGCCGCTGGCACCGCACGGGCGATATCGGCCACCTCGACGTGGAGGGCCGGCTCTGGGTCGAGGGGCGCCTGCCGCACGTCATCGTCACGGCGGAGGGCGTCGTCACGCCCGTTGGCATCGAACAGCGGGCGGAACGCGTCGAGCAGCTCTCACGCGCCGCCGCCGTCGGCGTCGGACCGCGCGGAACCCAGCAGCTCGTCGTCGTCGCCGAGACCGATCCGCCATGCCACCGCCCACGGGTCGCGAGCGCCGACCTCACGCGCGCGGTGCGCGAGGCGGTCGGTCGCCCCCTCGCGGCCGTGCTGCTCGTGCCGCACCTGCCGACCGACATCCGCCACAACTCCAAGATCGACCGCGCGGCGCTCGCCGAATGGGCGGGCGAGGTGCTGGCGGGCAAGCGGATGCGACGGCCCGCATGAGGGTGCTCGTCACGGGGGCGAGCGGCGCCCTCGGCGGTGACGTCGCCAAGGCGCTCCTGACGGCGGGCCATGACGTGCGCACCTTCCAGCGCCGACACTCGGGCATCGACGGCGTCGAGGACGGGCTCGGCAGCGTCACGGATGCCGCGTCACGCGACCGCGCGACCGAGGGCATGGATGCCGTCGTGCACCTCGCCGCGAAGGTCTCGATGGCGGGCGACCCCGCCGAGTTCGAGACCGTCAACGTCGAGGGCACGCGCGGGCTCCTCGACTCGGCCCGGCGCGCGGGCGTCTCACGCTTCGTGCACGTCTCCTCGCCCTCGGTCGCGCACGCTGGCGACCCCATCATGGGCGAGGGTGCCGAGCCAGCCGATCCCGAGCGCGCGCACGGCGACTACGCCCGCACCAAGGCGCGGGGGGAGCTGATCGCGCTCGCCGCCGATGCCCCGGGCTTCGCGGTCATCGTCGTGCGCCCCCACCTCGTGTGGGGTCCAGGCGATGAGCAACTCATCGGCCGCATCGTCGAGCGGGCGCGCCAGGGCAGGCTCCCGCTGCTGGGCTCGGGTGCCGCACTCATCGACACGACCTACCGCGACAACGCGACATCCGCTCTCCTGGCGGCGCTGGGCCGGGCGGAAGAGGCCCACGGGCGCTCCTTCGTCGTGACGAACGGGGAACCGCGCACGATCGCCGAGCTCTTCGACAGGATCTGCCGCGCCGCGGGCGTCGAGCCTCCCCGATGGAGCGTTCCGCCACGGGTGGCCCGCGCGGCCGGCGGCCTTGTCGAGGGCGTGTGGCGGGTGCGCCCGGGGGAGGACGAGCCGCCCATGACACGCTTCCTCGCCGAGCAGCTCTCGACCGCACACTGGTTCGACCAGCGCGAGACCCGCGCAGGCCTCGGCTGGACGCCCCACGTCTCGCTCGACGAGGGCCTCGACCGCCTCGCCGCCTCCTACCGCGCCTGACGTTCCCAATTCAGGACTTGGCTTTCACAATTCAGGACTTGGCTTTCACAATTCAGGACTT
>JADGMW010000138.1_pt1 | contig 51959 bp, 40 predicted proteins | sample 8641801 | NCBI WGS metagenome assembly JADGMW01 (sample SAMN16272018, study PRJNA661076) | feces metagenome | isolation source: fecal sample from diarrhoea affected cattle A | host: Bos taurus | place: South Africa: Lokaleng Village, Mahikeng | collected 2019-09
CGACCTTGTGGAACTGGTGCACGCGGATGATGCCGCGGGTGTCCTTGCCGTACGACCCCGCCTCGCGCCGGTAGCAGGCGCTCCAGCCCGCGTACCGCAGCGGGCCGTCCGACAGGTCGAGGATCTCCCCCGAGTGGTAGCCGGCGAGCGCGACCTCGCTGGTCCCGACGAGGTACAGGTCGTCCGCCTCGAGCCGGTAGATCTCGTCGGCGTGCGCACCCAGGAACCCGGTGCCCGCCATGATCTCCGGCTTCACGAGCGTCGGGGTGATCGTCGGCGTGAAGCCGTTGCGCAGCGCGAGGTCCATCGCGGCGTTCAGCAGCGCGAGCTCGAGACGCGCCCCGATGCCCGTGAGGAAGTAGAACCGTGCACCGGAGACCTTGGCGCCGCGCGGGGTGTCGATCGCGCGCAGGCCCTCGCCGAGCTCCAGGTGGTCCTTGACGACGAAGTCCGGCCCGTACTCGGCCGCGAGGTCGCGGGGGGTGCCGACGTGCTCGAGGACCACGTAGTCGTCCTCGCCGCCGCTGGGGACGCCGTCCTCGATGACGTTGCCGATGCGGCGCGACAGCTCGGTGGCACGGGCCTCCGCCTGCTCGGCGTCACCCTGCAGCGCCTTGACCCGGGCGGCCAGCTCCTTGGTGTGCGCGAGCAGCGCCTGCTTCTCGTCGCCGGACGCCTGCGCGACCTGCTTGCCGAGGGACTTCTGCTCCGCCCGCAGCGTCTCGAACTCCGTCAGGGCCGAGCGCCGCAGCGCGTCGGCGTCGAGCACCTCGTCGACGAGGTGGGGGTCCTCACCGCGCGCCACCTGGCTGGCACGCACGACGTCGGGTTCCTGGCGCAGGAGCTGCAGATCGATCACCCCCCGACCCTACCGACCTCGCCCAGCGCATTCCCCCCGACGCCGCCGTCGGCCACCCCGGTGTGACGTGCGTCCGTCCGACCTGCGGGAAGGACCGCGCACCCGTAGATTGCGCCGCATGTCATGGGTCGAGTGGGTCGCGCTGGTCGCCGTCGTCCTGGCGCTCGTCGCCGTCGGGCTGGGCCTGTGGGTCTGGCGTCAGCAGCAGCGGCTCCACGCGCAGATCGCGCACCCCGCGCCCGCGCCGACGGCGGACGCCGAGCGCGCCCGCGGGAAGCTCGTGGCGTTCGTCGCCAACCCCTCCAAGCCCGACGTCGCCGAGCTGCGCGCAGCCGTCCGCAAAGCGGCCTCCGAGCAGTACCTGCCCGAGCCGATGTGGCTCGAGACGACGGTCGAGGACCCCGGCGTGGGCCAGGCGCGGCAGGCCGTGGAGGCCGGTGCGGACCTCGTGGTGGCCGTCGGCGGCGACGGCACCGTCCGTGCGGTCGCCGAGGCCCTCGCCGGCACCGGGGTGCCGATGGGGCTCATGCCGCTGGGCACCGGCAACCTGCTGGCGCGCAACCTCGACATCCCCCTGAACGACCCGCTGGCCGCGATGCAGCTCGCGCTCGACGGCAAGGACCAGCCGATCGACGTCGGGTGGCTCAAGGTCACGCGGTGGGAGTCGCAGGTCGACGACGACATCGCCGAGGCTGCGGACTCCCTGCCCGCCGACACGGACTTCCCCCGCGACCACATCTTCCTCGTCATCGCCGGCCTCGGGTTCGACGCCGCGATGGTCGCGGACACCGACAACGACCTCAAGGCCCGGGTCGGCTGGATTGCCTACTTCGTGGCCGGGGTGCGGCACCTGCACGGCCGCCGGCTGCGCGTCGACCTGACCCTCGACGACAAGGCCGCGCAGCACCTGCGCGCCCGCAGCGTGCTCATCGGCAACTGCGGCAAGCTGCCCGGCGGCATCACGCTGCTGCCCGACGCGATCATCGACGACGGCGTCCTCGACATCGCCGCGATCGACACCCGCGGCGGCATCGCCGGGTGGGCGCAGCTCTTCGGTGAGGTGGTGCTGCAGGGCGTCGGCGTGCGCAACGAGCTGCCCGCCAAGATCGGCCGCATCGACCACGCCCGCGCCCGCACGGTGCGGGTGGCCGTGCCGGGCGGTGAGCACGTGCAGGTCGACGGCGACATCGTCGGCCGCGCGAGCGAGATCACCGCCCGGGTCGACCCCGGCGCGCTCGTCGTGCGCGTCGCACCCTGAGCCCTGCCGCCCGGACGCCGCGGCCGCCTCCCGGTGGCGGGAGGCCGGGCCGCGGTCAGGCCGGGTCGCCGCCGCGCAGCCGGTCGAGCCACGCCCGCGCCTCGACGAAGTCCTGGTCCGACGTGCCCACGTGCACCAGCGGCGCGACCGCGTCGGCCCGCGGGTACGACCCGAGGAACCGCACGTACGGGCACCGGCGGTGCAGCCCCATGAGCACCTCACCCACGCGCTCGTCGGTGACGTGCCCCTCGGCGTCGATGGAGAACGAGTAGCGGCCCAGCGCGTCGCCGATGGGACGCGACTCGATGCGGGAGAGGTTCACGCCCCGCACCGCGAACTGCTCGAGCATCGCGAGCAGCGCACCGGCCTCGTTGTCCGGCAGGTGCACGACGAGCGTCGTCTTGTCCGCGCCCGTGGGTGCGGGGACCGGACCCGGCGGGCCGACGACGACGAACCGCGTCAGCGCCGACGGGTTGTCCGCGACCCGCTCGGCCAGCGGCTGCAGCCCGTACGTGGCGACGGCCGCAGGGGGGACGAGCGCGGCGTCGAACGCGAGCGCCCGTACCGCCGCCAGGTCCCCCGCCGCCTCCGCGAGCAGGGCCGCCGGGGCGGTGTTGCTCGTCGCGGGGACGTGCACGACGTCCGGCAGGTGGGCCGCGAGCCACCGGCGGCACTGCACCCACGCGTGCGGGTGCGCCGCGATGCGTCGGACGTCGGCGAGGTCCACGCCCGCCGGGGCGACGAGCGTGAACTGCACCGGCACGAGGACCTCGCGCTCGATGACCAGCGGCGAGCCCGCCGCCAGCGAGTCGAGCGTGGCGGTCACCCCGCCCTCGACGGTCGACTCGATCGCGACGACCGCACGGTCCGCCGTGCCGGCCCGGACTGCGGCGATCGCGGAACCCACGTCCGTCTGCGGCAGGTACACGGCCTCGTCGGGCGGCGCGACCTGACGCAGCGCCGCCTCCGTGAACGTGCCCGCAGGCCCCAGGTACGCGTAGCGCAGCACGGCGATCGACCCTCCCACCCGCGGGCGCGACGGCCCGTCGTCTCCTGCCCCGCGCGGCACCGGAGGGGTCCGGGGACGCGGTGCGACCGCGCGCGCGGCTCCGTCGAGCCTAGTCGGCGCCCTCTACCCTGGTGGGGTGCCCCGGTCCCTGCGCGCGCTCGCCGCTGCCCTGCTCGCCGCTCTCGCGGTGCTGCTGGGGAGCCCGGCGCAGGCCCTCGACCCGCCCGTCGCCGAGCCCGTGCCCGGCCCCGTGGTCCTCATCGGCGTCACGGGCCTGCGCTGGGACGACGTCGGGTCGCTCACGACGCCCGCGCTGTGGGGGCTGTCGCGCGAGGGCGCGGTGGGGGACGTCGCGACGCGCTCCGTGCGCGCGCGGGGCTGCCCCGCCGACGGGTGGCTCGCCGTCTCCGCGGGCAACCGTGCCGCCGACCTCCTCGCGGACGACAAGAAGTGCCGCACGCTGCGCGACCCGGGCGAGTCGGGCGAGATCCCCGGCTGGGACGACTACCTCGCGGGGGCACGGTCCGAGTCGTACGGCGCACGGCCCGGCATGCTGGGCGACCTGCTGGCGCGCACCGGCACCACCGCCACCGGCATCGGACCGGGCGCCGCCGTCGCGCTCGCGGGGTCCGACGGCGTGCCCGTCGGCGAGCACCTGCGCGTCCCCTCCGAGCAGCGCGGGCTCGCGCAGGCGGTGCGTGCCGCCGCCGAGGACTCCGAGCTGCTCGTGGTGGACGCCGGCGTGATCCGCGACCCCGGGCACGCGACCGTCCCGCGCCTGCCGTCCACGACGCCGAGCACGGTCCCCGAACCCGACGACGTCGCGCCCCCCGGCATGGGAGGCGCCGACGACGACCTGCCCGGGTCGGCGGCCATCGTCGAGCCGACGCGCGCGCAGCAGGCGGTCAACGTCGACGCCCGCATCGACGCCGTGCTGGACGGACTGTCGCGGTACGACGCCACGGTCCTCGTCGTGTCACTGGCCGACTCCGGCCGCTCCGCCCTGCAGGTCGCGGTCGCCACCGGCCCGCGGCCGCTCGGTCCGGGGTTCGCGGAGAGCCTGCTCACGTCGGGCTCGACCCGGCAGCCGGGCGTCGTGCAGGTCACCGACGTCACCCCGACGCTGCTGTCCCTGCTGCTGCTCGAGGACGAGGCACCCGCGCTGCCCGGCGCGCAGATCGTGCCGGTGCCCGGCCCCGCGACCGGCGGCGCGCGCGTGGCCCTGCTGCTCGACGTGCAGCAGGAGGCGAGCGCGATCGGGCTGGTGTACGGCTCGTTCTCGGCACGGCTCGTCCTGGCGCAGGCCGCGCTCTTCGTCGCCGCGGCCATCATCCTGGTCGCACGCGGCCGCGCCGACCGCGCTCCCCTGCGCCCCGCGCTGCGGGTCCTGAAGATCTGGGCGCTCGCGCTGGCGGCCGCGCCCGTCGCGTCGTTCCTCACCGGCCTCGTGCCGTGGTGGCGCGCGGACCGCCAGGTCGCGGCGTTCTGGGCCGTGCTCCTCGCGTGGATCGCCGTCATCACCGGCGCGGCGCTCGCGGGTCCGTGGCGCCGCCACGTGCTCGGCCCGGCGGGCGTCGTCGCGGGCGTCACGGTCGTGACCCTGGCCCTCGACGCCGTGACCGGCTCGACCCTCGTCATCGACTCCCCCATGGGCGCCCACCGGATCCTCGCCGCCCGGTTCTACGGCATGAGCAACCAGGCGTTCGCCCTGATCACGGCCGGCGGCGTGCTGCTCGCAGTGGTGGTCGCCGACACGTTGCTGCGCGCCGGACGGCGCAGGCTCGCCGTCGCGTCGGTGCTCGCCATCGGCGTCGTGCTCGTCGTGGTCGACGGGGCTCCCGCGTGGGGCGCGGACTTCGGTGGTCCGCCCGCGATCATCCTGGCGTTCGCCATGCTCGCGGTCGCCGTCAGCGGGCGGCGGGTGTCGTGGCGGCTCGTGCTCGTCGTCGGAGCCGTCGGCGTGGCCGTCGTCCTGGGGTTCGCCCTGCTCGACTGGATGCGTCCCGCCGCGGACCGCACGCACCTCGGCCGGTTCCTCGCCACCGTCCTCGACGGCGGCCTGTGGGACGTCGTGTGGCGCAAGCTCTCGGTGAACCTGCGCGTGCTGACGTCGTGGCGCTACCTGGTCCTCGCGATCGGCGGCGTCGCGCTGACGTGGCTCGTGCTCGCGGGCCCGCGCGCGCGCCGCGGCGGGCTGCTCGGCGCGGGCTCACCGCTCGCCGGCCTGCAGCGCGAGGTCCCGCTGCTGCGGCCCGCGGTCGCTGCGACGGGTGCAGCGCTGGCGGTCGGCTTCCTCATGAACGACTCGGGGATCGTCGTCCCGGCCACGGGCATCGCGCTCGCCGTGCCGTGCCTGGTCGCCGCGTCGGCGCAGTGGCGGCTGGGCGCGCGCACCGACGACGACACGGGTGGCGGCGACACCGACGCGGGTCATCCCCACGAGGGCGACCCGGACGCGGGGGACCCCGACGCGGACGTCAGCGACCCGGGCGCTGCTCCTGCGGCGACATCGTCTGCCTGACGCTCGACGCCGCAGCGCGCGCGCGACGGGCGTTCACCGCGAGCTGCACGTCCCGGTACTGGGCCGCCCGGTGCAGCTGGCCCTTGAGGTCGGTGCCCGACGGCCGGTGCCGCAGCTCGCACGGCACCTCCAGGACCCGGAACCCCAGGCGCAGCAGGTCGATCGTCATGCCGGCCTCGACGCCCCAGCCACGGGCGAGCGGCGTCGCGGCCTCGAACGCCTCACGCGTCAGGCAGCGCATGCCGGACAGCGGCTGCGTGGGCGTCCACCCGGTCATCGACGCGATGGCGCGGCGCGCGGCACCGACGACCAGCCCGCGCCCCCCGGCACCGGGCTGCGGCGGCAGCAGCGCGATCGTCAGGTCCGCGATGCCGTCCATGACGGGCGGCACGAGCGGCGCGGTGTTGACCGCCGTGTCGGCCAGGTCGCCGTCGATGAACAGCAGGTGGCGCGGCGGCCGGTCCGGGGCGTCGCGCATGGCGACGACGGCGGCACCCGTCTCCATCGCCGCGGCCTTGCCGCGGTTGTGCGAGTGCCGGACCACGACGGCGCCCGCCTCGCGTGCCACGTGCTGCGTGCTGTCCTCCGACCCGTCGTCGACGACGAGCACGAGGTCCACGTGCGGGATCGCGCGCGCCGAGCGCACGGTCGCGGCGATCCGGCGGGACTCGTCCTTGGCCGGGATGATGACGGCGACGCGCTGGCGCTGCTTGTTGCCACGGGCGGCACGCGCAGCGCGGTCGGCGGTCGCGACGGACGCGCTCGAGGAACCTGCGTCCGGGGTCGCGTCCGCCACCTGTCGAACGGCCTCGCTACCCGTGGGTGTCACGGTGCCCACCTTATCGACCGCAGGTGACAGGTCGCCTACCGGCCGGCGCGGCGACACCCGGACGGTGCCGTCAGCGCAACGTGACCTGCCGCGCGACCAGACCGGCGCGGGCCCGGCGGGCGTTCGCGTCCAGCGGCGTCTCGTCGGCCATCGCGGCCTCGAGGCGCGGCACGAAGTCGGCGAGGGGCTTCTCGATGTCGTCGGCCTCGGAGCCACGTGCCAGCTCCCACACCGGCACGACGATGCCGGCGGCACGGAAGTAGCCGATGAACTTGGCGTCGTCGAAGCCGGACTCGCGCTTCCCGTGCAGGCGCGACAGGCCGTCGAGGACGACCTGCTCGTCGGCGGGCTGGGCCCAGCGCAGGTACTCGCGGGAGCCCATGCGGCACCAGTACGCGGACTCGGCGGCGGCGAGGCGGCGCGTGTCGATGATGCCGGCGTCGGCCTCCTCGAGGGCGGCCTGCAGGTCGGGGGTGACGTCGGTGCTCGGGTCGAGCCAGTAGGCGAAGCTCTCCTGGACCGTGACCTCGAACGGCACGGACAGGTCGAGCACGTCCTGCAGGCGCGGACCCGGCGTGGGCAGGCCGATGGTCTCGATCGCGGTGCCCGGCTCGGCGTCCAGCGCGAGCAGCAGCGCGGTCGCGACGTCGCGGCTCGCGTCACCGGAGCTGGTGCCGGTCTGCAGCGCGACGAGCACCACGCCGTCGGTGCGGTGCAGCGCGGCCCAGCTGTTGGGCAGCACGGTGGTGACGACGACGTCGCGTGCGCCGTGCTCGGCGGTGGTGCGAGCGGTCGCGGTCGCGGCGGGCACCAGCTCGCGCAGCGCGACCCAGTCGGGCTCACCGGGGAGCCCCTCGAACGGGCGCAGCACGAAGTCGGGCGTGTTCTTGGCCATGCCCGCACCCTACCGACCCGCGAGACGTGCGGCCGACCGCGTGCGCCGTAGGGGTCGACTGCGGAAGGATCACCCCATGGATCCGCGCGCCGGCACCCTCGCCCAGCCTTCCGACCTCGTCGACCTCGACGCCCTGCTCTCCGCGTACCACGACCGCCAGCCCGACCTCGACGACCCCGCCCAGCGCGTCGTGTTCGGCACCTCCGGTCACCGCGGCTCCTCGCTCGACGGCGCGTTCAACGAGGCGCACATCGTCGCCATCACCGCCGCGATCGTCGAGTACCGGCGCGGTCAGGGGACCGACGGCCCGCTGTTCATCGGCCGCGACACGCACGCGCTGTCCGGACCGTCGTTCACCACGGCGCTGGAGGTGCTGGCGGCCGCGGGCGTCGAGGTGCACGTCGACGCCCGTGACTCGTGGACGCCGACGCCCGCGGTGTCGCTCGCGATCCTCACGCACAACGGCGCGGCGACGGGTGCGGGCGTCCGGACGCAGGGCCCCGGCCTGGCCGACGGGATCGTCGTGACGCCGTCGCACAACCCGCCGCGGGACGGCGGCTTCAAGTACAACCCGCCGCACGGCGGCCCCGCGGGGTCGGACGCGACCGGCTGGATCGCCGACCGTGCCAACGAGATCCTGCGGACCGGGTGGCGCAACGTGCCGCGGGTGAGCATCGAGCAGGCCCTCGCGGCGGACACGACCCGCCGGCACGACTACCTGACGTCGTACGTCGACGACCTGGCCAACGTGGTCGACCTCGACGCGATCCGCTCGGCGGGCGTGCGCATCGGCGCCGACCCCCTCGGCGGCGCGTCGGTCGAGTACTGGGGTGCGATCAGCGAGCGCTACGGGCTCGACCTGACGGTCGTGAACCCGCACGTCGACCCGCGCTGGGCGTTCATGACGCTCGACTGGGACGGCAAGATCCGCATGGACTGCTCGTCGCCGTACGCGATGGCGTCGCTCCTGGAGCGCATGCAGCCCGGCGCGGACGGCCGCGCGCCGTTCGACATCGCGACCGGCAACGACGCGGACGCCGACCGCCACGGCATCGTCACGCCCGACGCGGGCCTCATGAACCCCAACCACTACCTCGCCGTCGCGATCGCCTACCTGTACGGCGGCGCGCGGCCGGGATGGCCCGCCGGCACGGCGATCGGCAAGACGCTCGTGTCGTCCTCGCTGATCGACCGGGTCGCGGCGTCGCTGGACCGCCGGCTGCTGGAGGTGCCGGTCGGCTTCAAGTGGTTCGTGCCCGGCCTCATCGACGGGTCCGTCGGGTTCGGTGGCGAGGAGTCGGCCGGCGCGTCGTTCCTGCGCACCGACGGCACGGTGTGGACGACCGACAAGGACGGCATCGTGCCGGCGCTGCTCGCCTCGGAGATCCTCGCGACCACGGGCAAGAGCCCGTCGCAGCACCACGCGGAGCTCGTCGACCGCTTCGGGCGCTCCTACTACGCGCGCGTCGACGCGGCGGCCACGCGCGAGCAGAAGGCCACGCTCGCGGCCCTGTCGCCGGAGCAGGTCACCGCGACCGAGCTGGCCGGTGAGCCCATCACCGCCAAGCTGACGAAGGCGCCGGGCAACGACGCGGCGATCGGCGGGCTCAAGGTGACCACCGAGAACGCGTGGTTCGCGGCGCGCCCGTCGGGCACCGAGGACGTCTACAAGATCTACGCCGAGTCCTTCGTCTCCCCCGAGCACCTGGCCCAGGTGCAGGAGGCGGCCAAGGACGTCGTCGCCCAGGCCCTCCAGTCCTGACCCCACCCCACCCCGCCCCGCCGTGAGAGTGCAATCCAGCTCGTCCTGACGCAACTGGATCGCACTCTCACGCTCATGGGGGGTGGCGGCCCCACCCCGGGTCGTGAGAGTGCAATCCAGTCACTTTCACCACCCCCCTTGCGGTCGTGAGAGTGCAATCCAGTCGCTTTCACGCCCCTGGGCGCGGACTGGATTGCACTCTCACGCCTCTCCGGGGAGGGCGCGGACTGGATTGCACTCTCACGCCTCTCCGGGGAGGGCGCGGACTGGATTGCACTCTCACACCTCTCCGGGGAGGGCCCGGACTGGATTGCACTCTCACGCCTCTCCGGGGAGGGCGCGGACTGGATTGCACTCTCACGACCCGGGGTGGGGCCGGGGGGTGGAGCGGTCAGGCCGTGAGGCGGCCCAGGCCCGTGAACTCCCAGCCGGCTGCGCGCCACCGGTCGGCCGCCAGCTTGCCGCGCGCGTCGATGACGCGCGGGGTGCGGGTGAGGCCCGCGAGGCGCTGCGGGTCTGCCTCGACGAACTGCTTCCACTCCGTGAGGACGAGCAGCACGTCGGACCCCTCGACGGCCTCGTCGACGCTCGTGCCGTAGCCCAGCGTCGGGAAGGCGCGACGCGCGGTGTCGCCCGCCTCGGGGTCGTAGACCGTGACCTGCGCACCGCGCAGGTGCAGGGCCGCGGCCACGTTGAGCGCCGGCGAGTCGCGCACGTCGTCCGTCAGCGGCTTGAACGCCGCCCCGAGGACACCGATGCGCTTGTTGAGCACCGAGCCGCCGCAGGCCTCCAGGGCCATGTCGATGACGCGCTCACGCTGACCCATGTTGATCTCGTCGACCTGCTGCAGCAGCGCGGCCGCGCGGCTGGCGCCCAGCTCGGACGACCGGTGCATGAGGGCACGGATGTCCTTGGGCAGGCAGCCGCCACCGAAGCCCAGGCCGGCGTCGAGGAACTGCCGGCCGATGCGGACGTCGTGACCGAGCGCGTCGGCCAGGACCGTGACGTCGGCGCCGGCGGCCTCGCAGACACCCGCGATCGCGTTGATGAACGAGATCTTGGTGGCGAGGAACGCGTTGGCGCTGACCTTGACGAGCTCGGCGGTCGGCAGGTCCGTCACGACGACGGGTGAGCCCTCGGCGATCGGGGCCGCGTACACGGCGCGCATGACCGCCTCGGACCGCTCCGAGACGCCGCCGAGCACGATGCGGTCGGGGTGCAGGGTGTCGCCCACCGCCTTGCCCTCGCGCAGGAACTCGGGGTTCCACAGCAGCTCGGCGTCGATCCCGGCCGGGACCGTCGCGGCGACCAGCTCGCGCAGCCGCGCGGCCGTGCCGACCGGGACGGTCGACTTGCCGACGATGACGGCGTCCTTGGTGAGGTGCTGGGCGATGACGCGGGTCGCGTCCTCGACGTACGCGAGGTTCGCGGCGTGCGACGTGCGCTGCTGCGGGGTGCCGACGCACACGAAGTGCACGTCGGCGCCCGCGACGGCGGACGCGGCGTCGGTCGTGAACCGCAGGCGGCCGGTGGCCAGGGTCTTCTCCAGCAGCTCGGGCAGCCCGGGCTCGAAGAACGGGACCTTGCCGGCGGCGAGGGCGTCGACCTTGGCCTGGTCGACGTCCACGCCGACCACGTCGAAGCCGAGCTCGGCCATCGCGACGGCGTGCGTCGCGCCGAGGTAGCCGGTGCCGAAGACCGTGATCCTGATGTCCTGCGGGGCGGCGGCCCCGGCGGTACGGGCGGCGGTGGTGCGCTTGGTGCTCATGGGTCTCTTCTTCGTGTGAGGTGGTCAGGAGCCGGTGCCGAAGCCGGCGGAGGAGCGGCGGATGCCGTCGACGAAGGCGCGCTGCGAGTCCTCGCGCGAGGTGATCCGCCAGTCGTTGGTGACGCGCTGGCCACCGCTGATCGTCGTGACCGTGTGGTGGAACCAGGCGAACCCGACCACGTCGGCGTTCTGCGGTCTGGCCAGGGCCTCGAACAGGTCGGTGACCCACGCGGGCTTGTCGCCGCCACCGGTCTCGGACGCCCCGATCTCCGCCAGGAGGATCGGCTTGTCCGTGATGGCGCGCAGCTGCTCCAAGGACCGGTCGAACGTCCACGAGAAGGTGGGCGTCTGGTCCGCGTCGTACGGCGGGCGGTAGTAGCCCGACAGGCCGACCCAGTCGACGTACTCGTCACCGGGGTACAGGCTGCGCGTGTACTCCAGCGGCTGGTTCAGCTTGGGCAGGTTGTTGACGACGTTCGGCGCCCACACCCACAGCACGTGCTCGTTGGCGCCTTCCGCCTCGAAGATGTCGTGGACGTGCCGCCACATCCGCACGAAGTCGCCGCGGTTGTTGCCGTTGACCTGCTCGCCGTTCGTGCCCTGCTCGGCCCACGGGTACCAGCCGCCGTTCATCTCGTGGTTCAGGCGGATCGCGACCGGCAGGCCCAGCGCGGCGACGTCGCGTGCGTACTGGCGCAGGTAGTCGTCGAACGCGCCGTCGATGATGCGCGGCAGCGAGTACTCCGGCTCGGTCGGCTGGCCGTTGCTCGCCGCCATGGGCCGCGACTCCCAGGTCACCATGGGCAGGACGCCCTTGGTCCAGGACCGGGTGACGGCGTCCGGACGGAACGGGCTGTCCCAGCCCTGGAAGTACCCGCCGAGGTCCGGCTGGGCGCCGACGACGCTGGTGACCTCGTCGAACTCCGACCACGAGAACGGCGACTGCGCGGTGTAGAGGCCGAAGTACCGGTGCGTCGGGTGCACGATCGCGTCCCGGGGCGGTGCGGTCGGACGGACTGGCTTGGCGGCCTCGGCACGGGCGGCCGCCGCCTGCCGTGCGAACTCGACCTGCGCCTGGGCGACGGCCGCGCGGATGGCGGCGCCCTCCGCCTCGCCCCTCGCCGCGGCCAGCTGCCGCTCGAGCGCGGCCTTCTGCTGGGAGCGGGCCTGGGCGGCAGCCCTGTCGGCGGCGGCCTTCTGCCGGCCCTTGGCGGCGGCGGCAGCCTTCTCGGCCGCAGCCTTCGCCTTGCCCTGGTCCTGCGCCGCCGCCTTGTCGGCCGCGGCCTTCTCCTGGGCTGCGGCCTTCGCGGCGGCGGCCTTCTGCGTGCCGGACCGTGCGCCGGCGGCCCGCTCGGCCGCCGCCTTCTCCTGCGAGGTGCGCAGGTTCTCGATCTCGTCGTCACGGTCGGCGAGGATCGCCTCGAGGTCGGCCTTGTCCCGCAGGAGCTGCTTCTCGGCCGCCGTCCTCAACGGGCCGGGGGTGGCGCCGGACGGCGAGAGCCAGACGACACCGGTGATGACGCCCAGTGCGAGGGCAAGGACGAACGCCGACAGCTTGCCGACGACGCCGAGGTGGCCGTTCAGGGTCCACCAGTGCTTTCCGAGCGTGCGCTCAGACATAGACCACCGCCATGAGGGCGAACATGAGGAGACCGATCAGGTAGGGGACGAGGACGAGGGGGTTGCGCCGGCGTGGCGTCGCGGGCGCGGCCGGTGCCTGGGTGCGGACACGGCGGGCGGTGCGCAGGGCGACCCGGCCCGCGGGTGCGGTGCCGTCCTGCTCCGCGGCGCGCGACGTGGACGGCCCGGCCTGCGTCGGCACGAGCGACCGGTCCACGACGTCGACGGGCGCCGTGCGCGCAGGAGTGCTCGCGAGCTGCTCCATGAGGTCGACGTCGCCGGCGTCCTGCTGCCCGGCGGTGTAGGCCCCGGCGCGCGTGCCCCAGCCGGCCACGTGCGCCATCCGGAAGAACCCGATGAGGCGGATCGGCATGAGGAACAGCGTCGAGGTGATGATGAAGACGGGCAGGCGGAAGAAGTCCGACGGCTTCTCCTGCAGGTGGCGGATCTGCCGGATCGCCATGGACAGCACCGACGACACGACCATCAGGCCGATGACCCAGGCCAGACCCTGCATGCCGGTCGTGGTCTGCAGGATCGCCTGGTACAGGTTGATCCCCGTGCCGGAGATCCCGCGGTACACCCAGCCGGCGATGGTCCCGAAGAGCAGGAACGGCAGGATGATGTCGACGAGGAAGAAGATCGCCAGGACCGGCGCGTGGCCGAGCATCCAGGGCAGCATGCGCAGGGTGTTGTACTGGCTGCCGCGCGACCAGCGCAGCTGCTGCTTGTAGAGCTTCCTCAGCTCGAGCGGGGCGTCGGTGTAGACCAGGCTCGTGTGCTGGTAGACCGTGCGGTAGCCGGCCTTGAGCGTCAGGTTGGTCAGGGTGCGGTCGTCGGAGACCTCGAGGAAGACGCCGAGGAACTTCTCGGTCATGAACTTGTCCATGACCTGCATGAGGATGTGCCGGCGGAACGCGATGGTGCGGCCGGGGAGGCAGCCGACCTGGCCCAGCACGGACTGCGCGGGCATCGAGTACAGCGCCCGGGTGTTCTCGAGCCAGTCCGCCCAGCGGGTGATCCAGGAACGGTTGGGCTCGAGGATGCGCTGCCGGGTCGTGACGCCGCCGACGGACGCGTCGGCGAACGGCTTGACCAGCTCGGCGAGCGCGCCGTCCGTCCAGACGGTGTCGGAGTCGACGAGGACGGTGACGTCCCCGCGCGACATCTGGGTGCCGATCTTGACGGCGTTGCGCTTGCCGGGGATCGGCGTGTGCACGCGCTGCACGACGGGGCCGAACTCGTCGCACACGGCCTCGAGCCCCGGGTTGGGCGCGCCGTTGATGACGACGATGACCTCGTCGGGCTGCTGGTCGACGATGCGGCGCAGGACGTCGCGGAACAGGTCGAGCGGCTCGTCGACCACGGGGACGACGACGCTGGTGCTGATGTCGTAGGGGGCGGTGACCGGGCGGTAGCGCCGCGACAGCACCACCTTGAGGAGCCACAGAGCCCACACGACGGTCGAGAAGACGGCGAACAGGTAGATCTCGTTCTGCGCCTCGAACATGTGCCGTAGCTGGAGGATGAAGATGAACATGGGTCTCCTGTGCAGACCTTCGGACGTGGGGAGCTGGCCGACCTCGTCGACGTTGCAGCGGGGGACACCCGGGCAGCGCCCGGCTACCGGCCCAGGGGCCGAGGGCCGCGGGAGCTGTGGCGCCGGGGCGGGTGCGACCCGCCTCCGTCGTGCGCCGGTGCTGATGCGCCGCTGGTCTGCGGCGCGTCGTCGGTGGCTCTACCTTGCAGCCCGGCCCGGCCGTTGAGAACCACTTCAGACCTTCCGGATCGAAACGACGGATCGGACATATGTCCAGGTCGCTGGGGTACAAATCCGACGCGCCCGCAGGTCACCGCAGGAATTGCAGCCCGATGACGACGCCGCAGGTCAGCGAAAGATGTGACGTTAATCTCACCAAATGCGGATGAACTGGACGTCCGTTCAGAAGTCCGTTTCGCCCCGGCTCAACACATCTTCTCCTGAAAAGCACGCGGTGTCGTTGCTGAGTGATTCAGGCGCTTTTGGGCGGCCCTTGTTGGCCCCCGGTGGAGACGCCGGGCCGACGCACCCCGCGGACCGACGCCCGATGCGCACCTCGGGCGGACGATGTCCGTCGCGGATGCGACAGTGGAGCCATGCTCCAGCCCTACCGGGACGTCCTCGCGCGTCCTGGCGCACTCGCGTTCTCGGCCACCGGCCTCGTCGCCCGACTGCCCATGTCGATGGTCGGCATCGGCATCGTCCTCATGGTCTCGGCGCTGTACGACTCGTACGGCCTGGCCGGGCGCGTGTCCGCGGCGGTCGTGATCGCCCAGGCCGTCGGCGGACCGCAGCTCGCGCGCCTCGTCGACCGGCACGGCCAGGCGCGTGTCATGCGTCCGGCGATCGTCCTGTCGGCCCTGAGCCTGGTCGCGCTCGTCGTCGCCGCGTCGCTGCGCGCCCCCACCGCCTGGCTCTACGTGACCGCCGTGCTGGTCGGGGCGACCATCGGGTCGTTCGGGTCGCTCGTGCGGGCACGGTGGAACCACGCGCTCGGCGACGACCCGCGCCGTGTGCACACGGCGTACTCGCTGGAGTCCGCGGCCGACGAGCTCGTCTTCGTCGTCGGACCCGTCGCGGCGACGGTCCTGGCGACGAGCGTGTCACCCGTCGCAGGGCTGATCGTCCCGGTCGTCGCGATGGTCGTCGGAGGGCTCGCGTTCCTCTCGCTGCGCGACACCGAGCCGCCCACGGCGCCCGCGCACGAGCCGCGCCCGCGCGGCAGCGTGCTGCTGCGGCCCGCCATGATCGGCATCGTCCTGGTCTTCGTCGCCATCGGGGCGATCTTCGGTGCCACCGACGTCGCGACCGTCGCGTTCGCCGAGGAGTCCGGGCGCAAGGAGCTCGCGGGCGTGATCCTCGCCGTCTTCGCGCTCGGGTCCCTCATCTCCGGGCTGCTCTACGGCGCGCGGCACTGGGTCTCGCCGCTGCACCGGCGGTTCGCCATCGGCGTCGTCGCGCTGGCCCTGGGGGTCTGCGTCTTCTTCCTCGCGCAGTCCCTGTGGGTGCTCGCCGCGGCGATGTTCGTCGTCGGGTTCGCGATCGCGCCGTCCATCATCAACGGCAACGCGCTCGTCGCCGAGGTCGTGCCCCCCGGCCGGCTCACCGAGGGCCTGACCTGGGTCGGGACCGGCCTGAGCATCGGCGTCGCCGCCGGGTCGTCCGTCGCGGGCAGCCGCATCGACGCCGCCGGGTCGCACGCGGGGTTCCTGGTCGTGGTCGTCTCCGGTGTCGCCGCGCTCGTCGCGACGCTCGCCGCACTGCCCGCGCTGCGCCGCCACGCGACGCGACGCACCGACGCGCCCGCCACGTCGCGGGCCGCGGCACGGGACGCCCGCTCGATCGAGGACGAGCCGCCCAGCGCGACCGCGGGCGCGGCCGTCGCGGCGTGCGAGCTCGCGACCGACCGCACCACCGGCCCCCGCGGCGACAGCACCGACTGACGCTGCGGGTGCGCGGCCGTACGCCACGGCACACGATGCGGTGCACCCGCACCCGCACCCGTCACCGGACCCGACGCAGGTCCGCCCGCCCTGCGGCAGGCGTTCGCCCACGACGGCCCGGCGCTGATCGACCTGGTGACGGACCCCCGAGCACGGTCGATCCCGCCGAAGATCACGCGCAAGCAGGTCACGGGGTTCACCGCGGCGATGAGGACGGAGGTCCTCGGCGGCGGGCTCGGCGAGGTCGTGGCGACGGCGCGGTCGAACCTGCGCAACGTGCCGCGGCCGTGGTCTATCGATAAGCATATGTTGATTTGCTAATCTTCACGCGACGACGACGTACCGATCCGTGAGGAGCACCGCCCGTGGGCCGCTGGGAGCGCGTGACCGTGCAGCCCGACTTCCAGGGCCTCACCCGACGCGAGAGGACCGGTGGTACCTACCTCAGGTACCACCCCGATCCCATGCCGACCGAGCGGAGCGTGGTGAGCCCTGACGTGAGCGAGCTCGTCACGGACGCGTCCACGGCCGTGGCCACCCTGGGACAGCGCCTGCGCGGCAGGCCGGTGCCTCTGCTGTTCGCGACGCTTCTGCGCTCCGAGTCGCTCGCCTCCTCGTGGATCGAGGGCTTGCGCGAGACCCCACGCAACGTCATGGCGGCCCGGCTCGCCGATGTCGAGGGCACGCCCGGCACGGCACGGGACGTGCTGAGGAACATCGATGCGATGGCGTCGGGGATCGCCGCGCTGCGGAGCGCGACCTGGACCCATGAGGACATCCACGCGATCCATGCGACGCTCCTGCCGCGCGAGTCGCAGGGCCGGTACCGCACCGACCAGGTGTACGTCGGAGGGCGGACGCCGCTCACCGTGTCGTACGTCGCACCGCCGCACGACGAGGTGCCCGACCTCATGGCGGACCTGCTCCGTTACGTGGCGACGACGGGCGACCCCCCGCTCGTGGCCGCTCTCCTCGTCCACGCGCAGTTCGAGACCATCCACCCCTACGAGGACGGCAACGGCCGCACGGGCCGGGCACTCTTCCACGCCGTCCTCGCACGTGCAGGGCTCGTCGACCAGGGCGTCCTGCCGCTCTCCCTCGTCCTGCGCGACGACGTCGAGGCGTACGTCGCCGCCCTCACCGCGTACCGGCCAGGTGCGAGCGGTGCGGGTACCGCGGCGGAGGCCAGGCATGCGTACCTGCGCACGATGCTCGACATGGTGACCGACGCCGCGCGGATCGCGGGCGACATGATCGACGAGGTGGCGGCGGTCCACGCGCGGTGGACGCCGTATGTCGAGCGGCTGCGGACCGACTCCAGCGTCCACCGGCTCCTCGACCTGCTGGTCGAGCAGCCGGTCGTCACCCCAGGTCTCGTGCAGGACCGCCTCGGGGTGTCCCGCGTGACCGCCAACACCGCGCTCACCGAGCTGGTCCGGGTCGGCGTCGTCCAGCGCGCCGGGCACCGCTTCAAGCGGCAGCACGTCTACCAGGCGGGCGACGTCCTGGCACTGATGGACGCGTACGTCCCCGGCCCTGCGACCGTCACCTTGCCGCCACCGCCCGCGGTCCCGAGACGTCGGTACGGCGGCGAACGGTGCGGCCACCTGCTCCCGCGCAGACACGTCCCCTGCACGCTTCCGCTGGGGCACCCTGGCCCGCACCGGGCGCCCTGACCCGGGCGACCCAGCCCGGCACCCCCCGTCAGGGCGTCGGGTGGCGCGCGTCGTAGTCCCAGAACGTGCGCTGCGCCCGCACCAGAACCCACAGCAGCACGACGCACGCGGCCCCGCCGATCACCGCCGCACCACCCTCGCCCACGCGCGTCGACAGGGCGCCGAGCACCAGCTCGCCCAGGCGCGGGCCGCCCGCGACGACGACGACGAACACGCCCTGCAGGCGGCCGCGCATGTGGTCGGGGGTCGCGGTCTGCAGGATGGTCTGCCGGAACACCGACGAGACCGCGTCCGACGCCCCGGCCAGCGCGAGCGTCACCACCGCGAGCGCCAGCGCGACCGGCAGCACGCCGTCGGGCGTCGTGCGGCCGGCGGTGACGAGGACGGCCCCGAAGGCGACGATCGACAGGCCCCACGCTGTGATCGCGCCGGCGATGACGCGTCCCTGCCAGCGCACGCGCGCCAGACCACCGGAGAACAGGCCCGCGAGGATGCCGCCGGCGGCGATCGCAGCGGTCAGGACGCCCGTGGTCGTCTCGCCGCCGCCGAGGTAGAGGACACCCACGGCGGGGAACAGCACGCGCGGCATGGCGGTCACCATCGCGACGACGTCCACGAGGAACGTCATCCGCACGTTCGGCTGCGTGCCGAGGTAGCGCAGGCCGTCGACCACGGACCCCAGGCCGAGGCGCCGGCGGCGGTCGTCGGACGGCTCGGGCGGGACGGGCGGGAGCCGCAGCAGCGCCGCGAGCGCGAACGTGAACAGCACGGCGTCCACGGCGTACGCCCACACGTACCCGATGCCCGCCACGAGGGCGGCCCCGGTCAGCGGGCCCACCGTCAGCGCGACGTTCCAGCCCATGGTCTGCAGCGCGTTGGCCGCGGGCATGAGGCGCGCCTCGAGCAGCCGCGGGATGATCGCCGACCGCGCGGGCGAGTTCACGGCACCCGCGGCCGACTGCACCGCCACGAGGGCGTACAGCACGCCCACGTGCTCGTTGCCGACCGTGGCCTGCGCGACGAGCGCGAGCACGGCCACCCAGGACACGACGGACGCGACGACGGCGACCTTCCGGCGGTCGTAGTGGTCGACGAGCGCACCGCCGTACAGGCCGAACACGATCAGCGGCACGAGCGCGCAGATCCCGAGCACGCCGACGGCCAGCGTGGACGCGGTCAGCGCGTAGACCTGCAGCCCCACCGCGACGACGGTCAGCTGCGACCCCAGGTTCGCGACCGACAGGCCCAGCCACAGGCGGCGGAACGCGGGGCTGACCCGCACCGGGGTCAGGTCGACGAGCAGCGAACGCACCGCAGCACCCTACGTTGCTCGGGGCAACCGCCCGCGGGCGGGAACGGCCTGCGGGCCCGGGGCGGCCGGGGCCGTCAGACGAGCGCGGCGAGCGCGTCCGCGACGACGCGGTCGGCCGGACCCGCGACGGGCACGACCACGCCGTCCTCGTCCGGGCCGAGGGGCTCGAGGGTCGCGAGCTGGGACTCGAGCAGGCTCGGGGGCATCCAGTGACCGCTGCGGAGCGTGATCCGCTCGCGCAGGGCGTCGGCGGGCACGTCGAGCAGCACGAAGCGCACGCGCCCGTGCGCCTCGCTCAGCACGTCGCGGTAGGCACGGCGCAGCGCGGAGCACGCGACCACCGTGGAGGTGCCGGCCGCCGCGTGGGCGCTCATGGCGTCGCGCACGATCTGCAGCCAGGGCCACCGGTCGTCGTCGTCGAGGGGGGTCCCGGCGGTCATCTTGGCGACGTTGACCTCCGGGTGCAGGTCGTCACCCTCGAGGAACGGGCGGGCGAGCCGGTCGGCCACCGCCTGCCCCACGGTCGACTTGCCGGTTCCCGACACACCCATGACCACCACGTGCTCGACGTCCACGCGCCTACCCTGCCATCCCCGGAGCCCGGGGCCGGCCGGGACCCGGCGCACGCGCGGGGTCCCGGCCGGCGGGTGCGTCAGGCGCGACGGGTCTCCGGGTTGGCGTCGTCGGCGTCGACCAGCGGGCCGTCGGTCGGCTCCCACGACGACGTGTCGTACGACCGCTCGCCGTCCGACTCGTCCGACGAGCCGGAGAACCTCGACTTCGCCGTCGACACCGCCTTGTCCTTCAGGGCGCCGCCCTGCGTCTTCGCGAACTCCGTGGTCGCCCGCTCGGCGTCGTGGACGTAGCCCTGCACGCGGGGGTCGTTCCACGTGTCCGACGCCCAGGTCTTGATCTTCTCGAACTGCTGACGGCCGGCGCGGGTACCCAGCAGGTAGCCGACCCCGGCGCCGAGCACGAACGTGAGCTTGCCCTTCATGGGTGTCCTCCTTCGCACCGGCCGCTGCGGACCGGTGGTCGTGTGGTCGTACGAGGGCGGGCGGGCGGACCGGTGCGGCAGCGGGTCGTCGCCCCACCGGGCCACGTCGCCGGAGGCACCGAGCGTAGGGCCGCGACGGTCCGCCCGCGCGGTGAGCGCCGTGGGCGCCGGGCCCCGGCCTCGACGCGCGGCGACGGCAGGGCGGCGCAAGACTGACGAGCAGACCGGCCGCCCGGCCGGCTGACCCGGAGGCTGCCATGGTCGCCACCTCGCCCGCCCCCACCCCGGCGCTCAAGCGCTCGGTCGGCCGCCGGATGCTGCTGGTCTTCGTCATCGGCGACATCCTCGGCGCCGGCATCTACGCGCTCACCGGCAAGGTCGCCGGACAGGTCGGCGGTGCCATCTGGATCCCGTTCGTCCTCGCGTTCGGGCTCGCGGCGCTGACGGCCACCGCGTACGCCGAGCTCGTCGGCCGCTACCCCCGCGCCGCCGGGGCCGCGGTGTACGCGCAGCGCGCGTTCGGGCGGCCCTTCGTGACGTTCCTCGTGGCGTTCGCCGTGCTCATGAGCGGCATCACGAGCGCGAGCGCGGCGGCACGGGCCTTCGGCGGTGACTACCTGGCCGAGCTGGTCACCGTCCCCACGCTCGTCGCCGCCTGGGTCTTCGTGCTGGTCATCGCCGTGGTCAACGCCGTCGGCGTCTCGGAGTCCGTGCGCGTGAACCTCGCGCTGACGGTGATCGAGGTGACGGGCCTCGCCGTGATCCTCGTCATCGGCGCGCGCGCGTTCCTGTCCGGCGAGGGCGACCCGGGCAGGGCCATGACGCTCAGCAGCGACGGACCGGTGTGGATGGCCGTGCTGGGCGGCACCGCCCTGGCCTTCTACGCCCTGCTCGGGTTCGAGGACTCCGTCAACCTGGCCGAGGAGTGCCAGCACCCGCGCAGCGACTTCCCGCGCGCGCTGTTCGGCGGCATCCTCGTCGCCGGCGTGATCTACCTCGCGGTCGCGTTCACGACGTCGATGCTGGTGGACACCGCGACGCTCGCCGAGTCCACCGGCCCGCTGCTGGAGGTGGTGCGGGTCGCGGGCCTGGTGTTCCCGCCGTGGCTGTTCGCGGTCATCGCGCTCGTCGCGGTGTCGAACACCGCGCTCATCAACATGATCATGGCGTCCCGCGTGGTCTACGGGATGTCGCGCGAGGGCATCGTGCCGGGGTGGCTGGGCCGCGTGGACCGCCGCCGCCGGACGCCCTGGGTGGCGATCGCCTTCACGACCGTCGTCGCGCTCACCCTCGTCAGCACGGGCGACCTGTCGGGCCTCGCGGACACCACCGTGCTGCTCCTGCTGCTCGTCTTCGCCGTGGTCAACGTCTCGGTGCTCGTGCTGCGGCGACGCCCGGAGGACCGCGACGCCCGGATCGACGGCGACGGCCCGCGCGGCTTCCGGGCACCTACGTGGGCGCCCGTCCTGGGTGCGGTCGTGTCGCTCGTCCTGGCGTCCCCGCTCACGGGACGGTCGTTCGACGTGTACGCGCGCGCCGGGCTGCTGCTCGGCATCGGCGTCGTGCTGTACGTCGTCAACCGGCTGTTCGTCGGACCCGCCCGGCAGGCGGAGGCGATCGACGCCTCCGCCGCGACCGAGTCGTCCTGACCAGGGCCCTGCCGTGAGGTGATGCATGGACGACCCGGTCGTGTTCGCCGTCCTCGCCGTCCTGGTGATCGTGGCCGTCACGTCGTTCGCCCCCCGTGTGGGGGTCGCCGCGCCGCTGCTGCTCGTGCTCATCGGCATGGGTGTGAGCCTGCTGCCGTTCGTTCCGGCGATCGAGGTCGAGCCCGAGCTGATCCTCGCCGTCGTGCTGCCGCCCCTGCTGTACTCGTCGGCCACCAACATGCCGACCATGGACTTCCGGCGGGACCTGCGGACGATCTCCGCGTTCTCCGTCGTGCTGGTGGTGGTGTCCGCGGTCGTCGTCGGGTTCGTCCTGGACGGGCTCGTGCCGGGGATGGGCCTGGCGACCGGCATCGCGGTCGGCGCCGTCGTCAGCCCCACCGACGCGGTCGCGACGTCGATCGTCCGCAAGGCCGGCGTCTCACCGCGCATCGTCACCGTGCTGGAGGGCGAGTCGCTGCTCAACGACGCGTCCGCGCTGGTGCTGCTGCGCTCGGCGATCGTCGCGACGGCCGGCACGGTGTCGCTGTGGGGCGTCGCCGGGGACTTCGTGTACGCCGTGGTCGTCGCGGTCCTCGTCGGGTACGTCGTGGGACGCCTGCACGTCTGGGCACGCGGCCACCTGAGCCAGACGACGTCGAACGTCGCGCTGTCGTTCGTCGTGCCGTTCGTGGCGTTCCTGCCCGCGGAGCACCTGGGCGCCTCGGGGCTCGTCGCGGCGGTGACCGCGGGACTGGTCACCGGGTCGGCCGCGCCGCGCGCGCTGCGGGCCCGGGACCGCGTCACCGAGCACGCGGTGTGGCGCACGATCGAGCTGCTGCTCGAGGGTGCGGTGTTCCTCGTCATGGGCCTCGAGGTGTTCGCCCTGGTGGAGGACGTGGAGCACGCGCACGGCAGCGTGTGGACGGCTCTCGGGCTCGGCGCGGTCACCGCGACGCTCGTCGTCGCGCTGCGGTCCGTGTTCGTCGCGTGGTCGGTGTGGGAGCTCTCGCGCCGGGCCGACCGCACCCCGCAGGTGCGGGACTGGTTGACGCACGCCCAGGCGCGCCTGGACGCGGGCGAGGCGGTGTCACCACCGGCCGCCGGGCGGCGCGGCCGCGCCGGGCGCAAGCCCGCGCAGGGCCCCGAGGCACGCAGGCGCGTGCGCCGGCGCATCGCCGACATCGACTACCTGACGGCCGAGCGGTTCGGGCCGCGCGAGGGGGTCGTGCTGGTCTGGGCGGGCATGCGGGGCGTCGTGACGCTGGCAGCGGCGCAGTCCCTGCCGTCGGACACCCCCCAGCGGTCGCTCCTCGTCCTGGTCGCGTTCGTCGTCGCGGCCGGCACGCTGCTCGTCCAGGGCGCCACGCTGCCGTGGGTCGTGCGACGCCTGGACCTGACCGGCCGCGAGGAGGACGACGGCGAGGCGCTCGCCGCGCTGCACGGTGAGCTGCGGCGGGCCGCGGTCGAACGCCTCGACGACCCGCGCCTGCGGCAGCCCGACGGCACGCCGTACCCGCCGTCCGCGATCGAGCAGGTGCGCGAGCGGGTGATCGCGCTCGACACGGCGGCCGAGGAGGATGCCGAGCTGGCCGCGCGCGACCGGGCCACCGACCTGCGGCTGCAGGTGCTCGTCCTGCAGGCACAGCGTGCCGAGCTGCTGCACCTGCGCGACCTCGGCACGTACCCGTCGGCGGCGCTGGGGCGCGCGCTGGCGGAGCTCGACGCCGTGCAGATCGGGCTCGAGCTGCGGTCGTGACCGGCGCCCGGCTCCCGGCGTCAGAGGCCCGGGCGGGGCAGGTCGGCGAGCCAGGCGCGCACGGTCGCCTCGGCGCCGTGCAGGAGCTCCAGCACCGACGCCTGCGCGGCTGGGTCGTCGTGCAGGAGCCCGGCGACGACGCCCACGGCGGCGGCCGTCGTCAGCAGCGCGAGCGCCACGTCGCGGACGACGTGCCCGCGGCGGGCGGTGCCGTGCCGTGCCGTGGTGCCGCCGGAGCGCGTGTGCTGCGGCGGGCGCACCCACCCGGGGTCACGCGCGTGGTGCGCGGTCGCACGCCGGGGACGGCCCTGTCCGCGGCGGTCGACGATGGTCGCCATCCGGGCAAAATAGACAGATCACCCACGGGGCGCACCCCTCCCACGGCGAGTTGCCTGCAGACTCACCTGGACGAGTGACCTGCTCGACACGTCCGCCGAGCTCGCCCCGAACGGTGACGTGTGGTCCGGGTCCGCCGTGCGCGACGACCGCGCGTCACCCGACCCGGACCCGCGTCCGCTGCCGTAACGGCACCCTGCCGCCACGGCACCAGCGACGGGCGGGCCCGCCGACGCTCACGGCGGCGTCGGGACCGTCGCCGGGTCGATGCCCGCGGCGAGCTCCGCGGGCGTCGCGTCGACCTGGAAGTGCATCGAGTCGTGCGACGTGCGCCACCGGCCGCCCCACGCCCACACCCGGTGCCCCTCGCGCGTGCGGACCGCCTCGACCGCCGCGACCTGCTCGGGAGTGAGGACCGTGTCGGCGGTGCCGGCCGCGACCTCGGCGGCGCGCTGCTCGACCGTCGCGGCCGTCGCGAACCGGACCGGTGCGGTCGTCCGCAGCCGGTGCGGGTTCCACGCCGGGTCCACGTCGACCGCCGTTCCGTAGCTGTGCAGCGAGGCCACGGTCGTGCCGGCGATGCTGCGGCACGTGTAGGCCCACGTGCGACGGGCCCGGTAGCCGGTGGCGCGCAGCGCGGCGTCGAGCGCGGCGTACGCGTCGACCGCGAGCGGGTTGACGGGTGTGGTGTGGCTCAGCACCCGCACGCGCACCATGAGCGCGTCGGCGCAGCGGTACGCGGCCCACGCGGCGCGCAGCTCGGCCGTCGTGCGGGCCCGGCCCGCGGCCGGGGGCGGGCCGGGCGGCACGGGCGCAGGGGGTGCAGGGGCGGGGGGTGCAGGCGCCGGGACGGGCGGTCCGGGCCTGCCGGGCAGCGGGCGTCCCGCGGCGTCGACGACGTCGGCTCCGGCGTCCGCGAGCAGCCGCCACCCGAACGTCCGGGGGATCAGGCCGTGCTCGACCGTCGTCTCCTCCACCCGGTACCAGCGGCGCACCGCCACCGGGACGACGGACGCCAGGGCCGCCGCGAACGCCGTCGCGTGCCCGGTCACCTGAGGGTGCCGGTGCCAGAGCACCCGCAGCGCGGACGCGGGCGGCGTCCCGGTGCCGTCGCGGGCCACGTGCCGGGCTGCCCACGCACGGACCTGCGTCGGCGTGCCGTACGTCGTGTCGAACAGGTGGATCTCGTCGGGGTCGGCGCCGGCGGCGAGCACCCGCTCGACCGCCGCGCCGCCCCCGGAGTGCGCGGTCAGGACGAGTCGTCCGCGGGTCAGGCCGGGCAGGCCCGTGGCCGACGCCAGCTCACGCACGGCCACCTGCACCAGGTCGTCCAACGCGCCGGGACGTGCCAGCGCGGGGAAGTCGAAGCCGTCGCCGCCGGCACCACCGAACCATCGACCCCGTGGCAGCACGGCCAGCGTGGCGGTGGCGCGGCCGGGGGTGCCGGTGACGGGGTCCTGCCAGTCGAGGCCGGCGATCCGCTCCTTGTCCGCGAGGCGCATCGCGGCGCGCTGCCCGGAGTACCCGTGCAGGTGCACGACGACGTCGACGCGGGTCGCCCCTGCGGGCAGCGCCGTCCAGCGCAGCACGAGGTCGGGCGGGGCGCCGCCGTGCGCGCGCAGGAGGGCGACCGTCGCGACCTCGCGGCGGCCCGCCGCCGCACCGACCGCGGGCACGGGTCCGGGTGGCGACGGCGCGGGTGGCGGCGGCCCGGGTGGCGCGGGTGGGACCGGCCGCGGCGGCACACGCCCCGGCGCGGCCGCCGCGTCGAGCGCCGCCCACGTGCGCGGTCCGACGACGCCGTCGTGGTCCGCTGGGGTCGTCGGCATCGCCACCACCTGGAAGGCGCGCACGGCCGCGGCGGTTCGGGGGCCGAGGACGCAGTCCTCGGTCAGCGGCGTGCCGGGCACGGCCAGCGCGTTGAGCCGACGCTGCACGTCGCGCACGGCGGGGTGCACGGCCCCGGTCCGCAGCAGCCGCGGGCGCCCCTCCGGGGGCACCGGCACGTCCGGGCAGGGGCCGACCGCCTCGGCCGGCAGCACCTGCGTCGTCGCCAGGTCGCCGGTCACGGCAGCGACCTCGGTCCGGCGATCTGGCTGCCGAGGCCGCCCCACGTCCGCTCGATCCACCAGTAGCCGCGCGCGTCGACGGCCACGGCGTTCGTCGCCCGGGCGTCCATGTTGACCTCCAGCCAGTCGGTGACGAAGGAGCGGGAGCCGGCCGCGAGGCGGCGCCCGAAGGCGGTGGCGATGTCGTCGCCGCCACGGCTGTCGCACGGCGCGGCCGCGCCGTAGCCCAGGAGCGCGGCCAGGGGCCCTCCCCTGCCGGTGAGCAGCGTGGCCCACTCGAGGCCCGGCCCGGTCGGCGGCGAGGTCGACACGTCGACGTGCAGGACCGAGCACCCCGCGAGCACCAGGACGTCGACGTCCATGGGTGAGCGCCACCCCAGCGCGGCGGGGCCGATCCACTGGACGTACGTCCCGCGCTCGGGGCACTGCTTCGACTCGGTGTCGATCGCCAGCCTCCCCGAGCGCAGGCCGTGCCCGGAGTAGTAGACGAGGTCCGCCGGGCTGCGGACGAGCCGCGCGACCGGCGCCGGTGGCGTCCAGCCCGGCCGGGGTGCCAGCCGCGCGTCGAGCACCTCGACGCCGCCCGCGCGCAGGAGCGCCATCGCGTCCGGTGCCTCGCGCGCCGCGGAGCCGGTGGACGTGCCCGCGGCGGCCGTCGTCGGCTGGTCGGCGGCGCCGCGCGGTGCCCAGCCGAGCGCCGTCCGCAGGGCCGCGTCGCTCGTGCCCCCGGCACGGACCACCGTCGCCACCTCGGGGCGCGCGCGCTCCACCTGCAACAGCGGCCCGACGTCCGGCAGCGCGACCGCGCGCGTGTACCGGCTGCGTCCGGGGTGCGCGGCCTCGGGCGCCAGCCGCGTCAGCTCGACCGGCACGGGCACGAGCACCGTCGCGGCGCCGGCGGCACGGTTGGGCGGGCGCGTGGCCAGCGTGACCACGACGGTCCCGGGCATGGTGGCGACCGGCATGCCGGACGCCGTCACCTCGAGGTCGACGGTCGCGGTGTCGAGGCCGACGACCTCGTCCCACGTCAGCGCGCGCCCGAACCCGTCGGTGGTGAGGCGGAGCGCTGCCGTGACGACGGCCGGACCGCCGGGCACGGGCACCGCGACCGCGTCGAGCTGCTCCCACGTGTGCGGCCCGACCTTCGCGTCGTGCTCGCGGGGCTGTCCGGGCATCGTCACCCGCTGGAGCTCCACGACGGCGTCCGCCGTCCGGCCACCGAGGACGCAGTCCTCGACGAGCGGCGTGCCCGGCAGGGCCGGCGCACCGGCGGCGACCCGGTGCCGCGAGAACGCGTTGAGCTTGCGCTGCACCTCCCGCACCGCGGGGTGCACCGCGCCACGCACCAGGACACGCGGCCGGTCGCGGGGCAGCACGACGACGTCCGGGCAGCGGCCCGGCACGCTCTCCGCGTCACCGGGCGTGCCCCCGCGCAGGACCAGGACGTGAGCGGGCACCCGCCCGTCGCGCCCGACGACGTGGACGGGCTCGCGACGCCGGGTGGACCCCGCGGCGGTGCGGACCCCGTAGCCGCCGGGCAGCGGGACGAGCCGCGGGTCGACGACCAGGCTGAGCCCGGCGTGCGGCACACCGGCGGGCCGCACGACGACGACGTCCCCGACGGCGAGCGGGCGGGCCAGCACGGCCGTCGGCGCGGCGACGATCTGCAGCACACCGTCCCCGCGGTCCCCGGGGACCCCGCCGTGCACCCACGCGTCGAAGAGGTCGGCCGCGTCGCCGGGCGGCGCCGTGACACCGAGCGCGTGGAGCGCCTCGCGGTGCCACCACGGCGACGTCGCGGCCGCCGGCCCGTACGGCTCGGTGAGCGGCGCCGGTCCGAACGACGCGAGGCCGGGAGGCGTGGACGGCCCCCCGGCGGGCAGGTCGTCCGCGAGCAGGTCGTCCGAGCCGCCGCAGCAGTCACCGGACGCCGGGGCGGCGAGGGCCTCGGCGTCCGGCCACGGGTCAAGGCCGGGGCCGCCGGGGTCGGGCAGCGTGCCGTCAGCCACGTCGAGGTCCACGGCTGCGCCGTCGAGGGCTGACACGTCGGGGTGGGTCATGGCGTCCTCCTCGGACGGGCCGGTGGAACGGGGACCGCGCCGCGCGACATCGGTCGCGCGCACGGCGGCACGGGTCAGGGCGACCGCCCGCGCCGGGTCGAGGTACCCGGCGCCGAGACGCCCGGGCGGTACGTCGGGCCCGGGCCGCTCGCACGAGGCGAGCAGCAGCGCACGGGTCTCGGACACCAGCAGCGGCCGTCCCGCCGCCTCGAACATGAGCGCGACGGTCCCCGTGACGTGCGGCGCCGCCATGCTGGTGCCCGACATGCGGGTCGTGCGGGCACCCGGCGCGTCGCCGCGCGGCGTCGACCGGGCGCCGAGCACCGCCACGCCCGGCGCCGCCAGGTCGGGCTTGCCGCGACCGTCGCGCGTCGGCCCGTCGCTGGAGAAGGAGGCGGGGGGCCGTGCCGGGTCGTGCGCGTCGTAGGCGCCGACCGCCAGCGTGAGGTAGCCGTTGCAGATGCTGCCGAGCGTCACGCGTGGGTCGGCGTCGGCGTCCTGGAACCGCGTCTGGCACCCGGTGCAGCCGCTGTCGCGCTCGATCCACGCGTGCACCCGCCCGTCGACGACGTCCTGCGCGGTGAGCACGACGTCCCACGCGCGGACCGTGGGGTCGGGCTCGACGACCGCACGCCACTGGTGGTCACCGTTGCCCGGGTCGCGCTCCCGGTGCCGCACGCGCGCGACCTCACGGCCGGCGACGACGACGCGGCCGGACGCGCCCGGCGCCACCACGGCGCCGTGCCGCCCGTCGTCGCTGACGAGCTCGATGCGCAGCCGGTCCCGCCCGGGGTACCAGACGTCGATCTCGTTGGGCGTGCGGTCCCGCGGGTCGACCGCGATGCGCAGCGTGCGGCTGTCGCCCGCCCGCAGCAGGACGCCGGCGTGCGCGCGCCGGTCGTGGTAGTTGCCGCAGCTCTGCACGACGGCCGTCCCCGGCCGGGTCGCCAGGACCGTGTCCAGCGCCGACTCCACGAGCGAGCGCCCCGTGTGCTCGCCCGCGTGACGCCCGAGGCTGAGGTTCAGGACGCAGGGGCGGTCGCCCGCCACGTCGAGCACGAGCCGGACGGCCTCGAGCAGCTCGCTGCTCGAGCCGAGGGGCACGCCGGGCGTCGCCTGCCGCCCCAGGTTGACCGCGACGACCGCTGCGTCCGGCGCCAGACCCGCCACGATCGACGACGTGTGCGTGCCGTGCGCGCCACCGCCCGCGTCGAGGTCCGCCGGGTGGTACCCCAGCGCCCGGTACGGGTCGGTCGTGGCCAGCGCCCGCTCGATCCGCTCCCGCCCGAGCAGCCGCCCGTACCCGTACGGCTGCGGTGGCGCATCGCGTGCACCGGGTCCGGCCGGCCGCTGGTCCCACAGGGCCAGCAGGCGCGTCGTGCCGTCCGGTGCGCGCAGCGCCGGGTGCGCGACGTCGAAGCCCCAGTCGAGCACCCCCACCACCACGCCTGCGCCGGTGGGCGCCGCCGGGCCGTCGGGGACCGGTCCGGCGGCGTCACCGGGCAGGGCGTGCGCAGCGGCGAGCAGCGCCAGCTCCTCGGGCGACGACGGCTCGTGCAGCTCCGGCCCGTACGCCCGTGGCGCCTTCTCGCTGAGCGTGGCGTCGTCGTCGTGGACGGCCAGGAGGTCGGACCTGCGCACGCGCGCGCTGACGACGTCGCCGAACGACGCGACGACGCGCACGCCGGCGGGAGGCCGCCGCGGGTCACGGACCCGCAGCAGGACGGCGACCTCCTCGTGCGGCGGGCCCGCCTCGAGCAGGTCCTCGAGCGCGGGGTCCACGATCCCGGGCTACGTCGCCGAGGACGAGGACGCGCCGCCGCCCCGCCCTGCTCCCGCCGGCGGCTTGGTCGCCTTGAGGAGGTCCGCCACGCCCCGCTGGATCGTCGCCGTCCGCTCGTCGATGGTCCCCGTCCGCTGGTCGATCGACGCCACGTGCCCGTCGAGCGACGTCAGCCGCTCGTCGAGCCGCGAGACGAGCGCGCCGACGTCCACGGCGCCGGGTGGCAGCCCGGCCGAGACCCGCAGCACCAGCCGGCCACGCTCGGGCAGCACCTCGCCCGCCACCGGCAGCGTCGCGACGACCTCGTCCTTCGGGGCCTGCGAGTAGACGCGGACCTCCTGGACCGTCAGACGGAACGGCTCGAGCGCCGTGCGTGCGGCCTCGATCTGCGCGCCGACGACGTCGGGCACCTGCCACTGCGACGTACCCGCGGCCTGAGCGCCTCCGAGCACGAGCGCCGGGGCGGCCATCACTTCTTCCCCAGCACGCTGAGCATCAGCACCATCCCGAGCGGGTCACCGAACGGCCCGCGTGCGGCCGTGGACGCGTCCGGCGAGGTCGGCGGCTGCATGAGGAGCATGAGCGGCAGCAGCGTCGCGATCTGGTTGTCGGACGCGGTGACGACCTTGACCTCCTTGCCCTCGATGGTCGCCGTCTCCGTGCTCTGGCTGATCATCGGCAGGATGGCCGAGAGCATCTTGGTGGACTGCAGGTCCGCCTGGAGCGCGGTGGTGCTGCGCTTGCGGCCGTCGGCCTCCTTGCGGAGCCCGGTGGCCAGGCGGTCCTGACCTGTCGACAGGGTCGCGGTCTGCGACTGCAGCGTGCGGACCGCAGCACTGAGCGTCTCGATCTTCTGGTCCAGGCTCCGTGCCGTCTGCTGCACCTGCCCCTGGCTCGCCGGCTTGGGACCCGACTGGGGCACGAAGCTGCTCTGCCGCGGGGGCGTGCGCACGGTGCCCGTGCGACGCCGGCGGCGCTCGTCCATCTCGGCGTCGTCGAAGCCCTCCAGCAGGGCGTCGAGGTCGTCGCTGTACCCGTTCATGCGTTCTCCTCCTGGTTCACGACGACAGGACCGCCGCCGACCTGCGGCACCCGGTGGTCCCGGAGCCGGACGTGCGCACGCACCGCGGGGACGACCCACGCCGTGAACTCCTCGGGGTCGGGTGCCAGCGCACCCGGCCGGCCGCGACCACGGCACCAGCGGCACCCCGGGTCCTCGCCCCAGCACGCGGAGCAGGCCCCGACGGCGGCGGCGAACCGGTCGCAGCGCTCACCCGTGCGGGCGACCTCGGCGCGCAGCTCCCCGACACGCGCGGTGAGCCGGGCGACCAGGTCCTCGGCGGCGGCCAGGCCGGCGACGACGTCGTCCATGCCCCCGGTGTCGTCGGCGCCGTCGTCGGGACCGCCGTCCGCGGCGATCGCCGCCTCCAGCTGCGTCTGGCGCTGCTCGAGCAGCGCGGCCAGCACCCCGGCCGGCCCGTCGGCGCCCGGTGCGGCCGCGGGCCCGTCACCGGCGAGCCGGGAGCGGACGAGCTCGAGCACGGGGTCGACCGTCGGCGCGCTCACCACGCACCCCCGGCCACCAGTGCCGCGTCGACCTCGTCGAGCAGGTCGAGCACGGTCACCTCGTCGACCTCCCACGTGTCGTCCAGCTCGACGTCCTCGCCGACGTCGTCGAGGTCGAGGACACCGACCTCGTCGAGCTCGACGACGTCCTCGTCGTCACCCCACGCGTCGACGAACGCCTCGTCGTCGGCCCACGCGTCGTCGGCCCACGCGTCGTCGGCCCACGCGTCGTCGGACTCGCCGTCCGACGCAGCGGCGGCGGCGAGCAGCGCGAGCAGGCGCGCCGCCCTCAGGTCGGGGTCCTCGTCCTGCGCCGCGGCGTCGTCGAGCGCGTCGGCCCAGTCCTCGGTCTCGCGTGCCAGCGCACCGAGCAGCCCGGCGACCTGGCTCGCGGGGACCGCCGTCCCGCCCACCGGCACGGCCGGGTTCGTGCCGCGTGCCAGCGCGGCCAGCGCCGCCGTCACCTCAGGGCGGCGCATCACGCCGCCGAGCGCGGCGGCCGGGCCGCCCGCCCCGCCGAGCGCGGTGAGCAGCGACGCCGCACCGCCCCCGGGTCCGCGCCCGGTCAACCCGCCGGCGGCGCCGACGACGGAGCCGATGGCCCGCCCCGCGGTCCGTGCGGGGCCCCGCCGCTGCCCGGCGAGCACCGACCCGGTGCCGCCGACCAGCGCCCCGCCGAGGGCACCCCACGGGCCCAGGGCGCTGCCGCCGGCAGCACCCGCGAGCGCACCCTTGCCGAAGCGTGCGACGTGCGGGGCCACGGACGCGAGCGCCCTGCCGAGCCCTCCGAAGAGCTCCTCGTACTCCGCCGGCCCGACACCCTCGCCGAGGGCGGACTCGAACGCGGACTCCAGCTCGGAGTCGCTCAGGGAGGACCACCGGTCGTCGAGCATCTCGCGCAGGTGGGGGAACTGGGTGTCGGTCATGGCCGTCGCCGTCCGTCGCTGGGTCACCGGGCGGTCCTACCGTGCGCCGGGACCCGTCACCGCCGCGTCAACGCCGCGTAGGCCCACCCGTCGTCGCGGCGGCGGGCCCGCGTCCGCGCGGCATCTCGCGCGCCGCCGCCCGCATCACCTGCTGCAGCTGCTCGCCGGGCGACCGCCCGAGGCTGTCCGCGAGCAGGACGCGGTACAGCCCGTACTGGCGGCGCGCCTCCGACGGGTTGCCCTCGGCGAGGTGCGCACGGATGAGCGTGGCCTGCGCGCTCTCCCGCAGCGGCTCGGCGGCCACGGCCGCCTGCGCGGCGTCGATGGCTTCGGCGTGGCGGCCTGCCGCGGACAGCCGCACCGCGAGCGACTCGAGCGCGTGCATGCGCAGCTGCCGCAGGCGCTCGCGTTCGAAGAGCAGCCAGTCCTCGTCCCAGTCCGGCAGCAGGTCACCCACGAGCGTCCCGGGCAGCAGGTCCGGCTCCGCCACCGAGCCGTCCCCGTTGACGAGGCGGAGCGCCTGCGCGAGCAGCCGGTGCAGGTCGACGTCGACGCCGCGGTGCAGCTCCAGGTACGGGCCGCGGGCCACGAGCACGCCGTACCGGTTGAGCTTCCACAGCGCGGTCCGCAGGCTCGCGCGCGCACGTTCCTCGGTCGAGTCCGCCCACAGGCTGAACGCGACGTTCTGCCGCAGCCGCGAGCGCTCCTGCACCGCGAGGAACGCCAGCACCCGCTGCGAGTGCGGCGGGATGCACGCCAGCTCGCCGCCGACGCGCAGCTCGAACCCCTCCAGCAGGCGCAGCTCGGTCAGGGGCGCCCCCTGCGGCGTCGTCGTCGACATGGCGCTCCCCTCCCCCCTGGACCAGCCCCACCGTCCTAGCGCACGGGCGTCGTGCGGCCGTCAACGCCGCATCACCGGCCCCCGGTCCCCGGCGGTGACGCCGCGGCGACGGCCGGAGGACGCGGCGACCACGGGCGCGTGGCAACGTCCCGCTCGATGAGCACCGACCGAGCGCAGCCCGCGCCGCGCACCGCGATGGTCGTCGTCGTGCGCGCGTGGAGTCAGCACGGCACCATCGCCGCACGGCTGGTCCTCGACCCCGAGGGCGGGCCGCGCCGCACGCGGTCCGTCGTCGTGGGTTCGCTCGACGACCTGTGCGCGGCGCTCGCCCGGGAGCTCACTGCCGCGCTCGACCCCGGTGCACCCGAGGGCACGGCCGAGCACGGGCCCTGACGCCATGACGCCTCCCCACGACGGACGACCGGGACGGGCCCGACGGGCCACGGCCGCGTCGTCACGGCGGCGCCACGCCCGTCCGGCGGGATGCCGCCGCTGTCCGGTTTGTCACGTTAGGTGGGGGGTGGGGGCCGGTCAAGGACGAAACCGCGCGCCCCTGGGCGGCGGAAGCGCGGGCGTGCCGGGCGCGGCACGGCACCGGTGCGCGCGCAGGGCCCGGGCACCCGCCCGGACGGCGCTCAGGCCTGCACGTACTGCGCCAGGTGCCGGCCCGTGAGCGTCGAGCGCTCGGCGACGAGGTCCGCCGGCGTGCCCTCGAAGACCACCCGCCCGCCGTCGTGCCCGGCGCCGGGGCCGAGGTCGATGATCCAGTCGGCGTGCGCCATGACGGCCTGGTGGTGCTCGATCACGACGACGGACTTGCCGGCGTCGACGAGGCGGTCGAGCAGCCCCAGCAGGTTCTGCACGTCGGCCAGGTGCAGGCCCGTCGTCGGCTCGTCGAGCACGTAGACGCCGCCCTTGTCGCCCAGGTGCGTCGCCAGCTTGAGACGCTGGCGCTCGCCGCCGGACAGCGTCGTGAGCGGCTGGCCGAGCGTGACGTACCCCAGCCCGACGTCGACGAGGCGCTGCAGGATCGCGTGCGCCGCGGGGATGCGGGACTCCCCGGCGGAGAAGAACTCCTCGGCCACGGTCGCGGGCATCGCGAGCACCTCGCTGATGTCCCGCCCGCCGAGCTCGTACTCCAGCACCTCGGCCATGAAGCGACGGCCCTCGCAGACCTCGCACGTGGTGGAGACCCCGGCCATCATCCCCAGGTCGGTGTAGACGACGCCCGCGCCGTTGCAGACGGGGCACGCCCCCTCGGAGTTGGCGCTGAAGAGCGCGGGCTTCACGCCGTTGGCCTTGGCGAACGCCTTGCGGATCGGCTCGAGCAGGCCCGTGTACGTCGCCGGGTTGGACCGCCGCGACCCCTTGATCGCCCCCTGGTCGATCGTGACGACCCCGTCGCGGGGGGCCAGCGAGCCGTGGATGAGGGAGCTCTTGCCGGACCCGGCGACACCCGTGACGACCACCAGCACGCCGAGGGGCACGTCGACGTCCACGTCCTGGAGGTTGTGCGTGGTGGCGCCGCGGATCTCGATCGCGCCCGTCGGGGTGCGGATCTCGGGCTTGAGCGCGGCGCGGTCGTCGAGGTGGCGGCCGGTCAGCGTGCCGCTGGCCCGCAGCCCCTCGACGGTCCCCTCGTACACGACCTCGCCGCCCGCGGTCCCCGCACCCGGGCCCAGGTCGACCACGTGGTCGGCGATCGCGATCGCCTCCGGCTTGTGCTCGACGACGAGCACCGTGTTGCCCTTGTCCCGCAGCCGCAGCAGCAGGTCGTTCATGCGCGCGATGTCGTGCGGGTGCAGCCCCACGGTCGGCTCGTCGAAGACGTACGTGATGTCGGTGAGGGACGACCCGAGGTGCCGGATCATCTTGGTCCGCTGCGCCTCGCCGCCGGACAGCGTGCCGGACGGCCGGTCGAGCGACAGGTACCCCAGCCCGATCTCGACGAACGAGTCGAGCGTCCCGCGCAGCACCGTCAGCAGCGGCGCGACGGACGGCTCGTCGAGCGCCCGCACCCAGTCGGCGAGGTCCGTGATCTGCATCGCGCAGACGTCGGCGATGTTCAGCCCGCCGATGCGGGAGGCGCGTGCCCCCTCGTTGAGGCGCGTGCCGCCGCACTCCGGGCACGTCTGGAAGGTGATGGCCCGCTCGACGAAGGCGCGGATGTGCGGCTGCATCGCGTCGACGTCCTTCGCGAGGAACGACTTCTGGATCTTGGGGATCAGGCCCTCGTAGGTGACGTTGATGCCCTCGACCTTGATCTTCGTCGGCTCCTTGTACAGGAGCGCATGCAGCTCCTTCTCGGTGAAGTCCCGGATCGGCTTGTCGGCGTCGAAGAAGCCGGAGCCGCGGAAGATGCGCCCGTACCAGCCGTCCATCGTGTAGCCGGGGACGGTCAGCGCGCCGTCCTCGAGCGACTTCGCGTCGTCATACAGCGCCGTGAGGTCGAAGTCGTTGACCTTGCCCATGCCCTCGCAGCGCGGGCACATGCCGCCGATCTGCTCGAACGACACCTTCTCGGCGCGCTTGTGCCCGCGGTCGACCGAGATCGCGCCGCTGGCACGGACGGTCGGCACGTTGAACGAGTACGCCTGCGGCGAGCCGATGTGCGGGTCCCCCAGCCGGCTGAACAGGATCCGCAGCATCGCGTTCGCGTCCGTCACGGTGCCGACGGTCGAGCGCGAGTTGGCGCCCATGCGCTCCTGGTCGACGATGATCGCGGTCGTCAGACCCTCGAGCACGTCCACGTCGGGGCGCGCCAGCGTCGGCATGAAGCCCTGGACGAACGCGCTGTAGGTCTCGTTGATGAGCCGCTGCGACTCCGCCGCGATCGTGCCGAACACCAGCGAGCTCTTGCCGGACCCGGACACCCCGGTGAACACCGTGAGCCGCCGTTTCGGCAGGTCGATGCTGACGTCGCGCAGGTTGTTCTCCCGCGCCCCGTGCACGCGGAGGAGGTCGTGGCTGTCGGCCGGGACGCCGGGTGTCGGGCTCATCTGTCCTCCAGGGCCGGGAGCGGGGCGCTGCTCAGCGTAGGACCGCCCTCCGACGCCGCGGCTTCCTCGTTCCTGACCGGCTGCGTACCCGGCTCCTCGCGCCGCCTCGCCTCGCCGCCCGCCCCGCTGCGTGGCACGCTCCCTGGACGGACGCCCCGGCGTGAGGAGAGCACGTGCACGGACCGACGGACGACGCGATCGGCGAGAAGGGTCCCCTCGACGCGCACGCAGCACGCCTGTCCCTGCTCGACTCGGCGGCGCAGGCGGCCGGGCTCGGCACCTTCCAGTGGGACCTGACCACGGGCACCCTGCAGTGGGACGCGACGGTCCTGGAGGCCTTCGGCTACGACGAGGAGACCTTCAGCGGGACGATCGACGCCTTCGACGCCCGGTTGCACCCCCGGGACGCCGCCTCGGTGTCCGCCGCGCTGGAGTCCGCCATCTCCACGTGCGGCGTGTACGAGGCCGAGTTCCGCGTGCTGCAGCCCGACGGCACGGTGCGGTGGCTCGCCGCGCGCGGGCGTGCGCTGGCGGGGCCGTCCGGGCAGGCCGCCCACCTCATCGGCGTCACGACCGACACCACGGCGCTGCGCGAACGGGACCTGCACGTCCAGCAGATCCTCGAGGACATGTCGACCGGCTACTTCTGGCTCGACGCGGACTGGCGGTTCGGGTACGTCAACGCGGAGGCCGAGCTCATCCTGGCGCGCACCCGCGCGGAGCTGCTGGGCGGTGTGATCTGGGACCTCTTCCCCGCCGCGGTCGGCACCTCGTTCGAGGAGCACTACCGCGGTGTCGCACGCACCGGGGAGTCCCAGGTGTTCGACGCCTACTACCCCGCCCCTCTCGACTCCTGGTACGAGGTCCGGGCGAACGCCGAGCGCGGCGGCGTCGCCGTCTACTTCACGGACGTCACCGCGCGGCGCCGGGCCCTCGACCTGGCGGAGCAGGGACGCGCGCGCTCGGACCTCCTCGCGCGGGTCGCCGGCGTGCTGGCCGACGCCGTCGACCCGGTCCAGGCGCTCGACGCCGCACTGCCGCACCTGGTCCCGGAGGTCGCCGACTTCGCCATCGCGAGCCTCCTGGAGGAGGGCCCGGGGCCCTGGCGCACACGGCTGCACGACGTGGCGGCCCGGCACGCGGACCCGCACATGCAGCCGGTGCTCGACGAGTACCGGGCGCTGCGGGTTCCCGCGCTGTCCCGCACGTCCCTGATCGCCGAGGTGCTCACGACGTCACGCCCTGCGATGCGGTACGGCGCGCCGTCGCTGGAGGACATCGTGGAGCCGGGTCCGGTGCGCGACCTGCTGGGCCGGCTGGCACCCGAGACGCTCATGGTCCTGCCGCTGCGCGGGCGCGGGCACACCCGCGGCGTCGTCACGCTGGCACGCGGCGCCGACCGCGAGGGCTTCACGGACGCCGACGTGACCGCGCTGCGCGACGTGACGGCCCAGATGGGCCTCGCGCTGGACAACGCGCACCTGCACACGGCCCGGCGCAACATCGCCGAGGAGCTGCAGCGCAGCCTGCTCACCGAGCTCCCGGAGCCGGACCACCTGCAGCTCGTCGCGCGCTACGTGCCCGCGTCGACCGGCACGCAGATCGGTGGTGACTGGTACGACGCGTTCCTGCTGCGTGACGGCTGCACGTGCCTGGTCATCGGGGACGTCACGGGCCACGACCTGCAGGCCGCGGTGAAGATGGCGCAGATCCGCAACGTCCTGCGCGGCGGTGCGCACGCGGTCGTGCAGCCGCCCGCGGCGATCCTGTCGGCGTTCGACTGGGCTGCGCAGGACCTGGCGATCGGGGGGTTCAGCACGGCGGTCCTCGCGCGGCTCGAGCAGCCCCCGGAGCTGGCCGCGCAGGGTGTGCGCGTCCTGCGGTGGTCGAACGCGGGCCACCTGCCGCCGCTGCTGGTGCAGCCCGACGGCCGCGCGGAGCTGCTGCGCCGGCCGAGCGACCTGCTGCTCGGGCTGCGCAAGCACACCGAGCGGCACGACCACACGGTGGTCGTCGAGCCGGGTGCCACCGTGCTGCTCTACACGGACGGCCTGGTCGAGCGTCGTGGCGAGCGTCTCCAGGTCAGCCTGGAGCGGCTGCGCGCGTGCTGCGAGCGGCTGGCGCACCTGCCCCTGGAGGAGTTCTGCGACGCCGTGGTGGACGAGCTCGGGCCGTCGCACGACGACGACGTGGCGATGCTGGCCGTGCGCGCCTTCCCGCAGGACGAGCCGCGTCCGCCCGAGGCAGGTCCCGAGCACCTGGCGGGAGAGCAGCCGGCGTGGTGATCCCGGGCCGATCGGGATTGGTTGACGGTTCAAGTAACCTGCCGTAGTCTGTGGTTGTCACGACAACTACAGGTCCGGAGATGACGATGACCACGCCGACCGCGCACCACGCCCCCACCGACGAGGCCGTCCTGGCCCCCACCACGTCGATGGACGCCGTCACGCTGCACGTCGGCGACCTCGAGGGGATGTCGACGTACTACGCCAACGCCATCGCGCTCGAGCCGCTCGAGGAGCGCACCCGCGGGCGCCAGGTCCACCGCGTGCTCGGCCGCGGCACCACGCCCATGCTGCGCCTCGTCCACACCCCCGACCTGCCGGCGGTCGACCCGCGCCAGGCCGGCCTGTTCCACACCGCGTTCCTCTTCGACGACGCCACGAGCCTGTCCGCGACCGTCTACCGCGCCGCCCAGGACCCGCGCAGCCGGTTCGTCGGGTCCAGCGACCACCTCGTCTCCGAGGCGTTCTACTTCACGGACCCCGAGGGCAACGGCATCGAGCTGTACACGGACCGGGACCGGGACCTGTGGCTGCACCGCGACGGCAACCTCGTCATGGGCAGCGAGTACCTCGACCCGAACGCGTACCTGCGCACGCACCTGTCGCAGGAGGCCGTCGACGCCGGGCCCGCGCTCGCCGGGCGCGTCGGCCACGTGCACCTGCAGGTCGGTGACATCGCGACGGCGGAGTCCTTCTACCTCGACGCCCTGGGCTTCTCGGCCACCGTGCGCGGCTACCCCGGCGCGCTGTTCGCGTCGGCGGGCGGCTACCACCACCACGTCGCGATGAACACGTGGAACAGCAAGGGCGTCGGGCCGCGCGCCTCGACGCTCGGCCTCGGTGACGTCGCGGTCACGGTCCCCGGGCGCGAGGACCTCGACGCGCTCGCGGCCCGCCTGCGCGCCCGGGGCCTGGCGTTCGCCGACGACGGCCGCGCGATCACGGTGCGCGACCCGTGGGACACCCAGGTCACGGTCTCGGTGCCGGGCACCACCACGGACGACCTCCTGACCCGCTGACCCTCCAACCCTCCTCCGACCCGGCGAACTCCACCTTCGGCGGCTTCTGGGGCCTCAGAAGCCGCCGAAGGACGAGTTGGCCGCCGGTGTGGGGTGTGTCGGGGGACCGGGCAGAGGTCGGACGGGGCAGGGGTCGGACCGGGCAGGGTCAGGACGGGTCGGGGGTGGTCCTCGCCAGGCGGCGGGCCAGGATCGCCGTCACGACGATCTGCAGCTGGTGGAACGCGATGACCGGCAGCGCGACGCTCGCCGCGACCGCGGGCGCGAACAGCACCGCCGCCATCGGCAGGCCCGTGGCCGCCGACTTCTTCGACCCGCACATCAGCAGCGCGATGCGGTCCGGGCGGTCCAGGCCGAGCCAGCCGCCGACGGTCCAGGTCACGCCGAGCATGGCGGCCAGCACGACCCCGCACACGACCAGCAGGACCGCCAGCGACCCGACCGTCAGCTCGTCCCACGCACCGGCGGACTGCGCCTCGCTCACGGACGTGAACACGACCAGCAGGATCGTGGCGCGGTCGGTGACGCGCGTCAGGCCGCCGTGCCGCCGCAGCCACCCCCCGATCCAGGGCTGCACGCACTGCCCGACGACGAACGGCAGCAGCAGCTGCAGCAGGATGCCGCCCACGGCACCGCCGTCGAGCCCCGCACCCGTCGCCCCCAGCAGCACCGCCACCAGCAGCGGCGTGACCAGCACCCCCAGGACGTTGGAGATCGTCGCGCCCGTGATGGCGCCGGCCACGTTGCCGCGGGCGATGGACGTCATGACGACCGACGACTGCACGGTCGACGGCAGCACCGACAGGTAGAGCAGACCGCGCCGCAGGTCGGGCGCCAGGACGGCGTCGGGTAGCAGCTGAACGGCCAGGCCCAGCAGCGGGAACAGCACGTACGTCGCACCGAGCAGCGTGCCCTGCAACCGGAAGCGCCGCAGACCGTCGACGACCTCCCGCGTGGGCATCCGCGCCCCGTACAGGAAGAACAGCACGACGATCGCCACGGTGCGGACCGTGTCGAGCGCCGCACCGACGCCGTCGGGGACCGGGACGAGCAGCGCCAGCGCGAGGACGCCGAGGATCATCGCGGTCAGCGGGTCGACCCACCGCAGCCAGGCCGGCGCCCTCATGCGTGACGACGAGGGATGAGGGCGCCCGGGTTCACGCGCTCATCCTCCCCCACGGCCACGCCTCCCCGGCACCCTCCCGCACGGTGACGCGGACCACCTCCCCAGCGCCCCCGGGCCGGTCAGGCCCCTGCGGGTCCCCCCGGGGAGCATGTCGGAGCGGTCACAGCAGGCCCGCGAGCCGGTAGAGCACGAGCGACCCGGCGACGGCGACGTTGAGGCTCGCGCCCGCACCGACCATCGGGATCTCGACGACGACGTCCAGCAGGTCGAGGGCCTCCGGGGGGATGCCGGTCTGCTCGTGCCCGAGCACGACGACCGTGCGTCGGCGCGCGGCGGGCAGGTCACCGAGCCGCACGGCCTCCTCCGCGAGCTCGACCCCGACGACCGCCGACCCGGCGGCCCGCTGCTTGGTGAGCCACGAGACCCGGTTCCCCGTCCAGTGGACGCACGCCGGCCGCCGCAGCGTGTTGCCGCGTTCGAGCGCCTCGGGCACCCAGGGCAGCCGCGGCACGGCGAGGCACGCGCCGACGGCGTCGCACGTGCGCAGCAGCGTGCCGAGGTTCGCGCCGTGCAGCGGCCACAGCGGGGCGACGACCAGGTGGTCCCAGCACGGGTGCGGGCGACGACGACGTTGCTGCCGCAGGTCCTCGCGGGTGCGGACGCGCACCTGCGGGCCGGTCACGGGTGGACGAGGGCGAGCCCTCCGGTGAGATGCGTCATGTGAGCGGTGCTTCGCGGCGCACCGGGGCCGTCGACGGGCCGCTGAGCGGCGGACGTCCCGGCCGACCGGCCGGGGGCCACAGGCTAGGGCGAGCGGGGCGTCGGCGTCCACGCCCTCGGACGACGCGCGTACGCTCGACGACGGCAGCGCCCGGCACGTGCCGGCCTGCCGTCGTCCCCGAGAAAGGACCCGAGCGGCACCCGCTCGACCCATGACGAAGACCCTGCTGGCCGTCGACGGCAACTCCCTGATCCACCGCTCGTTCCACGCGCTCCTCGGCTCGCAGCTGCACACGCGCGACGGCCGGCCGACGTGGGCCGTCAAGGGCGCGCTGTCGCAGATCCTCGGCGCCGTCGACCGCGTCGCCGCCGACGCCGTCGTCATCGGTTTCGACGACGCGGCCGGCAACCACCGCAAGGCCGCGCACCCGCACTACAAGGCGCACCGGGCCCCGAAGCCGGACGACCTGGTCACGCAGCTCGCGCTCGCGGTCGACGTGTTCTGGTCCGCGGGCCTGCACGTCGTCATCCCGGACGGCCTGGAGGCCGACGACGTGCTGGCGTCCGCCGCCGCGACCGCGACGGCCGCCGGGTGGCACACCGTCGTGTGCACCTCCGACCGCGACGCCTTCGCCCTGGTCACGGAGACGACGTCGGCGCTGCGGATCATCAACGGCGGCGTCGAGGCCTCCCCCGTGCTGACCCCGGCCCGGCTGCGCACCATGCTGGGCATCGACCCGTGGCAGTACCGGCAGTACGCGGCCATGCGCGGGGACGCGTCGGACAACCTCACGGGCATCCGCGGGATCGGTGAGAAGACGGGCGTCGCGCTGCTCGACGCGTTCGGGTCCGTCGAGGCCGCGTTCGCGGACGTCGACACCAACGGTGGCGCCCGCGTCGCCGAGGTCGTCGGCAAGGCGTGCGTCAAGAAGCTCTCCGACCCGGACGGGCGGGCGGCCTTCTGGCAGAACGTCGAGCTCATGACGATGCACACCGACGTGGACCTGGGGATCGACCTCGGTGCGACCTCCGGGCCCGGGCTGCTGCCCGTGGACCGCGCGACGCTGCACGACGCGCTGGCCGCGGTCGAGATGCACTCGCTGCAGTGGCTCGCGGCGCGGGTGCTCGCGGGGGCGTCGGGCGACGGGCACGTGGCGGCACCGGTGGTGCCCGCAGCCGCAGCACCGGCGCCGGTCCCGGCGGCGGTCGGCCCGGCGGTCGGCCCGGCGGTCGAGGACGAGCTGACGCTCTTCTGACCGCTCCTGTCAGCCTTACCGCGCGGGCAGCTGCTGCACCGACCACTCGTTGCCGTCCGGGTCCGCGAACCCGGTGAACCTCCCCCACTCGAGCTCCTGCACGGGCGGCGCGTCGACGCCGTTCCCCCGGAGGAACGCGTACGCCGCGTCGGCGTCGTCGACCACGACCTGCAGCCCCTTGACCGAGCCCGGCGCGGCGTCGGTCAGACCCTTCCCCACCGCGATCGAGCACGCCGAACCCGGTGGTGTGAGCTGGACGAACCGCAGATCCTCGTTGACCTCCCTGTCGTGGTCCACCACGAATCCGACCTGCTGCGAGTAGAACGCCACTGCCCGGTCCACGTCGCTGACCGGGAGGATCACGAGCTCGAGCCGGAACTCCATCGGTCCACCCCCCTGACGGGCCACCGGCCCCACGCCGGTGGCGTTGCCGCCATCCTCCCGCCGACCACCGACACGCGCGCCGACGCCAGGATGCCCGGCACCGTCGGCGTCGGGCCCGAGCCGGCCGTCCTCCGCCCGCCGAAGCCCCCGGAGTCCACGCGTCGAGACGCAGCCTCGGCGAGACCGGGCTCAGACCTCGCAGGGGCGGGTGGGAGACCACTCAGCCCGGTCTCGCGACCAGACCGTCCCACCTGGTGGTCGCGGTCCGGCGGGACGCCGCACCGCGGCTGCGTCGGAGGGGACGCCGCACTAGCGTCGCCGCATGGCCGCGCGCGCACCGGTCCCGCAGGGGCGTCTCGCCGCCGCGATGCTGGCCGGGGCGCTCGTGCTCGTGGAGTTCCTGGCCGGCATGCAGCGGTACCTGTCGCAGACGGTCCTGCCGCTCGTCGCCGCCGAGCTCGACGGCGCCCACCTGTACGGGCCGCTCGACGCCGCCGCGCAGGCGCCGATGTTCCTCATGATGCCGGTCGGTGCGTGGCTGCTGTCCCGCTACCGGGTCGGCCGGCTCATGGTCGTGCTCACGCTCGTGACGGTCGCGGGGGCGGTGCTGTGCGCCACGGCGGTGACCATGGAGGCGTTCGTCATCGGCACCGCCGTGCGCGCTCTCGCCGCAGGGGCGCTGGCCACCATCGGCATGGGCGCCATCAGCCGGGGGCTGCCACCGCGCTACCGCCAGCTCGTGCTGGCCGCGATGTCGGGCGTCTGGGTGTTCTCCTCGGTCCTCGGGCCCGTGTACGCGGTCGCCGCGACGGCGGCGTTCGGCTGGCGCTGGGCGATGGTGCTCTACCTGCCGCTGCTGCTCGTGGCCCGCGCGATGGTGGCCCGCTCCATGCCCGAGCGCACCGAGCCGGTCGCACCGGAGCCCGCCCCGTGGGCGTGGTCGATCGTGCTGGCGACGGGGTCCGCCGTGCTCGCGCTGCCCCTCGGCGCGTGGTCCGCCGTGGCCCTGGTCGTGGGCGGCGGCCTGATGCTGCGCTCCTCCGTCGCGGTCCTGCCGGCGGGCACGCTCGGCGCGACGAGCGGCCGACGGGCCGCCCTGACCGCGCTCATGGCGACGGCGGCGGTGTACTTCGGCGCCACGATGGTCCTGTCCGTCGTCGCGCACGACGCGTTCGGCCTGGACGCCGAGCGGTTCGGGCTCGTCATCGGTGCGTCGGGGTTCATGTGGGCGGTGACCGGCCTGTGGACGGGGTCGCACCCGGCGGGCGACGACGGCGCGTTCCGACGCCGGATGGTCGGCGGCGGGGCCGCGATCACCGCGGGCGTCGTCGGCCTGCTCGCCACCACCGTGGCGGCCGACGGGCCGGGTGCGGCGTTCGTCGGGCTGCTGGTCGCCGCCGGGGTGACCGGAGCGGGCATGGGGCTGCTCTACCCGGACCTGCTGGGCCGCTGCCTGGCCCACCCCGACGTCGACGACGGCATCTCGGAGGACCGGATGGCCGCCGCCGTGGTGGTGGCCGAGTCCGTCGGGCTCGCGGTGGCCACCACGGCCGCGTACGCCTGGCTCGGCACGGGGCTCGGGCTCGCCGACGCCCCGCTGCTGCGCGCCCAGGTGCTGTACGCGGTGCTGACGGCGCTCGCGGTGCTCATGGTGGTGCGCCTCACGCTGGCCGGTCGCGTCGCCGCCGCTCGGGCCCCGACCGCGGCGTGAGGGTCCCGGGCCCGCGATCCGGCGCAATCCGGACGACTCCCGGCAGCCCATCACCGAGCTGACCTTCCCCAAGCAGCTCGTGGAGATCAAGGTCGTCGCGGTCGTCCCCGAGTGACGGGACCGCACCCCGTCTGACATCGACCGAGCCCGGTCGGCCCTCGCGCCGGCCGGGCTCGGTCAGGTCAAATCTCGTAGCGCCCACTCAGGCGCACGAGCAGACGCATATGCAGGCCCGCTGCCGCTGGGTTAACACGTTCCACGACCAACTCGTAGTCGTGGGTGATGATGTTGTGGACGTAGTCGAGGAGGGGCCCCGGCACGTAGCCGAGCCTCCCTCCGTCCTGGGTTACCAGCAGAGCCCGATCGTCGACCGGGTTGTCGGCCTCCAGGCGCAACGAAAGCCGATCGCCGGGTGCCAGGCGGTCGATAGCTGCCCGCTCGACATCTGTCAGATGACGAACACCGTGCACGAGGAAAACGAGGCTCGTGTCGCCAGGCTGGGGCAGCGGGGTTAGCTCGTACGTGTCACCTGTGCGCCCGCCACCTGAGACGGCCAATACCTCGAGGGGCCCGGCCTCTCGCGTCAGCCCGAGATGTTTGAGCGTCTCAGGACGCTCCGGTCGACGCGGATCGATGACCCGCTCGGCGAAGATCGGAAAGAGGACGTCACTCTCCCTCGTACGGCCCATCGGGAGACCGGGCAGTGCTCGAGTAGCAGTGGGCGCGTACTCGAAGGTGTAGAGATGACCGTCGAACGACAAGGTTCCGACTGTCTCGAAGCGGCGGGTGGTGGGGTCCTGGCGGCTGACAAGCAGCTGATCAGTCCTCAGCAGAGTTGCCATCGCACAACCTCCTCCGGTTCTCGAGCACAACGTTGATCATGAACCTAGTCGCAGCGTCCGACATCCGTCCCTCTGGCGCCTTCATCGCCTCACGCACCGAGTGCTCGTCGAGCAACGCGATCCGCTCGAGCCACACGGTCGCCCCCGATCTCGCCACCGCGTCGAGCGCTAGGCCGACAAGCCGCTGCTTGCTCGGTGTGAAGTGGTTCGCCCGACCCTTGCGTGCGAAGGCCGCGGGATCCTTGACCATCCGGTTCTGCTCGGTCATCCCCGCTCCGAGCGCGCTCCCGTGATCATAGGTGGGCGCGAGGAGGCGCCGACCCGTGACGTCCTCCTCCAGAAGCGCCCAGTTGCCGGGGTGCCTGTCGGAGTTGCCGACGAGCGCATCGAGGAGGAGGTACCCGGCGAAGAAGTCGAAAGACGCCTCTAGTCCAGCTCGTTGATCGTCCACGGACAGGGGGGGAGGCAGCACGTCACTCAGCAGCTGCTCGACAGCGTCGAGCGTGTATCCGTGGTCGCGCCGCATCAGCCCTACGCGCGCACCCTCAGCGGACACCGCTGGCATCCGCTCGTAGCCGTCGATCTCGGGAAGGTAGGTCCGGCCTGTGTTGAGGCTGTGACCCTCCGGCGCGACGTTGTGCGAGATCAGACCGAGCTCACCGTCACATGCGGCGAATCTGCACTCGGCGGCAGGGATGCCCAAGGCTCTGGCCAGACGCGAGACGACAACCTCGGCGCAGTCGGTAAGCGCCAGGTCGGAACCATCACCGGTCTGCTGTCGGCCCTTCCAAAGCCACTGCTCATGCCGGGGCGAGTCGGCGAGACGCGCCACCCACCGCTTGTTCGGGTCACGGCCCCCCGGCTCGTCACGGATGACCGCCCACTCAGAAACATCGGTCACCGCCGCGTCCACGATGTAATCAGCGCCTCGCGCAGGGTCCCGGTCGACCTCGGAACCAGTTCCCGCAGTGCTCGCCGTCGCTGACGAGGGCGGGGACACACCGTCACCTGCAGGCATGGGCACACGCTAGTGCGCCGACTGCGTCGTTCCGCCGCAGGCACGGCCCGCATCCGTTCGATACGGGGCGCAGGTGGCCGCTGTCGGAGAGGCGTTCACCGCGGACCCTCACGTCCACCACGCCACCACCGCACGACCGCACCACCAGTCCGCACCTAGGCCCGGGCACCGCCGCTGAAGTGGTCGACGAGCCCTGAGCGCACCTGTTCGTAGAGCGAGCGGACCGTGACCGTCTCGCCCCGCTCGGCGCGGCGCGCCCACTCGTCGTACGCCAGGCGCACGGCGGTGCCGATGGCGGTGACGACGGTGCGGGCACGGAGCTCGTCGAAGTCGTCGCTGGCGTGCAGGACGAGGGTGGTGAGCTCCTGCAGCTGCTCGTCCTCACGGGCCAGCGCGTGGGCCAGAAGGTCCGGGTCGGCCAGGACGAGGCGGCGCGCCCGCAGGACGCGCGCGTGGCTCGCGGGCGGCTGCGCGTCGAAGGCGTCGATCTGCGCCAGGTAGGCCCCCTCGATCGCGCGGACGACGGTCTGCGCCCCCTGGTCGACGGCGCGCACGCTCGCGACGAGGCGCTCCGTCGAGTCGTCGTCGACGAACAGCGCGTTCTCCTTCGTCCCCGCGTGGCGGTAGAAGGTGCGCGGGGCGATGCCGGCGGCCTCGGCGATCGCCTCGACGCTCGTGGCAGGGACGCCCTGGCGCTCGAAGAGGTCGAGCGCGGCGTCGGTGATCGCGCGACGGGTCTCACGACGGCGCTGCTCGCGGAGGCCGCAGTCGGCGTCGGGCGTGCCGAGGTCCGCGTGGCGGTCGTGCTGCTGGTCGTCCGCGTCGGGCATCCGCACATCCTCGCACCCACGCGAGACGATTCTGGCAGTCACTGCCATATGATCGTCAGCCGGACGAGCGCGGAACCTCGGGCAGTCCGCGCACCCACCCCCGACAGAGAGCCCCCGATGACGCTCGAGCACGACCTCCGGACCGCCCCGCACGCCGCCGACGGGACCCCCGCGATCCGCACCCGCCCCGTGATCGCGCTCCTCGTGGTCTCCGCCTTCGTCGTCATCCTCAACGAGACGATCATGGGCGTCGCCCTCCCCCGGCTCATGGTCGACCTCGACGTCACCGCCGCGACCGCGCAGTGGCTGACCACCGGGTTCCTGCTGACCATGGCGATCGTCATCCCGTGCACCGGCTACCTGCTGGCCCGGTTCCCGCTGCGGGGGCTCTTCTTCACGGCGATGTCGCTGTTCTCCGCGGGCACCCTGATCGCGGCGCTCGCCCCGGGCTTCGAGGTGCTGCTGGCCGCGCGCGTCGTCCAGGCGTCGGGCACCGCGATCATGCTGCCGCTGCTGTTCACCACCGTGCTCAACGTCGTCCCGGCCACCCACCGCGGACGCATGATGGGCGTCATCTCGATCGTCATCGCCGTCGCCCCCGCGATCGGCCCGACGGTCTCCGGGGCCATCCTGTCGACCCTGGACTGGCGCTGGATGTTCTGGATCGTGCTCCCCATCGCGCTGCTCGCCATCGCGCTGGGCGCCGTGTGGGTGCGCGACGTCACCGAGACCTCACCCGCGACATTCGACCCGCTCTCGGCGCTGCTCGCCGCGGTCGGCTTCGGCGGCCTCATCTACGGCCTGAGCCTCGTCGGCGAGTCGGCGTCCGGGCACGCGCCCGTGGTGCCCGGGATCCCCGTCGCGGTCGGCGTCGCCGCGCTCGTCGTGTTCGTGCGTCGTCAGCTGGTGCTGCAGCGGACCGACGCCGCCTTCCTCGACCTGCGCACCTTCACCTCGCGGGCCTTCAGCCTCGCCGTCGTGCTCGTCGTCGTCGTGATGTCCGCGCTGTTCGGCTCGCTCATCCTGCTGCCGCTGTACCTGCAGCAGGTGCTGGCGCTGGAGACCCTGACCGTCGGCCTGATGCTGCTGCCCGGCGGCATCCTCATGGGTGTCATCGCCCCGGTGGTCGGCGCGCTCTTCGACCGCTACGGGCCGCGGCCGCTGGTCCTGCCCGGCATGGCTGTCGCGGCTGCCGCCCTGTGGGGCATGACGACGTTCGGCGTGGACACGCGGATCGGGTGGATCGTGGCCGTGCACATGACCCTCAACCTGGGCCTCGGGTTCGTCTTCACGCCGCTGCTGACGTCCGCGCTCGGGTCGCTGCCGCGCGCCCTGTACTCCCACGGCAGCGCCATCACGAACACGCTGCAGCAGGTCGCCGGTGCCGCGGGTACGGCCCTGTTCGTCACCCTGATGTCCGTCGGCACCGCCGGTGCCCTCACGGACGGTGAGAGCCCCGCTGCGGCGATGGCGGTCGGCGTGCACGACGCGTTCGTCGTCGGAGCGGTCATCGCCAGCGTCGCTGTCGCGCTCACGCTGTTCGTGCGCGCACCCGCTGCAGCCGAGGGTGAGGGTCCCGTGGTGGTCGGGCACTAGGACGGCCACCCGGGCCACCGGCGACGGCCGAGACCACGGCTGCCCGGACCTGCTGGTTGGGGCCTGTGGAGGTGTGGCTGGCGCGCGACGAGGAGGTGCAGCGGGTCGACCGGCACGGTCCTTGACACGATGCGTTTCACGCTGGGTGACTCGACCCATCTCGGCCGCCGGCCCGAGGAGACCTCAGGGGAACCCCATGCGTCAGCGTCGCACCGTCGTCATCGCCCTCGGCACCGTCCTGCTCGCCGCCCTGTCGTGGCCGACCGCCCAGGCCGTGCCCTACACCGAGCCGCACGTCAGCGTGATCAACCCGTACACGAAGTCGAACGGGGCCGTCATCAACCCGTTCACGAGGACGAACGGGGTCGTCATCAACCCGTACACCCAGTCGCATTGAGGCTTCGGCGCCGAGTCGTCCGCGCCGAGCCGTCCGCACCGAGCCCGCCGCACGGCGCCGTCGCGACGCCGCCGACGGCGGGGCGCCGAGTCAGTTCGCCTCGCAGCGCCCCTGCCGCCAGTACCCCATGAACGCGACGGCCTTGCGGTCGACGCCGCACTCGCCGACCAGGTGGCGGCGCAGCGTCTTGATGACACCGGCCTCGCCCGCGAGCCACGCGTAGAGGTGCGCCTCGGCGGCCAGCGGGGCGCCGGTCGTGTAGTCGATCGGAACCTCCCACAGCATGCCGGCGTCGATGTCGACGTCCTCGAGCTCGGCGTCGGGTGCGGGCGCCTGGCCGGGCAGCAGGCGCGCGGCGGCGGCCTGGACGCCGGGGACCAGGAGGTCGCCGTGGGCGCGGCCGTCGCGGCCCAGCCAGTGCACGTGCACACCCTCGGGGGCGTCGAGGTCGAGGCGGTCGTCGGACCACGGCATCTCGATGAGGACCTCGCCGCGCGCGTCGCGCGGCAGGCGCTCGACGATGCCGGCGATGGCGGGCAGCGCGGTCTCGTCACCGGCGATCAGGAGACGGTCCGTGCGGGCGGGCGGCACGAAGTCGACGCCGCCGTGCGGGCCGACGTGGTCGGCGTTCGGTCCCATGACGACGAGGTCGTCGCCGACCTGCGCGGTCGACGCCCAGCGGGACGCCGGGCCGGTGTCGCCGTGCAGGACGATGTCGACGTCCAGCTCACGCGGGTGCGGGCGCACGCCGCGCGCGGTGTAGGTGCGCATGGGGTGGCGGCGGTCGTCGGGGAGCGCGCGCCACGAGCCGTACCAGTCGCCCGTGCGCTCCATGTCGATGAGGTCCGCGTACGGCGAGCCGGCGACCGGCAGGAAGAACTTGATGCGCTGGTCGAACCCGTTGTCCGCGAAGCGGTCCAGGTCGTCGCCCGTGAAGGTGACGCGCAGGAGGCTGGGACACAGCCGCTGCAGCGCGGCGACGCGCACGTGGAACATGCGGAACGGGGACGCCGCAGGAGCGGTCGTCTCGACGGTCGTCGCGGTGTCGACGGTCACGGGGGCCTCGGTCACGGCGTAAGCATAAGGTGAGGCTTACCTGATTCCGCAAGCCCCTGCGGCCGTCAGCTTGGGCAGACCCCGGGCAGCAGCTCGTCCCCGAGCGGGTCGGAGCCCGTGCCGGCCCCGTCGCCGGGTGCACCCGGCACGTCGGCGGACCCGCCGTCCCCCGCGTCGCCGCCCGTCGCGCCACCGGTCGCGCCACCCGCCCCGACGTCCCCCGTCGCCCCGTCCGCCGACCCGCCACCCGTCCCGCCCTCGCCCGCACCGGGTGCCGGCGTGGCCGCCACGAGGGCCTCGGGCGGGGTGTCCGTCGCGAGCCGCTGCCAGATCTCGTCCGCGGCGGACGTCCACTCCACGCGGTTGGGGTCGCTCGACGCCGCCACCACGGGCACCTCGGTGAAGACGATCCGGGAACGGTCCAGACCGCGCAGCGAGTACCCGAAGGCCGCGAGCCGCACCGGGTCCGCCAGCTGGGGGTCGGCCCGCAGCGACCCGAGCACGGCCCGCGCGACGCGGTACAGCTCGTCCGCGTCCCCGAGCACGTCCTTGCCGAGCAGCTCGCTCACGGCCGCCTGCACGAACGCCTGCTGCCGCGTGATGCGCGTCAGGTCGCTACCCATCTCCAGCCCCATCCCGGTGCCCGACCGCACCCGCAGGAAGCCGATGGCCTGGCGCCCGTCCAGGCGCTGGTCCCCGGCCGCCAGGTGCAGGTCCCCGTACCTCGGGTCCTCGTCGACGGGCTCCGGCAGGCACATGCGCACTCCGTCGAGCGCGTCGACGACGTCGATCACGCCCGTCATCCGCACCACCAGGTGGTGGGTGACCGGCACGTTCGTCAGCGCCTGGACGGTGCCGATCGTGCACGCGGCGGCATGGTCGACGCTCCCGTCCTCGCCCGCCCCGATCGAGAACGCCTCGTTGAACATCGTGAACCGCGGCCGCGACCGGCCGCCGTCCGGCAGCTGGCACTCGGGGACCTGGACCAGCGAGTCCCGCGGGATCGAGACGACCTCGGCCCACGTCCGGTCGCCCGACACGTGCACGAGCATCGTCGAGTCCGACCGCATGCCCTCGGCCGCGCCCGCGAGCGCCGTGTTCTCCTCGTCACGCAGGTCGGTGCCCATGACGAGGATGTTCATGGCCGCGCCCGCGAAGGGGTCGTCGGGCGCGTGCGACGTCGCGACGGGCGAGGGCGCGTAGATCACCAGGTCCTCGGCGCTGCTCACGTCCATCTGGCCGCGCAGGTCGAGGTAGACGGCGCCGGCGGCGGACGCGAACGTCGTGAGCACCGCGGTCAGGACGATCGCCGGTCCGCGTGCGGCGGTGACGGGCACGCGCGCGTGCCGTGGCCCGGGGTCAGGCACGCGCGCGTGCCGTGGTCCGGGGCGGGCGTCGGCGGTCACGGACGTGACGCTAGGCCGCGGCGCCTCGCGTGCGGGGCCGGTCGTGGGGGCGGAGCGTGAAGGTGTCGCGGAGGGTGGATGTCGAGCGGCCGCGACGGCCGACCGCGGGCGCCGCTCAGTCCTCCCAGGGAGGCGTCTCGTCGAGCCTCGCGTAGTACTTCGCCAGGTGGCTGCGGACACGGTCGCGGTCCTTGCCCGGCAGGTCGACGCCCCCGCGGGAGCCCTGCATGACGGCGGCCGCGGCGAACACGCCGCGGGGCACGGCGACCAGGTCACCGTCGACCACGTCGGCGATCAGCAGCTTGTACGCCGTGAAGTTCTCCTTCCTGTCCGCGTCGT